>ERZ773035.2131-NODE-2131-length-13254-cov-4.128419_pt1 | contig 13254 bp, 10 predicted proteins | sample MGYA00511487_ERZ773035 | MGnify/ENA primary metagenome ERZ773035 (study PRJEB29015, sample SAMEA2737985) | human oral metagenome | biome: human oral; feature: human-associated habitat; material: dental | place: China | collected 2024 ...
GCCGCGCGGTGGGCGCATCCGGCAGCGGCCAGGGCGGCGATGAGTGACAGGCCAAGGCAGAGGCGGTGGACGTGTTTCATGGAGTCGGGAGCCTTTTCAGGAAGGGAGGTGGGAGAAGCGGCAGCTTCAAAAAAGAGAGCGGGTTGCGCTGATTGGGCGGGGGCTTGCGGGCGATTTCATCATGAACGCTGCTGCTGGAAAAAGCGCTCCACGGCTTCAATCAGCGCCTGCTGGTTCACATTGGCCTGCCCGCCTGCCGTGCGCGCGGCCACGTCTTGCATGAGCGCCAGCAGCGTCTGGCGGTGGTAGGCGGTGAATTTGCCGCTGCTTTTTTGCAGCACGGCGGGCACTTCCGGCGTGGCCAGCGGGTGCGCGCGCAGCAGGTGGGCGCTGGCCAGCCACAAGTCTTGCGCGTCTTTTTCCTGCATGCCCAGGCGCTGCGCCAGCAGCGCTTGCGTGGCGGCGCGGCGCTCTTCGGTCAGCGGCCCGGCGCATTCGGCCACGGCCAGCGCCAGCACGCCGGCCACGTCCACGGGGTGCTCCAGCGCGTAAAGGGGCGAGAGGCTGACTTTCTTTTGCCAGGCGCGGCGGCGAAAGAAGGTGAGCGGGTTGAGCCAGCCTACGTCGATGCCCAGGCGTTTGAGGCCCTCGGCCACAAAAATCAGGGCCGTCAAAAGGCCCAGCAGCTGCATCAGAAATCCCATGAAAACGCCCTGAAAAAAGATAATCGACGGCCTGATGAATACCCACGACACCCAGCCTCACGATGCCCGCGCGCCGCGCTGGAAGCCCAGCGTCACCGTGGCCGCCGTGATCGAACGCGAAGGCCGCTACTTGCTGGTGGAGGAGCATACCCGCGCGGGTCTGCGCCTGAACACGCCCGCCGGCCATCTGGAGCCGGGCGAAACGCCCCAGCAAGGCGCCGTGCGCGAGGCGCTGGAAGAAACCGGCCACCTTTTTGCGCCGCAGGCGCTGCTGGGCATTTACCTGGCCGCCTCGCCGGATGCGCAAGGCGTGCCCACCACCTGGGTGCGCCTGGCTTTTTGCGGCACGGCGCAGGCGCTGGATCCGCTGCCCGCGCTGGACGAAGGCATCGTGCGCGCCTTGTGGATGACGCCTGATGAAATCGCCGCCACGCAGCAGCGCCACCGCAGCCCGCTGGTGTGGCGCTGCGTGCGGGACCACTTGCGCGGCCAGCGCCTGCCGCTGGATGCCATTTACACCGACGCCACTGCGCTGCGCCTGCCTTGAAGCGCCGTTTCAGCCGCTATTCGATTTCTGTCATGTCCCGCACCCATCACCGTGTTGTCGTCGGCCTTTCCGGCGGCGTGGATTCCGCCGTCACCGCCTGGCTGCTCAAGCAGGCCGGGCACGAAGTCATTGGCATCTTCATGAAAAACTGGGAAGACGACGATGACAGCGAGCACTGCACCAGCCGCCAGGACTTTCTGGACGCCGCCGCCGTGGCCGACGTGATCGGCATCGACATCGAGCACGTCAATTTCGCTGCCGAATACAAAGACCGCGTTTTTGCCGAATTCCTGCGCGAATACCAGGCCGGCCGCACGCCCAACCCTGACGTGCTGTGCAACGCCGAAATCAAGTTCAAGGCCTTTCTGGACCACGCCATGCGCCTGGGCGCCGAAAAAATTGCCACCGGCCACTACGCCCGCCAGCGCCTGAACCCCGCCACGGGCCGCCACGAGCTGCTCAAGGGCGCCGATCCGGCCAAAGACCAAAGCTACTTTCTGCATCGCCTCACGCAAGTGCAGCTTTCCCGCGCGCTCTTTCCCGTGGGCGATTTGCGCAAAAGCGACGTGCGCCGCATCGCCGCCGAAGCCGGGCTGCCCAACGCCAAAAAGAAAGACTCCACCGGCATCTGCTTCATCGGCGAGCGGCCCTTTCGCGAATTTCTGGGCCGCTACCTGCAAACACGCCCCGGCCCCATCAAGACGAGCCAGGGCCGCACCATCGGCCAGCACATGGGCCTGAGCTTCTACACCCTGGGCCAGCGGCAGGGCCTGGGCATCGGCGGCATCAAGGAAAAAGGCGCGCCGCGCGGCGGCGGCGACCACGCCCCCTGGTTTGTCGCCCGCAAGGACATGGCCGCCAACCCCCTCTACGCCGTGCAGGGCCACGACCACCCCTGGCTGCTTTCCGAAAGCCTGACGTTCGGCAACGCTTCATGGATCGCGGGCGAGCCGCCCCCTTTGGCCGCTTTCTCTGCCAAAACCCGCTACCGCCAGCAAGACGCCGCCTGCACGCTGCAAGCGGGCAGCGCGCCAGACACCTTTTGCCTGCGCTTTGCCCAGCCCCAATGGGCCGTCACGCCCGGCCAAAGCGCCGTGCTGTATGACGGCCCGGTGTGCCTGGGCGGCGGCATCATCTTGTGAAGGGCCTTGCGGGCCGCCTCTCGCCTGCCAGATTTCATCAAAAAGAAGAGCAAATTCAAAGGGTGTGAAATACCGCTTCGCGCAGTTTCCACTAGGACATATTGCTATTGATACAAGAGCGAAATAGCGGCGCGCCAGCCGCCTTGCGCCGCACCATGGCGGCTCGCTGCGGCCCCTGCTTCTTCCCCCTTTGCGGCCAGCCGCTTTTGCTGACGCCGCTGACACAATAAGCGGCCCATTCCCCAAACCCCAAAGCGTTTTTCCCAGGAGGCTTTCACATGACCCCCATTGAACTGCTGACCACCCGCCGCTCCGTCAAAAAACTGGGGCTGCCCGCGCCCAGCGCCGCGCACATTGAAAACATGCTGCAAGCGGCCACGCAAGTGCCTGACCACGGGCAGCTCACGCCCTGGCGCTTTGTGGTCATGGCTGGCGAAGCGGCGCAGGCGCGGCTGGAGCGCGCGCTGCTGCAAGCCGCGCAAACGCTGGGGCTGGGCGAGGAAGGCGAAGCCAAGGCCCGCCAGATCAGCCACATGGCCCCGCTGATGATTGGCGTGGTGGCTGCCCCGCGCCTGGAAAGCAGCCGCCCCAAGCCGGAGTGGGAGCAGCACCTGAGCGCGGCCTGCGCGGCCTATGCCATCCAGCTGGCGGCCAAGGCGCAAGGTTTTGACAACGCCTGGATCACCGGCCCCTGGGTGGGCAGCTCTCCGCTGCGCCAAGCCTTTGGCTGCGCCGCCACCGACAAGATCATTGCCCTGCTGGCCATTGGCACGGCCGCTGATCCGCTGGCCGGGCCGAAAAACACCGATCTGACCCGCTTCGTGCAGCACTGGTGAAAGCCGCCCGCGCGCCTCTGCCATCGGCGTATCAGACATCAAAAAGACTGCCAGCGCCCGTGAACTGGGCGCTGGCAGCGATCATTTTCAAAGCGAACCGCCTCTTTTAAAGGACTCCATCCCATGCCAGTGCTGCGTTTTTCCGACCTCTGCGCCCAAGGCCGCGTCAAGGGCAAGCGCGTGTTCATCCGCTGCGACCTGAACGCGCCGCTGAACGAGGCGCGCGAAATCACCGAAGACACCCGCATCCGCGCCAGCGTGCCCGCCATCCGCATGGCGCTGGGGGCGCGGCCGTCATGGTCACGTCGCACCTGGGCCGCCCCAAGGAGGGCGAACTCACCGCCGCCGATTCGCTGGCCCCCATCGCCCGGCGGCTGGGCGAGCTGCTGGGCCGCGACGTGCCGCTGATCAGCAACTGGACCGATGGCGTGCAGGTGCATCCCGGCCAGCTTGTGCTGCTGGAAAACTGCCGCGTGAACCGGGGCGAGAAAAAAAACGACGAAGCGCTGGCCCGCAAGATGGCCGCGCTGTGCGACATCTACGTGAATGACGCCTTCGGCACCGCCCATCGCGCCGAGGCCACCACCTACGGCATCGCGCAATTTGCCCCCGTGGCCTGCGCCGGGCCGCTGCTGGCCGCCGAGATGGATGCCATTGCCCGCGCGCTGGCCCAGCCGCGCCGCCCGCTGGCGGCCATCGTGGGCGGCAGCAAGGTGAGCACCAAGCTCACCATCCTCAAGGCGCTGGCGCAAAAGGTGGATCAGCTCATCGTCGGCGGCGGCATTGCCAACACGTTCATGCTGGCAGCGGGCCTGCCCATTGGCAAAAGCCTGGCCGAGCCAGACCTGGCAGACGAAGCCCGCGCCGTCATGGCCGAGATGAAGGCGCGCGGCGCCGAAGTGCCCATTCCCGCCGATGTCGTCACCGCCAAAACCTTCAGCGCCGACGCCAAGGCTGAAACCAAGCGCGCGCAGGATGTGGCTGAAGACGATTTGATTCTGGACATTGGCCCCGAGACCGCACAAAAACTGACCGCGCAGCTCAAGGCCGCCGGCACCATTGTGTGGAACGGCCCCGTGGGCGTGTTCGAGCTGCCCGCGTTTGAAAACGGCACCCGCTGCATTGCCCAAGCCATCGCCAGCAGCAGCGCTTTCAGCATTGCCGGCGGCGGCGACACGCTGGCGGCCATCGCCAAATACGGCATAGCGCCAGACGTGGGCTACATCTCCACAGGCGGCGGCGCCTTTCTGGAAATGCTGGAAGGCAAAACCCTGCCCGCCATCGAAATCCTGCAAAAGCGCGCCACGGCCTGAAAACCCGCTCACGAAAACCTGATCGCAGTCTGGTCAGCAGGACGGAAGGCAAGGCAGCGTGCTTCCGCACCACCGGCAAGCGGCTTATTTCGCTTTTCTATTCATAGCATGAGGTCCTGCTGGAAACTGCGGGAAACGATATTTCCGCCCTTTGAATTTGCTCCTGTTTTTGATGCAATCTGCGCCCGAGACGGCGCAAGCCGGAGGGTTTCAGCCCTGGCGCAGACTGGATTCGCTGCCATATAAGGAAAAGCAGCGCAAGCAAGCTGTGTCACGCCGTCTTTCAAAACTCATTCAGCGCTCGCCCATGAGCGTTTCGGCGCTTTATTTCCCACAAACCCGCCTTTGCTCGATCCGCCATGATGATGAAAGCCACGGCGAATGCCGTGAGCGGCGCGCCCTCAAAGTGAAGCCCCAGGCGCCGGATTGTGGAGAGAGCTTTTGCCTGGCTGAATCTCTCACGCTCATTAGGAAAATACGTTCCATCCAGAACCCGGCTACGCTGCCCAGCATCTGCTGCATGATTTTGATTGCTGGAAATATTCCCCTTTAAAACAGCAGCCAGCAAATACCTGGATTCATTTTGTCTCAATAATCTGTTTTTGCAGTTTCCCGCAGTAATCAAGCGGCGGAATGGGCGATGTGAGCCAGATCATGTCCGAGGGAGCCAGGGCGGATGTTTCGGCGGGGTCTTCTTGCGAGTGCTGCTTGCCCGCAGCCGAACGGGCGCGTGCGGAAAGAACCCGCGTGAGAAGGTGTTGGGGCAAGAAGCGTGGGACGCCCAGGGCGCGGTGGGTGTGGCCGTTGCCTGTGATGAGGATGACTGTTTGGCTGGAGGGCGCTTGGTCAGCCAGGCGGGCCAGTGTGGCGGCCATGGTCATGTCGCGGGCGATTTGGATGCGTGTCATGGGCGCCGTCTGCTCTGCGGGCAGCAAATCGCAATGGCTTTGGCGCAAACGGTCTTGCTGCAGAGCCAGCAAGGAGGCGGGCAGCTGGGTATCCAGCTCAAGGTTTCCCATGGCTTCTTTCATGCGGGCGCGGGGGAGGTTTGCGCCTTCCACGGGCACGCCCGCGCGCACGGCTGCCATGATGGCGGGGCCGTAATTGGCCCAAGGCCAGGCGCGGTCGTTCCAGGACAGCGCTTGTTGCACGGCGGCTTCGCTGGCAGAGCGGGGCAGGCGGCGGGTGTCGTGGCCCTGTTCAGCCATTTCAAGGGCAACGGCAGCCAGTTGCCCGCGCGCCGCCAGCCAGTCAATGACTTGGCGTTGGAGCCGCTGGTGATCAGGAGCGTCGTGTTGCTCGCCAATCAGCAGCGCCTGGGCGGGCAGCAGGCGTTCCAATTGCTGGGCGTCAATTTCAGTGGGCGTTGCAGCAATGCAGGCGCTCAATGCCAATGGAGCGAGCAGAAGAAGTGTGCGCATGTCATGTTCCCGGCGGAATGGGTCAAAGGGCCAAAGGGCCAAAGCAGGCTTGTGAGCCGCCGTCATGCTACGACAGATGGTGCAATGGCTCTCATGTCCGCTCTCACGTCTGAATCAACCGCAAGCGCTGGCGTGCGCTGAAACGGGCGCTATTGCATTCACGGCAAGCCGTTGTCGCACGCTTTTTTCGGCAAGGAAAAATCAGGCTCTGAAACCGCCTCTGCTTTGCCCTGAATAGCACAAAACCGCCCGCCCAATAATCACCCGGCCCATTTTGGCTTCCAGCCTGCGCCGCAATCGCTGCCTTTGCAGATCATTCGGCTTTTCGCAAGGCCATGCATCAATTGAAATTGCATGAGCGGCGGCCTGAAGCAGATTTTTCAAGAAGGCAGAATTTGTCATTGCAAATCCTGCGCATAGGGTCGGCCTGTTTATTGGTTTCTTGCTGAAAGATATAAACTGCGCCGCTCCAGCGCCTCATATATAATGCATTCGGTTCATGGCGTAAATGCGCTTTCTGCTTCGCCAGATTATCAGGCCATGCTGAAAATGGCCAAATGCAGCATGCCTTTCATTATTGGAGCCGCCTGCTCACCATTCGTATGACACACCGCCCCCTTCATTGGCAAACCGCCCGCTTTCGCATTGATCTGGCGCGCCCGCGCATCATGGGTATCGTCAATGTCACGCCCGATTCGTTTTCAGACGGCGGCCAGCATGCCAGCGCGGCTGCGGCGCTGCGCCACTGCGAGCGGCTGCTGCGCGAGGGGGCGGACATTCTGGACATTGGCGGCGAATCCACTCGCCCCGGCAGCCCCGCCGTTTCACTGCCGCAAGAGCTGGCGCGCGTGCTGCCTGTGCTGCGCGAGGCTGTCCGGATGGGCGCGCCCGTCTCGGTCGATACCTACAAGCCCGAAGTCATGGCCGCCGCGCTGGATGCGGGGGCGGACATCATCAACGACATTTGGGCGCTGCGCCAGCCGGGCGCGCTGGAAGCCGTGGCGCGCCATCCGGCCTGCGGCGTTTGCCTGATGCACATGCACGGCAACCCGCAGACCATGCAGCTGGCTCCCATGCCGGGCGATCCTGTGCCGCAGGTGCTGGCCTTTTTGCAGCAGCGGGCGCAGGCGCTTCAGGCGCATGGCGTGCAGGCCGAGCGCATCACGCTGGATCCTGGCATTGGCTTTGGCAAGACGGTGGCGCAAAACTTCGCCTTGCTGGCCCGGCAAGGCGAGCTGTTGAGCGCGCGGCTGCCGCTGCTGATCGGCTGGTCGCGCAAATCTTCTCTGGGGGCGGCGCTGGCCGCGCCGGGGCAGCAGCCGCCCCCGCCCCAAGAGCGCATCAGCGCCAGCGTAGCCGCAGCCTTGCTGGCGGTTGAGCGCGGCGCCGCCATCGTGCGCGTGCATGACGTGGCCGAAACCGCCCAGGCGCTCAAAGTCTGGGCGGCCTTGCAGCCAGCCCGATAAAGCCGCGCGCGCTTGCGCCGTCATCAGCAGCCCCGCTCTCGGGCTTGGAGCGCGAGCGCCAAAACGGGGGGCCAAAGCGGCTTTGCCCAGACTGCGGCGCGGAGCCAAACCTCACCACACATGCGATGGGCACGCCAAGCCCGCCGTTGGCGGTGATGGCGCTTTGGCCTTTTTCAGAGAGCGGAAATCCAAAGCGCACCGATCCCGGCCAGATCGGCGCAGCACCCATCAAGACGAACCAAAAACAGGAGCAAATTCAGCAGGCATAAAACAGCCTCCCGCGCAGTTTTCACTAGGACCTATTGCTATGTTTACAGGAGCAAAAAACACCGTTTATTTCCGTGTATTCATCTGGGAGCCTGCCTGTTTCGCACGGCTTTTCTGCTTCCGCGCAGGCGCGCGCCGGGCAGGTTCTCGAAGCGCTGGAGCGCAATGCCTGGCGCTTGAAAGAGGGGCAAGCCGCGCGCGCTCTGAACTGGCTCCAATGCCCGCCTGGATGGGCCTGCGTCATGACTGCGTTATGAATCTGGCGGCAGCGCCAGGCCCTGCCGGTCGCGGAACGCGCGGGCCGCGCCAAAGTGCCCGCAGCCGATGAAGGGGCGCGGGCCGCGCGTGGCCGACAGGGGCGAGGGGTGATTGGCCAGCAGCACCAGATGGCCGTGATCGGGGCCGCGATTCAGGCCGCCATTTGCCGCAATCAGCGCCTGCTTGGACTGCGCGTGCGCGCCCCAGAGCATGAACACGATGGGGCGGCTGCCCCGGGCCACCTGGGCGATCAGCGCGTCGGTCAGCGGCTCCCAGCCTTGCCCGGCGTGGCTGCCCGCGCGGCCTTCTTCCACCGTCAGGCAGGTGTTGAGCAGCAGCACGCCTTGCCGCGCCCAGCCGGCCAGGCTGCCGCCGGGGCGCGGAAAGGCGGGCGCGGGCACGCCCAGGTCGCGTTCCAGTTCTTTGAAGATGTTGCGCAGCGAAGGCGGCAGGGGCACACCCGGGGGCACTGAAAAGGCCAGCCCTTCGGCCTGCCCGCGCCCGTGGTAGGGGTCTTGCCCGAGGATGACGGCGCGCACGCACTCGGGCGGCGTGAGTTCCAGCGCGCGCAGCGGCTGGGGCGGAAAGATGCTTGCGCCCGCGTCCAGGCGCGCCTGCAAAAAGCGCAAGAGCTTGTGCCCGGCGGCGCTGGCGAAAAACGCCTGTGTCGCGGCCCGCCAGCCTTCGGCCACGGGCCAGCAGGCGGGGTCTGCGCTGCAAAGCTGGTCAGGCTGCATGGCAAAACTCCTTGAAGTGGCGAAGAAGGCAGCGAGTCTAGGCTTCAGCCCCCTTCAGACTGCGCCTGCGCGCGCAGGCAAGGCCCAAGCCATGCCACAGAGGCGCGCCAGTCCGGGGCGGCACGCTGGCCGCTTTATTTTTGAGAGCGGATTCAAGCCCTCAGAAACCGCCGTCATCGCACATTCCAGTAGGACCTAGTGCTATTAGATAAATAGCGAAAAGCCAAGGGCTTTCGGAGCAGTGCAGCGGCTGGGGGCCTGCCCACGGCCAGATTGCGGGCAGGCGCTCAGGACAAGTGCTTGCCCGCGATGCCCGCGAGCTTGAACATGCCGATGCGGTCGGCTTCAAACAGGGGGCGCAGCTTTTCGTCGGCGATGAGGGTGCGCTTGTCTTGGGGGTCTTGCAGGTTGTGGGCTTTGATGTAGTCCCAGAGTTTTTGCATGACTTCGCCGCGCCCGAAGGGGCCGGGGCCGATGACGGCGGCCAGCGCCGCGCTGGGCTGGAGGCTGCCGGCGCGCGGGGTTTTTTTCTTTTCGGCGGCGGCTTTCGTGGTGGTTTTGGCAGCTGTTTTTGCAGCGGGTTTTGCCGCGCTGGCGGCGCGGCGCGGCTGTAGGCCGGGCGGGCGCGCGCGCCTTCGCGCGGCTCGAATTCAAAAATCACCTTGCCATCGCCGGCGCTCCAGGCCAGGCGGGCGGCAAAGGGGCGGCGGGTGCGGTTGCTGATGAATTTGTCGAGCAGGTCGGTTTTGCCCGTTTGCAGCAGCTTGCCCATTTGCTCGGCGCTGATGGGCTGCTGAAGGATGGTTTGGCCGCTTTTGAAGTCGCAACTGGCGGGGGCGGCGCTGGTGGCCACGGATTTTTCGCACACGTAGTTTTTGCCCAGCAGCTTGACGGCGCTGCCGCAGCGCGGGCAGGGGCCCAGGCTGGGCTGGGCGGCCAGCTCTTGCGCGGCCTGGGGGGTTTCTTCGGCAGGGGCGCTGTCGCCAAAGTCGAATTCCAGCTTGTAGCGGCCGGGCGCTTCGGCGTCTTCGGCCAGCGTGAGTTCGGCGGTGAAGGGCCAGCCGGCCTTGCTGCGAAAGCCTTCGAGCGGGCCGATGCGCCTTTGGGCCAGCAGCGCCTCGGCTTCGGGCACGCTCAGGGTGCGGCCTGCGGGCGTTTTGGTGATGGAAAAGCCGCAGCCCTGGCCCGCTTGGCCGCCTGCGGCCTGGCCCGTGCAGGCGTAGCGGCGGTAGTTTTCCTTGATTTGGCCGCCGCAGTTGGGGCAGGCGGCGGTGAGCGTGGCGTAGTCGCCGGGCACGCTGTCGCGGTTGAATTCCTTGGCTTTGGCGACGATGCGGGCGGTCATGTCCGCGATTTCGCGCATGAAGTCGGCGCGGGCGAGCTGGCCGCGCTCCATGCGGGCGAGCTTGGCTTCCCATTCGCCGGTGAGCTGCGGGCGGCTGAGTTCTTCCACTTGCAGGCCGCGCAGCAGGGTCATGAGCTGGGTGGCCTTGGCGGTGGGCACGAGTTCACGGCCTTCGCGCAGCATGTATTTTTCGGTGAGCAGGCCCTCGATGATGGCCGCGCGCGTGGCGGGCGTGCCCAGGCCTTTTTCCTGCATGGCGGCGCGCAGCTCTTCGTCGTCGATGAGCTTGCCCGCGCCTTCCATGGCGCCCAGCAGCGTGGCTTCGCTGTAGCGCGCGGGCGGGCGGGTTTGCAGCGCGCGGATGTCCACGGCTTCATTGCGCACCATCTCGCCAGCGGCCACGGGCACGAGCGATTTGGCGGCGGCTTCGCCTTTTTGGCCCGCTGGCTGGCTTTCGGCTTCGGCCTCCTTGCCGTAGATGGCCAGCCAGCCGGGCTTGACGAGCACTTTGCCGTCGCTGCGGAAGTGGTGATGCGCGCCCGCGTGCGTGGCGGTGGTGATGCGCGTGGTGATGAGGTATTCGGCGCTGGGGAAGAACACCGCCATGAAGCGGCGCGCCACCAGGTCGTAGAGCTTTTGCTCCGCTTCCGAGAGCGCGCCGGGCGCTTGCAGCGTGGGGATGATGGCGAAGTGGTCGCTCACCTTCGCGTTGTCAAAAATGCGCTTGCTGGCGCGCACCCAGCCTTGCGCCAGCGCCGTTTGCGCGTGCCCGGCCAGGTGAGGCATGGCGCTGGCGGCGAGCATCTCGAAGGTCTGGCGGGCCACGGGCAGATAGTCTTCGGGCAGCCAGCGCGAGTCGGTGCGGGGGTAGGTGAGCGCCTTGTGCTTTTCATAAAGCGACTGCGCCAGCGCCAGCGTGGTTTTGGCTGAAAAGCCGAAGCGCCCGTTGGCCTCGCGCTGAAGCGAAGTCAGGTCAAACAGCAGCGGGCTGGCTTGCGTGCTGGGCTTGCTTTCTTCGCGCACGCTGCACGCCTGCCCGCGCACGGCGGCGGCAATGCGGGCGGCTTCGTCGGCGCTCCAGAGGCGCTCGGGGCGCTTTTCGGCATCTTGCGGGTCTTTTTTCCAGTCGGGGTCAAACCAGCGGCCCTGGTAGCTGCCCGCCTGCGCCAGAAAAGTGGCGTGCACTTCCCAGTAGTCGCGCGGCACGTGCTTGCGGATTTGCTCCTCGCGATCGACCACGATGGCCAGCGTGGGCGTTTGCACGCGGCCCACGGTGGTGAGGAAAAAGCCGCCGCCTTGCGAGTTGAAGGCCGTCATGGCGCGCGTGCCGTTGATGCCCACCAGCCAGTCGGCCTCGCTGCGGCTGCGGGCGGCATCGGCCAGGCCCTGCATCTGCGCGTCGCTGCGCAGGCGGCCAAAGCCCTCGCGTATGGCCTGCGGCGTCATGCTTTGCAGCCACAGCCGCTCCACGGGCTTGGGCGCGTGCTTGCCGTCAAACGCATATTGCGCAATCAGGCGGAAGATGAGTTCGCCCTCGCGCCCCGCGTCGCAGGCGTTCACCAGGCGGCCCACGTCCTTGCGGCGAGCCTGTTTCACCACGGCGGCCAGGCGCGATTTGGTCTTTTCCACGGGCTTGAGGTCAAAGTGCGGCGGAATCACCGGCAGGTGCGCGAAGCTCCATTTGCCGCGCTTGACATCAAATGCTTCCGGCGCCTGGATTTCCAGCAAGTGGCCCACGGCGCTCGTGACCACGTACTGCTCGTTTTCAAAATGGTCTTCGTGCTTGTCGAAGCGGCCCGCCACGGGCGCAAGCGCCCGCACGATGTCTTGCGCCACAGAGGGCTTTTCGGCAATGACCAGGGTTTTCATGCTTTTACAATCCGTTGCTTCGCGTGCGCACGCCCTCGCGCGCACATGAGTTCAAGATAGCAAAAAACGCCCCGCCGCCCGCGCGGGCTGTGACGGGCGCCCTTCCTGCCCCGCTCTCTTTTTTCTCCATCCCGTTTTCCTCTGCGCGCATGACTGCCATCAGCCCCTTGCGCTGGCCTGCCGAAGCCTTGTGGCAGGCCATCGACCCCATCCTGCCCGGCTTCACGGTTGAAGTGCTGCCGCAAATCGACTCCACCAGCAGCGAACTCATGCGCCGCGCGCGCGCCGGCCTGGCCGCGCCCACGCTGCTGGTGGCCGAAGAGCAAACGGCGGGCCACGGCCGCATGGGGCGCGGCTGGCGCAGCAGCGGCCAGGCCTCGCTCACCTTCTCGCTGGGGCTGGCGCTCAATCCGGCCGACTGGCAGGGCCTGTCGCTGGCTGCCGGACTGGCCGTGGCCGAAAGCCTGCATGAAGGCATTGCGCTGAAGTGGCCCAATGACTTGTGGCAGCAAGGCCGCAAGCTGGGCGGCATCCTCATCGAAACCACCGCGCTGCCGGGCGGAGCCGACGCGGGCGGGGCCGGGCGCTATGTGGTCATCGGCATCGGCCTGAACATCGCGCCTGCGCAAGCCCTGCTTCACGCGCCAGACACAAGCGCGCCAGACGCGCCCGCCGTCAGCGGCGTGCCGCCCGCCTGGCTGCAATCGCTTCTGCCCGGCATCACCGCCCCGGCTGCGCTGGAGCGCGTGGCGCTGCCGCTGGTGCGCGCCGTGCAAGCCTTCGCCCACGTGGGCTTTGCGCCCTTTGAGGCGCGCTTTGCGGCGCGCGACGCGCTGGCAGGCCAGACCGTGCGCCTGTCTGACGGCACGCAAGGCCAGGCCGAAGGCGTGGACGCCACGGGCGCCTTGCGCGTGCGCACGGCAGCGGGCGTGCAGCGCATCACCAGCGGCGAAATCAGCGTGCGGCTGGCCACGGGGGCCTGAAGCCATGCTGCGCTGGATCGTTGCCCTGCTGCTGGCTGCCAACCTGGCCTGGCTGGCCTGGGCGCAAGGCTGGCTGCGCCCCATTGGCTTTGGCCCCCAGCGCCAGGGCGAGCCGGAGCGCGTGGCCGGGCAATGGAAACCGGAAGCCCTGCGTGTGGATGGCGCTTCCTCCCCAAATGCCAGCGCCGCGCCCGCTGCGCCTGCCGCCCCAGCCGAAACCGCGCCAGAAGGCGGCGGCCAAACGGCCCCCGCGCCCGAAACCAGCAGCGGCCCTGACGCGCAAGCCTCACATGCGCCCGCCGCGCCGGATGAAGCGGATGAAGCGCAGCCCGGGCATACGCCCGCTGATGCCGCACCCGCAGATGC
>ERZ773035.2135-NODE-2135-length-13249-cov-8.127406_pt1 | contig 13249 bp, 12 predicted proteins | sample MGYA00511487_ERZ773035 | MGnify/ENA primary metagenome ERZ773035 (study PRJEB29015, sample SAMEA2737985) | human oral metagenome | biome: human oral; feature: human-associated habitat; material: dental | place: China | collected 2024 ...
TAGATGCGAGAAAGATCGGCGGGACGTGTTTACGCGTGATGAGCTGAAACAACAGCGTGCCGATACCCGCCGTAAACAGCGCCACGGACGTATCAAGCCCCGTTAAGATCGGCACCAGCACGAGCGCGCCGAACGCGACGAATAGAAACTGTACGCCGACGAGAGCATCGCGTAGCCTGAGATTGTAGCCTTCGTATTTTTCCATCTTCTCCTCTTTTATCTTTGCGACTTGCCTCGTGAGTGTCTTTAACGGAGCTAGTAAAAATTTAGCTTGATAGGCTATATGCCTTATCTTCGCTAAATTTTTACGTCGCAACCCTTAAATCCATCTCGCGATCCTTCGCCTTGGCTCCTGTATTAAAATTTATAATACACCGACATTCTGTAAAATTTTAACTCGCCGCAGTCGCGGACGAATAGTCCACTCCTTTGCAAGCACTAAAAATTTATCGAAACTACACATCATCTGTCTTAAATATTTTCAAAATTTATGCCTTTCTGCCTCATTTTACCGCAAATTCCATCCAAAGCAGACGATTGCGCTCCTTCATTCGGCTCATTTCCGCCTCGTCTAAAGAAAAAAATACCACGCCTTAATTTTTAAATCTGACATCAAAAATTTTGACCTACCCGGTCGCAGACAAGCAATATTCTCCACTCTCAGCCGTCAACTACCTGCGACCCACATTAAATGTTTTAAAATTTTAGCTTCTTTTTAAAATTTTACGACCTCGCTTTAAAATTTCGCACTCAAGCTTAAAGCAAAATTTTAAATCAAAGCCGCGTAAACAGATCCAAACAAACACCGACTAAAATCCGCAAACCAGCAACTAAATTCCACAAGCATAGCGGCTAAATCAAAACCTATGCAAGCCGAATCCGCCACTAAAATTTAGCGAGAGAATTTCGTCGTACGGCTCATTTTTTGCGCAGCAGATCCTTTAGGCTTGCCCTTACGTCCTTTCCATGCAAAATTTGCGCGACCTCGGTAGCGATCGGAGCGTAGATCTTGTGCTTTGCCGCGATATTTACGACCGCTTCGGTCGTAGCCACGCCCTCGGCGACCTCGCCTAGTTCGCTTAAAATTTCATCCAGCTTCTTGCCGCGCGCAAGCCCCAAGCCCACGCGGTAGTTTCGCGATAGCGCACTCGAGGCGGTCAAAAACAGATCGCCCACGCCACTTAAGCCCAAAAAGGTCTCGTCTCGAGCACCGAAAAACTTGCCAAAGCGCGCGATCTCTACGATGCCACGAGCGATCAAGCTCGCTCTAGCGTTATTTCCGAGCCCCAGCCCATCGCAAACGCCGCTAGCGATGGCGATGACGTTTTTATACGCGCCGCACACCTCTGCGCCGATGATATCACCACTCGTGTAGGTCTTGATGTAGGCAGGGAAGACACTTGCGAAAAGTTCGGCTAGATTTTCGTTACACGAGCTTACGACGAGCGCGCAAGGCAGCTTCTGCATGACTTCGGTGGCAAACGACGGACCTGATAGATAAGCAAGATTGCCGCGCGCGACATACGATTCAAAAATTTCGTTCAAAAACCTACCGCTAGCCGCATCGATGCCCTTGGAAGCGACTAGAATTTTTTGATTTTTGTAAGTGAAATTTTGATCCAGCCACTGCGCGGTTTGCTGTGCCGCGAGCGCAAACACCAGTGCTTCGCATTCCAGCGCTTCGCTCACGCTTACAAAATGCGGAATTTGCCTTGGCGTGCGCGAAGTGATGACGCATTCGTTTTTTGCGCTAAGCGCGTCAAAAAGTGCGCTACCCCATTTGCCCGCGCCGATAACCGCGATTTTCATTATGTTCCTTTTTAAAAATTTATTCGCAAATTTGCGGTTTTTCAAATTTCATTTTATTGAAATTCCCGCTCTTTGAAAATTTAGCCCAAAAGCGCCGACATGAGCCTGTGCAAATGCTAGTCGAAGCTACGCTTTAAAATTCGCTTTTTGAAATTTCATCTCGTCAAAATTTCGTCTCATTAAAATTTTGCGCTTTTGAAATTTACTCAGCAAAAACTTCGCTTTTTTAAAATTTACCTCGCTAAAATTTCATACTTTTAAGGTTTTGCTCTTCCGCCAAAAAACACTTTCACAAAAGGCGCGGCAGTGAACGAATGAGGATTTTGAAACTCCATTATACGTTTTAAAATTTCACTCACGCATCACTGCGGCAAATCAAATTTTTAAAAATTTTATTCAGACGCTTAAGTACAAATCGCGCTTTTAAACCCGCTTAAATCTATCAAGACGTGCTTTGAGCCTAGATGATCTGCGGTCGCTCGCCACGCTATCGTTTGGTGCGCGGTTTACGGCACGCGCATCCGACGCAGCGATTGATTAAATTTAACCTACACATCGACTCACCACTCAAATTCGACCCTGCGTATTCGATCCTATCCGCGCACCCGAGTTGCCGTTTTTGCTACCTCAGGCAGAGTAATTTTACGCATTCCCTGAGAGCTTTGCCGCACTTTGACGGTAGCCGTGAGTAAAATTCCTAACGGACGCGCTTCTTAAACCCCTCCGTCGCAGACCGACACTCGCGCAAACGACCCGCACGAGAAAAAACGAGCTCAAAAGAACAAAACGTGCGCGAGGAGAGCGGGTAGCCGCCGAGATCGCGCCGAATGAAATTATAACACGCAAAAGCCTTCGTCATTAGTACGTGAAAGCTTTAGCTCGAAGCAAAACGCTGCGAGCGGATTTAAAATTTTATCCCTAAGGGCTTCATCTATTGCATGCATCGCACCCCGCCTTTAATTCGCCTTTTGCCGCCGCAAAAGCTGCGAAATCAGCCCAGTTTCTGTTTCAAAAGCTCGTTCACCTTCGCAGGATTAAACGCGCCCTTGCCCTCTTTCATCACTTGGCCTACGAAGAAGCCGAATAGCTTGTCCTTGCCGCCGCGATAGTCTGCGACCTTGTCCTCGTTTTCGCTCATCACGCGCGCTATGATCTCCAAAATCGCGCCGTCGTCGCTTACCTGCCTCAAGCCTAACTTGTCGATGACCGAGCTTACGGCCTCGTCGTGCTCCATTAGATAATCAAGCACCTCTTTGGCGGCCTTTTGCGACACTGCGCCGCCTTCGATCGCGCTTAAAAGCTCATTCATCTTCGCGCTACCTACGGGCGAGTCCTCGATCGTAACGCCGTTTTTGAGCCTGCCCGCAAGCTCGACGGTAAGCCAGCTGACGCAAAGTTTAGGCTCATGTCCCGCCGCGATCAGATCCTCAAAAAATCGCGCGTTTTCGTAGGTGGAGATTATGATCTCGGCGTCTTTTTCTTTAACACCCAGTTCGCGGACGTAGCGTGCTTTTTTCTGATCCGGCAGCTCGGGGATCTGCTGCGCAGCAGCCAGCATCTCGTCATCCACGATCACGGTTAGCAGGTCGGGATCTGGGAAATAGCGATACTCGGCGCTGTCTTCTTTACTACGCATCGGTTTGGTGATAAACTTAGCGGTGTCGAAAAGGCGCGTTTCTTGCACGACCTCTTGATCATATTTGCCGTCCTGCCACGCTTCGATCTGACGCTCAATCTCGAACTCGATCGCCTTTTGGATAAATTTAAAGGAGTTTAAATTTTTAATCTCCACGCGCGTGTAGAGCTTTTGCTCGCCTTGCGGACGGATGCTGACGTTTACGTCGCAGCGAAACGAGCCTTCCTGCATATTTGCGTCGCTGATATTTAAAAAGCGCAAAATGCTGTGGAGTTTTTTTAGATACGCGACCGCCTCGTCCGCAGAGCGCATATCAGGCTCGCTTACGATCTCGAGTAGCGGCGTGCCAGCACGGTTTAGATCGACTAGGCTTCGCGAGCTTTCGTGGTTATTTTTGCCCGCGTCCTCCTCCAGGTGCGCGCGCGTGATGCCGATGCGCTTGCTCTGTCCCTCCGCAGCTATAAAAAGCTCGCCGTGCTCGACGATCGGGATCGTCCACTGCGAAATTTGATACGCCTTGGGAAGGTCGGGATAGAAGTAGTTTTTGCGGTCGAATACCGACTTGCGATTGATCGTCGCATTGACGGCGGTGCCGAAGCTGATAGCTTTTTTAACCGCTTCCTCGTTTAGCACGGGAAGAGCGCCCGGAAGCGCCAAGCAGGTCGGGCAGACGTGCGAATTCGCCTCGTCGCCGAAGCTCGTGGGGCAGGAGCAGAAAATTTTTGTTTTGGTATTTAGCTGGCAGTGTACCTCCAGGCCGATCACGGTTTCAAACATAAACTTAACCTTTTAGAATAAAAATTTCGCGTAATTTTACAATTTTTTGCTTTAATACTCGCTTGTAGCGGCACGCGGCATAGGCTAAATTTTAAAATTTAATCGGATAGATTCTACTCGCCGCCGCTAAGGAGCTTTTCTTTCAGATCGAAAACATCGACCATTAAGCAGGTGATGATGACGCAGATCACGCCGGGAGCGGTGCAGATGAAGAGGAATTTTAACCCCAAAAAATAAAATGACGGATAGGCAAAAAAGACGAATGCGCCGACGAAGATCAATCCGAACGACGCACCCACGAGGAAGTATAAGAAATTTCGCTTAAAATTAATGCTCATCGACGATCACGGCGCCCGCTAGATAAACGTAGCTTAAAACCATGAAAATGAAAGTCTGCAAAATCGCCATAAAAGTAAGCAGCGCGAACGGCACCATCGGTATTAGCGCAGGAGCGAGAGTAAGCATAACGAGTAGGAAGGTATCGTCGCCTTTGATATTTCCGAAAAGTCGGAACGAAAGCGATACGACGCGCGAAAAATGCGAGACGATCTCTATGACGAACATAAACGGAGCTAGGATTTTCACCGGCCCCATAAAGTGCTTTAGGTAGTTGATCACGCCGTGCTCGCGAACGCCCTCAAAATGGTAGTACAACCAAACGCAAAGCGTAAGCGAAAGGGTTAAATTTAAACTCGCGCTCGGCGACTCAAAGCCCGGCACCAAGCCGATAACGTTACTAAAAAATATCACAAATCCCAATGTTGCGATTAGCGGAAGATATTTTTTGGCTTGCTCCTCGCTACCCATCGCGTCCTTACCGATCGTTAGCACGCCGCTTAGGTAGGCTTCGGCGATATTTTGCATGCCGTGTGGTACAAGCTGAAGCGAGCGAGTGGAGCAAAGCGCGACGGCTACGATGATAGCGACGACCAAAAAGAAGTAAAAAAGGTAGATAAAAGTGTGGTCGTAAGAAATTAAACCGCCGAAAAGGAAGATGTCTTTTAGCATAAAAACCCTTGATCGTTGAAATTTGAGGCGTATTTTACACTTCTATTCGTTAAAGTATATTTAAATTTGCGCCAGCGAGTAAAATTTTGAGCTTTGCGAGTTCTCACACCGCTTTGCTTGCCTAGCACTTTCGTCTAGCTTGCGCGCCATTTATGCGGGAATTTTGCGTTTTTTTGGCATTTAGCTCCATATTTACAGCAAATGACAAAATTTTTGCTAGTAAGCACGAAATTTGCGGCTACACTGCCAATTCGCTATTTTTGCAAAATAGAATTTATCTGGTGCATACGGCGAAGCTCTAAGCCGGCTGCGTGGTAAAATTTACGTTTACGAATACGAAAAATACGATAAAATTTACCGCGATGGCGCCGTGGCGAATTCCAAGAATTCCAAGAATTCCAAGAATTCCAAGAATTCCAAGAATTCCAAGAATTACGCTCACCTCAAAAATCATAGTTAAAATTTAGCAAACTCAGGACTTGATTGCTAAAATTTTATAAAATTTATATAAAAACCTTGACATCCTACCACTCAATGTTGTATAATACTGGCAATCTTACCGAAAGAGTGCTAAAAGTGAAAACGAATAAACGTGATATGATCCTGGAATCCATCATTTCCGCCTATCTCGATAGCAACACCCCGATCGGATCTTCCGAGCTGGGTGAGCGTATGGGCGTAGCGATGTCAGCGTCTAGCATCCGAATTTATTTTAAGCGCTTAAGCGACGAGGGGGCTTTGACGCAGCTTCATGTAAGCGGTGGTAGAATTCCGACGGTTGCGACGATGCAGGATTACTGGCGCGCTAGGCTTAGCTTCGACGATGAGTTAAAAATAGACGATGCTCGCGAGCTAGAAGCGGTGCTTGAGGATTTTGAAATTTACTGTATGATTTTCAACGCCGAAAACGAAGCCCTAAGTGAAGTCATCAAGCATGATGATCGTTTCATAATCCTTACATTTAGAACGGATGAGATTATCTTAAAATACGATTTTAGAGTTTTTAAATTCTTATCAAATTTAATAGGAATTTCACTCGGAGATTTGGAGTTAGCCTCGATGCAGATCGGTCTGCGCGAGCTTAGCACAAAAATTAAAGAGCTAAAAAATTCTAAAATCGAATTTCTTTGCAACGAGGTCGTAGCGTATAAAATTTTCAAAGACGAGCGGTTTAAAATTTTACTCAACCCCTCGATCGCCGTAAATTTTACTAAAAATTTGATCTTCGCGCCCTACTTCGAGCACGGATTTATGGGGATCAAACGCCCCGTAAAATTCGAAGGCGAGGACGCTACGATGATCTGCGCAGGCAGCGTTTACGAGAATTACGAGAAATTTTTTAACTACGCTAAAGGAGTAGCATGAGCCATAAATTTAAAGAGCACGGCGATAAAAATGCAGCGTGCGATAGTGAAGAAAAAGAGGTTTGCGAGCAGTGCGCGTCAGAGGCGAGCGAGCCGCAAGAGGCGCAGACATGCGACGATACCGATGCGCAGATACAAAAGCTTCAAAACGAGCTGAGTGAGATCACCGATAAATTTTACCGCGCCAATGCGGATTTTGAAAATCTCAAAAAACGTTTGGAAAAAGAAAAAGATAGCGCTGTTGCTTACGCTAGCGAGAGCTTTGCAAAAGATCTACTGCCGATAATCGACGCGCTTGAGGAGGCCGCCAAAATTGATGTGGAAGGTAATGAGCTTGCAGATAAAATCGAAGTCGGCGTAAAACAATGTCTAAGCCTTTTTACAAAGACTTTTGAAAAATACGGTATCGTTCCGATAGCGACGGACGGGGGATTTGATCCTAGCGTGCATAACGCGATCTCGATGATCGAGGCGGAGGGTGCAAACTCGGGCGATATAGTTCAGGTCTATCAAAAAGGCTATATGTATAAGCAGCGCGTTTTGCGCGCCGCTATGGTAGTGGTGGCGAAATAATCGTCCAAATTTTAAAATTTTAAATTCAACACAAAGGATAAACAAATGGCAAAAGTCATAGGCATCGACCTAGGAACAACAAACTCGTGCGTAAGCATATTCGAGCGCGGCGAGAGCAAGATCATACCGAACAAAGAGGGCAAAAACACCACTCCGTCGGTAGTAGCTTTCACCGACAAAGGCGAGGTTTTAGTAGGCGACAGCGCCAAGCGCCAAGCAGTCACTAACCCGGAAAAGACGATCTATTCGATCAAGCGCATAATGGGTCTTATGATGAATGAGAAAAACGCGCAGGAAGCCAAAAATCGCCTACCGTATAAGATCATCGACCGAAATGGCGCGTGCGCGGTAGAGATCGCGGGCAAGGTTTATACGCCGCAAGAAATTTCAGCCAAGGTGCTGATCAAGCTAAAAGAGGACGCCGAGGCGTTTTTGGGCGAGCCCGTCGTAGATGCGGTCATCACCGTGCCTGCGTATTTCAACGACAGCCAAAGAAAGGCGACGAAAGAAGCAGGAACAATCGCAGGCCTAAACGTGCTTCGCATCATCAACGAGCCGACCGCAGCAGCGCTTGCGTATGGACTGGATAAAAAAGAATCCGAAAAGATCGTCGTTTACGATCTAGGCGGCGGTACATTCGACGTAACCGTGCTAGAAACCGGCGATAGCGTTGTAGAAGTCCTTGCTACGGGTGGTAATGCATTTTTGGGCGGAGATGATTTCGATAACAAGCTGATCGACTTTTTAACCTCAGAATTTCAATCTGAAACAGGCATCGACTTGCGCGGCGACGTCATGGCTATGCAACGACTAAAAGAGGCTGCGGAAAACGCCAAAAAAGAGCTAAGCAGCGCGATGGAGACGACGGTAAATTTGCCTTTCATCACCGCAGACGCTACCGGACCAAAGCACCTAATGAAAACCATCACTAGAGCTAAATTTGAAAGCATGATCGATTCTTTGGTAGATGAGACCATAAGCACTCTCAAAAAGGTCGTAAGCGACGCAGGGCTTAGCATGAACGACATAAAAGAAGTCGTCATGGTAGGCGGCTCGACGCGCGTGCCTTTAGTGCAAGAGGAGGTCAAAAAGGCTTTCGGCAAGGAGCTAAATAAGAGCGTAAACCCTGACGAAGTCGTAGCAATCGGTGCAGCAATCCAAGGCGCGGTCATCAAAGGCGACGTAAAAGATGTGCTACTGCTCGACGTCACTCCGCTAAGCCTCGGCATCGAAACCCTAGGTGGCGTGATGACCAAGATCATCGAAAAGGGAACTACGATACCTACGAAAAAATCTCAAACATTCTCGACAGCAGAGGATAACCAAAGCGCCGTTACGATCAACGTCTTGCAGGGCGAGCGCGAGTTTGCAAAGGATAACAAATCGCTAGGAAATTTCAATCTTGAAGGTATCATGCCCGCTCCTCGCGGCGTACCACAGATCGAGGTGGAATTTAACATCGATGCGAACGGAATTTTAACCGTTTCGGCAAAAGACAAGGCTACCGGCAAGGCAACCGACATCCGCATCACCGGCTCAAGCGGCTTAAGCGACGCCGAGATCGATAAAATGGTAAAGGATGCCGAGCTTCACAAAGAGGAAGACAACAAGCGCAAAGAAACCGTCGAGGCGCGCAACCAAGCCGACAGCATCGCACATCAAACCGAAAAGAGCCTAAGCGAGATGGGCGAGAAGGTACCGGGCGATCTACGCGCTAAGATCGAGGGCGCGCTAAATGATCTAAAAGCCGTGCTAAAGGATGAAAACGCGAGCAAAGAAGCGATAAACTCTAAAGTAGAAGCCCTAAGCAAGGTCGCCGAGGATCTATACAAGGCTGCCAGCGCAAATCAGGGCTCGCAAGGCGGATCGCAAAGCTCTGGCTCAAACGGCGGTAAAAAAGACGACGACGTCATCGACGCCGAAGTCGAGTAACCCGCCGCAAAGTGAAATTTTATAGCCGCGCGCTCGGTAGTTTTGCCTGCGCTTGAAAAGTAATTTTACCGGCGCGCGGCAGAAACAACCCCATAAACCGCACATAAAATTTCATAGCTTCACAAGCTTGGGCGTTTTTCATACGCCCGAGCTTAACTGCAACTTCAAAATTTAATTCCCAACAAATTAAAATTTGAGTCACACATAAATACTACTAAATTTTGCGCTGTATAAATATCGCTAGACATTAGAGCATATCCGAACACAATCGAAATTTCTCCGTGCCGATCTCAAATATAGCTGAAATTTTAAACCTATTGCCCACAAACAGCACTGCGATAAATTTAAACGTATGGCGAGAAAGTAAAAAATGTATCGTAAAAAGACGCGGTAAAAAACGCCCGCTAAATTTAGAAGCAAAAGAGCTAAATTTAAAGGCGCGCGGATTGATTTACTAAAAAGCAAAAGCCCAAAGGCGACGCTTTGCCTTTGGGCTTTAAATTTAGCTTTATTCAGCTAGAGCTAATTCTTGCGAGTATTCGCGTCAGGGGTGAAAAGCGGCTTATTTAGCAGCTTGAAATCGCCTACGAACTTCTGCCCCTTCTCGCTAGTGATCCATTTGATGAAGCGCTGCGCGTTTTCGTAGTCGGCTTTTGGGCAATGCTTTGGATTGACCGCGATTACGGAATAAAAATTCTTCAGATCGTTATCGCCTTCGTTGATGATGACCATATCCGGATTTCCCTTTTTATTATCCTCGTATTTGATGTAGGTGCCGCGATCGGTGAAGGTCACGCCCTTTTGCTCGGCGGCTGCGTTGATCGTAGCGATCATGCCTTGACCGGTTTGGTTATACCATGCCTCATTTTCAGGTACGGCGCCCTCAACCTTTTTCCAAATACCTTTCTCTTTGTTATCGGTGCCCGATTTATCGCCGCGAGAGAAAAATTTAATCTTCTCCGCCTTGATTAGCTCAAACGAGCCCTTAAGGTCCTTGCCTTTAAATTTAGGCGCGATGGATTTATCGGCGATGAGGATAAAATCGTTATACATAACGGGCGTGCGGTCAACGCCGAAGCCTTTTTCTACAAATTCTTTCTCGACCTTCGGCGAATGCACGAAAAGTATGTCCGCATCGCAGTTCTCGCCAAGCTTTAGAGCAGCACCTGTGCCTACCGCCGTCCATTTGATATCGACGCCGGTTTCCGCCTTATACGCAGGATAGATAGCGTCTAGCAAGCCCGTATTATCGGTGCTCGTTGTAGTTGCCATCACCAAATCGTTATCGGCGGCAAAAAGGCTCGCACTAAGAGCGAGCGAAACAAAAAATATTTTTTTCATGTTATCTCCTTTAAAAAATATGCTATTATAGCATATAAATTTGCCAGAATAGAACATTTAGGACACAATCTTGGACTTTATTTTAGAAGGAATTTTAAGCGCATTCGGGCTGCTTTTTAGCGGCGATGCGGAGACATTTTCGGCAATTAAAGCGACGCTTTATACTTCGAGCATCTCGATACTTTTTGCGATTTTAATCGGCTTTCCAATAGGATTTATCCTCGGATTTTACGAATTTCGCGCTCGCAGAACGCTTAGACTTTTAAGCGACGTAGCGCTTGCGATGCCCACGGTAGCGATAGGACTGATCCTTTACGCTTTCATCTCCAGAAACGGCCCTCTGGGCGAGCTGGGGCTGCTTTTTACGCTCAAAGCCGTGATGCTCGGGCAGTTTGTGCTGGCGCTTCCCATCATCGTCTCGTTAAGCGCCAGTGTCATCGAAAATATGGACAAAAAGCACTATCTAAACATTATGAACTACCGCCTAAGCCCGCTAAATTTAATCCTTTGCGTGCTTTACGAGCTACGTTACGCCCTACTCGTCGTCATCGCCACCGCTTATGGGCGGATCGTCGCGGAGGTGGGCGTAGCGATGATGATCGGCGGCAATATCAAATATTTCACCCGCACGATCACCACGGCGATCTCGCTTGAGACCAACAAGGGCGAGTTTGCGATGGGTATAGCGCTCGCGCTGGTGCTGATTTTAATAGCGTTTGCGGTAAATTTAGCCATCCACGCGCTAAAAAGGCTGGATCGATGAGTGCAGATAAGCTAAAGCGTCCGAGCAAGAATTTTACGGACAAAAACCGAGCGGAGCGGGAGAGCGAAAATTTTATGAGCGCAAATTTAACGGACGCGAATTCCGCAGACGAGAATTCTACAGACATAAATTCTACTCACGTAAATTTCGCCGCCGAAAATTCTACGAGTGTAAATTTCACTGCGGGAAATTCTACGAGTGTAAATTCTGCGACTGAGAATTCCATTAGCGTAAATTCTGCAGGTAAAAATTCCAAAAGCGAGAATTTTGCGAGTGAGAATTCTGCGAGAAAGAATTTTGCAAATGAGAATTCTACCGCCGCGCGAGCTGTACCCGATAGCGAGCTGATTTCGGTGCGGGATCTAGTGCTGCGCTACGGACGGAGCGAAATTTTAAATATCCCTAGCCTCGATCTAAATACGAGCGGCATCACGGCGCTTTTGGGCTCCAACGGCAGCGGCAAATCCACGCTACTGCGGATTTTGGCTTTTTTGCAGCGTCCAAGCGGCGGCAGCGTGAAGCTTTGGGGGCAGCGGGCGCCCTCTTTGCAGACGCTGCGGCAGACCTGCTTGCTGCTGCCCGAGCCCGTGCTTTTAAAACGCAGCGTGGAGCAAAATTTTAAATTTGCGCTCAAAAGTCGCGGCGCGCTTGCGGAATTTGACGAACGGGTGGACGAAGTGCTCGGCCTAACGGGGCTTGATAGAAGTTTTTTATCAAAGAAACATTTCGAGCTTAGCTCGGGGCAGACGCAGCGCATCGCGTTTGCGCTCGCTCTGGCGCAGCGCGCGAAGCTCTATCTGCTCGACGAGCCGACCAACAGCCTCGATCTTGCCGCTTCCAAGCTCTTTGCGCGCGCGATTTTATTTATGCGAAGCCGCTACGGCTGCGGCTTTATCATCGCCAGCCACGATGAGAAATGGCTCAGCGCGATCGCGCAAAGAAGCGTATTTCTGCATCGCGGCAAGATATGCGAGTTTGAATACAAAAATATCTTTGACGTGCAAAACGGGATTTTAAAATTTTCGGATGAAATTTCGCTGCGCCTTGAAGAGGGGCTCGCACGCGCTCGCAAAATCGCGATAAATCCGAGTAAAATTTTATTATCTCAAAGCCCGTTTGAGCGCTGCTTCGCGGGGATTTTGCACTCGGTTTCGCTTCAGTACGGCTCCTCGCTACTCATCAAGATCAAGGCAGGCGACGTGTTGCTAAAATGCGTCACGGCGCAGGATGAGCGGCGCTGGAGCGCGGGCGAGAGGATCTATTTCGGATTTGAAAGCGGCGCGTTTTTAGGGCTGGAGTAATTCTGCGCGAAGTGCGGATAGGCTTAATTTTGCTTTAGAATTTTATTCGCGCGGCACTAATATTATTTCTTCAAATTTTTACTGCGAACCATCTAGCGCGGCGTACCCGGCGAAACAGAACATAAAAATTTGCATCTTGAAATTTTGAAATTTACAGGCATGCCTTTACCTAGCGGTACGGCGTGAAATTTTAAAATTCCATGGCTAAGAAATTTTAAAGCTTAGCCGCGAATACAGCTAACGGGATTTTGAAATTCCACAATTTCTAGGCGCGGAATTTCAAATTCTAAATTTTAACTCCGCGGAATTTGTCCGTAAATTTACGAGCGAAATTATATGCTCCTCCGCAGAGCGTGCCGTTTATTTCGCCTGCAGCGCAAAGGCGGAACGATGGTAAGAATTCTGCGGCGCAAAACCAGCGTAAAATTTCAAAGAGACGGCGCAGAATTCCGATAAATTTTAAAAACGGTACGGGATTTTATAAAATTTCACGAGCTCAAAAAAGCGGCAAAGTTCTAACCTCACGCCGCTTAAATTTTCCCGCCGAACATCTCATACATCGCCTTTTCCTCGCCCCAAAGCTCGCGGTGCTTTTTGATGCAGGATTTTATCGCGCCCACGAGATATAGCACGTCTTGCTCGGTGTGCGTGTAGTGCAGGCTCACGCGCACGAAGCCGGGCTTGGCTTCTGGCATGCGCCCCTCCTTGATACCCAGCAGATCGTGAGCGTACGGCCCCGCGCACA
>ERZ773035.2138-NODE-2138-length-13236-cov-6.561718_pt1 | contig 13236 bp, 8 predicted proteins | sample MGYA00511487_ERZ773035 | MGnify/ENA primary metagenome ERZ773035 (study PRJEB29015, sample SAMEA2737985) | human oral metagenome | biome: human oral; feature: human-associated habitat; material: dental | place: China | collected 2024 ...
TGGGTCCTGATTCCGTTAATAGATTTAACGCCTTCCCAGCAGCGCAGATTATGGGTGAGCCAAACACGGGCTACACCTCGGGTCAGGCGATCGCAGCGATCCAAGAGGTCATAAAAGAGGAGCTTCCTAGCGGATATTCGATCGGCTGGGCAGGTTCCGCGTATCAAGAGGTCAGCGAGACGGGCAAGGGCGCACAGGCATTCGTATTTGGAATGATCTTCGTGTTTTTGATCCTGGCGGCTCAATACGAAAGGTGGCTCATGCCGCTTGCCGTGCTTACCGCCGTGCCGTTTTCGGTATTCGGCGCGCTCGTATTTACATATTTCCGCGGGCTGAATAACGACATATATTTTCAGATCGGACTTTTGCTTCTAATCGGTCTGGCGGCGAAAAACGCGATTTTGATCGTGGAATTTGCGATGAACGAGCACCTAAATAATCATCGCTCTATCGCCGATGCCGCCATAGAAGCCGCCAAGATGAGGTTCCGCCCTATCGTGATGACGAGCCTTGCGTTCGGTCTTGGCGTGCTTCCGATGGTTATCGCCACCGGCGCTGGCGCTGCTAGCCGCCACGCGCTGGGAACCGGCGTAGTAGGCGGAATGCTCGCGGCATCTACGATCGCGATCTTTTTCGTGCCGCTGTTTTTCTACCTGCTCGAAAGCTTCAACGCTTGGCTTGATAGACGCGGTAAAAAAGTCCAAACTAACGAGGTGAACGATGAAAATAAATAACGCTCTTTTAAGCGCCTTGACGCTTGGAATTTTACTCTGCGGTTGCAACTTCAAGCCCGTTACGCCGCAAAAGCAGACCGGCTTTAAGGCGGATTACGCGAGCACGAACGTTAGTACGCAGTGGTGGAAAAGCTTTAATGATCCGCAGCTAAACGCCCTGATCCAAAGCGCGCTGGAGCAAAATTCCGATCTGCAAACCGCGCTGAATAACGTCGAGTACGCACGCGTAAATTTAGGGCTGAACAAGCTTGAATATCTGCCGAACGTAAATTTAAGCGGCAGCGCAGTGCGTCAAAATAATTTCGGCAACCAGCCCGATCGCAACTCCCACGGCTCGTATCAGATCGGCGCCGTGCTAAGCTACGAGGTCGATTTTTGGGGGCGCGTGCGCAACAGCGTAGATTCGGCGCGATCGCGATTTAATGCGACGAAATACGACTACGAAACCGCCAAAAATACGATCACTAGCACGGTTGCGACGACCTATTTTACGCTACTAGCACTAAAGCAGCAGGAGAAAATTTTAAAAGACAGCCTAAAAAGCTATCAAGATACGCAAAACTACCGCAAAAAGCAGCTCGATGCGGGCGCGGTTAGCGAGATCGTATTTTATCAGGCCAAAGCCGCGGTCCAAAGCGCCGAGGCAAGCCTCATAAGCGTGCAAAATCAGCTCTCCGCGGCTCAAACCTCGCTAAATATCCTAACGGGCAAGAGCTACGATGAAATTTTACGCGGCACGGCGCAGACCGCCGCGAAAATGCCTAGCGCGCCGCAGATCCCAAGCGGAATCCCAAGCGACGTGATCCTGCACCGCCCGGACGTCGCAAGCTCGCTCGAAAATCTGCGCGCGAGCAACTTCTTAGTAGGCGTCGCCAAGGCGGGGTACTTCCCTACCTTTTCGCTTACGGGCTCGGCGGGATATGCAAGCGGCGAGTTTGACAGGCTGTTTACCGCAAATGCGAGCACATGGAGTATCGGCGGCTCGCTCGCAGGGCCGCTGCTTGATTTCGGCCGCCAAAAAAGGCGCGTAGAGCTTGCAAATTTAGAGCAAAACGCGAGCTTCATCGCATACGACAAGGCGCTTAAAACCGCTTTCGGCGACGTTCGCGACGCGCTTGTAGGCGTACAAAACGCCAAACTAAGACAGGCAAGCCTCGCCGATCTCGTCGCTTCGCAGAGCAAAATTTATTCAAACGCCTCAAGCAGGTATCAGGCGGGCTACAGCGACCATCTGGAGTTTTTGGATTCACAGCGAAACCTGCTTAGCGCGCAGCTAAATAAAGTGCAGACCGATCTTGACGTGCTAAGCGCGACGGTAAACGCCTACAAGGCGCTCGGCGGCGGCTTTAGCATAGAAGATAGCGAAATAAAGGCGCTTATCGGCGCCGAGCAGGACGTGCAGCCCGATATGTCCGCCTTCCCGAAGGATAGAATTTTTAATTAGCTTTAAATTTACGGGCGGCGCAAAATTTTAAAATACCCGTAAATTTAAAGCGCAGCTCGGCTTTTACGGCGCAAGCGGATCGTTTAAAAAATCTGCTTGCACTTTTTAAATTTGGCTCCGCGGCGGGCGACAAATTCCAATTTCAAAGATAATCTAAATTTTACAATAGCCGCAGCAAGGTAAAATCTCCGCTCGGCTAGAAAGCACAGTGCGGTCGGGCTTCGTGGCGCGGCAGAATTTCAAGCAGCACGGTAGAATTCCAAGCGCCGAGTTTTAAATTTAAAGGCGAGCGGTTGCGCGCCGAAACGGAATTTGGCAAAATTTTAGATTTTCGCTATAATCGCGACTTTTAATTTAGATGGGTGTCCGAGCGGTTGAAGGAGCACGCCTGGAACGCGTGTAAAGTGCAAGCTTTCGAGGGTTCGAATCCCTTCCCATCTGCCACTACTTTAAAATTTCATCCCCGCAAAGCTCTGAAATTTCGCTTTTCCACTCGGCGTAAATTTTATAAATTTAAAGCCAAAATTCCACCCTCGCCGTAAATCCTACGATCAAAGACAAAATTTCCTCCGCCGAAATCAAACCCAAAGCCGCCTAAATTCTATCTCTGTGCCCGCCATTTACCGATATTGCGCTAAAATTCCTTTTAAAATTTCACTTTAAAGGAGAGAAAAATGAGTGAAGAAAAAAGTTGCGCCTGTGCGCATGTCAAATCCCAAAACGTAACCGACGCGCCCGGCAACAACACCGTGTTTATGATCTGGCGCTTTAGCGCGGGCAAGACCGCCTGTAAAAAGGCTTTCGAGAGGCTTTGCACTTTGGTGATAAATTTAAACAAGACCGCCGTTACGAGATTCGGTGCGGCTAGCGAGACGAGCTGCGTGCTCGGCGTGGGCTTTGAGGCATGGAAAATGCTCGGCTTGCCGAAGCCTTTGCCGAAAGAGCTAAAAAATTTCGAAGAGATTAGGGGCGATAAACACGCTGCGCCCGCCACCGGAGGCGATCTGCACATCCACATCAGAGCCGCAAATCAAGCCGTTTGCTACGATATGGCAAGCGAGATCAGAGCCGCGCTAAAGGATGTCGCGACGTGCGAGGAGGAGATCTGCGGCTTTAAATACTACGACGGGCGCGCTATCATCGGCTTTGTGGACGGCACCGAAAATCCGCAAGGCGCAGATCGCGACTTTTTCGCCAAGGTAGGCGACGAGGATGCGGCGTACAAGGGCGGTAGCTATCTTTTTACGCAAAAATATATCCACGATATGAGCGCGTGGAACGCCGCGGGCGTCGACGAGCAGGAGCGCGTCATCGGGCGCAGTAAACAAAACGATATCGAAATGAGCGAGGAGCTAAAGCCTAGCAACTCGCACTCCGCCGCAGCCAACGTAGGCGACGACAAAAAGGTCGTGCGCGGCAATATGCCGTTTATGCAGGACGGCGAGACGGGAACCTACTTCATCGCCTACGCAAGCACCTTTAGCACGCTGGAGCTGATGCTTGAGAGTATGTTTATCGGCCGCCCGCGAGGCAACTACGACCGCCTGCTAGATTTTAGCACGGCAAAGACGGGCGCGCTCTTTTTCGCTCCGACCTTCGATATGCTGCAGGATTATAGCGCAGAGTAAATTTAGCTTTAAATTAAAGGCGCGCGATGTTTTGCGATCTAAGCCCGTATCAAAGCAGGCGCTGCAAAGAGATCATAGAGGGTAAAGTCAAAAATAGTGAAAACGTCAGGGGTCTGATAGAGTTCATAGACGCTAAATTTAAAACTCGAGCGATTAGCGCGTTTTACGGCGCGGGCAAGAACTCGGCGTGGCTTAAGATCGTGCTTCGCTTCGATAAAGACGCCGCGAAAATCACCGATAAAAAGTGCATCGAGCGCTATCTCGCCCGCACGCCGCTTTACGCGAAGCTAAACGAGCTAAAGAATTTTTATATCTCGGTCGAGTCCTTCGAGTCGCAGATCCGCACCGATCTGATCCAAGGCGCGGTAGAGGAGCTGCTGCGAAACCAAAACGAGCTTTTAGCGCCGCTTAAAATTTGGTATATCGCGGCGGTGTCCGACGCGCCCGTAGTTTTTTATTTCACGAGGCAGGACGCGGCACGCCGCGAAGGTGGCGGAAAGATAGAGCCGCTGATAAGAAATTTTATAGAGAAAGCGCAAGACGCTAAATATCTGAGCCACATGGAATTTAAGCTGTTTTTTGACAGCAAGGAGTTCGTGGATCTTGAGTGCGGCGGGAATTTGTTCTACTATTTCAAATAAAATTTAACTAAGGAGCGAAAATGGATGCGAAGCTTTACAGAAGGTAACGCAGCTCTCGCGGGGGCTTGAGGAGGGCGGCGTGCAGAGCCTAAAAGCGGCACTTGAGGGCGAAGGCGACGAGGTTAGCAAGACGCAAGCTCGCGTGATCTTGGGCGAATATTACGTGATGAAGGGCGAACCCGCACAGGCTAAAGAGTATCTAGGGTCCGTGGCGCAAGACGCCGAGCGACTGCGGGATCAATACGACGATCTGTTGGACGATGAAATTTGCAGAGCCGATATGCTTTTGGATATGATCGAGCGCTTCGGGTTTTTGGCGGAATAAAACCGCTCGCGATATGCGGCGGCACAATAATCGTCGCGGCGGCGATAAAATTTTAAGATCGGAGCGAAATGCCGAAATATTCATTTGAAACCATAGAGCAAATGCTGCTAAAATGCGTAGCCGAGGGCGGCGAGCCCGAGCTCGAATTTCGTCTACGCGGCGCAGAGTATATGATCATCGCCTATGCGGATCGCTGCTCGTTTCAAAGATGCGCGGACGAAACGGGCGCAAATGCGAGCGGCGAGCGGTATTTCGCCACGCTGCGGGAGCTCTACGCCGCGCCGCAGATAGACGGACTCTCGTTAAAAGAGCTCTGGAGCGAAACGGATGATTTTTACTGCTTTGATTTCGAGCTATAAGATCTCGAGATTTCATGCGGCGGCGCGGTAAGCGCACGCGGTGCAGTTCATAAGCACGGCGATACCGATGCGCAGCGTACAAACAAAGGCGCGGACAAATTTGAACGAAATAAAATTTTGAAAGGACGCAAGCGGGCTCTGCTTGGGATAGCGTCGCTAAAGTGTGCGGCGAGGTCGGCAAATTTAGCGCCGCAAAGCGCCCGAGCCGCTAGCGATAAAATTTTAAAACCGGGGGTAAATTTAATGCAAAATTTAAAAGACGAATCGCAGAAGTCGCAGCAGCCTGAGCAAAACGGCGCCGAGCATCGAAATCCGCCGAAATTTTACAATAAACCCCTCATCGTCAAAGACTACAATATCGTGGTATTCTTTATTTATAATCTGATCTTCGCCCCTTTGGCGGTACCAGTGTTCCTGTATATAAGGATTTTTCCATACTATACGCTACTATTCGGGTATATCGTACTCGCTAGAAATTCCGCAGACATTGTGCTTTCGTTCATCGTGATGGGCGTTGCGTTTGCCGGATTTTTACAGAGCCTTAGAGGATTTATAATTTTTATTATGAGCGAAACGGACTTTGAAAGGGTTTGCCGCTACATGCTGAAAGAGCGGCGGATCAGCCCGTCAAAATTTCAAAAGCAGTTCGTGATATTTCAATGAAAAGACTTATTAAACGATATCGGCGTTAAAATTTAAAAAGCCGTTTCGGCTCCTTAAACTGGTTCAACTTAAATTTGGGCGCAAATTTAATAATTTCGCGTGCATTAAAATTTTGCTGCACGTACGTTAAATCATACGATGTGCACGCTAAAATTTTACAGCGAGCGATGCGGAATTTTAAGGAGCGCGGCGTGAAATTTGAAATTCCGCGAAATGCCGTAAATTTCAAAAAAATTTCACAAAATTTTGCGGAGCCGCGAAATTTTAAAAGCTCCGCAAATTTAGCTTACGCTACCACCGAATGCCCGCTTCCAGCCAAAACTGCCTGCCCGCCTCATAGACTAGATCGAGCGAGGTGTCGCTGCTAAGTCTTGCTTTGTTGCGCTTATTTAGGACGTTGTAGATGTCTAAATTCGTAAAAAATTCCACCTCGCCCGCCATCTTTTTAGCGTATCCGATGCGCGTATCCCAGCTGTAGCTTTTGCCGAGATTTACCTTTTCGTATTTATCGTATCTGGCAGGATACTTGCCCGCAGGCGTCTTGCCCGTGCGGGCATAAACTTCTTGAGGACCTTTATATGAGAGGAAGTTATTTACGCTAATGCCGTAGCTTGGGATTTTCGTGATGATATTTAGGCTCGCAGTCCAAGGCCTGGCGTAGTCCTGCGCCGGAAGCTCCGATAACCTCATCAACTTTCCGTCGTATTCGACGATCTTTTCATCTTCAAGCGTTTCTCTATCAAGCTTCTCATCGTAGATGGTGTTATTGGTCTTCATCCTGATATGCTCAAAGCCCAGCTCAAAGCCGTTTAGTGTACCGAAAGCCTCGTAATCATCGATCGTTTTAACGCCGAAGGTTAAAATTTTATTCTCGCTTCTGCCGTCGTTGGTGAAGGTTTGATAGTTGTTTTGGTAGTTCGGATCCGGTGCTAGACCTAGATCTCTTCGCGTAGATTTGATGATCTGATCCCTGCCCTTGCGGCTTACATATTTGCCGAAAAACTCGAAATTCCCAAGCTTTTGCTTTGCCCCGAATACCAGCTCATCCTCATAAGGCACCCTTAGCTCGTTAAATTTCGTTAGAGACGGGTCTTTGGGTAACTGTGTCCAGTTTTGAGTATAAGCATTGCGTGGACGCGTGTAGGTAGTGGCGAGACCCTCTCGACCCTCTCTTAATTTATAGGTAAAGAGATTGCGCCCATAGTAGCGGTTTGCACCAAAGCTAAGAATCGAATCGCCGTCGCCAAAAATATCGTAATAGCTATTAAATCTCGGCGCTACAGTCGTTTGTTTCATATAATCGTCCCTGCTTAATCTTACGCCCGGTCGCAAGGTAAGATCATTGATTTTTATCTCATCCTCCAGATAAACCGCCAAGCTCTTCATATCCACCTTGGTATTGCCCTTGTAATAGCTTTTCTGCGTAAAAAACTGACCGCTTCTACCGAACCTCGCAAAAGAATCGTCTATAGAGCAGAGCTCGTCATCCGGATCGCAAGCATTTACGCCCGCAGGTAGCGGTGCTATTCCGCTGGCGGTCATAAACTCCTTTTTTACGTTAAATTTAGCCTCTTGCTTTTTAAACTCAAAGCCCGTGATAAATCTATGCTTGCTGCCGCCAAGATCAAATTCGTTAAACTCTAGATCTGCGTTGTATGAAAAGCTCTTTTGCGTCTGATCGAGATCCCCAAAGCCGCCCTCTATCGCCGCAGCAGATAAAAATTTACCGCCCCAATTCTTTACGTTTGAGTATTGCCAAGCCCTGTAATATTCATTCTCCGCATCGCGAGAGCTCTCGAGCTTGCTGTAAGATAAAATTTGATTAAACCTAGCGAAATCGCCATCGTAGTCGGTTTTAAGCGCTAAATTTAAACCGCCTGATTTCATATCGGCGTATGAGTCTTTGATGTGGTCGTTAAACATCTTATTTCGCTCGGGCGCGTAGGTTACGCTAGGCGTGATAGTTAGGCGGTCGGTCGCATACCAGAGCGCCTTTAGGAAGTAGTTGTCTATATTTCGCCTCTGAATTCGCTCGGTGATGGTCGTATCAGCGTTGTATCTTCTGTCGTAGGCCTTGAGCGGAATTTTACTTCTAGTGTTGGTGTAGCCGAACATCAAGCCCAGATCCTCGGTAACGGTGCCTTCTAAATTTAATCTCGTGATCCACTTATCAAATCTCGGCTGATTTAGCGGCGTAGCGGAGTTTTCAAAGCTCTGTTCATCACCGTAGATATGGTATCTAGTCCAGCTATCCTCGGTGTGCTGCATTGAAAACTTGCCGTGAAAGCCCGCGCGCGGATCTCGCGTCTTAGCTTCCACCACGCCGCCGGTAAATCCGCCGTATTTTGCCGAGACGCCGCTATCGTGCACCTCGACGCTTCGTAAAAAATCGCTATCGATCGCCATGCCTTGCGAGACGGAATTCATCGTATCAAACGCCGAGAAGCGCGTAGGATTGCCGCCAGGATTTCTAGCGGGATCGAGATCGTTATTCATATTCGCGCCGTCGAGCATAAAGTTGTTTTGCCAATACTTCGCGCCGTTGATACTGATGTTTGCGGGGCTGATCTCGCCTAGCGTCGTGCTCTGGCGGTTTGTGGAGCTGAATTGCACGTTTGGATTGGTACGCAAAAGCTGCACGAAGTCGCCGTTGCCGCTAGGCATCGACTCGATCATCGTCCTGCTTATCTTTTGCGTACCGCCGTAGCTATCGCCGACGCTCGTCAGGCTCGAGTCGATGTTACCGACGACGACTATTTCGGGGAATTTATAACTATTTATCGTCGCAGCGGAACTCTGCGCGCCTGGATTTTCTTTGGTAGAAACGCTCCTTGTTGCGTTATTTTCAGACGAATCTTGCGCGATGCTTAGACTGCAAAGGCACGCCGCGACTATTAAGGAGCGCGCAAGCCCCCCCCCGCAGCGATTTTGAGTGGATTTCTCGCCTTTTACGGAAGCGGAATAATTGCGGCCTGCGCCGCTTTTACATGGCTTACAGGCCCAAAAACCGACAATCATTTTTTTTCCTTTTTTTGAAAATAAAAATTAAGACTGAGGAAATTTAGCCAATAATATTTTAAATTTCAATAAAAGTGATAACAATTATACGACTTATGCAAACAATAGAAAAAATGTAACAAAATAGCGATATATCGGCGAGATAAATCTATTTCAAAATAAAATTTACCTAAAATCTATGCACGGTACAGATGGGCTTAATTGAGTTTTATTCTTGGGTATATTTTTAAAGCACATAAATTTGCGGCGCCGAAATTTGCCGTGCAAGCGCCGTTAAATTTAAACGCGCCGAATAAATTTAACGAGCAAAATTTAAACGCGCCGAGCCCGCTAGAATTTCGGCGCGTTTATCCTTACGGTTTCATCGGTGTCAAAAATATAGGTCTGCGCCGCCTCCGCGATATCCTTCGGCGAGATGGAATTTATGATCTTTTCAAAGGTCTTAAAATCGGCGATCTCCTCATTCCAAAGCGCGTATTTTACGAGCGCGTCGTTCCAAAACTCAGGGCTTTCGCGAGCGGTGCGAGCCGTGATGATCTGAGATTTTTTAAAATTTTCAAGATGCCGCGCTACGTCCGATCCGCCGCCTGCGATCTCTGCAAAAATTTCCCTGATTGCGGATAAAATTTGATCCGTATTTTGCGGCGCGCAGGAAAACGAAATATGAAGGCTCGAGTGCTCGTACGGGATGCGGCTTAGGCTCGAAGCGACCGAAAAGCCGTAAGTACGCCCTTCATCCTCTCTGATGCGCTCTCTAAGGGCCTCCTGAAGCACCGAAGCCAGGGCTGAAATTTTAATTGCATTTTCAAGCGAGTGCGGAGCGGATCTGTTTATCGCGGTAAGCGCAACGTCGCTTCTAGGGGAGTTTTGATATTTGCGCACAAAAACGTGCCGCCCGCTTAAGCTGCGAATTCCATCGTCTTTAAAATCCTCGCGCTCGCCGCGAGCAGGCAAGCTCGCCAGATACTTTTTTATGAGGGCTTCGGCGTCTTTTAACTCAAAATCGCCGCTAAGCACGAAGGTGTAGGACGCGGCGTTGCTAAATTTATCATAGACGATCTTTTTTAGCTCATCCGCGTTAAGCGCTTTGATCTGCGCGGCGCTTAGAGGGCGCATTCGCGCATTACCGCCGTAAAAAAACTCGCTAAATTCCCTGCTAAATTTATACCCGGGCAGCTTCTCGTTCCGCGCAAGCTCGTCGAGCGATTTTATCTTTAAATTTTGCAGCGCCTTCTCGTCCGTGCGCGGAGAGCTAAGCTCCAAGTTTATCGCTTCCAGCAGCCATTTGAGATCCTGCGAGCCGCAGTTTCCGTAAAATCCGTGCGAGAATGCGGAGATATTTTTGCGGTAATTCACCTGCCGCCCGCTTAAAATTTGCGAAATTTCATAATTGTTAAACTCGCCCGCGCCGCTTTCGTTTGCAAGCATCGCGGCAAAACTACCAAGCCCCGGATGCGCCAGATTGGACATCCCGCCCCTGCTTACCGCGGCGAACGAGATGAAATCCTTGCGCGTCTTAAGCGGCTTTAAGATCACGGTCGCGTTATTTTCAAGCAGGTAGGTATAGAATTTAAATCGCGGCTCAAAGCTTTTGCTTAAAATTTTGCCCTCAGGCAGGTTTTTAGAAACCAAGCTACCCGGCAGCTTTTTATGCGCGGCATGCGTATTTATCGCCTTAGCGTCATCCTGCAGCTTCTTAAATTTGGTCTCATCCAGATTATATCCGGAGCCGCTAAAGACGCTTGCGTGCACCTCGCCCAGATCCGTAAGGCGCCTAAATTCTAAATTTAGCTCATCCAGGCTGATCTCGCGCAGCAGCTTTATGTCCAAATCACGCTGTTTTGCGGCGCTAGGCAGAGCAGCTCCTGATTTTACGGCATGAAGAATCTCTCTTGCAAAAAACGCGGAATTTGCGCTTTTTTTGCGCTCAAAGGCGCTGTGCCGCGAGCTGATTAAAGCATCCTTTGCGAGGGCAAAATCGCGCTCATCAAAGCCGCTATCTCGCAAGCCTTTGATCAGCCCGAGCGCCTGCGAGATCGCGCCGTCAAAATCTCCGCCCAAAACGGCGACGTCGAAGTTATAGATCGTTTTTTGAAACTGCAAATTCGATCTGGAAAAATTAACGCGCAGCAGCGCGCCTTCGCTAGCCTTCGCTCGCTCATAAATCGTAGAAATAAGGCTTGAGATAAGCTCGCTTTTTAAAATTTTTCTTGCATTCGCCTCGCTATTTGGCGGCGCAAATTCCTCCCAAAACGAAATTTTGACGGAATTTAGCGACGTTTCGTTCGTGTCGTAATTGTAAATTTTCAAACCTTGCCTTGCCGGAATGCCCATATCAGAGCGGGCGTAGGAGTTTGTATTTTTAAGAGGCGAAAAATTTTGCTCTAGCAGTTTTAAAATTTTATCCCTTTTAAAATCGCCCACGGCTATAAATTTCATAGACCTGGGCTGGTAAATTTTTTGATAAAGCTCCTTGATTCGCTGCGCGCTTACGGATTTTACGACCGCCATATCGCCGATCGGCGCACGATTAAAATACGCGCTGCCGCCGTAAAGCTCCTCATCCATCCGCTCGTAAAGCCTCGCGATCGGCGTATCGCGACTGCGCGCCTCCTCGATTATGACGCCTCTTTCTTTTACGAGCTCGAGCGGATTAAACTCCACTCCGTCCGCAATCGAAGCAAAAATTTTAAAAACGTCCTTTAAATTTTCTTCGCTAACGGCAATGTTAAGCGTGTAGATCGTGCTGTCGTAGCCCGTCTGCGCATTTACGTCGGCGCCGAATTTCACGCCCAGGCTCTGCAGCTTTTTAATGAGCTCGTTTTTACTAAAATCGCGGCTCCCGTTAAAGGACATATGCTCGATGAAATGCGCAAGCCCGCGCTCATTAGGGCCCTCATCGATCGAGCCCGCATCCACTATGAGATAAAAAACGGCGGAATTTTTAGGCACGGAATTTTCTAAAATATAGTATTTAAGCCCGTTTGGCAGCGATCCTCGCAGGACGGCTTCGTCCCACTCAAGCGCAAAAGCCCCCGCACAAAGCAGTAAAAATAGTAAAATTTTTCGCATTTAAGCCCTTTGTTTTCTAGTAAAATTCGCTCGCAGATATTTTTGCAGACTCTTCTCTTTCGGCTTATCAATCTGCCTGCCTGGTCATTTTTGGATTTGCTCGCTTCGACCCGCTAGCCTGCGATATCTCTTAGATCCGCCTACTTTTAACCCGCCTGCTCGCTGCGCCGGTCCCCGTCTGCTTCGCGAGCGTATCGATTCTAGGCTTGCGCTACGCGGCTTCCCTCGTTTATTTTATCGCTCAGAGGTACGCAGGCGCATTTGATCTTTATCTGCGCGGCGGCACGGTAGTACGGCGGGCGCGCTCGCGCAAGATAAATTTTGAAATTTACTTGGACTCTGGCTAAATTTAAAAGCGCGGGTCAGTAAATTTTAAATTTACGTCTGGCATTGCAGCTGCTAGGCTTTGAAATTCCATATCTAAATTCCGCGGCTAGCTTTCACGACCGCTTTCTGGCAGACGGGCGAGTGTTTAAATTTAGCATCGCCTTTGCTCTTACTGCGCGCTGTTTTAATACGGATTGATCAAAAAACTTCCGATGCTTCATCCATCAATACGGCCGCAATGCACTCGAGTTTAATACGAACCGACTAAAAGCTGCTCGGCATATTTTGAGACCTACCGCCGTATAACATTTGGCGCGCGCACGAGCTACCGCCCACACCGCCTGCTACGAAACAAAATTTTAGCCTAAAGAGCATTAAATGAAAATTAGTATAGATAAATGTGAAATTTTGAAGTTAAAATGGAATTTCGGATTAGATTAAAATGGCCGGGAGATAGGGATTCGAACCCCAGGAGGCTTTCACCTCAACGGTTTTCAAGACCGCCGCTTTCGACCGCTCAGCCATCTCCCGATTAATGGCGGGTAGGCTCCCGCCGAAAGTTCGCGCAGGCCGGGGCCTACGCGTAGAATTTATTCGGTTTTTTCTCCGACCCACTCAGCGCCGTTGTGAACCTTTTCTTTGGTCCATTGAGCCGCGTTGTGCGAATCCTCTTTTACGCCGTGCCAAGTATTAGAGCACCCGCTAAAAACCATCAATGCCAAAAGAGCCGCTAGTATGTATCTCATAATAACTCCTTTTTAGGATCTGGAGGCGACACCCGGATTCGAACCGGGGATCAAAGCTTTGCAGGCTCATGCCTTACCACTTGGCTATGTCGCCACGCCGGCTTATTAGGTGGTGCCCGGAGCCGGACTTGAACCGGCACGGAAAAAATTCCGAGGGATTTTAAGTCCCTTGCGTCTACCGATTCCGCCATCCGGGCACGTTTAATACAAAAACAGAATGTAAAATGGAGCGGGAAACGAGAGTCGAACTCGCGACATCAACCATGGCAAGGTTGCGCT
>ERZ773035.2140-NODE-2140-length-13227-cov-42.507971_pt1 | contig 13227 bp, 10 predicted proteins | sample MGYA00511487_ERZ773035 | MGnify/ENA primary metagenome ERZ773035 (study PRJEB29015, sample SAMEA2737985) | human oral metagenome | biome: human oral; feature: human-associated habitat; material: dental | place: China | collected 2024 ...
CGGGCGGGGCCAGGCGGAGCGCCGACGCCGGGACAGCGCGGAGCACCGACGCTGGGGCCGCGCCGGGCGCCACCACGGTGACGATGAGCGTGGGCGGAATGACCTGCGCCTCGTGCGTGCGGCGCGTGGAGCGCAAGCTCGGGAAGCTCCCCGGCGTGTCCGCCTCGGTCAACCTGGCCACCGAGTCCGCGCGCATCACCCTCACCCGCCCCTACTCCGACCAGGAGCTGGAAGGCGTCGTCGGGGCCGCCGGGTACCAGGGCGCCGTGACCTCCCGCGTGGAGGACGGGGGCCCGGCCGGCAGCGCCGCCACTTCCCGAGTGGACGCCGCAGGGACGGCCGCTGACGCAGGCGCCTCCCGCGCCGACACCATGGAGACGGCCGAGGGCGCCGCCTCCTTCCGATTGGACGCCGGGGTGGCCGCATCGGACGCTGCCGCCCGCCAGTCGGGCGCCCGGGAATCCGCGGGCTCCGGGGACGCCCCGCAGCCCGGACCAGCGCCCGACGCCGCTGCGATCGCCCTGCCCGAGCGCCTCACGGGGGCACGGGTCCTGGGGGTCCTGGTCGTGCGCGACACCGTCAAACCGACCTCCCGCGCCGCCATCGCCCAGTTGCGCTCCCTGGGCATCGAGCCCGTGCTGCTCACCGGCGACAACGAGGCGGCGGCGCGCCACGTCGCCTCCCAAGTGGGCATCGACCGCGTCATCGCGGGCGTCCTGCCCGACGGGAAGCGGGCGGCGGTCGCCGAGCTGCAGGAGCGCGGCGCCGTCGTGGCCATGGTGGGCGACGGCGTCAACGACGCGGCCGCACTGGCGCAGGCGTCGCTGGGGATCGCGATGGGCTCGGGCACGGACGTCGCCATCGAGGCCTCCGACATCACCCTGGCAGGATCCGACCTGGCCAGCGCGGCCACGGCGATCCGCATCTCGCGGCGCACGCTGCGCGTCATCAAGGAGAACCTGTTCTGGGCGTTCTTCTACAACGTCGCGATGGTGCCGCTGGCCATCGCGGGGCTGCTCTCCCCCATGTTGGCCTCCGCCGCCATGGCGTGCTCGTCGGTGTTCGTGGTCCTCAACTCCCTGCGCCTGCGCTCGGCGTCATGAGCTGCGGCCCCGCTCCCGTCCGTCTTCAGCATCCATTCCCCCTGGTGCCGCACACAAGGGAAGGAATTAGGTAACACGCGCCGCACACAAGGGCGGAATCAAGCCCTTGTGTGCGGCGCGTATTTCGTAAATCGGGGTCCTTGTGTGCGTAACCCGAGCGAGGGCGCGCGCTCAATCCCCCAGCTCGGGAACGCCAGTGCGCGGTGCCAGCACGACACGCAGAACAGCCTGCGATTTTACTATTTATTTACAATCTCTAGACGGATCAACGTAGTATGGGGGCCATCCACGAAGAGCAGGACGCGTCATGAAGCCACTACGCATATGGCTCGCTGTAGCCGGAATCGTCGCCATCGGGGACCAGGCGTTCTTCGTCGTCCTCAGCCTATTCCTCCTCTCCTCCTACGGATCGGGCATCGCCGCCTCCTTCCTCACTGCCACGTCGGTCGCGCGCCTGGCGCTCATCCTGGTCGGCGGTTGGGCCGCGGACCGGTGGTCGCCCTACCGCTGCATCCAGGTGGGCTTGGTCCTGCGCATCGCCTCCTTCCTCATCGTGGGCCTGGACTCCCTGGGAGGACCCAGTGTTCCGCTCCTGTCATGCGGCGTCATCCTCTTCGGGGCGGGCGACGGCCTCTACCTGCCTTCGTCAGGGGCTCTGCTGAAACGGCTCACCAACCACGGGGACTTCTCCCGCACCATCTCCTGGGTCCAGGTCATCACCAGTGTCGCCACGGGGCTCGCTGGCGCGACCAGCGGCTTCAGCTTCGAGGCCGTCCCCTTGCACACCCTGTTCTTCTCCTTCGCGCTGCTGGCGCTGGCCGCGTTCGCACTGTTCCACGCGATACCGGCCACCCCCTCGGCAGCGCCAGCGGCCGACCAAGACCCCGCGGACCAGTCCCCCTCCAGCACGACCGCCTCGCTGAGAACCATCATGACGGCAAACGGCGGAACGGTCGCCGTTGGACTCCTCACGGCCCTTCTGATCGACGCGTCGTTATCGGGGGCATTGAACATCGTGCTTCCCGCGCGCTACCTCGAACTGGGCTGGGGCGGCGGGAGCTTCGGCGTCGCGGTGTGCCTGTTCGCCCTCGGCGGCGTTCTGGGCGGAATCATCGCATCGCGCATCCCGGCGGACCGTCTGGCGGTGCGCAACGCGGTCATCAACGGCGGGATCCTCGTTTTCGCCGCGCTCACCTGCGCATTGTACTTCGCGCTTCCGGAGCCGGTGTCGCTGGCGCTGGTTGCCGCTTTGGGGCTGTGCGCGGGAGTGGCCGCACCCACTCTGATCGGCGACATCATGAACAACACGCCCCCCGAGTTCGCGGGGCGCGTCTACTCCGCGATCAACCTGGTGACCTACGGTTCAGCGCCCATCGCCTATGCGGCATGCGGGTTCCTCATGGCCCGCTTCTCGACCGCAGCGCCCTTCCTGGTGGGGGCGGCGCTGCTCGCACTCGGAGGCGCGGTCAGGGCCGCCACGACCCCGAAACCGCAGTAGAACGCCTGAGCGACCGGGAAGCGTCCCCGCTGGCGCCGCCCGCCCCCGGCCTGGTGGAGCAGTACGCCCAGGGGCGCGGCCAGAGGCGTCCCAGACGAGCATCCGCCCGCAGGGCCCCGCGCCCAATGAGCCGAGGCTGAGCCGGATCCACCGGGCCCGCCCGTTTCACGAGGTGCGGCGCGCCACCTGGAAGCCGTTGCGCTCGAACACGAGCTCGTAGGAGTGCCCCGGGTGGGCGTCGGTGGCCCAGCCGACGGCGGTGACGTCGCGCCCGCCCCACACGTAGGAGTGCTGGTCGACGACCACGTACTCGGGCAGCGGATCCATGTCTTTCGCGGACCCCACCCAGTAGACCTCGTGGTCGGGCACCATGCGGGCCATGAGAGTTATGTCCGTTTCCACGGCGCTTCCGGCCGGGACAGCGGCCATCGCCTGGTGGGCGGCCTCGGCCCGCGGGCCGTCCTGGCCGAAGCCGGACGAGGTCAGCTGCCACATCGGCAGCAGCGGCGCGGTCGCGGCCAGCGCGAGCAGCGGAGTCGCGACGCCGGCGCTGATGACGCCCGTGCCCCACCAGGAGCTGAGGCGCTCGGCGCGCCACGCGGCGGCCCCCGCCTCGTCGGCCAGGGCCCGGGCCTCGTCGGCGCTGCGCCGGTCGCGCCACCGGGCAGCGCGCCCGAGGACGTCCAGCAGGGCAGCGCTGGCGATGGGGACCAGGACCGCGTTGTAGTGCCACGAGCTCCACCCGTAGTAGAAGTCGACCGACCCCATGAACCGCCACGCCAGGGTCGGCACCACCAGCGCGAACCACGGGGACGCGGCCCCCACGACCCCAGCGCCCAGCACGCACACGAGGACAGTCGCGATCTTCACGGACGGGAAGGTGAGGATCTCGATGAGGGAGGGCCACACCTTGGCGGCGGCGGCGCCCCCGGCGGAGCTGCCCGCGCCCGTCGCGGACCCGTCCAGCGAGTACGCCCACGTGCCCGCGGGGTTGAGGGCGGGCAGGAGCACCTGGGTGGTGATCACGAAGGCCACCGCGCCGAAGGCCGCAAAGGCCAGGGACTCCGCGAGCGCGCGCCGCCCCTGATCGCGCCTGCGCCAGGCGAGGACGAGGCCGGCGACCATGATCGTCAGCCCCAGGTCCTCTTTGACCAGGACCAGCGGCGCCAGCCACGCCATGCAGGCGCGGTAGCGCCCCTGGGCGAAGGCGGCGCCGCCGTGGGCGAGCATGGGCACCGCGAAGGCGATCTCGTGGAACTGCGCGCCGACGGCGCCCTGCAGGCCCCAGCCCAGGCCGTAGGCCAGGCCGATGACGAATCCCCCGGCACTGCCCGCCAGTCGGGTCGCCGCGCGAGTCACGGGCCAGGCGGACCAGGCGAGGAGGGCGTTCTGGACGATGAGCAGGGTCAGGCCGGATGGGAACACCCGGTAGACGGGGCCCAGCAGGACCAGGATCGGGTGGAAGTGGTCGCCGAGCAGGTTGAAGCCGGGCCCTTTGATGGGGACGATGGGCCAGTGCCCCTGGGAGTAGGATTTGGCGGCCTCCGTGAAGATGGCCAGGTCCCAGCTGGGGGAGGCCATCATCCGCCACTGCCCGACGGAGTAGAGGCAGTACACGCCCAGAGTGAGCGCGCAGACCACTACGGGGACGGCCAGTTCGCGCGCGCGGCGGCCGATCGTTCCCAATGTGCCTCCTATGAGTCGGTCGTGCCCGCGTCCCCTTCCCCGCCGCGTTCGCGGGCCGGGCGCGGGTAGGGCTGCCCGATCGCCTGCGCCCGGGCGCTCCCGGCTCCCGCGGGCAGTGCCCCGCGGTGGAACGCCTGGCGGAGCACCGCCATCACATTATCAGCCATGCGGGCGGAGCGGTTCAACGAGCCGAGGGACTTGTCGGCGCCCGAATGCACGAAGTTGCAGGGGATCTCCACCACCGAGAAACCGGCGCACAGCACGTCGATGGTCATCGCGACCTCCAGGGCGTACCGGTTCAGGAAGGGCATCGCCGCTTTGAGCGCCTCCCGCGTGATGCACCTCTGGTAGGACATCGGGTTGTGCGAGTCCCACCCGGTCTTGCGGCGGATCAGGGAGCGCGCGATGCGCTGGGCGCGGGCGTTCTGGGCCTTCCCCTCGCCGGGCGGCACGGAGGAGGCGCAGTCCGCCAGCCCAGAGTTGACCGCCTCGACCAGGGCGGTCGCCTCGACGGCCGACTCGCCCAGGTCCGGGGAGAGGATGAGCAGGTGGCGGGCGGGCCCGTCTGCGCGGTCGCGCATGGCGGCCACCTTCACGCCCGTTTCGATGGCCGAGGCGCGGCCGCGTTCCACGGAGTGGCGCACGACGACGGCGCCGGCCGCCCGGGCGGCGCGGCCCGTGTCGTCGGCGGAGCCGTCGTCCACCACGATGAGCAGATCGACTCCTGGGATCGCGCGGCACGCCCGCACCGTCGCGGCCACGTCATGGCCGACGTTGTGCGCCGGTATGACGGCCGCGATCCTCTGGGGGGCCTTCCTGCCCGCAGCGCCTCGCGCATGGTTCACGGACAATATTGTAGGAGCGTTGGGCGCTGAAGGCCCGCTGTACTCCCGACGTGTGGCTGATTAAGCTGAGCTTCAGCGGATCGTCACCTGGCGGGAAACGAGCCCCTGGCGGACACGGCGCTCATCGGCGGTGAGGGCGTCGGTGAGCGTCAGCGCACGGGCGAGCGCCTCGGCCATGGCGGCGACGCCTGGCGCCGCATCCGCCGCCCCCACTCCCTCGCCGAGTTCGAAGACGGGGATCGGGATGCCGCAGGCGCGGAAGGCGCCAACGAAACGCGAGCCCTCGCCCACGTTCGCGCCGCCGTCAACGGCGAGGCGCGCGAGGGCCGTGAAGAGCGCGGACTCGTCGACGGCGGTCACGTAGCGCACGAAGTTGCGGTTCATCTCGCACCAGTAGGCGCCGGGAACGCCGGGGACGGCCTCGGTGGGGATGATCTCCTCGCGGTTGCGCTCCAGGGCGCGCCTGGTCTCGTCGTCGACCTCCTCGGAGGGGTCGAACCAGTAGGAGAAGTCGTCTTCCAGGGAGATGGAGGTGAAGCCCTGGGGGTCCAGGATGTCCTGGAGGCGCTCGGAGGGCTCGCGCACGTCCACGGGGACGACGCCCTCCGCGCCTTTGTCCTTCGCGGCGACGGCGGCCAGGACGGCGGCGCCCGCGTCGTGGGAGAGGTCCGCGGAGTTGAAACGGGTCTGCAGGGCGACCAGGATGCGCCCGTCGGGGCGAATCATCGCGGGGTGCCCGTCGGGCAGCAGGGTCACGAAGTCGAACTCGACGCCGCCGTGGGCCGCGTCGGTGCGCGCGGTGAGCGTGGCGCAGGGGATGATCTCGCGCATCGCGACCAGCTCGACCTCCTTGGCCAGCCCCTCGTAGGGACGCGCCACGAAGGGGATCGGCGGCCGGTAGGCGGCGAGTTTGGCGGGATCGGTGACCTTCTTGCGGCGGCTTGCTTTACCCATGGGGGCAATCGTAGCGGTTCCACCCGCCTGGCGAGGCGGGGGCAGCCCGCGAGGCGGGGGGCGCCAGGCGGCGGTGCCGGGGCCCCGGGCAGTCGCGCACCCTGTGCTCCGCTCGCCCGCGCCCAGTGCGCGCAGGCGGGTACTGCTGCACACAAATTTAATTCGAGCAAAGATATTTCGATAAAAAATATATCAATCACCCCTCTTGCATTAAGATAGGGGTCATGATCCTGCTGAGATTCACTTTCAGGAACCACCGGTCCTTCCGCGACGAGGCGGTCTTCGACCTCACGCGCTCCTCCCTGAAGACGCTGAAGCTTCCCGAGGGGACGCGCTGGGCCGATCACGTCCACCACGTCGATGGCGTGTACGGCGCGAACGCGTCGGGCAAGTCGAACCTGCTCGACGCCCTTCGCTACGCGCTCATCGCCATCAAGAGTTCCGCGAGCACGTGGCTCGCAGTCCCCGAGTTCCCGAGGGCCCCCTTCGCACTCAACCCCGCGCGCCTCGGCAACCTGAGCGAGTACGAACTGGAGTTCGTCGCACAGGGAAGGCGCTACATCTACCGCTTCTCCGCCGACACCGAGGGCATCCGCGACGAAACCCTCAAAGTCCTGGGGAAACAGCGGTGGACCACCCTCCTCGAGCGCACCCGGGACGGGAAGGTCGCACGAGTGCGTGGACTGGCGTGCGTCGCGCGGCGCGAACTCGCGCTCTCGCGCGCCGCTGAAATGGACCACGAGGGCCTCGCGCCGATCAGGCGGGACCTCGTGGAGGGCTTCGACGTGTACCGCGTCGGGGACCATGAGGTGCGCGCACGCGTCGAACAGATCACCGAACTGCTCGTCAAGGGCAGACTCGAATTCGATGAGCTCGTCGCCCTCGCCCGGATCGCCGATACGGGCATCACCCGCATCCGCGTCGAGGAGCACGAGGCGCCTGAAGAGGTTCGCAGAGTGTTCCGCGCGTTCATTCAGCAGATGCAGGGGAACGCCCAGGAATCGGCGGACACCGAAGGTGCCCCGGGTCAGCAAACCGGAGCGCAGGACGCGCGCCTGGCCCGCGAGTTCATCGCCCGCAACCTGGCCTTCACCCACGGCCGGGAGGGGGCGGACCTGCGCGAGCGCGACGAGTCCACGGGGACGATGGCGTGGCTCGCCCTGGGCACTGCGGTCCTCGACGCCCTGAGGAACGGCAGAGTGCTGGTCGTCGATGAGCTCGGCGCCGCCCTGCACCCCGATCTCTCCCGGATCATCGTCGACTGGTTCGAGGACCCCGATGTCAACGCCACCGGCGCGCAACTGGTCTTCACCAGCCACGACATGTCCCTGATGGGCACGGGCAGCGGCGAGCGGGACAAGCGCGAACAGGTGTGGCTGGTGGAGAAGGACGCGGAGGGCGCCTCGGAGCTCGTCAACCTGGGCGAGTTCGCCCTGCAACCGAGGAGCAACGTGCCCAAGCAGTACCTGGAGGGGCGTTTCGGAGCGGTGCCCTACACGGTCCCCTCCCTCATCCACAGCCTGCTCGACCAGAAGGGGGAATGAGGAGCAGCGGGAAGCCGGAGGAGCAGACCCTGGAAGCAGCGGAAACGCCAGCGCCTCCCAAGGTACCTGGTGGTGACCGAGGGCGTCACCGAGCAGGAGTACGTGGAGCGCCTGCGCCAGCGCGGCCCCAATCCCTCCTCCGCGATGCCCTGGTTGATCGACCTGCTGGAGAACGGGCCGCAGGAGTAGCGCCCCGTCGTGCACGCAGACCCCTGCGCACGAGGCCATGCGCCCTGCGCTCCGCCTGCCCGATCACACGCGGGCGCCGGTTCCCTGGAACCAACCGGCGAGCCCGGACGCGCGTCTACCCGGTCACGCGCGGAGCGCCGGGCGCGCGCCGTGGGCGTAGCGTTGGGGCATGAGTGTTGTGTTGAAGCGAGTGTACGAGGAGCCCTCCCCAGACGACGGCTACCGGGTGCTGGTGGACCGCCTGTGGCCCAGGGGCGTGCGCAAGGACGAGTTGGACTACGACGAGTGGGCGAAGGACGTGGCGCCGTCGGCGGACCTGCGCAGGTCGTGGCACCACGGGGAGATCACCGACAGCGCCTTCCGCCAGGAGTACGCCGCGCAGCTCGACGGGAACCCCGGCGTGGCGGCGCTGGCCGAACGGGCCCGCCGGGGCCGGGTCACCCTGTTGTTCGCGGCGAAGGACACCGCGCGCTCGCACGCGCACGTCCTCAAGGCGGCGATCGAGGCGGCCGGGGCCGGAACCGCGGGGTGACCGGGGGCTCCACCCGCTCCGCGGACGACTGCTCGCCCGCGGTCTCCCCCACCGTCGTGGGGATCCCCAGCGAGTCGGCGAGGAGCTGCTGGGCGACGCCCGGGGTCTTGAAGAGCCCGCCGTGGGCGAAGAGCCTTTCGAGGACCACGCCCTCGCCGCGCAGGACATCCACTCCAACGCGTGCCGGGCGGGCGGAGGGCGGCCCCCGCCTCGGAACCCGCCGCAGAACCCGCCTCAATCGTGCGAGATGGCCCTCACCGCCCCCAGGCCGGAGCGGTAGGACTCCAGGAAGCGCTCGTACCCGGCGACGCCCTCGGCGGTGGGCTCGCAGGTGGCGGCCCGCTCCTCGGTGAACACGCGGGAGGCCAGGTAGTCCGGCAGGGACAGGCCGTGGGAGTCGGCGGCGTAGCGCGCCAGGACGGCGATGCCCCACGCTCCGCCCTCGCCCGCGGTCTCCCCCACCGTCGTGGGGATCCCCAGCGAGTCGGCGAGGATCTGCTGGGCGACGCCCGGGGTCTTGAAGAGCCCGCCGTGGGCGAAGAGCCTTTCGAGGACCACGCCCTCGCCGCGCAGGACGTCCACTCCGACGCGCATCGGCGCGAAGACCGTCATGAGTTGGACGCGGAAGGCGTTCGCCAGGGTGAGGGCCGCGTCCGGCGTGTGGGTGAACAGGGGGCGCGCGGACTCCAGGCCGAGCAGGGGCTCGCCGGAAAGGGTGTTGTAGGCCAGCAGGCCCCCTCCGTCCGCGTCGCCGGTCATCGCGTTGCGGTAGAGCAGGTCGTAGGCCCTGGGGACGGGGACCTCCGTGCCCGCCAGGCGCGCGAACTCGACGAACAGGGAGACCCACGCGTCGATCTCGGAGGAGCCGTTGTTGGAGTGGACCATCGCGACCGGCGAGCCGTCGGGGGTGGTCACCATGTCGATCTCCAGGTGGAGGTTGTCCAGCGCCTTCTCCAGGACGACCATGAGGAACACGGAGGTGCCGCAGGAGATGTTGCCGCTCTTGGGGGCGACGGCGTTGGTGGCGACCATCCCCGTCCCGGCGTCGCCCTCGGGCGGGCACATGGGGATTCCGGGGCGCAGGGCCCCGGTCGGGTCGATCAGGAGGGCCCCCTCCTCGGTGAGGGCCCCCGCATCGTCGCCGGCGGACAGGACGGTGGGCAGGAGCTTGGCGAGGTCCCAGGGCACCAGGCGGTCGACCAGGTTCGCGTAGGCGGACAGGCACCGCGCGTCGTAGGAGCCGGTGGCGGGGTCGATGGGGAACATGCCGGAGGCGTCGCCGACGCCCAGCACGTGGCGGCCGGTGAGCTGCTCGTGGACCCATCCGGCCAACGTGTTGATGGAGGCGACGCGCATGACGTGGGTCTCGCCCGAGCAGATCGTCTGGTGGAGGTGGGCGACGGACCAGCGCAGGGGGATGTTGACGCCGAAGAGCTCGGACAGCTCGGCCGCGGCCTCGGCGGTGTTGGTGTTGCGCCAGGTGCGGAACTGGGCGAGCTGGCGCCCTTCCGCGTTGAAGGCCAGGTAGCCGTGCATCATCCCGGAGACGCCGATGGAGCCGTAGGTGGTCGGCGTGAGCCCGTACTCGTCGCGCACGTCGTCGACCAGCGACGCGTAGGCGCTGCGCAGCCCCGCGCGGACCTCGTCGAGGGAGTAGGACCACAGGCCGTCGTCGAGGTGGCTCTCCCAGCCGTGCGAGCCCGAGGCGAGGACCTGGTGATCGGGTCCGATCAGAACGGCTTTGATGCGGGTGGAGCCGAATTCGATTCCGAGTGCGGTGTCGCCGTCCTCGATGAGTGCTCTCGCGTCGGTGGTCACTGTGTCCTCCGTGGTCGTCGTTGACGAGGCCGGGGCGGGTCCCCGGGAAAGTCTGCTGTTAACGGTAACACCAAGAGCGCGGCGCCGGTAGATTCTCGGAAAGCAACTCAGAGGAGCCCTGCGGGCGCCGGTCGCCCCAGCGGCCCGCGCCTGAACAGCAGCCCGCAAACAGGGCGGCGCCGGGGCAGCCCGACCGCGCCTTCGCGGTCATGGGCGAATGGCTCAGCGCGCCCCGTCCGCCCCGCAGCGCTCCAGGACCACGCGCATGACGGCGGCGGCCCCGTCGTTCTCGACGGCGGCGGTGACGTGGTCGGCGCAGGCGCGCACCTCCTCGGTGGCGCCGCCCATCGCGGCGCCGAAGAACGCCCACTCGATCATCGCGATGTCGTTGGTGCCGTCGCCCACCGCGACGGTGCCGTCCCGGGGGATCCCCAGCCGCGAGCGCAGCCACTCGAGGGCGCTGGCCTTCGTGGCGCCCAGGGGGCCGATGTCCGCCCACGAGGTCCATCCGACGAAGACCTCGTAGCGGTCGGCGGCGCTCAGGGAGTGGATGGCGCGGTCGAACTCCTCGCGCCCCATGCCGGGCGCCCGGACGACGATCTTGGGGGTCGGGGTGGAGCGCATGCGCTCGAGCGGGATGATCTCGGACCCCTGCTCCAGCTCCCCGGGCGGGAAGGGCGCGGACAGCAGGCGCTTGGCCCCGGGGACCGCGGAGTAGAAGACCGCTTCCGGCATCGCCTCCAGGGCGGAGTCGATCAGGGGCGCGGGGTCGAGGAACTCCTGCCGCACCACCTCCACCCCTCCCCCGCTCACCCTCAGGACGGTGGCGCCGTTGTTGCACACGACCCACCCGTTGGTGAAGCCGAGCTCGTCGAGCACGTCGAACATCTCGTCCTCGGGGGCGCGGCCCGACGCGATGACGACCTGGGCGCCCGCCGCGGCGAGCTCCCGGATCCCGGCGCGCACGTGGTGGGAGGCCCCCCTGGGGGTGAGGACGGTCCCGTCGATGTCGAGGGCCACCATCACCTTGTCCGCCTCGTGGGGGAAGGCGGGGGGCAGGGCGCGGCGGGCCCCGTCGACGACCTCGGCGAAAGGCCGAGTCGGCTCGCCGGATCCGGGCACCGTCAGGAAGGACGCCTCGGCCATGTCAGCGCACCGGCTCGAGCGCTTCGACGCCGCCCAGGTAGGGGCGCATCGCCTCGGGCACGCGGATGGAGCCGTCGGGGCGCTGGTGGTTCTCCAGGAGGGCGACCAGCCAGCGCGTGGTGGCCAGCGTGCCGTTGAGGGTGGCGACGGGGGCCGTGCCGTCCTCGCGGCGCTCGCGAATGCCCAGGCGGCGGGCCTGGAAAGTCGTGCAGTTCGAGGTCGAGGTGACCTCCATGTAGCGCTCCTGGGTGGGCAGCCACGCCTCGCAGTCGAACTTGCGGGCGGCGGAGGTCCCCAGGTCGCCGGCGGCCGTGTCGATGACGCGGTAGGGCAGCTCGGCCTTGGCCAGCATCTCCTCCTCCCACGCCAGGAAGCGGGCGTGCTCGGCCTCGGCGTCCTCGGGCCGGCAGTAGCTGAACATCTCAGCCTTGTTGAACTGGTGGACGCGGATGATGCCGCGCGTGTCCTTGCCCGCGGCGCCCGCCTCGCGCCTGTAGCACGTGGACCAGCCGAGGTAGCGCTTGGGGCCGTCGCTCAGATCCAGGATCTCGTCTGCGTGGTAGCCGGCCAGGGCGACCTCGGAGGTGCCCGTCAGGTAGAGGTCGTCGGCGGGCAGGTAGTAGATCTCGTCGGAGTGCTCGCCCAGGAAGCCGGTGCCGCCCATGATCTGGGGGGACACCAGGGTCGGGGTCATCATCGGGACGAACCCGGCCCGGTGGGCCTGGTCGAGGGCCATCGACATGAGCGCGAGCTCCAGGCGGGCGCCGACGCCCTTGAGGTAGTAGAAGCGCGCGCCCGACACCTTCGCGCCGCGCTTCGTGTCGATCGCGTCCAGCCCCTCGCCCAGGGCGAGGTGGTCCTTCGGCTCGAAGCCCTCGGCCGCGAAGTCGCGGGGGGCGGGCCCCTCGTGGCGCAGCACGGTGTAGTCGTCCTCGCCGCCGCGGGGGACGCCGTCGAGCACCAGGTTGGGCAGTTGGCGCGCGAGGCGGTCGGCCTCGGCGCCGGCGGCGTTCGCCCGGGCCTCGGCGGCCTTTACCTGTTCGGCGAGCTCTTTGGCCTTGGCGAGGATCGCGGGGCGCTCCTCCTTGGAGGCCCGTCCGACGGACTTGGAGACCTCCTTCTGGGTGGCGCGCAGCGATTCGAACTCCTGCAGGGCCCCTCGGCGGGCGGCGTCGGCCTCGATGATCTCGTCGACGAGGCCGGGGTCGGCTCCGCGGGCGCGCTGGGAGTCTTTGGCGGGTTCGGGGTTCTCACGCAGTGCACGCACATCAATCATGCACTCATCCTAGGCCACCCGGTGGCGATCCCGATTGCGCATCCACCCGGCCCCGGGGCGGTCGGGCGCCCGGCAGGAGGAGGCGTTGCTGCCCCCGCCCCTATGGCTTACCTGCTGGTAACCAGAGGTATTCCGCGGAATATAATCAACTCTTGAAACTGTGTGTACTCCTTACCACAGTTATCCACCTTTGGTGCGTAATCTTGTGGACGACGACCACGCGCCGTCAGCGGCCATCTCCACACGGAAGCCCGCCCCACGGCTACTCTGGGCGCATGAGCATTCCCAAGTGGTTAGTCGCGGCGGTCCTGGGCGCCAGCGCCATCGGTGCAGGGCGCGCGGCCGTCGCCCTGACGAGACGGGCGAGGAGGCGATCAGCGCTCTCGGTCCCCTCTCCCCCCGCCGACCCCGCCGAGGGGCTGCTGCGCCCCTGGATCGTCATGAACCCGTCGAAGCACGAGGACCCCGCGGCGTTCCGCGCGCTCGTGGACCGCGCCGCGATGGACCTGGGCGCCGGCCCGCCCCACTGGTTGGAGACCACGCGGGAGGACCCCGGGGCGGGCCAGGCCGTCGAGGCCGTCTCCCGGGGGGCGGCCGTCGTGATCGCGGCGGGCGGCGACGGCACGGTGCGCGCGG
>ERZ773035.2144-NODE-2144-length-13214-cov-5.477696_pt1 | contig 13214 bp, 13 predicted proteins | sample MGYA00511487_ERZ773035 | MGnify/ENA primary metagenome ERZ773035 (study PRJEB29015, sample SAMEA2737985) | human oral metagenome | biome: human oral; feature: human-associated habitat; material: dental | place: China | collected 2024 ...
TATATTAGAAACCGTACTGAGAGGTTCTGCAAACCCACTTAATAAGTTCAAAAATAAAACTTTTGATACTAATAAGAAGTTGAAAGATATGTTAGGAATTATTTGATTCTTAAGCCAACTCAATTGTTAATTTCTCCCCTCGTATGCCTATCCTTATTGGCAATAACCTCTTTATCGAAGAGCTCCCAATAGATTACAGTGGGAAGCTGTTAGATCTCGACCCCTATATTGCACCGCTAAATGCCTTTTTTGATAAGTTGGAGGTAGAATGTGTTAGGGAGTGTTGCGGTATCGAGGCGTTTTCGTTTATGCCAGAAGATATCCAAAAGGCGCTTGTAGGACTCTCTGCTGAAACTGTGATAATACAACTCAAAGCTATGCAAACAGCTATTGAGGAACAATGGTGGAACAAGACAGTGAGTAGCACTATTCTAACCAATAATTTTGATAGGAAAGTCTTTTTACAATTATTGGATCATATTATAAAAATCATTTCTACAAACTACTCACTATGAAACAAAAACTCTGCAAATTAGTACATAAAAACAAGGAATATTTGTATCGGGTTGATACTGTTTATAATAGGAAAGGGGATCATAACTCGTTACTTTCAGTGCGTATTTTCTTAAGTGGCGAGAAGAATACACCCTTATGTGTTGATTTTATCACCGTTGAAGATGAGTTTATGGGGCAACCTCTGAATGGAAATATCAAATTGCTGAATAAAACTACACAAACTGAAGAAAATATAAATCTTAATGAGCCTAAATATATACCAAAACTTATAGATTGGGCAGAAATACAAGGTTGGACAGGTACTCAAAAAATAGCTGCCTTAAATGGCTTACTTTTCTTACAGTCATTAGGATATGATATTACTCCCTTGCAAAAATAAGAATGATAGAAAGCGCTTTCCCCTCTTATCTGCAGAAAGAAGCTACTAAAATAGCAGATTTTCTACAGCAAAATGACCCTAAGGACTTTAGGACTGTAGGGATAGAGGATGTTAGCCTCAATGGGGAAGTTTTGGAGTTGCCTCAGAGAGTCTATTTTGGGGAATACAATACCCAAAGTCTGACTTTAGTTCAAGAGCAAATGCTTAATTGCTTGTATTTGTGTCATTGCAACGGTCACTTAAGAGAACATTATCTAAGGGAATTGTTGATCGTAAAAGAGGATTTTACATTGCCCTTTATTGCCAAACTTTTTGGTGATTATGTCATAGAAATAGTAAGAGTACTCCAGAGCGAACTTCCTAATGATACTCGTGATAAATTAAGAGATTTCTTTCGTGCAAATCCTCTCTACCAAAAGCGTATAGAGAGCAGTATTGCTAGTTATTGGGATCTTTTCTATCGGAATGTGTACCCCAATTTCAAGAAATATATAGGCTATCAGTTATTTCAAACCATTGTAAAATAAGAAATCTATATAGTTATGGAAACAAAAAACATTGTGATTCTGTTGGATACGGATAATACGCAATTAGAGTACCTTCCTCATATCATAGAGGAAGTAAAGCAATATGGAAATCCGATTATCAAATGGGCTTTTGGCAACTGGACAAATTCACAATTCAGCTCATGGAATGTCCCCTTGTCCAATCTTACCTTTAGGCTTATACAAAGTCCTACTCATGTAAAGGCTAAGAATACAACAGATATTTCCTTGGTTATCAGTGCAATGGAGCTACTCTATACCCAACCCCATATTACAGGTTTTTGTATCGTCTCCAGTGATAGTGATTTTATGCAATTGGCTATGAAACTTATAGAGAGCAACAAGTTTGTCATGGGAATAGGTAGAAAACAAACGCCTACGCCCTTTGTCAATGCTTGCCATGTATTCAAATATATAGACGATTTTGCCTATCTTATTCCTGAACAATCCTCAGTGATAGAGGAACCTCAAAAAACAGTTGTTGACCCCCCTAAGGTAGAACCGCCAAAAGCAACTCCTGCTAAGCCAACCAAAGTAGATGCCAAGCTTGTTTTATTAAAACAAGCTGTGACCAATATGACAGAAGCCGATGGAACTGCCCCACTTAGCAAGGTAGTCAACGAACTGAGAAGATTAGCTCCTAAGTTCACTCCTAAAGACTATGGACATAGTAATTATGTAAAGATGTTCCAATCATTGGAAACTCATTTTCAGGTAAGTCTAAAAAATAAATCCAACTATTACATCAAGATAAAGAAATAGCCCTTACTATAATTTATCTTTCTTTTCCTATTTGCTCTAAGATACGATGAGTGATGAGGTAAGTCGGTTTTACTCCGATAAGACCTAAGCCCCCAGAGGCTAAGGTGCTACCTGTCTCCAAAGGATTATCAGAGGCGTAGTAGGCATAGCGTACCTTGACATCACGGCGGATACTCTTGCGAATCTTGGAGGCTGATTGTATGGCTTTCTGATAGTGGGCGCCCTCCATCTCTAGGCCTATGACATTCCAAGTGGATTTGTGGAAGTAGGTCAGTACGTCCTTATTCTGCAAGGAGGTACCTAAGACCGTTACCATGGTCCCTTCAAAAACTCTGAGTCTGTTACCCTCAAAATCAGAAGTAGATAACTCATTCTCAAAAGGATAGTTGTCCGCAGTTCCCTCAAAAATATGCGCATTAGGAATCATAATATCTCCCTTTTCACCTTCCAAAATCCCAGCCTTGCCCATGATAGAGACAGAGACAACGTTGAGGAAGGTACTCTTTCCCTCTGTTTTGTAAGGCTTGAGAAGCTCGTCTATGGTTTCATAAGCCTGCTCTCCGAAAGCATAGTCCATCACCAAGAGTACAGGAGCCTGCTCAGGAGTTGTTTTCTTAAAGAATTCATTCTCTGGAATGAGTGCTGTATCTACAATTTGCACGTCTATATTGGTGCCTGATTTGTCCTTGATAAAGAGCATGCCATGAGCAAGCGCATATTGGGTTACCTGCTCGCGGAGGGCGTGGTTTTTCTCCTCACTTAGGGCAATATAAGTATCCCATGGTGTATCTTCTTTTCTTTTGATATTCAAAGCCTTAGAAGCGAACAAAGCATTCATCACACTGTGCATATTGGCACTGATGATATGTAAGGGACGTTGTAGCAGGTTATATTGGCTTAGGGTTTCCTTGAGGGTATTTGCCCAAATCTCCCCGTAGATATGATGTCCCAAGCGTTCCCTTAAGATAGGGGAGAAGGTAATCACCCGCTTGTTGTCGGTGAGGATTTCTTCCAAAGCGATTTTGCCCAACCAGTAAATTACCTGTATAAAGCGTTCTGGATTTTTCTCTGAGGATAGTTGATGGTAGGCAGGGAGAATTTCCTCAAAGGTACGTCCCAATACCTTACCTATATGGATTAGCGCCAATTCACGTTCGGTTTGAGAGAGTTTTTTCTTTTGGGCGAGGAGTTCTATTTTTTCCCAATCGCGGCTGATCTTGTCGCTTTCCTCATCCAAGACACTATGAGCAATCTTGTGAGATTCTATAAAAAGGAAAGTCAGGTGCGTGAGTATGTCATAGATATCGGAACGGCCACGAGTAATCTCGATATTCATCTGTTCGTCATCAATACGATAGCAGTTTCTACGACGCTTGGGAGGGATAATAGGGTCAAAATGAGACTGACGATACCCCTCATCAGAAATCATATTGATAAATCGGCATTGTTCTATACCGATAGGCAGGCGATCCAAGACGTAAAGCAGGCCATTGAGTTCTGTTTGTCGCTGGGCAATGCTTCCGTATATCTCAGGTCTGAGGAGCAAAAGAGACTCTCGGAGGCTTTCGCCAGAGACTCCCATAGGCTTATAGAATCCTCGGTTGAATAGGTGGCGCATGGTTGTGTAGAGCTTTTCAATCGCATCGGTAGACTCCTGTGCGCGGCTTCGTTGTGTTTGCATGGGTAATATTGTTTAGTTTAGAAACCTAAGATAATTTTAGCAATCATAAAATAGATAAGAATCCCCAAGATGTCGTTGCTCGTGGTAATAAAGGGGCCTGTGGCCACTGCTGGGTCTATTCCACGGCTATGTAGGAAAATGGGGATAAAAGTACCTATAACGGCAGCATTTATAATTACTGTTACTAGGGCGGCACATACGGTAGCCGATTCCAAGTAAGAGCTACCAAAGACAAAATGGCTCATCATAAGTACTAAGGTAGCCAGTGCTAGTCCGTTGATAAGGCCCAAGAGGAACTCCTTGAACAATCGTCCTAAAAGCGCCCCATCTATACTATTATTGGCCAATCCTTGTACCACGATAGCGGAAGATTGTACCCCTACATTCCCCGCCGTGGATTGTATCAGAGGGATAAAGAGCAAAAGAGTAGGGAAAGACGTTAGTCCATCCTGAAAGCCATTGATAATACTGGCTGCTCCTATCCCCCCAGCCATTCCTATTAGTAGCCAAGGCAGACGCGCACGGGTGAGCTTCCAGATAGTATCGTCGGCTTCCACATCCTCGGTAATCCCCGCCGCCATTTGGTAATCATGTTCGGCTTCTTCCTTGATGACATCTACGATATCGTCAATGGTGATACGTCCCACGAGGCGATGCATTTTATCCACTACAGGAATGGCTTCCAAGTTATATTTTTGCATCACACGGGCAACCTCCTCGGGAGTATCATGAACAAAAACGTAATCTACCTTAGGAATGTAAATATCCCTAATATGAGCCCCTTGGGGCGAGGCAATTAAGTCCTTTAGCGAGAGACGCCCCTTGAGTACCTCGTTATCATCTACCACATAGATAGAGTGTACACGAGTTACATGTTGGCCTTGATTGCGTATTTCTTTCATGCAAGTATCCACATCCCAGTTTTCATTGACTTTGATAAGCTCCTTGGCCATGAGTCCCCCTGCAGTATCATCATCATAGCGGAGTAGGTCTACAATGTCCTGTGCATGTTCCTTGTCCTCTATGTGAGAGAGAATTTGCGTTTGCCGCTCTTCGGGTAGATCAGCGATAAGGTAAGCAGCATCATCGGTGTCCAGCTCCTGCAAGTCTCGGGCAATTTCCTCATTGGAGAGGTTTTCCAAGATATGTTCCAAGACCTCTTCATCTACCTCAGTGAGGGTTTCAGAGGCTTTTTCACGGTTGAGGATACTCACCAAGTAAGCAGCTTCCTCCAATTCCAGTTCACTGGTAATCTCCGCAATATCGGCAAAGTGGAGCGATTCAAGGTAATCCTTGAGTTGCTGTTTCTGATCGGAGGCTATCAGTTCACGAATATGTTCAATAATCTCTTCAGTGAGTTTGAATACTTGCATCTTTAATAATGATTAATGCCACTAATGATTAATGACTAATCACTTATTGGGCGTGCAAAGATACAACATTTGAAGAGGAAAGTCAAGAAAAATAAGAGGGAGAAGTAATAAAAATACAATAAAAAAACCTGCTCCTCAACGAGCAGGTTTTAAAGGATTATTTTATTTCTTAGTATACGTTTCTGTAACTTGACCTTTTAGATTGAATTTTGCAATTTTCTTATCAGATATTTTTCTCCAAGCATAGTTAATGGAAGATCCACCAACAAGATTTATCTTAACAGTATAATCATTTCCGCTAATAGTTTGTTCTATGCTTGTTATTATTTCAGGGTTAGATAAAGCACATGTGCTAGAACTTAATGTTTGGTTGCAAATATCTGTCTTAGAGAAAGTGTAAGCAATATCAGCACTTGTATCCCATATCCAGGTACCTATAATCCAAGAGGGGGGATTATATCCAGTAATATTTCCACCACCAGAGTTTCCTCCATTCTCAGAAGAACCGCTATCACTTTTGCTACAAGCCACAATACCTACAAGGGCTACAAGGAATAAAAATATTTTTTTCATATCAGTAATTTTAATTATTGATGCAAAGGTAGTCTATTTCTGTGAAATGATTGTATTCTTAAAAAGAATTTAACTATAAAAATAAAGTTAAGTAAGAAAAGACTAATTAGGTTTATAAATTTCAAAAGGTTCTGAGAGTTTTGGCATGAAAATTGTTGTGCTTTATCTCATATAGAAATACATTATACAATGAAAAAAATTTTATTAGCCAGTGTAGCTATAGTGTTGGCTTCATGTGGCGGCAAGACTGCTTATGAGGGTACTTATGAAGGAACATTCCCTTGTGCAGATTGTAGTGGGATCAATGTAAGCCTTTCCATAGGTAAAGATACTTATACTTCTGAGGAAGTTATGGAGGATCGCAAAGAAGAAGATAACGGAAAGGTGAGCTATGATGCTCAAAATAAGGTGCTTACTCTTACCAGTGAGAAAGAAAATGGAAAAATACAGCAGTACCAAGTAAAAGAAGATGGTTCTATTGCTTTTCTAGATGAAGGTAAGGAAATCACAGGAGAACTTGCTTCTTACTACATTCTCAAGAAGAAATAGGATAATAGAGCGTTTTGTCATAAGAAAAGTAAAGAGGCTGTCCTATTGGGGCAGCCTCTTGCTATGATGTAGAAAACAATTATTAAAGTTCCAGAGCGTTCTTTAGGTCATTATTCATTAAGAGTTCTACTGGGTTTTCAAGGGCTTTTTTCACCTCTACGAGGAAGCCTACAGACTCACGTCCGTCGATGAGACGATGGTCGTAAGAGAGGGCAATATACATCACAGGAGCTACCACGATTTGTCCATTGCGAACAATGGCACGATCCACTACATTGTGCATACCCAAGATAGCAGATTGAGGAGGGTTGATGATAGGAGTGGAGAGCATACTTCCGAATACACCTCCGTTGGTAATAGTGAATGTACCGCCAGTCATCTCATCTACAGTGATTTGTCCTTCACGAGCACGGATAGCAAGGCGTTTTACTTCGGCTTCTACGCCGCGGAAAGAAAGGTTTTCTGCATTGCGGATCACAGGCACCATAAGTCCCTTAGGTCCTGAAACAGCAATGGAGATATCGCAATAGTCATAAGTGATTTTCTCCTTATCATCAATCATGGAGTTGACATCGGGGAAGAGCTTAAGGGCACGTACTACAGCCAAGGTAAAGAAAGACATAAATCCTAAGCTTACATTATGACGTTCCTTGAAAGCATCTTTGTATTCGTTACGGATTTCGTAGATAGCCGACATATCCACTTCGTTGAAAGTGGTAAGCATAGCTGTTTCATTCTTAGCCGATACCAAACGCTCGGCTACCTTGCGTCGTAGCATAGAGAGTTTAGTACGTTTTTCACTTCTTCTTCCAGAGGTAGGAGTACCCATGCTATGGCGAGCAGGCTGTGCTTTAAGGGCATCATCCTTAGTGATGCGTCCGCCCTTACCTGTACCACTTACTTGGCTTGCAGGGATTTGTTTTTCCTCTAAAATCTTCTTAGCCGCAGGAGAAGGTGTGCCAGTGGCATAGCTTGTAGGTGCTGGAGCTTCTACTTTAGGAGCAGGTGCTGCTACGGGCGCAGGTGCTGGAGTTTCAGCCTTAGCAGCAGGAGCAGCTGCTGTTTCTGCTGGTGCGGGAGCATCGGTATCGATAAGGCATACTACTTGTCCCACTGCTACAGAGTCACCCTCTTGAGCCTTGAGCGTAATCACCCCACTGACTTCAGCAGGTAGTTCAAGGGTGGCTTTATCAGAATCCACTTCAGCGATGGCTTGGTCTTTTTTTACATAATCGCCATCCTTCACAAGCCAAGTGGCGATTTCTACTTCGGTAATTGATTCCCCTGGAGAAGGGACTTTCATTTCTAAAACCATAAATTTTTTATTTTAATCCAAAATCAATGTTTAAACTTAATGATTGATGCTCAATGACTAATGACCACTGAAACACATGCACAAAGATAGGAAAAAAAAATGGAACTGACAATAAAAAACTCCTTTTTTTATTAGGAGCTTGTTAAGGGAATATTTTCTATAAGTTTGGCAAAGGCTTCAGGTAGGGGAGCTGTAAGGCTAAGAGGCTCTTTTTTCACAGGGTGAAGTAGTGTAAGAGCACGTGCATGTAGGCTGATACTTCCATCAGGATTACTTCGCTTCGCTCCATACTTGAGATCCCCTTTGAGAGGACAGCCTAAAGCGGCAAACTGGGCACGTATCTGGTGATGACGACCTGTAAGCAGATTAATTTCCACTAACAGATAATGGGTAAGAGTAGCCAAAACCTTATAAGTAAGCACCGCTTTCTGGGACTGTGGCTTTTCTGTTTGATAAGCATAGGACTTATTCTGAGAGGTATTGCGCACCAAAAAGTGTGTAAGAGTACCCTCGGTAGGGATAGGCTTTTTCTCTATCAAAGCCCAATACTGCTTGCTAACTTCCTCTTTGGTAGCGAAAGCCGCATTGAGACGAGGAAGTGCTTTGGAAGTCTTGGCAAATAGTACCAGGCCAGTGGTAGGTCTGTCCAATCGATGAACGACGCCAAGATAAGCCTCTCCAGCTTTGTGGTATTTCTCCACTAGATAAGCCTTGACAATCTCACTTAAGGGGATATCGCCCGTTTTATCTCCTTGGACGATATCCCCTGCTCTTTTGTTAATGGCTATCAAGTGGTTATCTTCGTAAAGCACTTGTAGGTTCTGGGTGGTTGTCTTCATTCCCTTAGTACTGTTCGCTCTCGTTAGGGAATGTTTGAGCCTTTACATCGGTAATATATTGGCTTACCGCTCCTGTCATTAGCTCATGTAGGTTGAGGTATTGGCGTACAAACTTAGGTTTGTAATCCACAAACATGCCGAAAAAGTCTTGAGATACAAGCACTTGCCCATCTACCTGGTGGCCTGCTCCAATTCCGATAGTAGGCACTGAAAGGCTTTGGGTAACTTCTTTAGCTAAAGCAGCAGGGATTTTTTCCAAGACAATGGCAGAGCAGCCCAATTCTTGTAAGTAATGGGCATCTTCCTTGAGTTTTTGAGCTTCAGCCTGTTCTTTGGCACGGAGTCCATACCCCCCGAACTTATTGATAGACTGAGGTGTAAGTCCTAAGTGGCCTATCACAGGGATACCAGCATCCAAGATACGGCGAATACCCTCACCGATTTCTCGTCCGCCCTCCAATTTTACGGCTTGTGCACCACTTTCTTTCATCATACGGATGGCAGAGTCCAAAGCACGCTGTGGGTCGGACTGGTAGGTGCCAAAAGGCAAATCGGCTACTACTAAGGCACGAGCGCAAGCACGTACCACTGCTGAAGCGTGGTAGATCATAGCATCCAGTGTCATAGGAAGGGTAGTCTCGTACCCTGCCATTACATTGGCCGCAGAATCACCTACCAAGATGATATCAATTCCAGCTCCGTCAATAATCTTGGCCATGGTATAATCATAGGCGGTAAGCATGGTGATTTTTTCACCTTTGGCTTTCATAGCATGTAGCGTTTGTACAGTTACACGCTTGGTTTCTTTTTTTGAAACAGACATTATTTTTTAATTGTTAATTGTCAATTGTCAATTATTAATTCTTACGCCGCTGCTCATTTTTCATTCTTTAGCGGTGTGCAAAGATACGATATCTTAGCCATAAAAGCAAAAAAAGCTGTCAATTATTGACAGCTTTAGAGCCGGTAGAGGGATTCGAACCCACGACCCCGAGATTACAAATCACGTGCTCTGGCCAACTGAGCTATACCGGCGATTTTGCGGGTGCAAAGTTACAACTTTTTTCTGAACCAGCAAAAGGATTTTTTGTTTTTATTCATTAAATTGTGCTATTCTGCATCCTTTACCATTGGCTAAGTCTTCTATAAAGGAAAGGGTCTCAATGCCTTGTCCTGCATATATCTTATGCAATTCAGCGAGAATACGCTCGGCTACTGTGTGAGACTCAGCAAGCGCAAAGACAGATGGCCCAGAACCTGAAATTCCAAAGGCAATCCCCCCTACAGAGAGAGTGGCTTCCTTCATCTCGTCAAAATAAGGAATGAGTATCTTACGGGAAGGTTCTACTAAGAAGTCTTTGGTAGCTTTTCTAAGCAGGTCGTAATTCTCTTGGTATAAACCACTTACAAAAGCACCCATGGCAGATACTTGTTTGGAAACAATATCTAAGGACACATGTCGGGAGACGATACTACGAGCCGAAGCGGTATTGACTTCTATATTAGGAAAGAAGGATACCGCATGCAGCCCCTTAGGTAGCGGCAAGCGTATGGGTTTGTTTTGATACAAAAGCACAATACCTCCAAGAATAGCAGGAGAGACATTGTCATAATGAGCTGACCCACAGGCTGCACGTTCGCCTTCGGCAGCAAAAGGCAAGAGTTCCTCCAAAGAAAAAGGATTGCCCATAAGGGTATTGTAAGCGAAAGCAGCTGCTGCACTACTGGCACTGCTAGAACCCAAGCCACTACCAGAGGCAAAACCCTTGCGGATACGAACATCTACATACAAAGGGTTTTCCAATTGTGCTTGCATGGCCGCAATGACCACAGTGCAAGAGTTCTTCTCCACAGCATAGGGCAGGGGAGTGGCACTTTCAATAAAGGTGATTTTGTTCTGCTGGGTGCCATTGGGAGTAACCTCGACCCTGTCTCCAACTGTGGAGAGGGAGATACCTAAAACATCAAAGCCTACATTGACATTGGCAATGGTTGCAGGGGCGAAACCACAAACGGTTTCTTGTATAGGGTTTGCTTTTCTAAGCGACTGATTCATAGTTTTTTGAATTATTTTTGTTTGTTAGCCACATACATCACATCGGAGAGGACGCCACTGGCCGTTACCTTAGCACCTGCTCCAGCCCCCTTAATAACAAGGGGTTCTGTTGGGTACATATCGGTATAAAAGGCTACGATATTATCCTTCCCGTCCAATTGGTAGAAAGGAGAAGTAGCGGGGATCTGTTGTAGGGAGACTTTGATATCCCCCTCTAAGAGTTGTGCCACTACATTGAGCTTAGCTCCTTTGCTTTGTGCGCTGTGGTATAAGTCTTGGAAGAAAGCCTCATTCTTTTCCAATACCTCATAGAAAGCCTCTACTGAAGGAGTTTCCAAGGATTTTTCAGGGAGGAAGCTCTCGAAGACCACTTCGCTCATTTCCTTGCGATAACCCGCCTCACGGGAGAGGATTAGAATCTTTCGAATAACGTCCAAACCACTGAGGTCTATACGAGGATCAGGTTCGGTATAACCTTCTCTTTGTGCCTGCTTTACAATCTCCACAAAAGGGGTAGTGGCGTTGTAGTGATTGAAGATAAAGTTCAGACTTCCAGAGACTACGGCATCGATACGGCGAACGGTGTCCCCGCTAAGCAAGAGATTCTGTAAGGTCTTGATGATAGGCAAGGCTGCTCCAACAGAGGTTTCGTATTGGAAATCACAGTTTTGGTTCTTGACCAATTCCATAAGGGCTGTGTATTGTTCCAAGGGAGCACTTCCCGCAATTTTGTTGCAGGTAACCACTGAGATAGACTTACGAATGAGTTGGGGGTAGAGGGCTACTACCTCGGCCGAAGCGGTATTATCTACCACAATACTGTTACGTCTATTGGTAGCTATAATCAGTTCGGCCAGAGCGGTAGGTGTGTCATAGGAGATAGCTTTTCCAGCGGAAAGTGCCCCCAATGCTTCTTGGGGTAACCCCTCATCGGAAAATACATATTGGCGGGAGTTGGCGACCATCACCACGCGAAGATCCACTTTCTGGTGCTTGCGGAAATATTCCTGTTGCTTGTAGACAATATCAATAAACTGACCGCCTACATTGCCAGCACCGATAATAAAGAGGTGTACTCGCTTGATCACCTCTTGGAAGAGGCGCTCGTGTACCACATTGACCGCCTTGTGTTCGTCACGAGCATCGATCACTACGGAGATATTGCGTTCGGAAGCCCCCTGAGCAATAGCCTGAATATTAACCCCATTGGCACCCAAGGCACTGAATACCTTACCACTAAGGCCTGTTTGGTGATTCATATTGTCCCCGATAAGGGCTAAAATTACGTGGTTATCGGTACGTTCTATAGGATTGATGAGGGAGCCTATTTCTTGGGCAAATTCATGCTCCAAGGCCTCTTTGGCACTCTTGGCGTCACTGGTTTTGATCCCGAAACAGATACTCTGTTCGGAGCAACTTTGGGTGATGAGAATCACATTTACATCGGCCTGTTCGAGGGCTTGGAAGACACGGCGGGCACTTCCCTTGGTACCTGCTAGCCCGATTCCTGAAATGGTAATCATACTGATGTCACTCAGGGTAGAGACGCCTAACACTTTATCGGTATGTCCTTGGGTAGCCACATGGATACGAGTACCCTTTTCTTCAGGAGCTAAAGTATTGAGCAAAAGCACAGGAATCTTCTTTTCCATAGCAGGACGAATAGCGGGAGGGTAGATCACCTTGGCTCCGAAATAGGCCATCTCAAAAGCCTCTTCGTAGCTCATTTGGGAGATTACCTTGGTATTCTTAACCAACTTAGGGTTAGCATTTTGCATACCATTGACATCGCTCCAGAGTTCCACCTGCTTAGCCCCTAAGCAATAGCCATAGATAGAGGCAGTATAGTCCGAACCACCCCGACCGAGTACCACCAATTCCCCCGCAGGGTTAGCCGCGATATAGCCTGGGGCGATATAAGAGGTAGTGGTATCAATCTGTCGCATGCGTTGCTCTGTTTCAGGGAAATCCACTACTGCATTGAGTGGGTCACCATCGGCTACAATATATTTTTCTGAGGGTAAGTAGCCAACATGTACGCCCTCTTGGTTGAGGTATTCGCAGATAATAAAAGCAGAGAGTAGTTCGCCCTGCGCCATAATACGCGCCTTGGTACGCTCGGAGAGTTCTCCTAAGGTACAGATACTATTACACAGATTTTCAAGAGAGAGTACCGTTTTTCCAATATGTACTAATGCGTTGGTTTGTTTGTTGATATGCAAGAGAGATTTGGCCATAGAAATATGCCTTTCCTTAAGTGCTTCAAGGATAGGTTGGTGCGCGTTTTTAAGGGCATTTTCCCCTAAGGATTGTAGCGTATTGGTAACTCCAGAAAAGGCAGAGACGACCATGATAAAGGGTTCTGTTTGCTTTTTTACAATCTGCATCACACGTTGCAAATTCTCTACTGAGCCCACTGAGGAGCCTCCAAACTTAATTAGTAACATATTATATTGTGTAATTTTTTTATTGATTTGTTGCTTTTTTCATAAAAAGCGAGTATAGTCAATATTTAGAATGCGAATAAAATACGAATAAATAAGGCTAGGGATTCATTCCTAATTCGCTCTCTTTCAAGGGCTAATTGCCATTAGCCCCTACAGCTGCTCATGCTAATTTTTCGCAA
>ERZ773035.2147-NODE-2147-length-13200-cov-8.071434_pt1 | contig 13200 bp, 16 predicted proteins | sample MGYA00511487_ERZ773035 | MGnify/ENA primary metagenome ERZ773035 (study PRJEB29015, sample SAMEA2737985) | human oral metagenome | biome: human oral; feature: human-associated habitat; material: dental | place: China | collected 2024 ...
AGCTCGACCTGCACTGTTTTTGCCGAGAGCGAGATCGTCTCGCTAAGCGCAAACGAAGGGCGACCTGGTCGCAAATATCGCCGAACGCTACCTCAAAATCCCCTGTTCGGTGATGTATCAAAACGACGCGCGCTCAGAGGTTATCAAGGATTTCGTACGCGAATATCAAGCAGACGGTGTCATCGACGTCGTGCTAAGTGGCTGTCACACCTACGCGATCGAGACAAATCGCATCAAAGAGGCAAGCCGCGAAGCCGGAGCAAACTATATGAGCTTGGAGACCGACTACTCCAAACAGGACGTAGGGCAAATTCGAACGCGTCTAGAAGCGTTTATAGAACTGCTTTAAGCGGGTAGCTCGAAATTTTAAAATGAAGAATTTTCTAAATTTAAAAACAAACCAAAGAAAGGAGAGGTTAGATGAAATTTAAAGAAGTAGACGAATCTCGTCGCGGCTTTTTAAAAGGAGCTTTGGCAGCGGCAGCCATCGCCGGACCCGAATCTATGCTCGCAGGCTTCACGCCGTTTAAGCCCGATTCGTTGCAGGTTTGGTCGTGCGGAGGACTATCCGAGGCTTTTGCGCAGATAAACGCAGCATACGAGTCCAAAACGGGGCATAATATCCAGTACACCGGCGCCTTTGCGGGTGCGCTCGGGAAGTCGCTGCTAGCCTTGCAGGGCAAGACGGAGGTTTTTGGCGCCCGCGTTTTGGAGCTAAGCCAAAAACTACGCAAAGCAGGCCTTAGCCTTCGCTTTAGACCGCTATGTTTTACCGACTACGTTTTAGTAGTGCCGAAGGGAAATCCCGCAGGAATTCGCGATCTAAAGGATCTAGCGGAACCCGGCGTGCGGGTGATGCTGCCGCTAAGGGCTTCGCCTCCGGGTAGCGGACCGGTAAAGGGAATTTTGAAAAATTCAGGTCTCACGGGACCCGTTATGAAAAATATGATTGCCAACGGCTCATGCGTCATCCAGATGATGTGCGATCTGGTAGATGGCAAGGGCGATGCGTCCATCATCGAAAAGCGCCTAACGACGCACGATAGGTTTAAAGACAGGATCGAATATATGCCTATCGACGAGAAACTCATCCCGCCGGGGCCGCTTACCTTTACGCTAAATATCATGAAATACGTAAAAGACGAGAAGCTTGCCGATGACTTTGCGGACTTCGTCTGCTCGGACGGGCAGGAAATTTTCGAGCGGCACGGCTTTACCTCCATCCATTCGGCGCGCGGGCTTGAACTCATAGAAAGGTTTGGTGTAAAAGATGTTTAGTATCGTAAATATGGCAAAGATGAAAAAAGTCTCTAGGCTAACTAAAATTCGTCGTTTGGTGCAGCTGATTTTTATCGGCGCGATCGGGCAATGGGCGTATTACGGGATTTTTAGATGCCCTTTTATCGTGCCTTTCGTAAACTGCCAATCCTGTCCGATCGTTACGTGCTGGGGGCGGATCGCGACCGTGTTTTTCGGCTTTTGGCTGTTTATCCCCGTGCTGGTTATTTTTCTTGGGCGCGCGTTTTGCGGCTGGCTTTGCCCGGGCGGATTCGTAAATCAAATGCTGGGCAAATTTGCCGCTTTTAAGCTTAAGCTAAAAAATAACAGGAAGCTACGATATGCGCAAATAGGCATGGTTCTAGCCGTTTTGCTTAGCGCGGGCGTATATTTTATCTACGGCAATCCTCGCGTTATGATCCCTATCCGCACCAGCGACGAGTATCTAAACGCCGTTATCATGTCCTTTAAATTTTCCGACTGGTACTGGGCGGTTCGCACTGCCGTCGTCGTAGCTCTCATCGCTGCGTCATTGATCGTCGCAAATTTATGGTGCCGCTTCGCCTGTCCTAGCGGCGGCATAATGGAGCTGCTGCGTAAAATTTCAATATTTCGCGTTTATAAAACGAGCGCCTGCGATAACTGCAACGCTTGTTTGCGCAAATGCGAAATGGGCACGAGACCGGACGAGATGAACTGCACGAACTGCGGCGATTGTATGGATGTTTGCCACGCGGACGCCATCAAATTCGGAAGGAAAAAAGATTGATGAATTTTTTCGCCAAACCCTCCTTCGACAACCATCCGTGCTTTAGCAAAAAAGCGTCCGCCGCCTACGGGCGCGTGCACCTTCCCGTAGCGCCGCATTGTAATATCCAATGCAATTTTTGCAACCGCATCTACGACTGCGCTAACGAAAATCGCCCCGGCGTAACGGGGAGAGTGCAAAGCCCGGATGAGGCCGCGCTATACGTGGAAAATCTATTTAAATTTAGACAGGATATCTCGGTCATCGGTATCGCAGGGCCAGGAGATCCTATGTGCGATGCCGACAAAACCCTAGCGACCTTTGAAAAATGCAAAGCCCGCTTCCCTCGCGCCCTACTTTGCCTATCCACAAACGGCCTGTCCCTGCCCGAGCACGTGGATGATATCGTGCGGATCGGCGTGAGCCACGTCACAGTAACGGTCAATGCCGTAACGCCCGAAGTGGGCGGCAAAATTTATGCGTGGGTGCGCCACGGAAACAAAATTTACCACGGCGAAGAGGGCGCTAGAATTCTTCAGGCGTGCCAAGAGGAGGGGATCCGCAAGCTAAAAGAAGCCCGCATGATCGTAAAGATCAATACGGTCGTAATACCTGGCGTAAATATGGATCACGTCCCACAAATCGCGAAAAAGGCCAAAGAGTGGCAGGCCGATATCATGAACTGTATGGCGATGATCCCCGTGCATGATACCCCTTTTGCAAATATCAAATCGCCCTCAAACGAAGAAATTCGCAGTATGCGAAAGCTAATCGGCGGCTACATTCACCAAATGACTCACTGCAGCAGATGCCGCGCCGACGCATGCGGCAAGCTTTGCGAGAAATAAAGACCTGCTTTTGCGGGTCTTTTATCCGGCGCAGGATACACGCTCTCATAGCGCACAAAATTTTATGTAGAGATTTAAATTTAAAATTTGTCTAAATTTAGAGCTAGCAAGCAGCCGATAAGCGGTTTTTTAGCGGCGGCGGTTTTTTAAAATTTAAAAACAATTTTTAAATAATATTATTTTGCTTTTATTTAACTTTGGCTATAATTCTCCCAAAATTAGGCATCTGAAAAAACCGTATAACGGTAAAATAAAGGAGACATCATGGAAAACGTTTCAAGACGTGATCTGCTCAAAATGAGCCTAGTTGGCGCGGGTGCTTTAGCGCTCGGCTCCGTAAACGCAAATGCTGCGGTTAACGCTAAAGACGTCAAATTTGACGAAGAGTGGGACGTAGTCATCGTGGGCTCTGGCTTTGCAGGACTAGCAGCCGGTATCACCGCAGCCGAAAAGGGCAATAAAGTCCTAATCCTAGAAAAAATGGGACGCGTCGGCGGCAACAGCGTCATCAACGGCGGCTTATTTGCAGTGCCCAATAACGACAAACAAAAAGCAGAGGGCGTGAAAGATAGCAACGAGCTTTTTATCAAAGACTGCCTGAAAGCGGGTCGGGGCCTAAACCACGTCGATCTCATCGATACCATCGCTACCCGCGCGCAAGACGCGTATAAGCTCACCATAAAATGCGGCGTAAAATACATAGATAAACTCTCACATCTGGGAGGTCACTCCGTCCCAAGAACCGTTCAAACTACTAACGGCAGCGGCTCGGGCATCGTTCAGCCGATGGTCGAGTATTTTAAAAATTTACAGGGTGCGGAGCTTAGACAAAGAGCAAAATTTGATGAATTCGTTTTAGGCGAGGATGGCGGCGTAGAGGGCGTAATTATCAGAGAAAACTACAAATTTGACCCAAATAGTCTAAAAGACGATGTCGAAAATACAAGCGGCGAGAAAAAGACGATCAAAGCCAAAAAAGGCGTAGTGCTAGCTGCAGGCGGATTTTGTCGCGACGTATTTTTTAGAGAGGTGCAAGACCCCTCGATAACCAAAGAAACGGACAGCACAAATCATCCCGGCGCTACGGCGGGCGCGATGAAAGAAGCCTTTAGAATCGGTGCGATTCCCGTGCAGCTTAGCTGGATACAGTTTGGCCCATGGGCTTGCCCAGATGAAAAAGGTTTCGGAGTAGGTTCGTTGTTTAACGTAAATGCAAGCTTCCGCTACGGCATCTCGGTAAACCCTAAAACGGGCAAACGCTATATGAACGAGCTAGCCGACCGCCGCACTAGGGCTCAGGCGATGTTTAGGGTCATCGGTACCGACGGCAACTATCCGATAAATTTCTGCGACGCAAACGGCGTAAAAGCCCTACTTCCCGAGCAGCTCGAAAAGCCTTTAAATTCGGGAATTTTAAAAAAATTTGATAGCATCGATGAAATTGCGGCATTTTATAAAATTCCAGCCGATGAGCTAAAAAAGACCGTCGAGCGCTATAACGGCTTCGTAAAAGCAGGCAAAGATGATGACTTTGGCAAGCCTTTAGATAAAACTACTACTGACGGCTATGACGTTTCTAAACCGCCTTTTTACGCTATACGCGGCACGCCGAAGCTCCACCACACGATGGGCGGTATCGACATCAATACCAAAGCCCAGGTCATCTCGCTAAAAACCGAGATGCCGATCCCTAGACTATTTGCTGCAGGCGAGATCACCGGCGGCGTGCACGGAGCCAGCCGCTTAGGTAGCGTGGCGATTGCTGACTGTCTAACGTTTGGTATGATAGCGGGAGAGAATATAGGCTAATTTACGGCGTCTTTTGAGTGCCTTTGAATGAGTTTGAAAATTTTGTCCTACGATGAACTACGTGTTCTATCTCGGACAAAATTTTCCGCACGACATTCAAATCCGCCTCAAAATACTTGCAAATATTATTTCGTATCGCGGGCTAAATTTAACCTGCGATACTTTTAAATTTAAAGCCGAATTTGCAGTTAAATTTGTAAATTTGACATCCGAAAGGAATTCGCATGAAACATAAAGCGTTTCTCGCCTTGTGCGCGTCTATGCTATTATGCTCTTTTGCATTTAGCGCAGGTGCACCAAGCGCAAAGATAACGTCTTTAGCGGATCTTAACGTCACCGACGAGCTGCGAGCCAAACACCCTTTAAAGCCTCATCACGAAAAGCTAAGCTTCACCTGTCTTGATTGTCACGAAGGACAAGGAAACGACGCTAGTAAATTTAAATCCATAGGCGATAAAGGCTGTATATCCTGTCACGGCGACAAGAAAAAGATAGCTAAAAGACTAGAATACATGGATCTGCTAAAAGCAAATCCCCACAACTCGGTTCACGACGGCCCTACGCTATACTGCGACGAGTGCCACAACGAGCATAAAAAATCAACCAATATGTGCACGGAGTGCCACGAACACGAAGTTCCGCAATGGATGGGGGTAACGCCATGAAAATTTCAAAGAAAGTACTAGCGCTTATTATATTAGTAAGCGGCATTATAGGGTTTTTAGTGGTACTTCCCGTGCATTACGCCCTAGAAGAAACTAGCGGAGAGAAGTTTTGCGTAGTATGCCACGAGATGGATCCTATGGTTATAGCTTATAGTAACGACGTACATAGCGGCAAAGGCAAAAGCGGAGTAAGGGCTAAATGCGTAGACTGCCACATACCTCACGACAACCTAGCCAAATACGTCCTAGTTAAAGCCAAAAACGGACTAATGGAGGGATATATTCATTTCTTCAAAGACCCGGAGGCTATAGACTGGCATAAAAATAGAGAAAAAAGAGAGCACTTCGTATTTGACAACGGTTGCGTTAGCTGCCATACGAATTTGGTGGATAATAAGCTAACGAGCCCGCAAGCTCAAAAGATGCACGCTCACTATCAAAGCTTGCTAAATACGGATAAGCAACTAACCTGCGCTAGCTGTCACGCCGAGGTAGGCCACAGCGGACTAAACAACATGCTAAACTACTGGAAGCCTGAATACAAAATCTACGAAAAGAAAGCCGCAATCAAAAAAGAAGAGATAAAGAAGGCTTATTTTGGGGAGGATTATGTGGGGCCGAAGGTAGAAAATAAAGAAGGCAATGCCACCAAAAAGTAGGCTAAAATGAAGAAAATTTTGCTCGTTAGCGACGACGTGGAGATGCAACTAAGTCTCAACGCCGCGCTTTACCGTTTTAACATCCGCCTAGTTCGTTTTGAAAATTTAAGCGAGCTAAAAGAGGATTATTATAGCGGCAACCGCTACATCTTTTACGTCATCGACGTAAAGACGAAGGATCTAGCGAATTTCGACTCGGTCAAATTTCTGCGAGATAACGGAAGCTTAACTCCCGTTATGATCCTTATAGATAAGGCCATTCCCACGCTTTACAAGAAAATTTACTACGCAAAATACGACGACTTTATGGTTAAGCCTTTTTTGCCCGAGGAGTTTTTGTTTCGGGTATTTAGAAACTGCCGAATTTTACTCGGGAGCAAATTTGAGCTAAAAAACGGCGCCGTATACGACAAAAACAGCCTCACTCTGCACATAAACGGCACAAGTATAATGCTAGGTAAAAAAGAGGGGTTGTTTTTAGAAATTTTAGCCAAAAACGCCCCGCACGTAGTAACGATCCAGGAGCTTGAGTGGAGTATCTATAAGGACGAAAACGTCTCGTCCGATCGCCTACGCTCGCTCGTGCGTCAGCTACGCGCGAAGCTGCCTTTTGAGCTAATAAAAACCGTGCGCAGTATCGGGTATAGTTTGGAGGAGTAGCTAGAGCTTAGGCAGGATCACCTCTTTTTGCGCGAGCCTTTCAAATGTGCAGACGTCGCCGTAAATTTTAGCCAGCAGCTCGTCGTTTAAAACCTGCGCGACGCTGCCTTTTGAGACGATCCGCCCGCCCTTAAACACTATCACTTCGTCGCAAAACCAAAGGATGTGGTTTGGCTCGTGCGTGCATATGACGATCGTCTTGCCGCCCGCAGCGATCTTTTTTAAAATTTTCCAAAGCGTGATCTAGTTTTTAAAATCAAGCGCGGACGTCGGCTCGTCAAGTAGTATCAGCGGCGTATCCTGCGCAAGTGCTCTAGCGATAAAAACGAGCTGCCGCTGCCCGCCGCTAAGCTCGTTCATCTTTTTATCGGCTAGATGCGAGATACCGATAAACTCCATCGCCTCGCTCACCGCCCTTTTATCATCCTTGCTAAAGCCAAACAGGCTCTTTACGTGCGTGGAGCGCCCCATTAGGACGATATCCCTTACGAAAAACGGAAAATGCAGCTCGGTGTGCTGCGCGACGTAGGCGATGTTTTTGGCCATCCACGCGGGGCTTTTGTGCTTCGTGTTTTGCGAATCTACGTAAATTTCGCCCCCTTTGATATTTAGAAATTTCATGCAGCAGTTAAAAAACGTGCTCTTGCCGCTGCCGTTAGTGCCCAAAAGCCCGCATATGCTGCCTCTTTTGATCTCGATGCTTACGTCTTCTAGCCCAAATCCGCCGTAGCTGAAGGATAAATTTTTGTTTGCAGTATCATTTTAGCAGCTCCTTTGCTTTGCTTCTTAAAAGCGCGATGAGAAATGGCGCGCCCACCAAAGAGGTTATGATGCCTACGGGTATTTCCGCCATCGCTACCGTGCGCGCGAGCGTGTCGCATGATGAGTCCGATCCACGCGATGATGCCCACGTTTGCCACGCATACGGCGGTCATCAAGGTAGCGATCGTTATAAATATGAGCTTGTATTTTTCGGGATTTATGCCGAGGCTTCTTGCCTGATCGTCGCCCAGGCTTAGTAAATTTAACTTCCACGCAAGCGTGCAAAGTGCTACAACGCAAACTCCCGTGACCGAGGCGATCTCGCCTAGGCTTTGCCATTTGGAGTAGTACAGCCCGCCCATCATCCAAAATGTGATCTCTCTTAGCTGCGCATCCTCGCTTACGTATTTTACGATAGATACGCACGCCGAAAATATCGAGCTTACGATGACGCCCGATAAAATAAGCCCCACTACGGGCACTATGCCGCCGTTTTTTGCGAGCGTGTAGGATAAAAACACCGCGAAAAACGAAAAGGCAAACGCGCTTAAAGCGATATTAAAAAATATGCCTGAAAACAGTATCGCTAGCGCCGCGCCCAGGGCTGCTCCCGAGCTAGCTCCCAGTATAAAGGGCTCAACGAGCGGGTTTTTAAAGCAGGCCTGATATATCGCGCCTGCATTTGAAAGCGCGAAACCCACTATCACGGCGGTTAAAATTCTAGGCATTCTGATTTCAAAGATGACGGTTTGATCCATCTTAGAGATGCCTGCGGCGGGGATATCAAAAATTTTCAAATTTAAAACGTCTAAAATTTTAGCAATCGAATTTTTATAATCCCCGAGCATGAGCGCCGCGATCATACAGAGCAAAAGCGCGCCCAAAAGAACGAATAAAAATAGTAAATTTGACTTAAAAGCGCCTGGCTTAAAAGTCATTCTCTACCGTCCAGTCTAAAATTTGCTCGCTTCTAAGCGCCTTTGCCTGCTCCTCGCTCACGCCGTAAACGTCTTTGTAAAAAATCAAGAACGAATTTATGAACCTTGATGTCCGAAAAGAGCTGCGGATAGGCCGCTTTTGCGATTATTAGGATATCTATCGGATACTCCACGCGGCGCGCGCAGTTCATTGGAGACCACGGCATAGCGTAAACGCGCTTGTTTTTGATCGCTTTTAGCTCCTCTAGCTTTTCAAAATCTGCCGAATTTAAAAGCTCGCTCGCCGGATAGTAGCCGTTTGAGGTCGGCAGCACGATGACGTCGGGATCTATCGCGTAAAGCTGCTCAGTGCTTAGGATCACGTTTGAGCCGTCACCTCTAAAGGCGTTTTTAGCGCTCGCAATATTTTCGATTAAAGGATTCGGGGGTATTTACGCCGTAAGCGCTCGCCACGCCGCCGTTTTTGCGGATGTTTGGATTAAGCCCCATGTAGAGCATGCTTACCTTTTGATCCTCTTTTAAATTTGCCGTGCGCTCATGCACGAGTTTTTGGGTTTTATCGAGGTATTCAAAGGGCTTTAGAGCCTTGTCCTTTTGCCCAAATATCTCTCCTAGCACCCGCATCTCCTCTTACATCGTTGCGATTTCAGCACCTCTTGGAGCATAGATTACCGCAAGCGGTATGCCCAGCGCTTCGATAGTGGCGATCGTTTTTTCTACGGCGTCTTTATTTGAGCCGCGCAGCGTGCAGTCTCCGATACGTAGGATCACTAGCTGCGGATTTTCGTTTGCTAAGGCTTTGAAATTTACGACGTTTCCTTGCGGCGAATTTACGCAAGGCAGATCATTTAGCCACGGGTGCAGATACTTCATGACGTTCCATCCGCGAAGCGTGTAAGCTTCGCCCGCTTTGGTGGTGAAGTCGTACTTGTAGTCTCGCTTCATAGACCACGAGCCGATTAGCTTTACCTTGTCGATCACGCCAAGATGCGTCATGACGCTCTCGACAAATCCGTCGTCGATCGTAGCGACTCGCTCGAGCGGAGATGCGATCTTGACCTCCGCGCCGCTTAGTTAAATTTACCTAGACTTCGCGCCGCCGCCGCATTTTAAAGCTAAAATTTAAAATAAGCCGTTTTGGGTATAATTTTCAAAAATTTCGGAGCGGTAAAATGGATAGAAAAGAGCTTCTAGGCGGCGTAAAACGCATCGTCGTAAAAATCGGCACATCAACGCTAGCAAACGCGGACGGCTCACTAAACGAGGACAAAATCAAACAAATCGTGGCAAATTTAAGTGAGCTAAACGAAAACGCCGAAGTGGTCTTCGTAACCTCGGGCGCCGTGGGTGCGGGCATGGGACAGATGAAGCTCGCGCACAAGCCAAAATCCATCGTCGAAAAGCAAGCTCTGGCCGCCATCGGGCAGGTTTCGCTCATCCATCTTTATCAAATTTTATTTTGGGCGCACGGCAAGACGATCGCGCAGCTGTTGCTGACCAAAGACGACTTTAGCGACCGCCGCCGCTACCTAAATATGCGCAGCGTCCTACGCTCACTGCTCGCAAAAAAAATCATCCCCGTCATAAACGAAAACGACCCCGTCGTGGGCGAGGGCATCAAGGGCGTAAAAGTGGGCGACAACGACACGCTAAGCGCGCTGGTTGCTGGGCTAATCGAGGCTGATTTGCTCGTGATTTTGACCGATATCGACGGGCTATACGATAAAAATCCAAGCGTTTTTGCGGACGCTAAATTTATAAATTTGGTCGAAAATTTAGATGATAGCATCAGGGCGGCTGCGGGCGCGGAGGGCAGTAAATTTGGCACCGGCGGCATGCGCACAAAAATCACCGCCGCCCAGATGGCGACCAAAAACGGCACTCGCCTCATCATCGCAAACGGCGCCGACCCGCGAAATATCGTGCGAGCAGCACACGGCTACGAGGTTGGGACGCTATTTTTGGCGGGTAAAAATAGGATAAATTCGCGTAAATACTGGCTCGCCTACTCGGCCGCAGATAACGGCTCCGTCGCGATCGACGCGGGCGCAGCAAAGGCGCTAAAAGAGGGCAAAAGCCTGCTAGCAGTCGGCATCCGCGAGGTGACTGGCGAGTTTGAGCGTGGCGAAACGCTCGTTATCAAAGACGTAGGCGGCCAAGCGCTAGCCCGCGGCATAACAAACTACTCATCAGCCGAGCTAGCCCTCATAAAAGGGCGCAAGAGCGAGGAGATCGAGGCGGTTCTTGGTTACAAATACGAGGACGAGGCGCTGCATATCGACAACATCGCGCTGATCTAGGTTAAATTTGACGGTTTGCCAGCGGCTAAATTTGGTCGTCATCGCGTCAAATTTGCGCTAAATTTAGAGCAAATTTTGCTGCATGGCGGGTGAAATTTAAGCGGACGTGGCGACTAAATTTGATCAAATTTAGCCGTTCAAACCAACCGCGCGGTCGCCGCTAAATTTGACGGTTGATTTTTGAGCACGCTTTAAAATATGGATAAATTTAAGAAAAAAAATGAACGAAAAAGAAGCGGCGAAAGCGAAATTCGGGCGCGACTCTGCAGCGTGTAAAGGCTTGTTTGAGAGAGCGATTTTAGCAGGCTGGGCGCCGTTTTCGCTCGGGGTTTTGTTTTTTGCTGCGCTTGGGATCTGGGTGTTAAATTTGAGCCCTGACGAGATCTTAGAGCTTAAATTTTGGCTGCCTTTTATCCACGGCGTGCGTGTTTTTGCACCGTTTTTAGACGACTTTACAAACAACGGCGCGAGCCTAAACGTGATTGCTTTTTACGCCTGCGCTGCGCCGTTTTGGATCTGTTTTTTCGCCGCCGTTTTTTGCCTAAACTACGGCCGTGCGGACGTCGGAGGTGTAAATTTGATCGTCGTGGTCGCGAAATTCCTCGTGCTTGGCGGATTTTGCTTTCTCGCGCTTAGCGGGCTGCTCTTTGCGCCTGAGGGAATGGGTGGCAGATGGGGCATCTACGTGAGATTTGACAACTATGCCCTTGCAAACGACAGCACGCTTTATAACCTAGCCGCCGGGCTGGGTATCGGCTTCGTGTTTGCGAGCTTTGCGCATGTAGCGTGCGATTTGATTTATGGATTACGAGGCGGCCGGCGGGAGTGAGCCGTTTTGCTTACTACCGTTTTTCTATCGCACCCGGATTTTCGGTACTAAATTTTAGCAATATAAACCCAGCGGCGCCCGAAACTACCGAACCTAGCAAGATAGCAAGCTTGTCGGTGTAGGCAAAGGCGTCCGTGTCGTTGTAGGCTAAGCCGTTAACGAAAAGGCTCATCGTAAACCCGACGCCGCAAAGCACCGCGATGCCGTAAAGCTGGATGAAATTTGACCCCTCCGGCAGCTTGGCTAGCTTAAATTTGATCGCTAAAAAGCTGAAGCAAAATACCCCGATCTGCTTGCCGACGAAAAGCCCCAGTGCCGTGCCTAGCGCGACTGGAGATAAAATCTCGTCCAGTCCGACGCCTCGCAGCGAGATGCCTGCGTTTACGAAGGCAAATATCGGCAGCACGCCAAAAGCCACCCAGCCGTGCAGGTCGTGCTCGATGCTTTTTAGCATCGATTTGCCGGGCTCATCTTTAAAGCTAAGCGGTATGAAAAAGGCCGATACGACGCCCGCAAGCGTGGCGTGAATTCCCGATTTTAGCACCGCTACCCACATCACCACGCCTACGATTAGATACGCTGCTTTGCTCTTTACGCCGAGTCTGTTTAGCGCAAAAAGCGCGGCTAGGCAAACGCTCGCGACCGCAAGCATTTGAGTGCTAAGCTCGCTCGTGTAAAATAGCGCGATAATCACTATCGCGCAGAGGTCGTCGACGATGGCTAGTGTCATGAGGAAAATTTTTAAACTAGTCGGTACGCGCGGTCCAAGCAGACTCAAGATACCCAGAGCAAATGCGATATCCGTCGCTGTCGGTATCGCCCAGCCGCCAAGCGCGAAGGAGTCTTGCTTCGTAAAAAGATAGAAGATAACCGCGGGCACTATCAGGCCGCCTACCGCGCCGATGGCAGGCAGCGCGATTTGCGACGGATTTTTTAGCTCGCCCTCCAAAACCTCGCGCTTTAGCTCGAGTCCGATGAGAAAGAAAAATACCGCCATCAGCCCGTCGTTCACCCACAAGATTAGCGGCTTGCTTAGCCCGTACTCGCCGAAGCTCACGGTAAATTTGGTCTTTAAAAATTCGTTGTAAAAATCGCTCAAAAACGTGTTTTGGCATAGTAGCGCCGCGATCGTAGCGATCATCAGCAAAATCCCGCCGCTAGCTTCGTGTTTTAAAAACTCTTTTATCCCGCCCATTTTGTCTCCTTTTCATAAAATTTTAAGGATTATAGCGTATTTTTACGGTCGCATGAAATTCGGGCGAATTTGGCTATAATCAAGTCAAATTTAAAGGTAAATTTAGTAGACGCGTCGCTAAAATTTGCCATGCCGCGCTTGCGGGGGCGTGTCGCTTGCGTACGGTTTTATAGATTAAGGAGCGAAAATGAATGAAATTTTAGAGATCTGTAAGCGCGCAAAGGCCGCTTGCAGCGAGCTTTTGAGACTTGGTAGCAGGGCTAAATTTGAAATTTTAAACGCCGTGGCGGACGAGCTGCTCGCGCAAAAGGACGCGATAAAAGCGGCAAACGCCAAAGACCTTGCAAACGGCGAGAAATCGGGCTTGAGTGCGGCGTTGCTGGACCGCCTAAGGCTAACCGACGCCCGTATCGAGGCTATGGCGCAGGGCGTGCGCGAGGTGGCGGGATTTGCAGAGGTCGTGGGCGAAAATCTAGGCGGCTGGAGCCATCCAAACGGCATGCAAATCA
>ERZ773035.2149-NODE-2149-length-13191-cov-82.222747_pt1 | contig 13191 bp, 6 predicted proteins | sample MGYA00511487_ERZ773035 | MGnify/ENA primary metagenome ERZ773035 (study PRJEB29015, sample SAMEA2737985) | human oral metagenome | biome: human oral; feature: human-associated habitat; material: dental | place: China | collected 2024 ...
GCAAATATTTTGGATCCAACCACGTGCTGCGCGGGATTGATTTGACGATCGAGGATGGTGAAGTATTAGTAATCGTCGGGTCGAGCGGTTCGGGTAAATCGACGCTGCTGCGATGTTTGAATTTACTTGAAAAACCCACTTATGGATCAGTTTTTGTTGATGACGTTGACATCACTCAACCGCACGTTAATATCAATAAAATCCGCCAGCGTATCGGTATGGTGTTCCAGCAATTTAATCTATTCCCTAATATGACAGTGCTAGATAATATCAAATTAGCGCCTAAGAAACTACGCAAAGTATCGGATCGCAAAGCGAATCGGCGAGCCAAAGAGCTGCTTGAGCAGGTTGGGCTAGCTAACAAAGCCAACGAATATCCGCAGCATCTGTCGGGCGGCCAGCGGCAGCGAGTGGCTATCGCTCGGGCGCTCGCTATGGAGCCAGAAGTTATGCTGTTTGATGAGCCGACTAGCGCGCTTGACCCGGAAATGATTGGAGAAGTGCTCGACGTGATGCGCGATTTGGCTAAGCAAGGCATGACCATGGTGATTGTCACGCATGAAATGAGTTTCGCCCGTGAGGTTGGCACCCGGATGATTTTCCTTGACAAAGGTGACATCATTGAAGATGGCCCGCCTAAACAAGTAATGGACCACCCGAAGACTGAACGAGCGCGCCAGTTCTTTGATGCTGATAAATAAGGCCAACAATACATGCTAAAATAAAATAACTATGGTAAATTCAAAAGTATCATTTGCTGAACACGAAAAGCCTAATAAGCATCTGCCGGAACGAAACGTTAAAAATGAAGCCATCATAGTTAGCCAAGCGGTTGGTATGTTGCTGTTCGGCGCAGTGATGGTTGGTTTACTAGCAAACCCTTTTCTTGTCATTCCGTTGTTTTTTGTACCGCCTTTGTTTGTAGCTTATTTATCATTTATTGCTTTATTGTTTGTAGAAGGCGTTGTCGTTTTGAAACAATACCGGCGCGTGGATCGCTACCGTCAGCGTATTACTGCGCTGAGCGTGATATTACTTTTGCCTGTATTTGCCGTGATTTTTAATACATTAGCAGCGGCTGCTACATTATTGCATGCATACGATATTGTTTATATTGCGAAATTGCTTACATCGCCTTGGGTACTTTTGGGGTTGTTTGTTGTGGCTGCTGTTGGCTTGTTATATTTGTGGCGATTGCTACGACTTCCGGATCGGTTATATTGGGAACCTCTTCCAGCATCTTCGTTGTCAAAAACACAACATAAACAGCAAGAGCGCGGCTTGCGGCTGCAGCGAATTGGTTTTGGGCTTTTTAGCATTCCATTAGCTATAGCTATCGCAATTGCTTTCGCGGTATCGCAGATAATGGTTGGTCCAGACAGTGGTTTTGGCGGTAGTGCCATATTTAACTACGCGTCGCTAGACTTTCTTTGCGCTGGCATACCGTGCATTGTGGCTGGTTTGATGTGTTTTGCTAAGAGCGATATGTAATTGTTTAAGCTTTGAGCCGATAATTTCCTCTGATATAGTCAATAATCAGAGGAGAGAGTGGTTAGTAAGCGAGAAAAATCAGATAAGGATAGTCAGGCAGCGCCGGTAAAAAAGCGTGCTAGTGTTAAGTCTGCATCAAAGAATCGTGAAAAATTACATGATGATTTGGAAGATAAAAAGTCTGGCAGCAAGTTGGATCCTGGTCTGTATTGTTTCACGGCCATCGCTCAGTTTCATGGTATTCCTGCTGACCCAGAGCAGATTGCTCACGCGTTAGCGATCGATCCGCGTGTAGGTATGAGTGAAACGGATATGCTACGGGCTGCGCGCTCACTCAAATTGAAGGCGCGGGCGGCTACAGTTAATTCTAAGCAATTAGCGAAGTTACCGTTGCCGCTGATCGTTGGTATGAAGGACGAAAAGTTTGCGGTGTTGGCGCAAATTGCCGAGGATAATATGGCGGCGCAGCTTGCTGATAATAAGAATAATAGTCGCCGCAAAGTCAAAGGTTCTGGAAAAATCATCAACAGTAAATTCCTCATTTTACCGCCAAATGGCGGGCCGCCGCAGGTGATGTCGGTTGAGGATTTTCAGGATGAATGGACTGGCCGCGTGATGTTATTTACGCAGCGTTTCTGGAAAGAGGCAGACAGGAAATTCAACCTCAGGTGGTTTATCCCGACGATTATCAAATACAAAAAGCCGCTGCTTCAGGTGTTGTTGGCAGCGTTAGTTATGCAGATTATCGGAATTTTTACGCCGATTCTCACGCAAGTGGTCATTGACAAAGCCCTCGCGCATCATAGCGTCTCGACGCTTGACGTCATCGTTGGCGGGTTGGTAATTATTGCGCTGTTTGAGGGGATGCTTGGCATTGCTCGGAATTATATTTTCACTCATACCACTAGCCGAATTGACGTAATTTTGAGTTCGCGGCTGTTTCGGCACTTATTTGCTTTGCCGCTGCGGTATTTTGAAACCCGTCGAGTTGGCGATACCACGGCGCGGGTGCTGGAACTGGAGCGAATTCGGGCTTTTTTGACTGGTACGCCGATGACGGCGCTGATCGACATTAGTTTTATGTTTGTTTATATCATTGTTATGCTGTTTTATAGTACGACATTGACGTGGGTGGTATTGGGCAGTCTGCCGGTATTTGCGATTTTGTCTTGGATAATCACGCCGCTGCTTCGCCAGTGTTTGGATGAAAAATTTAACACTGGCGCCGAATCTCAATCATATTTGGTTGAGTCGATCACTGGCGCACAGACTATCAAATCGTTCGCGCTGGAACCACAACTGCAGAAAAATTGGGAAGGCCGGCTGAGTAATTATGTTCGTGCTAGTTATAAAACTAATTTGCTGTCAGGCAATGCTGGCGCGCTCGGTCAACTCATTCAAAAGATTTTTGACATCGCTATTTTGTGGGTCGGTGCGCACATGGTGATGGCGGGTAGTTTGACTATCGGCGGGCTGATTGCTTTTCGGATGCTGAGTGGTCGAGTTAGCGGCCCAGTACTACGCCTCGTGCAGTCATGGCAGGATTTTCAGCAAACGGGTATTTCGATGAAGCGGTTGGGTGATATCTTTAACACCAAGCCGGAGCCGACACTTGATCCGAGCAAGTCGCGCCTGCCGAGTATCACTGGCGATGTGCATTTCGAACACGTACGTTTTCGTTACGCGCCAGATAGCCCGGAAGTCATCCGTGACGTGTCGTTTGGTATTCGTCCTGGCACGGTGGTCGGCGTGGTTGGGCGCAGCGGTTCGGGCAAAAGTACGATTTCTAAATTATTGCAACGATTGTATGTGCCAGAATCAGGCAAGATTTTGATTGACGGTGTCGACATTGCCACGACTGACCCGAGCTGGTTGCGTCGGCAGATTGGCGTGGTCTTGCAGGAAAACTTTTTGTTTAATGCCAGCATACGCGATAACATCGCCGTACATGTGCCGAGTAGCAGCATGGACGACATCGTGAGGGTGGCAAAAATTGCTGGCGCCCATGAGTTTATCGCCGAATTGCCTAATGGTTACGACACGATGGTTGGCGAAAAAGGCGAGGGCTTGAGCGGCGGGCAAAAGCAACGAATCGCTATCGCCAGGGCGCTGCTACATAATCCTAAAATCCTAATTTTTGACGAAGCGACATCAGCGCTTGATTATGAGTCGGAAAATATCATTCAGAAAAATCTCAAGCAGATTACGGCTGGCCGAACGGTCATTATCATTGCGCATCGTTTGTCAACGCTCAAGTCGGTCGATAAAATTATGGCCATTGATCGCGGTCAATTGGTTGAATATGGTACGCCGGCGGTGCTGCTGAAAAAGAATGGTTTGTACGCGTACCTGCATAAGCAACAGTTAGGGGATGAAGCATGAGTTGGCTAAAACGCAACCGATTGCAGTATGAATTTTTGCCAGCGGCAGAAGAAATTGTTGAAACGCCAGCGGCACCGTTGGGAGCGTTGGTAGTTTGGCTGGTTACATTGTTGCTGATTATAGCGTTGGCGTGGTCATACTTTGGCAGGATTGATATTGTAGCGGTAGCTAACGGTAAAATCTCCACCGAAGGCAGTACCAAGATTATCCAGCCGGCGATTTCTGGCGTGGTGACAAATATTAATGTGCATGAAGGCCAGCGCGTTAAAAAGGGTTAAACCTTGCTGGCGCTTGATAAAACAACTGCCGAAAAAGATGTTGCTACCGCCAATCAAAGTCTTAGCGCGGCGCGAGTCGAGCGCGATATTTTGCGGTGGCTAGCTGTTGGCGGCAACACTGATGAGATCATCAACAAAGCAGACTTGCCAGATGAGACTAAAGCCATGTTGCGACAATTTGCCAGTTCGCAAACTGCACTTTCTGCGGCCAGGCAGCAAGCTGTAAATGGTACGATTTCTAACTACCAGCAACAATTACAATTTAATCAGCAAGCGAAAAACCAGCTGGCAACCAACGCGCAAAATCTTAAAAATCGCAAAGCTGAGATTGAAAAGCAATTACCAAACGCCACCCCTGTTGATAAGCTGCGCCTGCAGAATGAACTGAGCAATATTGATCAGCGAATCACTAGCGCTGACAGCGCTGTCCTTGGTCAGAATCAGCAACTGCTGCAATCGCAGTCGGCGCTCACTCAGGCGCAAAATCAATCGCAAACCCAAACTGCCGAAACCAACAGCGCCTTTAACAATCAAATTATAGCGTCGGAAAAAAGAATTATTGAACTGGAAAATAATCTAGTCAAAGCCAAACAAATTTTAGCGCAAACCACCATCACTGCGCCTGTTGATGGTACGGTACTGTCGCTAACGGTGAAAACGATTGGCGGCGTGGTCAACGCTGGGCAGCAGCTGGCGCAAATTGTGCCAGAAAAAGCATCGCTTTATATTGATGCAGCGCTAGATAATCAAGATATTGGTTTTGTTAAACCTGGCCAACGCGTGGTCGTTAAAGTCGCCACGTATCCATTCCAACGTTACGGCTACTTGGAGGGGATAGTTGAAAATATTAGCCCCGATGCTATTCAGGATGATAAGAAAGGTCTCATTTATAAAGCTAAAATTAAATTGAATGACGATAAAAGCTCTAAGCAAAACCAACTCAAATTGCTGCCAGGCATGAGCGTCTCCGCCGAAATCGCCACCGGCCAGCGCCGCATCATTGAATTCTTCCTCGACCCGCTAATGACTAAGGCGGATGAGAGTTTGAAGGTGAGGTGAAATAATGTTTGGCGCGCGGCGTGAATAACGCAACTTATTTATATTTTTGACGCGCTATTAAAATAGCGCATCGTCATAAGACGCAGTAGCTGATATAATTTATCGACATCGCTATCTTTACGAATAATACCGCCTGGAAGCGAAAACTTATTGCCTGACTCCATCTGGACGATGGTATAAGTTAGTAGATTGAGTAAAAATTCGACGCTGTATCCTTCGCTGTGAACAATTTGGCGGCGGGCACTGTCGATTGATTTTAACATTGGCTGGTAGTCGGCGATATCAATATCAAACTTAGACAGGGCGATTTGCAGTGACTGCATAAATGTCGGGCGAGCAATTAACTTATAAATATCATTTTCCGGACGCAAATAAAAATCGCGGACGTCGTCCGCTAATTCAGGCTCAATTGATTTAATCGCTGCTAAAACTTTTTGGATGTCATGAATGGTCTGCTGTTTGGCGCTACGATTTTGCCGACTAACTTCACGTTCGGCAACCGCTTCGGCGAAACTTTGTAGCGCGAAAATTAGGCTGGTAATATTCATATGTACAGCATTAGAACTGGTGCGAAAGCGGTAATCAATCAGCCGCGAGAACGCCAGTCCAATTTTGCTCGACGAACCAAGTTTTTTATGATGACCAGGATTCAGAAAAAAGTAAACCATCTTAGCTAACTTATCAGCGTGCATCTGTGACTGAATGCGCGGGATTGAGCGATAGGATGGCGAACTGGTTGATAGGGCATACAAATGAGGATTGGCTAAATATAAATAAACATCATCGCCAAGTCGTATCGAATCAATTGTGCAATCTATCGAGTCGAAAAAACTAATCCAATATAGCTGAAAAGCTAGTAGGATGTTGCCTAAATTATTAAACGAAAAAGAGTGTTTTTGGTAAGCAAAGCTGTATCGCAACTGCGATTCGAGCTGGATGGGCGGTTCACCGCGGACTTGGCTAGAATTAACTTTAGTAGTGTATCCAGCGAAAATTGACGCGCGTACACCGCGGTGAATGGAAGAATCCAACTTCGTTGAGACGGCGCGTTTGATGAGCTGGCTGGACATGCCAGCAGCGTGCGATTGAAAACCTAAGTTGTCTGGCGCGTGTTGAGCGAGCGTGGTGATATGAGCGTTTGAATATTTGCGCAGAGGCATAGTTAAACTATCCGCTTCAGTCGATTGCCAGTGCAAATAGGCGCGAATATTGTACGCGATATTTTCTGGCGCGCCTCGGATTAGGGTTTTATTATAAAAGACGAACAGCGCGATATAGTCGTTTCTGGATTTGATAATAATCAGTACTTTGTCAAATTTTCCAGACGACAGAAATGTCATTGATGCGGTTAGTTCGGAAGTTATGGTATCAAACTGACCATAGCCAGAAGCGATTATTTCTTTACTCTCGGCATCCAGGTAAAACGCCTCGCCGATATATAAGTTATTGCGGCGTCTTTTGTGCTCCATGGTCGTATTATAGTACAGGTATGTCTGTGATAGCTTGTTGTATTGTGCTTATTCTTAAGGTAAAATAATAGAGAGGCTGTATTTTATGGTAAAGAGAAAAAATATAAGTAAAAGTGCGAACAAATTACACATAAAGAGCAGAAAAATTTGGCAAGTTGTTCTGATTGTTTTGTCGTCAATAGCCGTAGTAATGACCGCAGTGTACATTATAGGTGGAATTATAGTAGATAGAGAAATTAATAAACGTTCGGTTAGCGATAAGACAGAACAAACTAACATGACTAGCTATCTAAGAAACAAATACAGCCAAGATTTTGAGGTAGAAAAACCTAGCTGCAATGGCGGTGCTTTGGGTATTTCTTGCGTATGGTCTGCTGATGCTTATCCTAAATCAAATAAAAGTATAAAGATACATATTTCTCGTGTGGATAACCAGACAAAATACAGTGACAACTACGTTGTAAGAACTTGGCAAAAAGAACAAACTGCCAAAATTCAGCCTAAAGCCAAAGAAATATTTAAAGACATGCCCGTTGACGTCAAAGTTAGACTAGGCGTAATAGATCCAGAGATAGAGCGTACTTTCACTCTGAAAAAACCAACTTTCGAGGAGGTATTTTTAGTTGAAAATAAAGTTAGGCAGCGTGGTAATTTAGCTTATGGATTAAATTTTAAATATGACGGTGACATTAAAGACGAGAGTCGCTTTGCTAGTGGCATACACGAGATGATGGAGTATACGAAAAACGTGGGAGTGAGCCCTAAAGATATATCTGTAAACATATACTTATCGAAGAATGGCAAGCTTATTTCAAGAAAATATTGTAATAGAGATAAGTTGTCATCAATTAATGAGATAAAAGGTTGTATTGATACGTCAAAAAATATGCCAGTAGAGGAGGGCGATAGATGGTGAAAACCATTGAGTACTTAAACCTGTCAGCATTAGCTTATGCTGATTTTAAAAAATCTGATGCTGGATTAACTCTGGATGAGATTATCAGAGATGAGCAAAAGAATAAATCGCGCAAAAATTTTAATCTATCAGACCCTCAACTCTTTGCTCTCCAAGACTCTTCTAATCCTCTCCGCTCCTTTGTCCTTCTTTCGCAATCTCCACTTACATATACTCGCACAGTTAAAGATCGTAATGGCATTAGAACCATTACGGTAGAAAATGAGTTTTCTTGCATTGCTCTACAGAACCCAGAAACCAAAGAGATTATATTCGCTTTTCGTGGCACTAACAATTTTGGAGATTGGGATACTGATGGGCTTATTGGTTCTAGAGTATTTCCAGCAGACTGGATGGGGCAATTTGCTGCTGCTAGAAAGTTTGTTTTTCAAACTCTCAATCAATATGGCCCTATTTGTTATAACGATCAGAATGCGATGTTTAAGGCTATTGGTCAAGGTAGTAATGTTAGCTTCACTGGACACTCTCTCGGCGGTGCGTTGGCTCAATATATGACATATAAGACCGCCAAATTGGACAAAGGTGACGCTGGTATAAAGTCTGTAACTTTTGATGCTGTTGGTATTGGCGATAATGTTGGCGTATCATCTATAGATGCTGACAAGTACAACTCTACAGATCATGTCAATTCTCTTGACTGGGTCGGTACATATGGATTGCAACTCGGTAAAACTGTTACTCATATAGACAACTCCGAAGTAGATTACGCAAAGGTAAATTTTAGCTCTCTTGGCAAAATGTTGTCTGCTCGTCTTCGCCTAAATCGTGGAGAAATCAATATTCTACAGTACAAGCAAGAGATAGATGGTATTAAAAAGTCTATAACTAACGGTACTGACGGCTATACTGAAGATGATACTGTAGCGGTGTACAGAGGCTATGAAGATGTTGGTGGAAAGGGCGGCGGTGGGCTGTTCAATATCTCTTTGCACGGTTTAGATAGATTTCTTACCGACGATCCAAGTAAACCGGGTATACAGTACAAATTAACCAATACCGTTTCAAATCAAAACTCTTCCGTCTCTAGTCTACGCGATTTATTCAATCTTATCAATGCGCTTCAAGTAGTGGAAAGGGCTAAGTTAGATAATAACTATACTGCAGATATAATATCGTACATACCACTTAATACTAGCGTACACGAAGGTGCTGTTTATTACCGCTTAGTTACTTTACCAGATGGTTCAGTATCCGATCATTCTTACACGCATGATCAAATTGCTTATGCTAATTATATTATCCAGCAGTTTGAGCGAAAGGTGAATTCTAAATCTTTCAGCTCGGTTTTTACGGATTATCAAGATGCTACCACAGCCCCTAAGGTTGACCCTCTCATGTTAGATTTGAACGGCGACGGCTTAGCGACTACAAACTTGGATCAATCAGACGTATATTTTGACCTGGATGCTAATGGTTTTGCCGAGAGGACGGCTTGGATTGATGCCAATGATGGTTTGCTGGTGTTAGACCGCGATGGTGACGGCAAGATAACTAATGGGCAGGAGTTATTTGGTGATCAAACATCGTTGTCTAATGGCACTCGCGCGACGAGCGGGTTTGAGGCGCTGCGTGAATTTGATGATAATAAGGACGGCAAAATAGACGCCAGCGATATTGTTTATCTCAAGTTGAAGGTGTGGCAGGATTTGAACAGAGATGGTGTATCGCAAGCCGAAGAGATGAAATCGCTAGCTGATGTTGGTATCAAAGCTATTAACCTCAATTCGACGGTTACGGGCGCAGCTGATGCTATGGGCAATATTCAACGCCGTTTGGGTAGTTTTGTGAAAACTGACGGTAGCGACGGGCAAATTGGAGAATATTTATTGAATAGAGACACCATGGGTTCTCGTGATACGTTTGGTGACTCGGTTACTATACCAGACGATATTGCAGCATTGCCTGATTTACAAGGGGCGGGTAATGTTTCTTCGTTGCGTATAGCTATGGCAAAAGATGAGAGCGGGCAGCTAAAAAAGATGGTGTTGGAATTTTTGGAGACTAAAGACGCTGCCGCTCGCGATGAGTTGTTTACGAATATTATCTATAAATGGGCAGGTGTCGACAAGCTAGACCCTAACGGTCGCGGTGGACTTGTTGACGCTAGACAGCTGGCAGTTCTCGAAAAATTTATGGGCATGAACTTTGCCGGGACTAATGGCGCGAACCCTAATGCGAACGCAGCGCCGCTGTTGCAAAAAGCTTACTATAAGTTGGTCGATAGATTATACGCTGCAATGGCCAGCGCCACTTATTTGAAGGACATTATCAGTAGGGTTAATTACAAAATTGGAGAGTCTGGGGCTGTAATTGAGTTTGCTGATGTCATTAATGACATAGATAAGGCTATCGATAACGATAGTGTTTCTGGAAAACAATTGTTGGCTGACTTTTTGCGAGTTGTTTATGGGTCTGGTTTGAGCAATGATACGAATTTATTGCATTTTTGCAATCATTTTGCCGCCAAATCACCAGAGCTAGCCAGAATAGTCTATTCTGCTAATAAAGATGCTATTATCGGGAGTGACAAATCAGATTCGCTTTATGGGACTGCGGCTGATGATTTTGTCTATGGTGGTGCTGGAAACGATACTTTATATGGCGGTATCGGTAATGATACCTATATGTTTAATAGGGGCGATGGGGCAGATTATATATCAGAAGCGGGCGGTATTGATGCTGTAAGATTTGGCGAGGGCATTAGAGCTGAGGATGTATGCGTGAAACGTGTTAAGGCGTATAGCGGCTCCAGTCAGTACTATAACCTCGAGCTTTCTATCAAGGGATCCGAAAATGACAAAATAACTATCGAAAGGTATTTTGGGTATTATGACGGAAATGTGTTTAGCTCGGGATTCAAAGATATGCCGCATCAAATGGTAGAAAAGATTATATTTGCGGACGGTACTGTCTGGACACAAGATAATATATACCAAATGACGCACAAGCTAACTGGCACTAATGAAAATGACACGCTAGCAGCCTATGACAAGGGCGCTGTTGAATATCACGGTCTAGGGGGTGATGATACTCTGAGAGGTGATGAGGGAGACGACCTCCTTTATGGCGATGTCGGCCAAGACTGTCTATATGGCAGTGCTGGCAACGACATGCTTGTTGGGGGTCAAGGTGCAGATGAATTGAGAGGCGGTTCAGGTGATGATACGTATGTATTTAACAAAGGAGATGGGGTCGATTATCTAGTAGAGGACGGCGGTATTGACACAATCCAATTTGGTGAAGATATTAGGGCCGAGGATGTGCACGTGAAGCGTATTGTAATGTATAGAGGTTATAGTCAATATTATAATTTGGAATTATCCTTTAAGGATTCTAGTGATAAAATAACCATTGAGAAATACTTTGGTTATTATGAGGGCAGTTATTTTAGCTCAGGATTTAGGGATACGCCAAACCAAATGATAGAGAAAATCACTTTTGCGGATGGTACTGTTTGGACCCAGGACAACATCAATCAGATGACGCACAACCTAGTAGGTACAGACAAAGATGATACCTTTATAGCTTTTGATAAAGGTGCTGTAGAATACTATGGTTTAGACGGTAACGATTATCTTCACGGAGATGCTGGCAATGATGTAATTTATGGAGGTTCTGGAAAAGATTGTTTGCATGGTGGTGCTGGAGATGACCTCCTTTATGGTGAACAAGACGCTGATGAAATCAGCGGTGACGATGGTAATGATATTCTATATGGCGGTCAAGGTGCGGACAGGCTGAATGGTGGTATGGGTGATGATACTTATATATTCAACAAAGGGGACGGATCAGACTATATTGTAGAAGGTAACGGAGTTGATACTATTAAATTTGGCGAGGGTATTAAACCGGAAGATGTAAGAGTGAAGCGCGTTATAGCGCCTAGCGGCTATAGCCAATACTATAATTTGGAGTTGTCTATTAAGAATTCTAACGATAGTATAACTATTGAAGGGCAGTTCGGATACTATGACGGTAGCTACTTTAGCTCTAATCCAAGATTTAGAGATATGCCAGAGCGAGTAATAGAGAAAATCATCTTTGCGGATGGTACTGTCTGGACGCAAGATAATATATACCAGATGACTCATAAAATTACGGGTACCGACGGAGATGATCATCTAGCCGCTTTTGACAAAGGTGCTGTCGAATATCATGGATTGGAGGGTAATGACTATCTTTACGGCGGCGCTGGCGACGATAAATTATATGGAGATTCTGGTAGAGATGATCTTTATGGTGGCGATGGCAACGATATTCTCGTAGGCGGTCAAGGTAACGATAGTATTGAAGGTGGTAATGGCGATGATTTGTACATATTCAATAAAGGAGATGGAGCAGATTATATATCGGATGTGTCTGGATTAGCAGATGAAGTGCGTCTTGGTTATGACTCGCTAGATATTATATTTGAGCATGCTGGCAGTAACCTCCGCCTCCGCATGCCAGGCTCGCTTGACGCTATTACGGTTAGTTCGTGGTATAGCAGCGATAATTACAAAATTGAGACTTTCAAGTCGGCTAACGGCAGTGTTATCACGCATACTCAGGTCGATAGTCTCATTCAAGCCATGTCTTCTTTCCAAAAAGACACTGGCATGACTTGGGAGCAAGCTGTAATAAATCAGCCGACGCAGGTACAATCTATCATTCAGCAATATTGGACGGCACCGACTACTTGATTTGGCTGATAAAAGGCTTGCATAAGCGTCATAAATCTATATAATGAAAACTATATAAGTAAATAAACAATGAATCATTTAGATCATAGCGGAGGTGGGCGTGAATCAAAAACCATTGCAAATCAATTCTGAAATCGGCGTACTCAAGACCGTACTGCTGCATCGGCCGGGCGAGGAGCTAGAGAATCTTACCCCTGATTATCTCAAGGACTTACTGTTCGACGATATTCCGCATCTGAAGGTGGCGCAGCAAGAGCACGACGAGTTTGCTAACGTCCTGCGCGACCATGGCGTAGAAGTGCTGTATTTGGACGAATTGGTGACAGAGGCGTTAAACAACAGCGATAGTCTGAAAGCAGAATTTGTCGACGAGATGCTGGCAGCGTCTAAGCAAGATTCGCGTCGAGTCACGCAGAGTTTGCGCGATTTCCTGCTCTCGATGCCAACCAACGCTATGGTGCGCAAAATTATGGCTGGTGTGCGTAAAGACGAGATTTCTCTACCGCCAGAGCATCACCAGCAGCTGCACGATATGGTTGAACAAGACCATTATCCATTCTACCTAGATCCAATGCCGAATTTGTACTTTACACGCGATCCAGCCGCGACTATTGGCAATGGCTTGACGATCAACAAGATGCACTGGCCAGCTCGCCGCCGCGAGTCGTTGTTCATGCGCTATATCATCGATCATCATCCGCGATTTGCTGGCCACGATATTCCAGTCTGGTATAATCGCGACGAGAAGTTCTCGATGGAGGGTGGCGACGAGCTGGTGTTGAGCAGTGAAGCTATGGCGATCGGCATCAGCGAGCGCACTACCGCCGAGGCAATCGAGAAAATGGCAACTGAGT
>ERZ773035.2152-NODE-2152-length-13181-cov-3.103154_pt1 | contig 13181 bp, 7 predicted proteins | sample MGYA00511487_ERZ773035 | MGnify/ENA primary metagenome ERZ773035 (study PRJEB29015, sample SAMEA2737985) | human oral metagenome | biome: human oral; feature: human-associated habitat; material: dental | place: China | collected 2024 ...
AATAATTTCGGGCATAAAATTACGAAAAAAATAGCACATCTTTCTTCACAGCCTATTTATTTTTACGATTTTAAATATCGTTAACAGCATAGCGTCCAGTGGTTATCCTGCAATCACTTATGAACAAGAGAGGTTCGTCTGTTAAATTCATAGAGTGGAGATAGGGTAAAGAATTATACGCTTGTAGGGTATTAGTAGCTCAAATGAGTTGGTCTTACAAAGGAGGATAAACTACAAGATAAAATGCAAATTGATACTATGTCATTCAGTATTCTACAAGCAACCTATTAGCACACCAATGATATTTGTAAACTATTTTCGCATGATTCAAAACCAACACATGCTCTTTTGGCTTCTTAAAGATGCCTAATTGACTTGCAATAGATGCCCTTTTGAGCTCTTATTAACGCCCTTTTGAAGTCCAATTAAGCACCTTTTGAAATGCAGTTTTGCAAAGGCTTGATAGCGAACAACTTACAAAGGTGTTGTTAATACTCGTTTTTAGCCTTATTTTCTGTCTTTTCACGGCTTGTTTTGTAAAGAAAATTCTAAAGTCTTAAACACTAAAGTGTCAAAGAAAACAGGCTAATAACCTCCGCTTTCTCTATGTATCGACGGTGCCTTTGTTCCTTCTATTACTTTTTAAATCTTCCTCCGTGTTCTCCTTTTCTCTGTGTGATATCATGTCAAAGTTCTAAGCTTAAGAGGTAAACTTTATCATTTCAAATGACTGTCCCCCGAAAAAGAAACCCCACTATGTTACTATTGTTGTAACTTAGTGAGGTCTCTTGGCGTTTATGTATCTTCCTTTTAGAAAGGAAGGGGAGAGGAGTCAGCCTTGTGGTTGTCCTCAAGCCTCTATGCTTTCAACTGTGGGTACTGAATACGAGTATGATACATCGCTTTCAGACGTTCGATAAGTACAGCCTTAGCAGCGGTGATGTCACGGAATGTGATAGGACAATCCGTGAAGTTTCCATCAGCAACTTGACCATCGATGAGTCGGTTTACTAATCCACTGATACTTTCTTCGGTGTATTCCTGTAGAGAACGTGAAGCAGCCTCGACGGTATCACTCATCATTAGAATAGCCTGCTCACGTGTGAAAGGATTTGGTCCAGGGTAACGGAATAAGTCTTCGTTGACCTCCTCATCTGGATGTTCATTCTTGTAGTGTATGTAGAAATACTTAGCAAGTCCAGCACCATGATGGGTGGTAATAAACTCCTTAATCTCACGTGGGAGGTTGTATTTTTCTGCAAGTTTCAGACCTTCCGTCACATGGCTGATGATGATACGTGCGCTTTCAAGGTCGTTTAGCTTGTCATGTGGGTTGATGCCTGCCTGATTCTCGGTAAAGAATGCAGGGTTGAGCATCTTGCCAATGTCATGATAGAGCGCACCAGTACGTACCAACTGGCTCTTTGCACCGATTCTACTGGCTATTTCTGTGGCAAGATTACCAACTGTGATAGAGTGCTGGAAGGTACCAGGAGCAACTTCACTGAGTCGGCGTAGCAGTTCATTGTTTGTGTTTGACAACTCAAACATTGTTACGGTAGATACGAAGCCGAAAGTCTTCTCGATGACCAACATCAGTGGATAGGTAAAGAGAAGGAAGAAACCATTGACAGCAAAGTGGTAATACATAGTGCGATCAAGCTTCGAAAAATCGTCCGCCTGTATGAGTTGGAGTGATAAGTACACTGCTGCTGAGGCAATTGTGACAAGGAGTGCGGTAAGGAAGATTTGACTTCTCTTTGATAATTCGCGCAAAGAATAAATCGCCACGAGGCCGGCAACAAACTGTACAATAATGAATTCGTATTGATATTTGACAGCCACCGCACAGATAAGTACCATTGTCATGTGTCCTATGAAGGCTGTTCGTGAGTCCATAAACACACGGAAGAATATCGGAGCCATACTGAATGGAAGGATATACACACTCAGAATGTTATGCTCCATCATTAAGGATGTGAGGATAGGATAGATGACTATCATCACATAAAGTAGTGAGATGGAACGTGGTTTATTAAAATAATCTTTTCTGAAAAGTGCCAAGTAGAGTGTGAAAAGGCAAATGAAGATTAGGACGTAGATGGTCTGCCCGATGAAGGTAGATGTTATCTCGTCTTCAGTAGCCTTGCGTTTCTCCATTGCTTGTTCAAAGGAATTAAGCACACGATAGGTCTTTGCATCGACAATGTCACCACGGTCGATGATGCGTTGTCCCTCCAATACCATGCCTGAAGCCTGTGGAATAAGACTTAGCATGTCGTTCATCTCCGTCTCACTACGGTCTTTGTCATAGACAAGGTTTGCCTCTATGTAGTCGTTAAGATTACATTGCTGAAGTACGGAACGCTTCGGGCCTAACAAAGGGTCCATGAAAAGCTGCTCATAGGCACCGAGAGTAGAGTAGGTCTTATTTATAGGTACGCTCACTGCTTGCTTACCAGTTACGACGCGGATGTAATGGTTACTGTCCTTGGCAAGTGTAGAGTACTGTTGTGGATCAATGACTCCAGCCTCATAGATTTCGTGTAGCCGGTGGGCAATCGCATCGACATAGTCTTTTGACAAGCCTGGTATACCATCCTTGTATGCCTGCTTAAACTGTTCAATCTTTTTCTGTTCAACCGTTTGGTTAATGTTGTAATAAGGCTGGAAATGCTTTGTGATAGAGTCTTTTTCAACCTTCAACGCAGCATCAGTCTTAAAGATAGGGAAGTCGAACTTAGCAATCAACTGTCCGTACATCCATGGTTTTCCTTCGTCATAATGGAACAGTTTACCTTGTGTGCGGGGTAAAAATAGCACTATCAAAACGACGGCCACAATGACCAAGGCTACTCTTGAGACCATATTCCGCCAGTAGGGGTTGCTTATGTTTTTGAATCTTATCATCTTATATATTGTTTCGTAAATGTTATAACAAGCTGTTGTAACTTGTTGCGTAATCCTCTAACAACTTGCGAAAATACTAAAAATATAGCGGATAGTCAAAAAAAAGCATTAATTTTGCAGGAAAATATAATATTTAAGACAATGGCAGAAAGAAATGTGAGAGTGCGTTTTGCTCCAAGTCCAACAGGTGCTTTGCATATTGGTGGTGTGCGTACTGCTTTGTATAACTACCTTTTCGCTCGTCAACATGGCGGCAAACTTATCTTCCGTATTGAAGACACAGACTCTAATCGTTTTGTTCCTGGGGCGGAGGAATATATCCTCGACTCTTTTGATTGGTTAGGTATTAAGTTTGACGAGGGTGTTAGCTTTGGTGGCGAACATGGTCCTTATCGTCAGAGTGAACGCCGTGATATTTATAAAAAGTACGTCAATCAGCTTTTAGAAGCTGGTAAGGCATACATTGCTTTCGATACGCCAGAGGAGTTGGATGCGAAGCGTAAGGAAATTGAAAACTTCCAGTATGACGCGCATACTCGTCTGCAGATGCGTAACTCTTTGACAATGTCAAAGGAGGAAGTTGAAAGTCTGATAGAAGATGGTCAACAATATGTTGTTCGTTTCAAGATAGAACCAGGTGAGGAGGTTCATATCAACGATATGATTCGTGGTGATGTTTGTATCAAGACAGATATCCTTGATGATAAAGTTCTATTCAAAAGCGCAGACGAATTGCCAACTTATCACCTTGCAAACATCGTTGATGACCACTTGATGGAAATCTCTCACGTTATTCGTGGTGAGGAGTGGTTGCCAAGTGCACCATTGCATGTGTTGCTTTATCGTGCTTTTGGCTGGGAAGACAGCATGCCACGTTTTGCCCATCTGCCTTTGTTGTTGAAGCCAGAGGGTAAGGGTAAGCTCAGTAAACGTGATGGTGACCGCCTTGGTTTCCCTGTGTTCCCATTGGAGTGGCACGACCCTAAGACAGGTGAAGTAAGTTCAGGCTATCGTGAGAGTGGCTATTTCCCAGAGGCAGTAGTCAACTTCTTGGCACTTTTGGGCTGGAATCCAGGTACAGAACAGGAACTCTTCTCGCTTGAGGAACTTGTAAAAGCATTCGATATCACGAAGTGTTCAAAGAGTGGAGCTAAGTTTGACTATCAAAAGGGTATGTGGTTTAACCACGAATACATCCTCCAAAAGTCTGATGATGAGATAGCACAACTCTTCGCACCAATCGTAGCTAACAATGGTGTTGAGGCTACTATGGAGCAGGTGACAGAGGTTGTACACATGATGAAAGACCGTGTTAGCTTCGTGAAAGAACTTTGGGAGCTTTGCTCTTTCTTCTTCATTGCACCAACAAGCTATGACGAGAAGACCGTTAAGAAGCGTTGGAAGGAATATTCTGCACAGCAGATGAGCGAGCTTGCTGAGGTCTTGGAGGGAATAGAAGACTTCAGTGTTGAAGGTCAGGAACCTATCGTTTTGAAATGGGTAGAGGACAAAGGCTATAAGCTTGGTGATATCATGAACGCATTCCGACTCACCCTTGTTGGTATTGGTAAGGGTCCTGGAATGTTCGACATATCTGCTTTCCTTGGCAAAGAGGAAACCTTGAAGCGTATGCACAAGGCTATTGAGGTGTTGGGATAAGCACCTTGAAAGGCTAAATTAATTGAGCCGAGTATGTATAATATAATAATGTATGTCATCCAGTTTGGTATCGCTGTGGGTAGTCTTTTCAATGAAAAGCTACGCAAGATGTGGCGAGGAGAACAGGAGGCTGTGCGGATTTTACGTGAAAAAGTGGAACCAGATGCTCAATACATTTGGTTTCATGCAGCTTCATTGGGCGAGTTCGAACAAGGTCGCCCTTTGATAGAGCAGATACGAAAAGACTATCCGCAATATAAGATTCTGCTTACTTTCTTTTCTCCTTCTGGTTATGAGGTGAGAAAGAATTATGAGGGCGCAGACATCATTACCTACCTGCCTATAGATACGGTGGGCAATGCACGCAGATTCCTACGTGCAGTTCGTCCTGTTATGGCGTTCTTTATCAAGTATGAATTCTGGTATAATTACCTGCATATCCTGCAGTATCGTGATATACCAGTCTATAGCGTGTCAAGCATTTTCCGTCCAGATCAAATCTTCTTTAAGTGGTATGGTCGTGGTTATGGTCGTGTCTTGAAGTGCTTTAGCCGTTTCTTTGTTCAGAATGAGGAGAGCAAGGAACTCTTGAATAAGATAGGAATATCTGATGCTGTTGTTGTGGGTGATACTCGCTTTGACCGTGTTTTGCAAATCAAGGAGGCAAGTAAGAGACTGCCATTAGTGGAGAAGTTCGTCAATAGAGATGCTACTGATAGAAAGAAAGTCTTTGTGGCTGGATCATCATGGCAGCCTGATGAGGAAATCTTCCTTAAGTACTTTAATGAGAATAGAGACTGGAAACTCATCATCGCACCGCACGTTATCGGAGAAGATCATCTAAAGACGATCCTCTCACTGATAAAGGATAAGAAGGTAATACGCTACACACAGGCAACAGAAGAGAATGTTGCTGATGCAGATGTATTGATTATCGACTGTTTTGGTTTGTTGTCTTCGATTTATCATTATGGTGAAGTTGCCTACGTCGGTGGTGGTTTCGGTGTAGGAATCCACAATGTTCTCGAGGCTGCTGTGTGGGATATGCCAGTTCTCTTTGGTCCTAACAACAAGCATTTTGCTGAAGCACAAGGACTCTTGCGTGATGGTGGTGGCTTTGAAGTTTTCGACTTTGAAAGTTTTAGTTTGTTGATGAATCACTTTGCTGAAGACGAAGAATATCGCTCTGCTTGTGGTTCTTTGGCAGGTACTTATGTCGAGAGTTTGGCTGGTGCTACAAATAAAGTTCTAAGCAACGTAAAGTTATGAAATATCAGATAACGTGTGATAACTGTGGAACACAGTTTATTGTTGAGGCTGAAGAAGGACAAACAATAGAGTGTACTTGTCCTCATTGTCAAGGTGTCATGGAGGTTACATTACCTCTGGTGAGTGCTGGTCAGCAGTATGAACAACCTACAGGCTTTACCTCACAAGCGCAGCAGGTACAAGGAGAAACGCACAAGAAAGACAGCAATGCAATCCTTTGGGGCGTTGTTATCTGTCTACTTCTATTGGCTGGTGGCGTAGGTGCTTATTTCACTTTCGGCTCTTCTTCGCCAGAAACACCTGTGACAGATAGCATCCCTAATGATACGATTCCATATGAATCTCCTATTCAAGTAGAGCAAACTCCATCTGTTGATACTGTGGCAACAGCCCCAGCAGAGCCTGAGCAGAAGGAAGAAGAGCAAGTTGAAGAACAGCCAGAAGAAGGCGCAGACACCATTGCTGTACCAGGACATGATGAGTAGCTTCAACGATACACATAACGAATAAAACAGAAATATATACATGGGAAAGATTATTTTAACAGGTGACCGCCCTACAGGTAAACTTCACTTGGGTCACTACGTGGGTTCTCTCCGCCGTCGTGTGGAACTTCAGAACCTCGGAGACTACGATAAGATGTTTGTCTTTATGGCAGACGTACAGGCGTTGACAGATAATGCTGACAACCCAGAGAAGATTCGACAGAATATTATTGAGGTAGCTTTAGATTATCTCTCTGCTGGCTTGAGTTCAGAGAAATGTACACTCTACATACAGAGTCAGATTCCTGAAATAGCCGAACTGACCACTTTCTTGATGAATCTTGTCAGCGTAAGCCGTGTTCAGCGTAACCCAACGGTGAAGACTGAGATTAAGATGCGCAACTTTGAAGCTAATATCCCAATGGGCTTCTTTGCTTATCCTGTTTCTCAGGCTGCTGATATTGCTGCTTTTAAGGCTACTACTGTCCCTGCAGGTGAGGACCAAGAGCCTATGTTGGAGTTGACACGTGAACTCGTACGTCGCTTCAATCAGATTTATGCACCAGTACTCGTTGAGCCTGCTATTATGTTGCCAGAGAACGCTACGGCACGTCGTCTGCCTGGTACAGATGGTAAGGAGAAGATGAGTAAGAGTCTTGGTAACTGTATCTATCTCTCTGACGACGCTGACACAGTATGGAAGAAGGTGAAGACAATGTACACTGACCCAACTCACTTGAATGTGTCTGATCCAGGTCATGTTGAGGGTAACACAGTGTTTACTTACCTTGATGCCTTCTCAACCGATGAGGACTTCGCTGAGTTCTGGCCAGAGTTCCAGAACCTCGACGAGCTGAAAGCGGCTTATACAGCCGGTGGTATCGGTGATATGAAGTGTAAGAAGTTGCTCAATAGTGTGTTGAACAAGATGTTGGACCCAATCCGTGCGCGCCGTCATGAGTACGAACAGGATATTCCAGAGATTTATAATATCCTCAAGAAAGGCTCATTGGAAGCACGTGAGACAGCAGCCCAGACAATGGATGAGGTACGTGCAGCTATGCAGATTAACTATTTCGAGGATACCGATTTGATTCAGAGTCAGGCTGAGCGATTCAGACAGAAGTAAGTCTTTAGCTCTGCTTAAAAGTCATATAGCAGTCTTATTCCATCTTTCTATAGAAGGAATAAGACTGTTTTTTGTGTCTATTAGTCTTGCAGTTAGTACTTTTGATTAAGTTTTCCTACCTGTTCTAACGTACGTGCGAACGCCCCGCACGTATGGTGCGGACGCCTAACACCATTGGTGCGGAGGCTTAGCACGCTACAAGAAGTCCTAATTCTTCGAACGATTTATTGGTCGAGAAGAACCATATTAATAAAGGTAAACAAATCTTTATGGCTTTAGTTATTATTTATATTGAATGGATGTGGGTAGATGAAGAATCTCTTTTCATCTGATAGTCAGAGGAGTTTATGCTCGTCTTGATTAAAATTAATGATTATTTAGAAAATATTTCTTAGCATAATTTGTGGCAATTAAAAAAAGTCCCTACATTTGCCTATATCAACCTAAACAATATATAACATCGGCAAATGGCGTTCTGCGGTAAGGGGGAATAATATTTCCTTTCGTGATAAGCCATTAATATCGTGAACATAAATAGAATATCATATTAATAATTTTATATCCTTTCGTGCTGCTGTAGGCATGATTCTTTTTGTCAACAGTTTGCGGAGGAACTAAACAATCTTTACTATTAAAAGTTAGATGCGTATGGTTTTACACATCAAGCCAATTGGTTTTACGTTATGCATGGGTGTATCATTCTTGATGCCAACGCATGGATTTGCAGTGTCAAAACTGCCAGTTCAAAGCGTACAGCAATCAGGGAAATGCACGGGTATTATTCTTGACGAACAAGGAGAGCCTATCATTGGGGCTACTGTTCAAGTGAAAGGTACAAGTAATGGAGCTGCTACTGATTTAGACGGTCGCTTCTCTTTATCAAACATTCCTCCTGGTAGTATTATAGTTATTAGCTACATTGGTATGGACACTAAGGAGGTGAGATGGGATGGTCAGGAAATTAAAGTGACGTTAAAGGAGGAGCAGCATGCCCTCAACGAACTTATTGTGACAGGTTATGGTGGTCAACAGAAGCGTGCTACGTTGACAACAGCTATCTCTAAGATGGATAATAAGGTTTTGGATGCGGCTGCTTTTTCAAATGTTGGTAGTGCATTGCAGGGTAGTGTGACTGGTCTTCAGGTTGTCAATAGCTCTGGTCAGCCAGGTACGGCACCTTCTATCACCTTGCGTGGTGGTGCTTCTATCACAGGAAGTGCTCCAGCATTGATTATTGTTGACGGAGTAGAGCGTACTTTATCAGAGATTAACCCATCTGATATCGAGTCTATCGAAGTATTGAAGGATGCAGCTTCAACAGCTATTTATGGTGCGAGAGCAAATGGTGGAGTAATCCTTGTTACAACGAAACGAGCTCAGGCAGGTAGCTCAAGCATCAACTATCGTTTGAAGGTAGGCGTAAACTTCAAGCGTGATGACTATAAGTTTATGAATGCCCGTAACTATCTTTACTATAATCGAATGGGTTTCAAGCGTTATGCTGACGCTATGGAAGGACACGGAAGGGCTGCTAATGTCGATGCACAGAATGGTTATTCTGGTCGTGGATATACTGATTACACTCCACGTACGGATGTTATGTATTACGATGCAACCAATCCTGAGCACCAAAGACTGCTAACTGAAGAAGGATGGGAGGTTATGGACGACCCTTACTATGGTGCAACAAATGGTACAAAGCTTATCTTTAAGGATTATGGAGGTCTTTTAGAAGATGCAATCTACCATAATCAAACCCTTACACAAGACCATTATCTGAGCTTCAGCGGTGGTAATAATATGGGTTCTTTTGTAGCTTCATTAGGTTACTATAATGAAAACGGTGTCGTACGCAATACTTCTTTCCGTCGTTTCACTGGTAGCGTGAAGGGTGATTATCAAATAAAGCCTTGGCTGAAGGTACGTGCTGGTGCGCAGTACACATGGTTTACGAAGCCTGATAGCTATTTCGGCTCATGGAGCTCTTTGTTCTATCGTACTCGTTCACAGCGTCCAACATGGAATCCTTACCTTGCTGACGGTTCTCCAGCACCGGGTTGGAGTAGTTCAGATGGTAACTATATGTATTGGAATGATAAGCTCACGATGGAGAATGGTTCACGTTCAGAGACCTTCAACATAGGTTTTGACTTGACATTGATACCTAAGCATCTGAAGATGTCGGCTAATGGTTCTATTTATCATGTGCTGAATCAGAATGAAAGCTTCAATAAAGCTTATTACACACAGAGTAATCCTAATAGCATCAATACGACACGTCGTGCATATGCTTATATGATGAAGGATACACAGATACAGCTTAATACGATATTGAATTACTTCGATACGTTTGCTGAGCATCATAATGTCGACTTCATGTTGGGTGCGGAGTATTATGATTATAACTACTTCTGGATGAATGCTTCTACAAAGAATTCACCTACAGATGATATCCCTACACTCAATGCTGGTGCTGATAAGGATAGCAATCCAAAGTCTGAGAAGTCTGGTAATCGTATCGAGTCTCTCTTCGGACGCTTCAATTATGATTACAAACAGAAGTACTTGCTCAGCTTTACTTTCCGCTATGATGGTAACTCTAAGCTAAAAGATAACCGTTGGGGTTTCTTCCCTGGTATCTCTTTGGGTTGGAACATGATGGAAGAAGACTTCTGGAAGGAGTCTAAGTTGTCGAATTTTATTAGCAATATCAAACCTCGTATTAGTTATGGTAGCAATGGTAATGTGAGTGGTATTGGTGATTTCTATATCTATGGAATTTATGACCAACTTACAAACTATCATGGTAACACTGCTTTCTACGATCGTTCGCTTGTAAATACAGCCTTAAAGTGGGAGCAGAGTCATACTTTTGAGGCGGGTCTTGACCTCGGTTTCTTCAAGAATCGTCTGTCATTAATTCTCGATTACTACGTTCGTAATACGAGTAATCTGCTTCAGAGTGTGAACCTTCCTTCTTACTTAGGATTCTCTTCTATCCAAACAAATTTGGGTAAGTTACGTAATCAAGGATTTGAAATGGAGGTGCGTGCTACTCCTATTCACCTGAAGAACAGTTTCCGTTGGGACCTCTCTTTCAATCTCTCAACTGTAAAGAATACGATTATTCAGCTTCCTAAGAGCGACCGTCCATTCAATCAACTTCAAGGAGTAGAGGTTGCTGCGGGCAAGGTTGGCGCTGATGGTAAGACTCCTACTAAGTGGATTGGTGGTTATCGTGAGGGTGGAACACTCGGAGAACTCTATGGTTACAGCCAAGATCACATCTTTAGAGATTGGGATGATGTAAAGGCAAATGCTAACAAACGTATTGATAACATTGCAAAGTTGTACGGTCCTGGTCTTGCTGATGAAGTAAACCCACAGACTGGAGTGCTTTATAAGAACTCAACAGGCTGGAAGGCTATTGAGCCTGGTGATGTTTGTTGGGAGGATATCAATGAAGATGGTATTATCAACTCACTCGATCGTAAGGTGTTGGGTAACTCAAGACCAACGGTAACAGGAGGTTGGACAAGTACGTTAAGTTATAAGAACCTCTCATTATTTGCTCGTTTCGATTACGCTTTGGGTCATACAATCTACAATGATCTCAAGGCTCGTTCCATGGGACAATTTCAAGGACAGTTCAATCTCATTGATAATGTAAAGGATATGTGGACAGAGACCAACCCAGGTGCCAGCTATCCAGCATTCAGTTATGCCGATCAGTTGAATAAGCAGAACATCTGGCGAGAAGGTTCTAAGTTCTTTGAGAAGGCAAGCTACATGGCTTTGCGTGAGATAACATTGAGTTATACCTTACCAAGAACATGGATTAAATCAATGAAGATGGCGAATGCCAATGTTTATGTGACAGGACAGAACCTCTTCTATCTTACCCCTTATGACGGTGCTTCTCCTGAAGCCATCTTGGAGGGATATGACTACGGTCGTTATCCAACTCCTCGCACACTTATCTTTGGATTAAACGTTACATTTTAATTAAGCAATGTTACTTACAATGAAAAAGTTACTATTCTATATAACTGCTGCAGCTCTCAGCCTCTCGCTGACAGGCTGTATGGACATTGAGCCAATTTGTACTATTACCGATGCGAACTACTGGAAGAATTCTGATCAAGTACAAGCTTTCAATCAAGGACTGAGTTCTTGGATGCGAAGCTATGCTGATAAGTATATCGTCTGGGGTGAGATGAGAAGTAATATCTATAGTGGAACCTCTTTTAGTGGTGAGGCTCCACAAGGCTACGAACGCTTGTGGAATAACACCCTTGAGAAGAGTAGTGCTGTGGTAGGCAACTACGGAGGGCTTTATACTGGTATCAATCAGATTAATCTGATGAATGAAGCTGGCTATCTTACCGAAGCGGAGAAGACCAGCTACCTTGGTGGTGCTTATGGCATGCGTGCCTTCTTGTATTTCCAGTTGCTTCGTACCTATGGTGATGTGATTATTTACCTTCAACATACAGAAGGAAAGACCATTGACTTGGGTAAGGTTGCTCGTAAGCAGGATGCAGCAGCTGATGTGATGAAGCAGATAAAGGCTGATATTACAGTTTCTGAGACAGCTTATAATAACAATTATAAGTTTACTAATGGTCGTACTTATTGGTCGCTTGCTGCAACCAAGATGCTCAAAGGTGAGGTATATCTGTGGAGTGGCAAACAGATGGGGGGCGGTTCTGCCGACTATCAGACAGCTCTCACTGCTTATCAAGAGGTTCAGAATAATGCCGATGTAAGTTTGCTTGACAACTTTGAGGATGTCTTCGCTTATGATAATAAGGAGAACAAAGAGATTATCTATGCGCTTCACAATCGTGAGAATGAAGCGTCTTTATGGGGAGGTCTCTATACTTCACTTGTGATGAACAAGCAGAACGTTGGTGCTTATCGTCTACATAATGACGCTGGTCAGGCTATACAATTTAGCGAATCAAAGTATCTGAACTTACGCTTAGGAAGTGGCGTAATGCGCTTCCCACTTGACAAGCGTTTGTGGACGAAACTCTATTCAAATGATGATGACAAGCGTAAGAAGGCTTCTTTGGCAGATGTTTATCAGGCTTCTGATGGTTCATACGTTGGTAATATCTGTAATAAGTTCCACGGAACATTGCTTGCTGGTAGCTCAGCTACATCATGGTATGATGACCAACCTATCTATCGCTATGCAGAGTGTCTGCTTGGTATTGCTGAGGCTAAGGTCTTCTTAGGTCAGGACCCATCAACAGAAATCAATCAAGTTCGTCGTCGTGCATACGGTGCAACCTATTTCAATACTCATACAGAGGTGCAATATCCAAATGATGTAAGTACTGGAGGAAGTACCGCACTGACCACGTTCTATACCGATAACCCATTTGTTGGTGGTGATGAGGACCCAATAGAAGCTATCCTTAAAGAGCGTCTACGTGAGTTCTTGTTTGAAGGAAAGCGTTGGCATGATATCCGTTTAGTTGATAAGGTTACAAAGTATTCAACAGCAAGTGCCGACCGCTTGTTGTGGCCTATTGATGAGACAACCAAGTCAACGAATGCAGAATTGAAACAGACTCCTGGTTACGGAGATTAATACGAAAAGAGATTATTTTTAATTTTATAGGGGAAAGATAGGGAATAAAATCTCGTCTTTCCCCTTTCTTTTGCATATAATTAGCACAACGCTCTATCTTCGATTTGTACAATGTGATATTTATCTC
>ERZ773035.2155-NODE-2155-length-13170-cov-14.658559_pt1 | contig 13170 bp, 14 predicted proteins | sample MGYA00511487_ERZ773035 | MGnify/ENA primary metagenome ERZ773035 (study PRJEB29015, sample SAMEA2737985) | human oral metagenome | biome: human oral; feature: human-associated habitat; material: dental | place: China | collected 2024 ...
ACCCGGCCCCTGCCTCCCCAGGCCGGGGAGCCCAGGACCACAGCCGCGGAGCCCACGACCGCGGCCGCGAGGGCCGGGACGGCCGCAGATCCCGGGGCCGGGGGGGACGCTGGCGGGACCCTTCGCGGGTCGGCCCGGCCGCGTCGGGCGGGGGAGACGGCGTGAAGGTCTACGTCCTGGTCGCCCTCATTGCCGCCGCCGTCACCTACCTGTCGGTCCCCGTGGTACGCCACATTGCGCTGGTGGCCAACGCGCTGTCCCCGGTGCGCTCGCGGGACGTGCACGTCACCCCCGTCCCGCGCCTGGGCGGGCTGGCCATGTACGCGGGCTTCACCGTCGCCATTACCGTCGCCAGCCACATCCCCTACCTGGCCGGGGTCATGAACTCCAGCGCCTGGGCGGTGGTCCTGGGGGCGGGGCTGGTGTGCCTCCTGGGCGTCATCGACGACCTGTGGGAGCTGGACTGGATGACCAAGCTGGCCGGGCAGGTGCTGGCCGCCGGGGTCATGGCCTGGAAGGGCGTCCAGCTCATTACCTTCCCTATCGGCGGGCTGACCATCGGCTCGGCCAACCTGAGCCTGGGGACCACGATCGTGGTGGTCCTGGTGGCCATTAACGCCGTGAACTTCATTGACGGCCTGGACGGCCTGGCGGCGGGCGTCATCGGGATCGGCGCCACTGCCTTCTTCCTGTACGTCTACGTGCTCACACGCTTTACCTCCCCGGGATCCTTCAGCTCCCAGGCCGCCACCCTGGTGTGCGCCCTCATAGGGATCTGCGTGGGCTTCCTGCCCCACAACTTCAACCCCGCCACCATCTTCATGGGCGACTCCGGCTCCATGCAGCTGGGCCTGATCTCGGCGGCCGTGACCATTATCGTCACCGGCCAGGTAGACCCCGCCAGCCTGCCGACCACCAGCGCGGTGGGCGTGTTCCTGCCCATTATCATCCCGGTGGCGGTGCTCCTGCTGCCCCTGACGGACATGGTCATGGCGGTGGTGCGCCGTACCCGGGCCGGGCTCAGCCCCTTCCACCCCGACCGCATGCACATGCACCACCGGCTCCTGGCCCGGGGCCACTCCCACCGCCGCGCCGTCCTGGTCATGTACATGTGGACGGCGATCACCGCCTTCTCAGTGGCCTCCCTGTCCTTCTTCCCGGCCCCGGCGGTCGGGGCGGCGACGGTGGGGGCGGTGCTGGTGGCCGTCCCCCTGACCAGCAACCTCGTACCCGGCCTGTTCCTGCCGCTGCCGCGCAACATGCCCGGCCGGCACGCCCCGCCCCGCACGGGGCGCCGCACCCACCCGGCCAAGGAGAGACAATGACAAAGCCCACCACCCGGTCCCAGGACGCCCGGACCGCCCGGACCGCTACCGGGCCCGGTGCCGGGGCCTCTACGGGGCCCGGCGTCGAGACCGGTGCCGGACCTGGTGCCGCCCGCCCGGCCCTGACCGGGGCTGTGGCCCGCCTGCGGCGCCTGCTGCTGGGGGCCTCCTGCGTCCTGGTCGCCGCTCAGGTGGCCTGGAGCCTGCTGGGGGAGCCGCGCCGCCCGCTGCCCACCCTCCTGGTGTCCGCCGTGGCCACCACGGCGCTGCTGTCCTCCATCTGGCTGGTCCTGGGGCGGATGGTGCGCTCCGGTACCGGGCTCGTGCCAGCCTGGGTGGCGGCTGGCTACGTCCTGCGCCTGGGGATCCTGGCGGCGGCCGTGGTGGTCGGGAAGGTCGCAGGCCTGGGCACCCGGATGATCGGTACCTCACTCATTGTCGCGGTCCTTACGGGGCTGCTCGCCGAGACCGTCGTGCTGGCACGCACGCGGATCCTCGTGGTGGAGCCTGACGCGGGCCCCCGCCCCTGAGCGGCGCCCTGGCGGGGCCAGACCGGGTCAGCCCCCACGGTCAGCCCCCGCGCAGGCCCGCTCGGCCCCTCTGAGCGGCCCCTGACTGGGCCAGGCGAGCCCACCGAGTGCCCAGAGCCCACCGAGTGCCTAATCCGGCCGGGGTCCGCCTCGCCCCCGGGCGGGACGCGGACCGGTCCCGGGGAGTGCTGGCAGCCAGGGTGGGGAGTGCTGGCAGCCGGGGTCCGGGATGCCCGCGAGCGAGGCCCTGGCTCTGCCCAATTTATCCTTCCCAGTGCCAATTATCCGTTTCAGTGAATGCGCGGACGCCGAGGCTGGTACCATGGGGGCCGACACACGACCTGGACCCAGGCCCGACTCGTAGACTCAGGAGGACGTCCTGTCCATGCAGACAGTCACCGACGATACCGTGACACCTCGGGTGGTACCCAAGGCGTATGCTAAGCCACGCTGGTACTGGGTCCTCGTGGTCCTCCTGTGCGCGGTCATCGTCGTCACGGCCGTGCCGGCCTTCAGCACCCAGCCGCACAGCCCCAGCGTGGAGGACTTCTTCCCCCACGCCATCGTGGGCGAGGGGACCTTCTACGAGCTCAACCGCCTGATCCTGGCGCGGATCGTCATGGGCCTGGCCCTGTGCCTGGTGGTGGTCCTGGGGGTGCGTCGCCTGACCATGGTCCCCGGCCGGGGGCAGGCGGTGCTGGAGCTCGCGGCCGACTTCGTGCGCGGCGGTATCGCCGTCCAGCTCCTGGGTCCCAGGAACGGCAAGCGCTTCGCCCCTATCCTGGCCACCCTGTTCTGGGCGGTGCTCGCCATGAACATCGCGGGCATTGTCCCGGGCATTGACATTGCCGCCTCCTCGGTGGTGGCCGTGCCCATGACCTTCGCGGCCCTGACCTACGTGGTCTTCATTGGCGCGGGCATCCGCGAGCGGGGGCTGGGCCGCTTCCTGGCCTCCCAGCTCTTCCCCCCGGGCCTGCCCAAGGGCATGTACCTGCTCATCACCCCCATCGAGTTCCTCTCCAACCTGGTGGTGCGGCCGGTCACCCTCACCCTGCGTCTGCTGTGCAACATGGTCTCGGGCCACCTGCTGCTGGGCATCACCTACTTCGGCACCACCAGCCTGCTGCTCCACCTCCAGGCCACCTCGCCCCTGGGCGCCCTGACCGGTGCGGCCATGGTCATCATGACCCTCTTTGAGGCCTTTGTGGCCGTCTTGCAGGCGTATATTTTCACCATCCTGTCCGGCGTCTACATCAAGCTCTCCATCGAGGCCCACTGACGTCGGCGGCTGGCGGCCCACCGACCTCACCAGCCGTCCCTACTGTCCAACCCAACACCCACCCGCGGGTGGGGCAACACAAGGAGGAACCACATGAGCGTGGCTGCTTACGCGTACATTGGCTACGGTCTGGCCACCCTGGGGCCCGCCCTGGGCATCGGCGTCCTCGTGGGCAAGACCCAGGAGGCCACCGCCCGCCAGCCCGAGGTCGGAGGCCGCCTGTTCACCAACATGATCATTGGCGCCGGCATGGTCGAGGCCCTGGGCCTGATCGGCTTCGTGCTGCCGCTCATTGTCAAGTGATGCTCCCGGTCATTGTCGCCGCCGCGGAGGAGAGCGGGGGGACGGCGTTCATCCTGCCTCCCGCCTACGAGATCTTCTGGGCCGCCGTCGTCCTGCTGCTCATTGTCCTGGTGGTGGGCAGGTACGGCCTGCCGCGCATCTACCGGGTGCTCGACGAGCGCGCCGAGCGCATTGAGAAGGGCCTGGAGCTGGCGGCAAAGGCGGAGGAGGGGCAGGCCGACGCCGAGAAGCGCGCCGAGCGCCTGGTCCAGGAGGCCCGCCTGGAGGCGGCCCACATCCGACAGGACGCCCAGAACCAGGCCAAGGAGATTATCGCCCAGGCGCGCCAGGCCGCCCAGGTCGACGCCGCCGCCATCCAGGAGGGCGCCAGCCGCCAGATCCTGGCTGAGAAGCAGGCCGCCCAGATCTCCCTGCGCACCGACGTCGGTCTGCTCGCCACCGCCCTGGCCGAGCGGATCGTGGGCGAGCAGCTGCGTGACACGGACCTGAGCGCCCGGGTCATTGACCGCTTCCTCGACGAGCTCGAGAAGGCCCCGACCTCCCACGGCATTGACAACGGGGTCGCGGTGGAGGAGCTGCGGTGAACACCGGGACCGCCGCCACCCGTGCGACCGTGCGCCAGGCCTGGGCCCCGGTACTGCGCTCCGCCGGGGCGCAGGGCCAGGAGCTGGGCCAGCAGATCCTCGACGTCGCCCACCAGGTGGCCGTCGCCCCGCTGCGCGGCCCCCTGACCGACCCCGGACGCGAGCCCGACGACAAGGCCGACCTGGCCCGACGGCTCTTCACCGGCAAGGTCGACGACCGGGTGGTGGACCTGCTCCAGGCCATGGTGCGCGGGCGCTGGTCCCGCCCGGTGGACCTCATCTCCGCCCTGCACGACCTGGGGATCGAGGCCATCCTCATTGGCGCCCACGCCGACGGCACGGTGGGCGACATTGAGCAGGAGGTCTTCGCCGTCGCCGACCTGCTGGCGGCCGACCCCGCCCTGCGCCAGGCCCTCCAGCCCTCCAAGCGCACCAGCACCGAGGCGCGCGTACGCCTGGCTGAGCGGGTCTTCGCCACCCACGTCTCCGCGCCCGCCATGAGCCTGGTGCGCTGGTGCGTGCGCCACCAGCCGGAGATCGCGGTCGGCGGGGTGCCCTACAACCTGCGCCGGGTGGCCGAGCGCGCGGCCGCCATCGAGCACCGCACCATCGCCGACGTGGTCACCGCCCAGCCCATGACCACGGCCCAGGAGAGGCGCCTGCGCCTTATCCTGACCCGCAGGCTGGGCACCGCCGTGGATCTCAACACGGTGGTGGACCCCGCGGTCATCGGGGGGGCGCGCATTACCGTCAAGAGCCACGTCATCGACCACACCGTACGCGCCACCATCGCCGACGTGCGCGCCCGCCTGGCGGGATGAGCCCGCCCGGTCGCGCCGCCGGTACCCAGACCACACACCAGTACACTCAAGGAGACGACAGATGGCAGAGCTGACCATCAGGCCCGAGGAGATCCGCTCGGCCCTGAACGAGTTCGCCGCGTCCTACAGGCCCGCGCAGGTTGCTGCCGAGGAGGTCGGGCACGTTGTCTTCGCCGCCGACGGCATCGCCCACGTCGAGGGCCTTCCCGGCGTCATGGCCAACGAGCTGCTCACCTTCGAGGACGGCACCGCCGGGCTGGCCATGAACCTCGACGAGCGCCAGATCGGCGTCGTGGTCCTGGGCAACTTCGGCGGCATCGACGAGGGCCAGGTGGTGCGCCGCACCGGTGAGGTCCTGTCCGTGCCCGTGGGCGACGCCTACCTGGGGCGCGTGGTGGACCCCCTGGGCAGGCCCATTGACGGCCTGGGGGAGATTCAGGCCGAGGGGCGTCGCGCCCTGGAGCTCCAGGCGCCCGGGGTCATGTCCCGCAAGTCCGTCCACGAGCCCCTCCAGACCGGGCTCAAGGCCATTGACTCCATGATCCCCATCGGCCGCGGGCAGCGCCAGCTCATTATCGGCGACCGCCAGACCGGCAAGACGGCCGTCGCCCTGGACACCATCCTCAACCAGAAGGCGGCCTGGGACAGCGGGGACCCGGACAAGCAGGTGCGCTGCATCTACGTGGCCACCGGGCAGAAGGGCTCCACCATCGCCGCCGTGCGCGGCGCCCTGGAGGAGCGCGGCGCCCTGGAGTACACCACCATCGTGGCCTCCCCGGCCTCCGACCCGGCCGGCTTCAAGTACCTGTCCCCCTACACCGGCTCGGCCATCGGCCAGCACTGGATGTACTCGGGCAAGCACGTGCTCATCGTCTTCGACGACCTGTCCAAGCAGGCCGAGGCCTACCGGGCCGTCTCCCTCCTCCTGCGCCGTCCGCCGGGCCGCGAAGCCTATCCGGGCGACGTCTTCTACCTGCACTCGCGTCTGCTGGAGCGCTGCGCCAAGCTCTCCGACGACCTCGGCGGCGGCTCGATGACGGGCCTGCCGCTCATCGAGACGAAGGCCAACGACGTCTCGGCCTACATCCCCACCAACGTCATCTCGATCACCGACGGGCAGATCTTCCTCCAGTCGGACCTCTTCAACGCCAACCAGCGCCCGGCGGTGGACGTGGGCATCTCCGTCTCCCGCGTCGGCGGCGACGCCCAGATCAAGGCGATGAAGAAAGTCGCCGGAACCCTGAAGATCACGCTCGCCCAGTACCGGGCGCAGGCGGCCTTCGCCATGTTCGCCTCCGACCTCGACGCGACCACGCGCCAGCAGCTGACCAGGGGCGAGCGCCTCATGGAGCTCCTCAAACAGCCCCAGTACACGCCGTACACCGCCGAGGACCAGGTGGTCTCGGTGTGGGCCGGGACGCAGGGCTACCTCGACGACGTCCCGCTCGACCTCGTCCACGCCTACGAGGCGGGCCTGCTCGACTACGTCCGCCACAACACGAAGGCGCCGGAGACGATCGCCCAGACCGGCAGGCTCGAAGAGGACACCGAGGAGGAGTTGAGACGGGCCGTCGAGGAGTACACCCGCAACTTCCTCGTCTCCCAGGGCCTGGTCGCCGAGGAGGAGCCCGGCGACCAGGTCGAAGCCGAGGTCGCCCGCGAGCGGATCGTGCGCGCGAAGCGGGGCTGACGGTGGCCGGAGCACAGAGGATCTTCAAGGAGAAGATCAGAACGACCTCCACTCTGGAGAAGGTGTTCAGGGCCATGGAGCTCATCGCGGCGTCGCGCATCGCCAAGGCGCGCAACGCCGCCGAGGGCTTGGACCCCTACACCCGCGCCCTCACCCGGTCGATAGCCGCCGTCGCCCTGCACGACTCCGAGTCGGATCACCCGATGCTCACCGAGCGCACGGACACGAACAGGGTCGCAGTGCTCGTCGTCACCTCGGATCGCGGTATGGCCGGCGCCTATTCCTCTTCCGTGCTGCGCGAGGCCGATCGCCTGGTGGGCCAGCTGCGGGAGGAGGGGCGCGACCCCGTCCTATACGTGTGCGGGCGCCGGGGCGAGTCCTACTACCGCTTCCGCGGCGTCGAGGTCGTCAAGTCGTGGACCGGGGAGTCCGACAACCCGAGCATCGCGATGTCCGACGACGTCGCCTCGACCCTCCTCCGCCGCTACCTCGCTCCGGCCGACGACGGCGGGGTCGCGGAGCTCATCGTCGTGTGCACGCGCTTCGTCTCGATGGTCTCCCAGGTCGTCCAGGTCCGCCACATGCTGCCCCTGGAGGTCGTCGAGGCCGAGGACGAGGAGGCCGAGCCCGCGGCCGTCGACGAGCTCGGCGACCCGGTGGCCGCGGCCCGGCCGCTCTACGAGTTCGAGCCCTCCGCCGAGGAGGTCTTCGACACCCTCTTGCCGATGTACGTCAGCCAGCGCATGCGCTCTGTGCTGCTCATGGCCGCCGCCTCCGAGCTGGCCGCGCGACAGCAGGCGATGCACTCGGCCACGGAGAACGCCCAGAAGCTCATCGAGGACTACACCCGCATGGCCAACAACGCCCGCCAGGCGGAGATCACCACAGAGATCACTGAAATCGTCTCGGGCGCAGACGCGCTCAAGCAGGACGCGTAAACCCGCCGCGAAGGAGAGACATGACCGCCACGCTCGTATCCACCCCCGGAACCGGACGCATCGTCCAGGTCATCGGCGCCATCGTCGACGTCGAGTTCCCGGCCGACTCCCTGCCGGAGATCAACAACGCATTGACGACCCACGTCGACCTGTCCACCCAGGGCGAGGGCGAGAACTCCTACGAGATGCCGCTGGAGGTCGCCCAGCACCTCGGAGACAACATCGTCCGGTGCATCGCCATGAAGCCGACCGACGGGCTCGTGCGCGGCGCCGTCGTCACCGACACGGGGGCCCCCATCGTCGTCCCCGTCGGAGACGTGACCAAGGGCCACGTGTTCAACGTGTTCGGCGAGTGCCTCAACCTCGACGGCGACGAGCCCCTTCAGGTCGAGGAGCGCTGGCCGATCCACCGCAAGCCGCCGGCCTTCGACGAGCTCGAGCCCGAGACGCGGATGTTCCAGACGGGGATCAAGGTCATCGACCTGCTCACCCCCTACGTCCAGGGCGGCAAGATCGGCCTGTTCGGCGGTGCCGGCGTCGGAAAGACGGTCCTCATCCAGGAGATGATCCAGCGCGTGGCCCAGGACCACGACGGCGTCTCCGTGTTCGCGGGAGTGGGGGAGCGCACCCGCGAAGGCAACGACCTCATCCGCGAGATGGGCGAGGCCGGGGTCCTCGACAAGACCGCCCTCGTCTTCGGCCAGATGGACGAGCCGCCGGGCGTGCGCCTGCGCGTGGCGCTGTCCGGCCTGACCATGGCCGAGTACTTCCGCGACGTCGAGAACCAGGATGTCCTCCTTTTCATCGACAACATCTTCCGTTTCACCCAGGCGGGCTCGGAGGTCTCCACCCTGCTGGGCCGCATGCCCTCGGCCGTCGGGTACCAGCCGACCCTTGCCGACGAGATGGGCGCCCTTCAGGAGCGCATCACCTCCACGCGGGGGCATTCGATCACCTCGCTGCAGGCGATCTACGTGCCCGCCGACGACTACACCGACCCCGCTCCGGCCACGACCTTCGCCCACCTGGACGCCACGACCCAGCTCTCCCGCGAGATCGCCTCGCGCGGCCTGTATCCGGCCGTCGACCCGCTGACCTCCACCTCGCGCATCCTCGACCCGCAGATCGTGGGCCAGGCGCACTACGACGTCGCCACCCGCGTCAAGGCCATCCTCCAGAAGAACAAAGAGCTGCAGGACATCATCTCCATCCTCGGCGTCGACGAACTCTCCGAGGAGGACAAGGTCACGGTTGCCAGGGCCCGGCGCATCCAGCAGTACCTGTCGCAGAACACCTACACGGCTGTGAAGTTCACGGGCGTGGAGGGCTCGACCGTGCCGGTGGACGAGACCGTCGAGGCCTTCCGCCGCCTGGCGGACGGCGAATACGACCACATCCCCGAGCAGGCCTTCTTCAACATCGGCGGAATCGAGGACATCGAGCGGGCGTGGCGCAAGCTTGAGAAGGAGCAGGGCTGATGCCCGCGGACGCGGCGCTCATGAAGGTCGAGATCGTCGACAGGAGGGGACGCGTGTGGGCCGGAGAGTCCGGGCACGTCTCCGTGCCGTCCCACGACGGCGCCATGGGCGTCCTTCCGGGGCACACGCCGCTCATGGCCCTCCTGAGCCCCGGAAGGGTCGAAGTCCTCCAGGGCGACGGCCGCCACCTCGTCTTCGAAGTCGACGGGGGCTTCGTCACCGTCGACGAGGACCTCGTGTACGTGGTCGTCGAGCAGTCCGACAAGGGGCATTCGGAGTAGGGTCGAAAGACACGAGAGGAGGCATATGGGTCCACTGGGGTACGTGTCCGCGATCCTGTGCGCCGCGCTGGTCTTCGCCCTGCTCGTGGTGATCGCCTATACGCTGCGGCTGCGCGCCCTCCTGTCCAAGTACGGCGCCGTCCAGTGCGCCCTGCGGCCCATCGGCGGGCGGTGGCGGACCGGCATCGCGACCTTCCAGGGGCACGCGATCGTCTGGTACCCCCGCAAGGCCGCCAACCTCAAGCCCGCCTTCGTGTTCTCCCGCGAAGGCCTCGAACTCGCGGGAAGCCACAGGGTGCCGTCCGACGCCGGTTCGCCAGAGATGTCGATCGTGGACATCTCCTTCGGCGGGAGACGCTACGAGCTGTTCATGCCCACCCTCGCGTTCGCGGGGCTCGTCTCCTGGATCGACGCGGCGGCCCCCTCGGAAGAGCCGACCGACCTCGGGTAGGCTTGCTCGGTATGCGCGTCGTTTTCGCTGAATGCTCCGTGGACTACTCCGGCCGCCTCGATGCACACCTCGACAGGGCGGCCAGGCTCCTGATGGTCAAAGCCGACGGCTCGGTGCTCGTCCACGCCGACGGCGGCTCGTACAAGCCGTTGAACTGGATGAGCGCCCCGTGCTCCCTGAAGGTCCGCACTCCCACCGACGTCGAAGCCGAGGAGGGGGTCGCCGAGGTGTGGGAGGTCAGCCACAGGAAGGCCGACGGCAGGCTCGTCGTCCGGATCTACGACGTCCTCGGCGATCACAGCATGGACTTGGGCGCAGAGCCCGGGTTGGTCAAGGACGGCGTCGAGGCGCATCTGCAGAGGCTGCTCGCCGAACAGGTCGAGCGCGTAGGGGAGGGGGTCAGCCTCGTCCGCCGCGAATTCCCGACGCCGATCGGACCCGTGGACCTCATGCTCCGCGACGGGGAGGGCGGCCACATCGCCGTGGAGGTCAAGCGGCGGGGCGAGATCGACGGGGTCGAACAGCTGACGCGCTACCTCGACCTGCTCGGGCGCGACCCGCTCCTGACTCCGCTGCGCGGAGTCTTCGCCGCGCAGGAGATCAAGCCCCAGGCCCGGGTGCTCGCCGAGGACCGGGGGATCGACTGCCTCGTCCTCGACTACGACGAGATGCGCGGGCTCGACAACCCCGAAGACCGCCTCTTCTAGGGCTGCGATGCGACGATCGAAGAAGCACTCCAGGCCTTTCCGCCCGATCGACGAACGGGCGGCTATGGGCGGCGTCAGACGCGAGACGGGCCGGGACGGAGTCGAATACAAGGTCCGCCGCATCCCTTCGGGCGCCAAGGACTACGTGTGCCCGGACTGCAACCAGAGGATCCCCGCCGGCCAGGACCACGTCGTCGTGTGGACCGAGGACACGCTGTGGGGAGCCCAGTACGGCATCGACTCGCGCAGGCACTGGCACTCCTCCTGCTGGCGGAGGTACCGCGCACGCGTGTGAGACACGCCTGCACCGCCACGGCTCCCGTCGGTATCGCGGATGCGTAAGACGCACCCGCATGCGTGAGGGCCCGGAACGCTCCGGGCCCTCACGCGCATTCGCGGTTTCTCAGCTGACCTTCTTGATGGCCGGCTTCGACCCCTTGGCGCTCTTCGCCTTCTTGGCGTTCTTCGCCTCGGCGGGCTTGGCGTCCTTCGGCGCCTTCTTCGCCTCAGGCTCCTTCTTCGCCTCGGCGGGAGCGGGCTCGGCGTCCTCGACCGGTGCGTCCTCGACCGCCTCGACGACCGCCTCGTCCTCGCCGGCGTCGCCGCCTTCCGCGACCTCGTCCATCCACGCCGGCCGCTGCGCGGCGACCGGGGCGGGCTTCAGCCCCGCGGCCTCCATGATGTTGGAGAGCACCAGCCCCGACTCGTTGGGGGCGAGCATGGCGCGCATGTCGTCCAGATAGGACGTCAGGGCGTCGCACTGCGCCTGGAGCGAAGCGACGTGCTCGTCCGCCTCGGCGGTGCGCGCGGCGGCCTTCGTCGCAGCGGCCTGGCGGATGCGCTGGGCCTCCTCGCGCGCGGCCGACAGGAGCTCCTCGGCCTCGTGCTGGGAGTCGGCGATCCTCGTGGCCGCTTCCCGCTTGCTCGACTCCGTCAGGGCTGTCGCGCGCTGGGTGGCGATGACCAGGCGACGCTCGGCGTCCTCGGCGCGGGATTCGGCGTCGGCGACCATGTTCTCGGTCTGGCGGCGGGCTTCGGCGTCAGCCGCGGCGCGCTCGGAGGCAGCCTCCTCGCGCATGGTCGTCACCTCTCGATTGGCGGCGGCCCTCAGGGCGGCGACCTCCTCGTTGGCCTCGGTGCGCAGGCGGTTGACCTCGCGTTCGGTCTCGGCGCGCAGCGTGGACATCTCCTGCTCGGTCGACGTGCGCATGTCCGCCAACTCGGCGTCCAGGCCCGCCTTCATGTGCTCGATCTCGTGGGCGGTCTGCGAGCGGAGCGTGGAGGACTCGTTGGTCGCCAGCGCCCGGACGCGGTCGGCCTCGCGCTCGGCCGAGGAGACGAGCTCTTCCGCCGTGTGCTGGGCATTCGCGGACAGCGCATCCGCCTCTTTGCGTGAATTGTTGCGGAGCTGTTCGGCTGCGGAGCGCGCCTTGGCGAGCGTCTCCTGGGCTTCGGACTCGGAGGAGGCGGCCAACTCGGCGGCCTGGGCCTGGGCGCGCGAGACGATGGCCCGTGCGTCCGCATTGGCCTGGGCCATGACGTCCATGGCCTGCTTCTCCGTCGAGCGGAGAAGGCGTTCGACGCGCGATCCGAGGCCTCCGTAGCTCGGCCGGTCGTTCTCCCGCAGTTGGCGCTGCGTGTCCGCGAGCTCTCCCGAGAGCCGCAGGACCTTCGAGTCGAGGTTGGACACCTGCGTGCGTGCTTCGTCCAGTTTCTCCTGAGTTTCCTCGAGCTGTACCTCGAACGAGTGGATCTGCTCGTCGACCTGAGCCCGGTCGTATCCACGGCGCACGACGGGGAATCGTGCGATTTCCTCAACCATTGTTTGGCCTTTCCAGATTGTGGCAGGGGGGTGTGTAGGCGCCGGCAACTCGTGCACATGGCTGAGAGACTCGGCTTCATCCCAACATGACTAGAATACGAGGAAGGAGGGTGATGTACCTAACCCGTTCCAGTGAATGTGAGACGGTATCGTTATTGAAACGTTATAAACTGAGGGTTGACGTTCCCGGGCGGACCGCCGCCGCGACGGCCGGCCTCACGACACACACGCGGAACACCTTCGGATGACGAGAGGGAGAATATGCGAAAGATCGCCGGCATCGCGCTATGCGTACTGGGCCTCATCGTTGCGATAGCGGGTTTTGCCACGGGAATACTGGGCAAGTCCGACGGCGAGGCCAAGGCCGTGGCCAAGGGTGGATCGACGCCTTACGTCTACACCGCGCCCGGCGTCCTAGACGCCGCCGACTCGAAAGTCAAGGTGCGAGTGGCCAGTGTGGATGGATCCAATGTCACTGTGGCGTTCGGAACTTCCCAGGACGTGGAGGCCTGGGTCAAGGGCGTCAAAGCGACCCGCATCACGGGTCTGAAGAGCTGGAAGGAGCTTGCGACCAAGAGCTCGCAGGGAACCGTGGAGGGGATCCCTGCGCTCAAGGACTCGGACATGTGGTTGGAGACCAAGACCGGCGGGAAGGTCGTCGAGGCCGTCTACGACGTCAACAAGCCGGGAGCCATCTCGCTCATCGCCACGACGGACAAGGGCAAGGCCCCGGAGGTCTCCCTGACGTGGCAGCTCGAGGAGAAGCGCCCGACCACCGTGCCCGTCATGGTCATCGGAGTCTTGCTCGCGCTCCTCGGCGTCGTGCTGCTCGTCCTGGCGGCTCAGGACGGGCGCCGGCGGAAGGAGCGCCTGGCGGTGCGCGAGCGCAAGGAGGCCCGCCGCGCGGCCAGGGCCGGCGCGGCCACGACGGTCTTGCCCTCGGCGGGCGGGTCGCGCGGAC
>ERZ773035.2156-NODE-2156-length-13165-cov-4.392601_pt1 | contig 13165 bp, 6 predicted proteins | sample MGYA00511487_ERZ773035 | MGnify/ENA primary metagenome ERZ773035 (study PRJEB29015, sample SAMEA2737985) | human oral metagenome | biome: human oral; feature: human-associated habitat; material: dental | place: China | collected 2024 ...
CACCTATTCGGTGCTGACCCCAACATTTATTATAGAACCATTTATTATAGAACAAAAAAACAGCATCAAACACATGGTATTTGATGCTGAAAAATATTGTCAGTTAGTTATATCCTAATATTAGCAAAATATCAATTTATCTACACACCTAAAATGGTTATTAGTTAACATCTATTTAGCTTACCCCTATCAAAACCAACACGAAAGTCCTTATAACTAAAAACTCAAGATAAATTTTCCAATTCTTTTCGCTTCGTTTCCCTTCCCAAGGTAAGAACAATAAAGGAAATAAGTACAAATACACCGGCGAAAATATAGAATATATGTCCCATATCCCAAGCATCGGTCAAAAGGGCTCCTACAAGAAGAGGTGCCACCATACCGCCTACACGACCGAATCCCGTAGCCCAGCCGCACCCCAGACCGCGAATCTCCGTCGGATAGAGTTCGGGTGTATAAGTATATATAACGCCCCAGGCACCGAGATTGAAGAAAGACATGGTCGCTCCCCAACAAAGCAATGCCGTAACAGTCTCAGCGTGTCCGAAAAAGTAGCTGGCTATGCCGCTGCCCAACAAAAACAGGGACAAGGTGTAGCGCCGTCCCAGTCGATCGACGAGCCAAGCCGCCGCTGCATATCCCGGCAACTGTGACAAAGTCATGACGAGGACATATTCAAAAGTTTTGACTACCGTAAATCCTTGTTTAAATACAAGGGAAGGAAGCCACATAAAGACACCGTAATAGCTGAAAACGATGCCGAACCACACGAGCCAGAGCATGACGGTTCGTTTAATAAAACGGCTTGTCCAAAGAGACGTAAAGGAGCCTTTAGTTTCTTCCGCCACATCCTTCTCCGTCACTTCAAGGGGACGAGGTTCCATATGGCAACGTTCTTCCAAGGAAGAAACGATTTTTCGGGCTTCTTCTATTTTTCCCTTTTTTAAAAGATAGCGAACCGATTCAGGTAAGTGCATACGAATAACCATGGTATATAAGGCCGGTAAGGCTCCGATGAGAAAGGCCGTACGCCATCCCGTCACGGGAATAATAAAGTAGGCGATAAGGGCTGCCAACAACCAGCCGACGGCCCAGAAGCTTTCCAAGAGTACCATAAAACGACCTCTTGCACGCCCCGGAACGTATTCGGTCACCAGCGTAGCCGCTACGGGCAACTCACCGCCCAGTCCCAGCCCTACCAAAAAGCGAAAAAGAACGAGTAACTCATAATTTGGTGCTACGGCACACAATCCCGTAGCCAAGCTGTACAACACTATGGTGACGGAAAATACGGTTTTCCGCCCCACTCTGTCGGCTAAGGTTCCTGCCGCTACGGCTCCCAGGGCCATGCCGACAAGGCCGATACTGCCGAGCATCCCCGCCTGAGTAGCCGAAAGCCCCCATTCTTTGATAAGCAAGGGCAATACAAACGCAATAAGCCCCGTATCCATGGAATCAAAAACCCAACCGATTCCTGCAACCACCAACAGCTTATAGTGAAATGATGAAACGGGTAACGCATTTAAACGTTCCAGCACAATATCATCCTCCTTATATTATGTATATAATTGTGCAAATACGCATTTTAAAATTTAAGCCCTATTTGTATATATTCCTCATCCATTTTTATAAAAGTAGGACAGTATCTATTTTCTATTCCCTTCTATTTTATTATCACTGTAAATGCTATTTTAATAAGTATAGCATAGTTATTCTTCTAAACCTTATAAAACTTTTACATACCCATGCCGACACCTATTACTTCACTTTATACACTTTTAAAGCAATATAAAAAGGAGCCTCTTTGATGAGAAGCTCCTCTTATACTACATTATATAAATATTATAATTGTTGACGTAAATTTACGATACGTCCTTCTTCATAGGGCGAAATCAATTGTCTATCCGCATCCATACCGGCTTGCAATGAGAAGAGTACCGTTTCATTTAAATAGAACCGCAATTCATTGTTTTCGACTTGTCGGGTATTGTCAGCCAAAACATTCAGGAAGTCTTGTTCAAACATAGCCTTATTCTCGGGCGTTACATAGGAATGAGTAGCAAAAAACGCTTCATAGTCATGATAAAGTTTATAGACCGCCTGTTTACCGTACGCTTCTTCCTTCCAGCCATGACTGTCACGATACAGATTGACGCGAACGTACATATAATGCAGAACCTGATCGTTATACCAACCCTGTTCGGATTTTACGCCTACACCGACTTCCTTGACCAACTGCCCGCCTCTTTGTGCCTGTAAGGTCGTAAATTGTTGTAGTTCCTTATACACTTCCGCATTCGGAACGACGATAGCCGTCATTTCCTGAACCGCCGTCAAATCACGACTCGACGGTGCCGGTTAGGATAAGGGGTCAACGGCAGCATAGGCCGTGGCACTGACAGATAAGGCCAAGGCTGCAGTAATCAATTTTTTCAACATAGCATCCTCCTTACGAGGTTTGCCCCCGGCCGAAGCCGGGAGCCCCCGTTTCTCTCACTTATTTCAGACCCGCTTTTTCCATTAAGAGGGCAATTTGAGCCTTCATTTCTTCATTATCGGCCTGAACCTTCCGATACGCTTCAGTCAGTTCTTCTTCATGGTGCTTAATGCGGGCATTTTCAGCCTTCAATGCCGTTACTTCATCTTGCATTACGTATACGGAGCTGATAGGGCCGGCTTTGTAGCGATCGGGAATGGCTTTCTTTTCCGCCGAACGACCGAACTTATACGTTACGCCCGCATTGACGGCGTTATCCTGTTGTCCGAAGGATGCACCAACGTGGAGCAACGTATTTTCATTCGTGTAATGAGCCAAGCCGAGTGCTACGGACGTACTGTTACCGTACGAACCGACGGCCGCCATAACCTGTGTAGGTGCAATGTGATCGTAAGCCAAGGGATGTAATCCCGCCAAGGCTGCCGACGCGGAACCGGCATTATCCACCTTGACCTGTACACGACGAAGTCGGCTTACATTAACGGCATCGTCATCGAGCGTGCCGGCTGCCACTCCGTGAAGCTGTTGTCCGCCGTTATTAAGACCCGTTCCGGTCAGGCTGACCCCTGTTGTCGAGGTTCCGACAGGTGTAAAGGTAATACCGCTACCGCCCATGGTCATGGACGATGTCACGGTCGGAGCGCCCGGTCGACGATCTTCGCCCAGAACCGGTCCGTTTGTCATCTCTCTCGGCGTTGACTCGGGAGCCGTAGTCGACGTTGTAAAGGTAATAGTACCGTCTCCCATATTAATATCCTTGGCCAACTTAATATTGTAGCCGTCTTGAGCGGAATTCGATACTACGGCAATGTTGCCGTCTGTCAAGCGCGACAGATTCTTCGCATTGCCGCGCAGATTTAACGTATCGCCGAGGCCGACCGAAACCTTACCCCAGTCGCCTTGGAAAACACGACCGCCGGAAATCTTATCACTGACAACCTTGAGCTGATCTTCCGTTGCCGCTCTGCCGCTTGTAATATTCGGGTTCTTTACGTCCCACGTCGTATTGCTTAAGCCGCCTACATAGCTGCCGCCGCCTTGTCGACCTATACTTACTCCGCCGACACCGATATTGCCGTTTACACCGTCAATACTTACGGCTCCGGCACCGCTGCCGATGGTCAATTTATCCGAAAGGCCTACGACAACCTTACCGCCGCTTACGGACGTGCGTACATTCGTACCGTCGCCGCCGATAGCCACCGTTTCGCCCAAGCCTTTCATAATCGACTGGCCGTCATCAGTAGTCACGCCGAATCCCTTACGGCTTATACTGTTCGCCATATCATGAAGTTGGGCGCCGTTAACGGCATCCGTACTGCCGGCACCGATCCGTCCTGCCGCTACATTCGTAATGACCTTATTACCCGCATCGATACCGTTTTTCGTAACCGACGGGCCACCGTTAATAACCAGTCCGTCAGAGGTTACTGTCGTATCACCGGTCGTCACCTTATTGGCCGTAACCGTGTCAACGCGCACATCCTTATTCAGAGATACGCGAACCTTGCCGTTTTCAACGGACGTGGAAATATTGGTTCCGTCGCCGCCAATGCCGACTGTTTCACCCAAGTTCTTTTTAACCGACTTACCGTCATCAGCCGTCACACCGAAGGCTCCCTGTTTGATCCCGTCTACAGCCTTGTCAAGCTGCCCCTTATTGACGGCATCATGCTCGTCTTCGCCGTCTTTAAGGTTCGTAATGCGATTGTTCGTTACGTTAATATTGCCGCCCGTAATCGTTACGGCATCTTCACAATGGTCTTTCAAGGTTATCTTCGTATCACCGTTAGAAATAGAGGTAATGCCTCTCAAGTCCTTAGCCAAACGAACCTTCAGGTTATCCGTTCCATCGGAGACGACACCGATATTATCCTCTGTCGTAAGCAGAGTTCTGTTTGTAATACCGCCGATAACGGAAACCTTATTGTTCAATTTTTTAATAATATCCGTTCCCGTATCGCCGCCGAAGACCATGCCGTCTTCCATCGTTGCAACTTGATGCTCTCCCGTCTTGTCTTCATAAACGATACGCGTAATTCCGTCCGTACCGTCTACACCTTTTTCACCCTTAATTCTTTTGGAAGCATCATCATAACCGTTCTTCACAGTCAGGTCGATACCGTTCGTACCGTCCTTACCGTTAGTTCCTGCCGGCCCGGTTAAGCCGATATGGCCTACACCGTCCTTACCGTATACGGTTACGGCATCCTTACCGTCCTTACCGCTCACACCGATCTTGCCGTCTTTTCCGTCTTTACCGACTTGAACGGATTCGGTGACAAGGTTTTTATCCATCATGACGGAAATATTGCCGTTTACATCTTTTACGGTCTTAATATTCGTAGTGCTGTATTCAGAATCGGCCTTTGTACCGCCGCCGACGATGCCCAAGGTTTCACCGAGGTTTTTGTGAATTACCTGCCCGTCGTTACCGACGAAGTTCATGCCCTTGGCCGTCAGGTTGTTCGTCACATTCGTCGTCGTATTCGTTACGGCATTATTTACCTGATCTGTCAGGTAATCTACGTTTACGACTTCGCTTCCGTCGTTACCCGTCGCATAGGCTACGTTGGTAATATGCGTGCCGCCCGTCTTGTTAACGTACGTGCTGCCCGCCATAGTAACGGAGTTTTTATTCACCACGCCGCCTGTTACATCATACTGTACGGAGCGGTTCGACAAGTTGTCTACAGCCGTCTTGGAAGCCACATTCTTAATCGTAACGGTTTCTTTTACGCCTGCGTGCTTCTTATCTTCTACCGTCAAGTTCACCTTGCCGTCAGCATCGACAGAGTAGGCACCGTCGGCACTTCCGTCATTGGCTACTAAACGGAAGTCGGACATATTACCGCTTACGTTATTAATAGCTTCATTTACGACTTTCAGCTGATCTTCCGTAGCCGCTCTGCCTGAAACAGCCGTACCGTTCCACGTCTTGTTATCAAGGCCCGTCACATAGTTACCCGTCACGCCGCCTGAGACTTGCGTACCCGTCTTCACATTGCCGGCCGTTACGCTCGTAAGTCCCGTTACTTCTTTGGCAAGCTGTACCTTTAAGACTCCGCCTATGTTGTTGACGCCGATATTTCCGTCAGACAAAGCTCCCGCAGCACCGCCGCGAACGTCCAATCGTTCGTTGAGTTTCTTGGAAATCACCGTACCGTTATCTCCGGCAAACTTCATGCCGTCGTCCAGGGTTGCCACTTCGTGATTTCCTGTCTTGTCTTCATAAACAATGCGAGTAACACCGTCCGTACCGTTGACACCCGGCTGACCTTTTTCAACATGAATGTCTACACGGTTCGTGCCGTTAATACCGTCTACGCCGTCTTTACCGTTAATGCCGATGGTGCCGTCTTTGCCGTTTTTGCCCGTAACGGTTACCGTTTCAGCTGTCACGTCTTTGCCGAGAGCGACGTCAATAACCGTGTCGGCACCCGTCTTCTTAATAGACGTCTTAATATTCGTGCCGTCGCCTTTAACGGTCACCTTCGACCCCAAGGCACTCGTCTGTTCACCGCCCACATTGGCATCAAAGCGAAGTCCCTTGTTCGTAACTTCTTCCACCTTCGAGTCAAGCTGACCCTTATTGACCGCATCATGACTGTCTACGGCGTTTTGGACGTTCGTGATTCGGTTATTCGATACGCTGACATTACCGCCCGTAATGGTCACGCCGTTGCCGCCTACACTCGTATTGTTGTTCAAGACAATACTCGTATTGCCGTTCGATACGGACGTAATATTCGTCAAATCCTTCGCCAAGGCGACGGAAATCTTACCGTTATCGTTCGCCGTTTGAATATTCGAATTTTTCCCGACAAAGCCCAAGGTAGATCCCAAGTCCTTGTGAATTACCTGTCCGTCATTACCGACAAAGTTCATACCTTTGGCCGTCAGGTTGTTCGTAATATTCGTCGTCGTATTCGTTACGGCATTATTTACCTGATCCGTCAGGTAGTCTACGTTTACGACTTCGCTTCCGTCGTTACCCGTCGCATAGGCTACGTTGGTAATATGCGTGCCGCCCGTCTTATTGATGTACGTGCTGCCTGCCATGGTGACGGAGTTTTTATTCACGACGCCGTTTGAAATATCGTAGTGAACGGCGTCTTCATCGTGACCGCCCTTTGCGGAAATGCGAATTTGCCCGTTTGCCGACTTTTCGATGGTCACGTTTTCACCGTTTACAAGATTGACCTTACCCCGGCTGGGCGGTACATCTTTCCCGTTAGCCTGTAGCGTCCAAATATCCGTCTTCTTCGCCAAGTCGCAGTCTTTAAAACCGATCTCATAATGTCTGTTTCCGTTTGCATCGATACCGCCGTTATCTTTAACGGTAATACGACTCCCCGGAACGGCGGACACGGTCGTATCTCTACCGTTTACAGTATAAGTTTTTGTTCCGTTAGCAACAGTTGATGTAACGGTCGTATTCGAACCGCCTTTCACTACGACGGCCTTCTGAGCTTCGTTGTGAATAACCGTTTTGCCTTCATTGGTAATGTTGGATAAGTTAATGTTAGCCGACGCATCAATCTTTTGACGAACCGCATCGGTTAACCCGACAGTAACCGTTCCGCTTCCTGCCTGAGTGGTCACATACTGATTATCACCTTGAATTTTTAAAGTCTGACTATCCAATAAGACATCCGTATGACCCGTATTGGCACCCACTTTGAGGTTCACATTGCGCAATTGCGCTACATTGACAGCATCCGTATCCTTGCTGCCGGCTGCTACATGGGTAATCTGTCTTGTATGGCCTTCATTACCGACGGAAACGGCTGCATATTCGGACCGTAAAGCAGAGCCGCCAAGTCCGGTATAACCGTTTGTCCGCCCGTCTTCGGTTTTAACATTATAGCCCCATTCACCGCTTGTTCTGTCGGCCCTCGAGTTGGAGCCCAAGGCTACGCCGTTTACCGTCGGTGCCGAAGCGCTTTTACCGATAGCCACGGCATTATCGACACACGCTTTGGCATCGGTACCGTAAGCAATAGAGCTGGCACCGCCGGCCGTACTGCGACTGCCGAAGGCTATACTGTCTACGCCCGTAGCGTGAGCCGTCTGCCCCAAAGCAATGGCACGATCGGCCGTAGCCTGCGTATTGTTTACACCGTCATAGGCGGCAATGGGAGTTCCCTTGGAATCATATTGTGTCTTCGGTGCTATGGTGCCGATGGCGATGGACTGATTGCCCGTAGCCGTAGACGAATGTCCCATAGCCAGGCTGGCTTCCCCCTTAGCTACGGCAGCCGTCCCGATAGCCGCCGCATACTTACCGCTTGCATAAGACTGACGCATCATGGCCAGAGAGTTAAATTCCGCAGCCTTGGCCCCGGCACCGATGGCGACAGCGGCAATCTTTTCGGCAGACGCATAGGGACCTACGGCAACGGCCAGCGAACGAGCCCGCGAATAATCACCGAGTGCCGTACCGGATGCCGTCTGTATCTCAGGGTCATAAGCGTTGGCGGCGTTACCGAGTGCAATGCCGTACAAATGCGTCCCCGTATATAATTGATACCGACCTGTGCCGTCCCACTGTAAGATCCCCGTGTTGTCATAGGCCTTATTACCCGGCGTCCCGTAGTCGTACATCTTCGTCGCCGTACCGCCTTCCAAAGCAGACATCCACCCGGATGATAAGCGAATGCCCGCACTTTTTGCAGGGTTGGGATCGGTCGGTCCCGGTTCGTCAGTGACGGCAGCAAAGACGGGTACACAACCGGTTAAAAATAAGACCGCCAATGTTGAAATAAGTGTGTATCCTCTGTCTTTGGATGTTTCGGACTTAGTTTTTGAATGAGACTTTGCTATTTCCGAAGTAACAACATAACAGTTTCTGGCTTTGTTCCAAATAACCTTAAAAATCTTATTCATATCATGACCCCTTTTTCCAAAAAGTATTTTTGTTTATGTACTTTTAAAAATTCGTACATATCCTCCTTCCCTTAGGAACCCAAAACATCTTCTATAAATTATCAATTCTTTTACATTATGATTACACATTCTATTTTGTTATGGTAATGCTTGAAGGTGAAATTATTACAATTCTGTTACATTCCCGTTTTTCGTTATTTTTTTGAAATATAAACGCATGTAAACACGTTAATATCTGGGGTAGTACGAAAATTTATTTATATCCATTTCCCGGGATTACCTTTTCTCCCTTACAATGTTTAATCAACATACCGCTAATACTTTGTACTTACTGTAACTCATAGTGAGTCAAGAAAACCCGTTTTATCTTGATGTCATTTGTGTTGCCTGAAGTTTTCTGTATATTCTGTTATATTTCTTTTATTTTTACTTCTTTTATTTGATAGTTTTTCTCCCCTTCCTTTCATTTTTCATTCCTTATTTTCCAACAGTTTTTTCACAGCCTTTTGGGGATATTTCAGCTATTTACTCTATTTTTTTCTTAAAAAGATTTATTTGTAATTATTTATCCCTCTTTTTTAAATGATAGTTTTATTTCTATTTACTATCATCTCAAAAGATAAGATAAAATCACTTCTATTTTTTCTTTCCAATATTTGACTTTTTGACTTTTAAGTGTATAATCATAGTTGTAGTCGAGAACATAAAGAAGTTTAAATGAATGAATCGTTCCTATCTCTTGACCGCTAAGGAGGTTTATACTATGGGAAATGAAAAATACACACAAAAGGTAATGGCCGCTTTCCAAGATGCACAACAGACGGCGGCTCTCCACTATAATCAAGAAATTACATCCGTTCATCTGATGATCGGTCTAACCAAAGATCCGGAAGGTCTCTTAGCCTCTATTTTCAGCGATTGTAAAACTGATTTGCCGCTTTTAAGAGCCAAGTTGGAACAGATGCTTAAAAAGATTCCGTCCGTTCAAGGTTCAAGTAACCTGTCCATGTCGACAGAAATGGTACGTATCATCGGCAAGGCTCAACAGCGTGCCGAAGCTATGCACGACGATTACGTCAGCACGGAACATTTGCTTTTAGCCGTTGCCGAAGACAGTGATGAAAGTATGCAGGAAGTTTGCCGTCAATTCGGATTAAATGCCGATAAGATTCTCTCTTCCATTAAGGCAAACAGAAAGCAGTCCGTTTCATCCGATAATCCTGAAGATAATTATAAATCTTTGGAAAAGTACGGCCGCGATTTGACGGCTGCCGCCCGTAAAGGAAAGCTCGACCCCGTCATCGGTAGAGACGAAGAAATTCGTCGTACCATCGAAATACTTTCGCGTCGTACGAAGAACAATCCGGTCCTCATCGGTGAACCCGGTGTCGGTAAAACGGCTATTGTCGAAGGCTTGGCCGGTCGTATCGTTGCCGGTGATGTTCCGGAATCTCTGAAACATAAGACCCTCTACTCTCTCGATATGGGCTCTCTCATTGCCGGAGCCAAATATCGCGGTGAATTTGAAGAACGACTTAAAGCCGTTCTCAACGAAATCGTTAAATCGGACGGTCAGATTCTCCTGTTTATCGATGAAATTCATACGGTCGTCGGTGCCGGTGCTTCAGAAGGTTCCATGGATGCGGGAAACCTGTTGAAGCCTATGTTGGCTCGCGGCGAACTCCGTTGCATCGGGGCTACGACCTTGAATGAATATCAGAAATATATTGAAAAAGATGCCGCCTTGGAACGCCGCTTCCAACCGGTTATGGTAGACCAGCCTTCTGTAGAAGATACAATCACCATTCTCCGCGGCTTGAAAGAACGCTATGAAGTCCATCACGGTGTCCGCATTCGTGATAATGCCATGGTCGCCGCCGCCGTTCTTTCGGATCGCTATATTTCCGATCGTTTTCTTCCCGATAAGGCTATTGATCTCGTCGATGAAGCCGCTGCAAAGCTTCGCACGGAAATTGAATCCATGCCCGCACCGCTCGATGAAATTCGTCATAAAATCATGCAGCTGGAAATTGAAGAACAATCATTAAATAAAGAAACGGATGACGCTTCTAAAGAACGGTTGGCTAAAATTGTCGACACGAAGAAGGAACTGGTTGCGGAAGAAGAAGAACTTAAAGCTCGTTGGGACAAGGAAAAACAGGCAATTTTACGTACTCAGGCCTTGAAAAAAGAACTGGATGACGTACGCCATCAAATGGAAAAAGCCGAACGGGATTATGATTTAACAAAGGCTTCCGAATTAAAATACGGAAAGTTACCTGAATTGGAACGTCAGTTAGCCGAACAGGAAGACTTGCTTTCGAAAGAAAAAGACAGTCACTTATTGAAAGAAGAAGTCGGTGAAGAAGACATTGCACAGGTTGTCAGTCGTTGGACGGGTATTCCCGTTACAAAGATGATGACGGGTGAACGTGAAAAACTCCTTCATTTGGACGATACACTCCATCAGAGAGTCGTCGGCCAAGACGAAGCGGTTCGCGTCGTAAGTGATGCTATTATGCGTGCTCGTGCAGGCATTAAAGATCCGAATCGCCCCATCGGTTCATTCATCTTCCTCGGCCCTACAGGCGTAGGTAAAACAGAACTGGCCAAAGCCTTGGCCGAATCGCTCTTTGACGACGATCGCAATATCGTACGTATCGACATGAGCGAATATATGGAAAAACACACCGTGTCAAGACTTATCGGGGCTCCCCCGGGATATGTCGGATACGACGAAGGCGGTCAGTTGACGGAAGCAGTTCGCCGCCATCCCTATTCGGTCATCTTATTAGATGAAATCGAAAAAGCCCACCCCGATATTTTCAACGTTCTCCTGCAAATCCTCGACGACGGTCGTCTGACGGACGGCAAGGGTCGCGTAGTGAATTTTAAAAATACGGTTATCATCATGACCAGTAATTTAGGTTCTCATGAAATTCTTGAAGCAGCCGACTTCGAAACAGCGGAAAAATCGGTTAAGGATATCTTAAAATCCTATTTCCGCCCTGAATTTCTAAACCGTATTGACGACATTGTCGTCTTTAAAGCGCTGAAAAAAGAACAGGTATTCGATATTGCCCGTATTTTGTTGGAACACCTCAGCAACCGTTTGCAAAAGCAAATGAACATTACCTTAACGTGGACCGATCGGGCTTTGGAAGAACTGTCCGATAAAGGGTATGAACCTCAGTTCGGTGCTCGTCCCTTGCGCCGCCTCATCACGCATACCGTAGAAACGGCCTTAAGCCGTGATATTATCAGCGGTCGTATCGGTGAAGGCCAAACTGTACGCATCGATTTCGACGGTACGGACTTTACTTTCAATCCTGTCAAGGGATAAGCCTTTCCTATTCCGAACAAGCGGGCTACCTTTATTCTATATTTATATAAAAGGACTCTTCTCAAAACGAGAAGAGTCCTTTTATTTCTTTTATCCCCTTCTTTTCGGCTTTGTCACAATATTGTATCTTTTTCCCCTCTTCTCTTTCTCAAGATATACCTCCGGGGGTACATTCGTTCGCGTTTACAAGGGGTCAAAAAAATATTATAATGAACTGCAAATACATAGATAGGTGAACGGAATGACTAATACTTTAGGTAAGCATTTACTTATTGATTTTTACAACTGCCGACTCGTAATTTCCGAACCGGAAGAGTTGCGGCCGTCCATAGAAAAAGCATTTGCCCAAGCAGGTGTCAAACTTGAGGGAATCAGTTTTTTTCAATCAACTGATGAAATGACGTGCATAGCCTTATCGGGTAATACGCACTTCTGTATTCATTATTACCCCGTCTTATCATATGCCGCCGTCGACTTGTACAGTTTTTCGACGGACTTGAATTTAAATCGGTTAATGAATATCTTCAAAATCGGCTTGAAGTCGGATCGCATCAAGGCAACCAGCGTCCGTCGTGGCGATTTCGGTTCCATCAGGGATATGCGTCCCACGCGTAAGTCCAAAGTCTCTACAGCTCGCAGAGTCAAAAATACGGGAGCTCGTTTAAAGCGCACGAGTGCCAAAATGATTAATATTTTGCGCCACCCTAAACGACCTCCCAACGAATAATCGTTAGTTTGTTTGTCCGCATCAGAAAGGTCTTATCCCCATGTACATGTTATCATTGAGTCAATCTGCCGGCATGGGCTTTGATGAAAAAGAATCACTGGAAGCGATTACAGCCAATCTCGTTTCATTCTTACAAATGAAGAGTCAACGCCTGTACAGACATTCTTTGCAGGTTGCCAACTACAGCGTCAGTGTGGCTGCCAAACTCGGCTTGCCGAAAAGCGAAATCGAGTTGATTAAATACGCTTCGTTGTTACATGACATAGGAAAACTCAGTCTTTCCAATTCCTTACTGGCCAAGGCCCCTTATCTGAATCGTTCGGAAAAGGCTCTGTACCGGCGTCATGCTGCAGCCGGTGGTAATATGTTGGAAAACATTCCTTGTTGTCAGGACATTATTCCCTATATCGTTCATCATCACGAACGTTGGGACGGTTCGGGTTACCCCAAGCACTTGCGCGGTGCCAATATCCCCTTCGGTGCCCGCATTATTGCCGTAGCCGATTATTATGATACAATTATTAATCCGTCTGCGGATTTTTGGGCTAAGACGAAGCAACAGGCCGTACGTGAACTGTTCTCCGCTTCGGGGCTTCTCTTCGATCCGGAAATTGTAAAAGCCTTTATCGATACATTGGGAAAATAAACAAATAATGGTTCTATAGTAAATGTTGGGGTCAGCACCGAATAGGTGCTGACTTCAGCATTA
>ERZ773035.2159-NODE-2159-length-13158-cov-2.851866_pt1 | contig 13158 bp, 10 predicted proteins | sample MGYA00511487_ERZ773035 | MGnify/ENA primary metagenome ERZ773035 (study PRJEB29015, sample SAMEA2737985) | human oral metagenome | biome: human oral; feature: human-associated habitat; material: dental | place: China | collected 2024 ...
ACAATCAGTACGACCTCGTGGCGAAGGTAGAACAAACCAAGCTCAACATCCCCGCCTAACCCTTTCACCCTTTCACCTTTTCACCCTTTCACCTTTTCACCTTTAAATCGCCTTTTTATCCTTTTTTGTCTTTACTTTAAAATCTTTTTTCGTATCTTTGCCCCAAAATAGAAGCAAAGGTATCAGGATAAGAGGATGATGAAAAAGCTGTACACATATTTAATGACCCTGGTTCTGATGGCAAGTACCATCGGGATTAATGTCAATTCGCACTATTGTAGCGGCGAATATGTGGGCAGCATCGTCAACGGTTTTACTTTTATTACCGAGCAGGGCGAGGCTATGCAGGGCTGCATGGAAAAGGAAAACGATTGTCCGCACTGCAAAAACGTAAAGCATTGTTACCGCATTCTTTCGCAGTTTATGAAAGGACAGGTGGCACAAACACAACCGGTGGTTGTTCAGCCTGATTGGTTTCATGCCGCATTCGAGCAACAATCTATTCCGCAACCTATTGTCTGCGAAATAGAAAGTACACATTCTTATTATTATACACCCCCGCCTTTACCCGATGTTCTTATTTTGAACAAGGGGTTAAGAGCGCCGCCGCGATTTTCTTGAAAGTAGCAGAAGAAGTAAGTAAGAATTGAAGATTGATAATCTCCAATTGATTAATTGGAGATTGACAATGAGTCATTCGCTTTCTTCCGGTTGTTTCTTGCCTGCTATTTTCTTACCTTGTGGCAATTGTTTGTTTGCAATTGTCCATTTACACTTTATTATAACCATCAATTATTAATTGGTTGTTATCGGTTGTTAATTTTTAATTGTCAATGAAAGAATTATGCTTCAAAAAATCATTCGATATTTTCTGCAAAACCGAGTGGTCACTGCCATTGTGCTTATTGCACTCGTTGCGGGTGGACTTTCAACGGCTCCGTTTGCCTGGCATGGCGGCTTTTTGCCCCGCAATCCGGTGGATGCTATTCCCGATGTAGGCGATAACCAACAGATTATCGCTACCGACTGGATGGGGCGTTCGCCGAAGGATGTGCAAGAGCAGATTACCTATCCGCTCACCACCTCTCTGTTGGGCATTCCCGGCGTTAAAACTATCCGCTCGACATCGATGTTCGGCATGTCGTTCATCTACATCATCTTCAAAGACGATGTAGAGTTTTACTGGAGCCGCTCGCGCATCCTCGAAAAACTGAACTCGCTGCCACCGAATTTGCTGCCCGAGGGGGTTCAACCCACGTTAGGCCCCGACGCAACGGCGCTCGGACAGATTTTCTGGTACACACTCGAAGGGCGCGATACCCAAACAAACAAGCCTAGTGGAGGCTGGGATCCGCAAGAACTGCGCACCATTCAAGATTACTACGTGCGTTATTCGCTCACTGCTGCCGATGGAGTTGCCGAGGTGGCGTCGGTCGGCGGATACGTCAAAGAGTATCAGGTAGACCTCGACCCTGATGCCATGCGCTCGTATGGGGTGAACCTTATCGAGGTAATGAAAGCAGTGAAGAACGCCAATATCGATGTGGGGGCGGGTACGATGGAGGTAAACCGCGCCGAATATCTTATTCGCGGACTGGGTTATATCAAAAGTCTGGCCGACTTGGAGAATGCTGCCGTTACCTCGCGCAACGGTGTTCCGGTGCGCATAAAAGATGTGGCGAAGGTCAATTTCGGGCCCGGCGACCGTCGCGGAGGGCTTGATAAAGAGGGTCAAGAGGCTGTTGGCGGAGTTGTTGTGGCGCGTTACGGTAGCAATCCGATGGACGTTATCAACAATGTAAAGGCGAAAATAAAAGAGATGCAGGCAGGAATGCCCGAAAAAAGGTTGAAAGACGGTAGCGTGTCGAAGGTTACTGTGGTGCCTTTTTACGACCGAACGCAACTGATAAAAGAAACCATCGGCACACTCGAAAGTGCGCTTACGCACGAGGTGCTCATCTGTATCATCGTTGTTTTGATACTCGTTCTCAACCTGCGGGCATCGGTTGTTATCGCCGGAATGCTGCCGTTGGCGGTGCTCGCCACCTTTATTGTGATGAAGCTCACCAACATCGAAGCCAACATTGTGGCGCTTTCGGGCATCGCTATTGCCATCGGTGTGATGGTAGATGTGGGCGTGGTGCTGATGGAAAACGTGGTGCGGCACCTTGAAAAAGACTTCGGCAAGGGCGTGCACGTGGGTGGAAAGCAGCTCGAAGACGTCATACTGAAAGCCGTCAACGAGGTGTCGGGTGCCATTGTCACAGCCATGCTTACCACCGTTATCAGCTTTTTGCCCGTGTTTGCTATGCAGGCGCAAGAAGGCAAGATGTTTCATCCGCTGGCATTTACCAAGACTTTCGCCCTGACGGCATCGCTGGTGTTGGGCATGGTGATACTGCCCACACTGGCTTATTGGGTGTTTTCGCTCCGATTGCCGCAGCGTTGGATACGGCGAATGGGGCTCGGCAGACAACCGCGAACCCTCAAACTGTGGCGTTGGGAGGTGCCGTTTAAGCATCTTTTTATTGCCATCGCCGTGTTACTGTCGGTTGGTTTGCTCGCCGAAATGTGGCTTCCGTTGGGTCCTGAAGCAGGCATCGTGGTCAACACGCTCTTTGTTGGCGGACTGGTCGGCATTATCTTGGCTGCGCTGTGGCTGCTGGTTATCTATTACGAACGCATTCTGCGCTGGTGCTTACACAACCGTTGGAAGTTTATGACCCTGCCTCTGCTCACCCTTGCAGCGGGCGTTTGGGTGTGGCAAAACACCGGAAAAGAGTTTATGCCCGCACTCGACGAGGGCTCGTTTATGCTCATGCCCACGAGTATGCCCCATTCGGGAGTCGAAGAAAACATACGTTACACCCGCCTGTTAGACAAAAGATTGAAGGCGATACCTGAAGTTGAACTGGCCGTGGGCAAGTGGGGACGTGTTAATTCGGCACTCGACCCGGCACCCATACAGATGTATGAAACCACCATTAACTATCTGCCCGAGTACATTTTGGATGAGAATGGACAGCGGGCAAGGTTTAAAACCGACGGCAAAGGGCGTTTTGTGCTGAAAAACGGCGGTGTTTACGAACCCGCAAAGGGCTTCCGGGTGATACCGAAAGATAGTTTGGTGCCCTCCGGCAGCGGCGATTACTTTCGCCAATGGCGTAGCCATATCCACACTGCCGACGATATTTGGACTGAGATAACCCATGCTGCCACGCTGCCGGGACTAACCGGTTCGCCCAAATTGCAGCCCATTGCCACGCGTATGGTGATGCTTTCAACAGGTTTAAAGGCACCGATGGGACTTAAAATATACGGTCCCGACCTTGCTTCTATCGAACAGGCAGGGCGTCAACTCGAACGGGCGATGAAGCAAATGCCCGACATCAACCCCGCATCGGTATATTACGACCGCACCGAGGGCGCTCCCTATATCGAGTTGAAGCTCGACCGTGAGAAGATGGCACGCTACGGCATACAGGTGGGCGACATGCAAAGCGTTATCGAAACAGCCATCGGCGGCATGAGCGAAGGCTATACCGTAGAGGGCCGCGAACGCTTTCCCATCCGCGTGCGGTATGCCCGTGAGCTGCGCGATAACCCCGAAGCGCTGGGCGGAATACTGATTTCTGCAGCCGACGGAACGCAAATTCCGCTGTCGCAACTGGCCGAAATACAATTTACCAAAGGTGCAACGATGATTTCGAGCGAGAACACTTTCCTCGTGGGATACATCACCTTCGACCGTCAGGGCACAAAAGCCGAAGTAGATGTGGTAAACAATGCCGCGCACACGCTTGAACATTTGCTGGCGCAAGGTAGGTTGAAGCTGCCTAAAGGGGTAAGCTACCGTTTTACCGGAACTTACGAACAAGAAGCCCATGCCACGCAACGCTTGGCGTTGGTTATACCCATTGCGCTGCTTTCTATTCTGCTTATTCTCTACTTTCAGTTTCGTTCGGTCACCGCATCGCTCATCCATTTCTCGGGCGTCTTTGTGGCTTTTGCCGGCGGTTTCATTCTTATCGGGCTTTACAGTCAGCCTTGGTTCCTCGATTTCTCTATTGCCGGCGTCAACATGCGCACCCTTTTCGACATCCATACCATCAATATGAGCGTGGCGGTATGGGTGGGATTTATTGCGCTTTTCGGCATTGCCACCGACGATGGCGTGCTTATGGGCACCTACATTCATCAGGTTTTCGAGGCCGAAAAGCCTCGTACACGTCATGATATACAAGAGGCGGTGGTGCGAGCGGGACTTAAACGTGTGCGCCCGGCTGCCATGACAACGGCTTCTACACTGATTGCGCTGCTGCCGGTGCTGACGTCTACAGGCAAGGGAGCCGACATTATGGTACCCATGGCGATACCAACGTTTGGCGGAATGCTGATCCAAACGATGACGATGTTTATTGTGCCGGTGTTGCAATGTTGGTGGCGAGAACGTAAAGAAACCTCTGATGAACGGCAGAATAAAAGATGAAGAAATCAAGATAAAGGATGAAGAAAGAGCAAAAAAATATCTCCTCAATAACCAAGAGGCAACCTTCTGGTTTTCAATAGCTTACAAACGGGCTTGCAAAAGGATAGGTTTTGGCCTTCAAAAGCATAGGTTTTACAACCCAAAAGCATAGGTTTTGCAACCTAAAAGCATAGGTTTTGCAAGGCAAAAACACAGCTTTTGAAATCAGACGGATAAGCCATTGGTTTTCAGCTTATTGTAAAGATGATAAAAAACAAACAGTTATATTGATGAAAAAGATGCTATATATCGCGGTTTTGGGGGTATGTTTTGCCTCTGCAAAAGCGCAAGACAGCCTGCAAACTTACATACGGCAGGCAGTGCAAAACAACCCCGAAACGGCCGAACTATATAATGCCTATCGGGCCGCAACGGCTGCAGCCGAAGGTGCGGGTGTGCTGCCCGACCCCGAACTGTCGCTAGGCTTCTACCCCAAGCCGATGGAACATATCGGCGGTAAGCAAGTAATGACATTTCAGCTGATGCAGATGCTACCGTGGTGGGGCACGTTGCGCGCCGGAAGAGAGGCGAAAGAGTGGCGTGCCAAAGCGGCTTACGAGCGGCTGCGCCAAAGTGGTTTGGGGCTGGCTTTTCAGGTTAGCCGGCAGTGGTACGAGTTGTGGGCGGTGCAAGAACGCATCAAAAGCCTTGCCGAAAACATTTCGCTGCTCAAGGGTATCCGACAGGTGGCGCTCTACGAATACAAGTCTGCCACGCGAATGAAGGGTGCGCGGTTGAGCGATCAGATGCGTCTGGATACCGAATTGGCACGGTTGGAAGAACAAAAAACAAGTCTGGAGTCGCAACGCGAGCTGCAACGCCGGCAGTTTAACCTGCTGTTGCACCGCGAAGAAACGACCGTTGTGCACCTTCCCGATAACATTCGACTGCAAAAGCTACGCGAAACGCCGTGGGATGAAATCCTCAGACGCAGTCCGCAATTGTCGCAAACGCTTGCAGAGAGCAATGTTTACAAGGCTGAAGCAGAGCGGGCGCGGCGTCAGGGCATGCCGATGATAGGCGTGGGTGTGGAATATATGCTTAACAAAAAGCGCGATGCACATGCCATGGGGGTAATGCCCGAGATGAACGGCATGGATATGTGGATGCCGATGGTAAAAATTTCGCTGCCCATTTATCGGCGCAAAACCACGTCGGCAATGCGCGCTGCGCATCTGATGCGTGTTTCTGCCGAAGCTGCTTACAGTCGGCAGGTCGACGAATTGCGTGCGCGTTATCTCTCCATAGCCCAACGCGAAGACGACGTACTGCGTAAGATAGCGCTTTACAAGGAGCAAATCCATCTGTTGGAAAGCACCTTAGAACTGATGAAAACCGAATATGCCAACGGGCAAACCACGCTGACCGACATCCTGCAAACCTCGCGCGAGCTGTTGGATTATGCGTTGAAAAAACAAGAAGCCTATGCTCTACACGCTGCCATCGCGGCAGAAATGGAACAGCTGACAGGCGAGAACGAGATACAACCAAATATTCAATAACGAAAGGAACAAAATGATGAAAACGAAATTAAACGAGATACAACGCAAGCCATGGCTTGTTTTTGGCGTGGCACTTGTGGCAGGTTTGTTGTTGGGTTGGCTGCTTTTTCGCGGCAAGAGCACAACGCACGAACATGCCCAAACCGAAAAAGCGCAGGTGTGGACGTGCTCGATGGACCCCCAAGTACGGCAAGATCATCCCGGAACGTGCCCCATCTGCGGCATGGATTTAATTCCGCTGACCTCTGGAACGCAGACTTCGACAACCAACGAAAACGCTGTTACGCTGTCTGAAGAGGCGGTGGCGCTGGCGAATATACAAACCGAAGTGGTGGGAACGGGCGTTGGCGGCAAAGAAATAAGGCTTTTTGGCAAGGTAGAAGCCGACCAACGACTGCAGCAATCGCAAGCGGCTTATGCCGGCGGACGCATCGAACGGCTGTTTATCAATGCCGTTGGCGATGCCGTAAGCAAAGGTCAGGCACTGGCAACTATCTATTCGCCCGAGCTATACACTGCCGGTCAGGAACTTGTTACTGCGCTGGATTATCCCGACGAACGCCAACGAAAGGTGGTAACCGATGCTGCCATTGAGAAGCTGAAACTGCTAAACGTGGAGCAAGCGCAAATCAACACGCTACTGCGTACGCGCAAAGCGTCGCCTTACATCACGCTACGCGCCAACACATCGGGCACGGTTGTGGCTAAGAATGTGCAGCCGGGCGACTATGTAAAACAAGGCGACGCGCTGTTGCAGATAGCCAACTTGTCGAGGGTTTGGATGATTTTTAAAGCCTACGAAGCCGACCTGCCCTTTATTAAGGTGGGTTCTGCCGTGCGGTTTACCGTCGAGGCGTTGCCCGGAAAGGTGTTTACGGGGCGTGTTTCGTTTGTAGACCCCGTGATAGATGCGCAGAGCAGAACCGCCGGCGTGCGTGTAGAGATGGCCAACAAAAGCGGTATGTTTAAGCCCGAAATGCTGATAACGGGTAACATCACGGCGCAAATAGGCGGCAAAAACAGCGAAATCGTCGTGCCGAAGTCGGCTGTGCTGTGGACGGGTAAGCGTTCGGTGGTGTATGTTAAAGACGATAGCGAGCAACATCCTACTTTTATCATGCGTCAGGTTACATTGGGTGCATCGCTTCCCGACAGCTATGTTATTGCCGACGGACTGGCCGAAGGCGAAGAGATAGTTACCAATGGCGTGTTTGCGGTAGATGCAAGTGCACAGCTGGAGGGTAAAAAAAGCATGATGGAATAACTTCTTATCGGTTGGGCAAGCGGCTTACCGGGCTGATGGTTAACGTGTTTTGAATGATTTACTAATTAATAATTTACATTTATTTATCCGCCTGTTACCCCCTTGCTCTTCGAAGCGGGGTGGGGAAAGGCTCAATTTAAAGCTTATGAAAAAAATGGTATTAGCGCTGGCAGCCCTGTTATGTATGGGCGCAGCAAATGCAAAGACAGTGAAAACAACCTTTGAGGTAAACGGCAACTGCGAAAACATGTGCAAGCCCACTATAGAAAAGGCAGCCCAAAAGGTGCCGGGCGTGGTGTCGGCAAAGTGGAATGTGAAGACGCATCAACTTAGTTTGGTTTACAACGACACGCAGACTTCGCCCGAAAAGGTGCAGAAAGCGATTGCCGCCAAAGGCTATGATGCAGGCAAAGTGCGGGCTACCGATGCAGCTTACAACAGTTTGCACAAGTGTTGTCAGTATAAACGCAAGTAACGCAGCACACATTTCAAACCGCGGTTTTCGCGCTTTGAGCAGCCGTTTCTTACCTGCTGGGCAGGTCGGGGGCGGCTGTTTTTCTTTTTATACCTTATTATATATGGGGGGACTTGACACGAACAGAAGACAGATATGTTGCCCACAAGAAAACAAAGGCTTGACAATGAAGAAATACACCCGTATTTTCCATTGGTTCAAAGGGTAGAAAACAATAGGCGGCCTCTATCCTCGCATTGAAAATTTATCATATGCAGGAACAGGTAAACACACAACCGGAAAGCCATTTGATACGTAGAGAATAGAAAAATCATCGTTTTAAGGTATTGCAAGGGGTAGGAAAGCGATGTAATTTTGCAGCGAAACAATGTTGTTTCAAGTTAATTTATATACATCATGACAAAACAAATAGAACTGATTGTGTTATGGGTGCTCATCGTGTTAGGTTTTCTTACCCACACGTTGGCAGATGTTATGCCCGCTTTTTGGGGCGAAAGTATTGTTGCAATGCCCGGCGGTGTGGCCCCAAAAGGTATGATTGCTTTTATGCTGATACTGACTTATACCCTGCCGGCATTGGCTATTTTGGCGTTGGTGTACGGCAAGTGTAAGGCTTATCGCATCGCTAATGCAGTGCTGGCATGCATCTTCGGCGTGTTCTGTATTTTGCACATGGGCGAATGGGTTGATGCTTTTAACCCCGTTCAGCTGGCTGTTATGCCGTTGATGGCGGTTATCGGCGTTGTTCTTGCCGTGCAATCGATTAGATTTGTGAAAGAGTAGTGCAGGCAGACACTTAACGACCGGGAGGAGAAAAGTCTGCTTCCCGGTTATTAAGTGTGGGCCAGTCAATCGGTAGGCCATTTTAATTCTTTGTTCACAAGAATGGATGTGCCACCCCAAGGTAGGTAATAGCCGTGACAAATAAAACGGTTTTTATCCCCAAAATGGTAGGCAGCATAGTGTCCTACGGCCTCAAAAATTCTTTTATCTCCCTCTAAAACCGGTGTGCCACAGCCTTGAAGCATTTCTGTTCCGGTATTATCCAGATACGGTACTTGCCCCTTTCGGCTGCGGCCTATTACTACCTACCATTCTCAAAAGCCATCACTGGTTTGTGTACAAGTGGCTTATCGACTTGCGCCGGATGTTTGGGGCGGGGCTTGTTGGTTTATGCAAAGAGACTGAAAGCAAAGGTGCAACAAACGGTAAACGCAGATACAGGATTCATAAGCAAGGGCTTTTGCCAGCCATACGCCGGCATTTTTTATTCGGTTTAATATAAAAGCAGCAGACCTGCAATGGCCGCATAACCTATCATTCGGATGGGATTAATTTTAAGAAACTTTGTTCCGATGAAGGTGGCGGCGAAAAGAAAGACGCTGACCCAAAACTGCCAAGGATGCGTAAGGGGCGAAGAGAAGTTTTCTTCGGTCATCAAAAGCAGAGCGGCAGCGCCTAACATACCCACTACAGCAGGTCGCAAGCCGGCAAAAACATCTTGTACCGCAGAGGTTTTCATATATTTCATCAGCATCTTACTAATGAGCACCATCAGAATTAACGATGGAAGCACCAGCGCAAAGGTGGCTGTGGCGCTGCCCAAAACGGCCATCCATGTGCCGAACCCCGCGTTGTGGGCTGCCGTATAACCGCAATAGGTAGCGGCATTGATGCCGATAGGACCGGGTGTCATTTGCGAAATGGCAACGATATTGGTAAATTCGGCCGAGCTGAGCCAATGGTGATGTATCACCGTTTCGGTCTGAATGAGCGACAACATACCGTATCCGCCTCCAAAACCAAACAGTCCGATGATAAAAAACGTATAAAAAAGCTCTAAGAAAACCATTGGGGATATTGATGATTGAGAATTGACAAGTGAGAATGAAAGTAATTGAGGGGTGAATTACGGGTAATAAATCGTTCTTAACAAAAATGAATAATGAACAATGATTGATGGTTAGTGCTCGTCCGTTTCGGTAGGTTTTATAAACTTTCCATAGAGATATCCGCATACACCGGCTGCAATAATGATGTATATCGGATTAACGTGAAGCGCCCAGATAAGCAGTGCGCAGACAATAGGAATCCAGATATTCGACAACGTGATATGCGCGCTTTTGGCCAGATTAAATGTCGGAACGGCAATAAGGGCCACCACTGCCGGTCGTATTCCGCGAAACATAGCGGCTACAACGGCATTGTCTTGAAACTGATGAAAGAACATAGCGATGAGTAAAATGATGAGAAAAGAGGGTAAGGCGGTGCCCAGACAGGTGCAAAGTGCTCCGCGCAGCTTACGCATTTTGTAGCCGATAAAGATGCTGATGTTCACCGCAAACACACCGGGACAACTCTGCGCAATGGCGATAAGGTCGAGAAACTCTTCCTTTTCTATCCACCGATGCTTGTTCACCACTTCGGTTTCAATGATGGGTATCATCGCATATCCGCCCCCCAGCGTAAACAATCCGATTTTTAAAAAGGTGCAGAAACTCTGCCAATAAACCGAATACGTGCGTTGAGCGCTCTGCTTTTCTGCATTCATAAGCCTTGTTCTGATAAGTGAACAGATTGTTTACAACCTGCGTTTCAGTGTTGGTTTTCGATCCATTTGCGTGCATTGACAAAGGCTTCTATCCATGGTGTAACCTCATCTGCTTTGCGTTCGCGTGGGTAATAAGCATTTTGCCAAGCAAAAATAGAACGTTCCAAATGTGGCATCATTGCCAAATGACGCCCATCGGCAGAGCAAATGCCCGCCACATTATAGTCAGACCCGTTAGGATTACCGGGATATTCGGCATAATTATACTTAGCAACGATGTGGTATTTATCCTCCGGTTCGGGCATATAAAATCTTCCTTCGCCATGCGCAACCCATATACCCAGTTTGCTGCCGCCTAATGTTCCCAGCATCACACTGTTGTTTTGAGGGATGGTTAACCCCAGAAATGCACTTTCAAACTTTTGCGAGGTGTTGTGGGTAAGATGGGTATGATGCTCGTGCTCGGGATTGATAAGGTTGAGCTCTACCATCAGCTGACAGCCGTTACAGATGCCCAGCGAAAGCGTATCTTTACGTGCATAGAACTTATCGAGCGCTTCTTTGGCTTTGGGATTGTAGAGAAAAGCGCCTGCCCAACCCTTTGCAGAGCCCAATACGTCAGAGTTGGAGAAGCCTCCGCAAAATACAATCATGCTAATGTCTTGCAAAGTTTCGCGTCCTGAGATAAGATCGGTCATCGTCACATCCTTTACATCGAATCCCGCGAGATATAAAGCATACGCCATTTCACGTTCGCCGTTGGTTCCTTTTTCACGAATGATGGCCGCTTTTACGCCTGATGCCGTGCGCCGATCAGCACTAATGCCATACTGTTGCAGCTTACCCGTAAACTCTTCGCTGAATTTCAGTTCTATGGGTTGCTTTTTATAATTGAGCCAACGCTTCTTGGCCATGCCGTTAAAGCTCTGCTTGCTATCGAGCCGATACGAGGTAAGATACCACGTTTCGCGAAGCGAGTTGATGTCGAAAGTATATTCGTTATTGCCCTTTTGTATCACAAGACTGCGTGTTTGGGGTGTCGGAACACCGATTTGGGTGTATCCTACGCCTTGGGCGTCTAAGAAATCGTATACATCATGCTGATGTTCATTGCTTACTTGGATAACCACTCCGGGGTTTTCGGCAAAGAGATTTTTCACCACATCATCATCTGCCAGCTCTTGTAAATTGATGCGCATACCTCCTTTTTCATTGGCAAAGGTCATCTCGAGCAATGTAGTAACCAGTCCTCCTGCCGAAATATCATGCCCTGCCATAAGCCATTCGCGGTTTATCAGCTCTTGAACAGCGTTGAAACAATTGGCAAAATAGTCGGCATCGGCTACCGTCGGAACATCGCTCCCCACCTTTCCGAAGGTCTGTGCAAAGGCACTTCCACCCAACTTTTGTCGATCAAAAGAGAAGTCGATGTAATAAAGTGCCGAGTTACTATCGTTTGCCAGCACCGGCGAAACCACCTTTCTTACATCCGACACCTCACCGCCACTGCTCACAATAACCGTTCCCGGTGCAATCACCTTTTGACCGTTGGGATATTGCTGGGTCATCGACAGCGAATCTTTTCCCGTCGGAACATTCACGCCGATGGCACAACAAAAGTCGCTCAACGCTTCTACCGCCTTGTAAAGACGTGCGTCTTCGCCGGCTTGCGATCTGCAAGGCCACATCCAGTTGGCACTTAAACTGACACTGTCAAGGCCTTCTGCCAATGGCGCCCACACGAGATTGGTCAGCGATTCAGCTACAGAGAGCACACTTCCTGCCTTTGGATCGGCCAACCCTGCTTGCGGAGCATGTCCCATAGCAGTGGCAATACCCTTCTCTCCACGGTAGTCCAAGGCCACAACTCCACAGTCGGAGAGTGGCAATTGAATTTCACCTTGTCCCTGTTGGCGAGCAATCTTTCCCGTAACTGAACGGTCAACCTTATTCGTTAACCAGTCTTTGCAGGCCACAGCTTCCAATTGAAGCACACGATTCAGATAGCTGTCGAGTTGGTCTTCGCTATACTTGACATCCTCATATCGCCGTTCTACGGTTTCATCTACCATGACAGTCTTCGGCGTATGACCAAACATCTGTGCCACATCCAAGTCAAACGGTTTCACACCATCAGCCTGTTTGAAACTGAAATGCGCATCACCTGTCGTCTCACCCACTACATACATCGGCGCACGTTCACGCTCGGCAATCCTTTGAACATGGTCTAAATACTTCTCATCAATGAGCAATCCCATGCGTTCCTGGCTTTCATTGGCAATGATTTCCTTTGCCGAAAGGGTCTTGTCTCCAATCGGAAGCTTGGCCATGTCAATCTCTCCACCACATTCTTCAACCAATTCAGAAAGGCAATTCAAGTGGCCTGCGCTGCCATGGTCATGAATACTGACAACAGGATTTTCGTCTTCTTCAACCAAAGCACGCACGAGGTTATAAGCTCGTTTCTGCATTTCGGGGTTGGCACGCTGTATGGCATTCAGTTCAATTCCGTTGCTGTAGCGACCTGTATCCACAGAAGAAACGCTGCCACCACCTAAACCTATGCGGTAATTGTCACCGCCTACAACGACAATCTTATTGCCTTTCTGCGGTTCTTTCTTCAGACAATCGCGCTTCTTTCCATAGCCCACACCGCCTGCAAGCATGATAACTTTGTCGTAAGCATACTTCTCTTGGTTCTCCTGATGCTCGAAAGTGAGCACTGAACCGCAAATTAATGGCTGACCAAACTTGTTTCCAAAGTCGCTCGCACCATTCGAAGCTTTGATCAATATCTGTTCAGGATTCTGATAAAGCCACTGGCGAACGGGGACAATA
>ERZ773035.2164-NODE-2164-length-13143-cov-48.929477_pt1 | contig 13143 bp, 6 predicted proteins | sample MGYA00511487_ERZ773035 | MGnify/ENA primary metagenome ERZ773035 (study PRJEB29015, sample SAMEA2737985) | human oral metagenome | biome: human oral; feature: human-associated habitat; material: dental | place: China | collected 2024 ...
GGGGCCCCAACCCGGAATAAGCTCCGTTCCCTCAGTTCGGGTCATATCGTCTAGTGCTAAATCCTAAAGACGGGCTGCTTTCCTCCCGGTCCCATTCCGGCCCAGGGTTCCATTACGGTTCCATATCGACAATGGGTTGACAGGGAGTTGACTAATTCAGATCTTTTTTTATAATCAGCCGATAGATTACTTTTACAATGTGGGTTTTGCTGAGGGGATGAGCATATGGCAATCATTGGCATTGATCTTGGAACTACGTATTCCGAAGCGGCTATTGCTGTTGGACCAGATGGTGAGATCCGCAATGTAGAGGATATCCCGGACTACATATCGGGCAGTTGCCTTACTCCATCCATAGTCAAATTTCTTTTAGCTAGCTCAGATAAAACTGAGCAGAGAAACCTGCGCGTGTGCGTAGGGGGGTTACTTGGTGCTGGGACGGAGGAGGGCATAATCAGACATGTAAAACGCTCGATGGGTAGTGACCAAAAATATAGGACCCCGAATGGCAAGATGGTGGGTCCGGAGGTCATTTCGGCACTTATCCTTAAGTATATAAAGCGGTACGCAGAAGAGCGTTTGCACCAGGAGGTAACGGGTGCAGTTATCACGGTGCCAGCCTATTTTGGTGATAGGGAGCGTAAGGCAACAGAGCAGGCGGGTCGGATTGCTGGATTGGAGGTATTGCAGCTCGTCAATGAACCTACCGCTGCGGCGCTTGCCCTCGGTTTAAATAATACGGTTGAAGGTAGGATTCTGGTATACGATCTTGGCGGAGGTACTTTTGATGTTACCGTAATGGATGTACATGATAGGACTTTCGAAGTGCTTGGCACAAGCGGCGATAGAGAATTGGGTGGCAAAGATTTTACTAATATAATATACGAGCTCCTTAAATCAGATTTGATTATAAAGCATGGTTATGACTTGGACGATGAGGAGGAAAGCTATAACTATGGGACATGGTGGGATGAGTGTGAAAAAGCAAAGCGTATACTTAGTGGGAGCACGAGGACTACCATCCGATATAACGTAAGTGGCAGTTCTGGCTACACGTTTACTCTTACCAGAGATGATTTCAATCGCAAGACATCTCATCTACTCGATATTACAGAAACTTGTGTCAAGGAGCTTCTGAAAGAAATCAAATTGACCTGGAATGATATTAATGGAATCCTGACGGTAGGGGGGGCAACTGCCATGCCCATGGTTCAGAAGATGCTGCAGAGAATTTCTTGTAATAAGGAGCTCATATCTGACCATAACCCTGATCTTGATGTTGCTAGAGGTGCAGCTATCTGTGCACGTAATCTAGAGAGGGGAAAAAGTATCTATACACTTATGGATGTCGTATCTCAATCTCTGGGAGCAGAAGTATATAAAAGTTCTGATTCTGATGAATTTACTAATGAAAAAATAATTTATAGAAATACACCTATATCAAAGGCAGTAAAAACAAAAACTTTTTCTGTTCACGTAGATAATTCAACGGCATCACTAGTAGTAGTCAAAGAGGGGGAAAGCAGCAATCCAAAACATGCCCGAACTATCGGAAAGGCTACGATACCCCATCGACCCTTCAAAAAGGGGCATGAAATTGACTACGTGTTCCACCTTGATGCGAGCCAGCTACTTCATATCTATTTATATGATCACGAGACGAGCGAAAAGCTCGGAGAGTTTGATATCAATCGTGATGCAAACCTAAGCGAAAAAGAGGTTCAGGAACTAGCGGAGTGGTTATTAACTGTTGATTTTGAGGGGTAACTATATTATTTATAAAGTATTTAGGCATGACTTTCTATGACTTGTAGTTGCACTTGGCGGGGCTTTATGTTGGGGATGGCCTACCAGATATATGAAAGGTGTATATTGTGAGGTACGGTGAGGCCGATGTCGATTTCTATAAATTGTTGGGGATAGATAAATCAGCAAACAGGGATACAATAAATAGTGCTGCCGATAGCAAGATTACCGAGTGGAGCCAAAGAAGAGGTAGTCAAGCGTATGATGAATACTGTAGTGCCATACGAGATCGTTGTGCGCTTGCCCGTAAAGTTCTCTTGAATACCAGTCATAGAAGTGAATATGATACTTGGCTTAGTAAGTCCGATGATGCAGGTAAACGATGTGTCCAGCTTCTTTCGGCGGGTGTATATGAGGATGCCGCACGATTTGCGGACGACGTTGTCGGTCGGCAAGACAACATTGATAAGGAGTGGGTTGGCGTAGGCCAGTGGTGTCTAGCGGCAGAGGCGTACTATAGGGCGGGGGATGAGAAGAAGTTTGGGGAGGCGCAATCTGCAGCTGGGAAGCGCCCCCTTCATCATCCCGCCATTCTCGAGCTAAAGGGTGACTTTCTTCTTAGTAGGGTTCTGTTTGAGGCGAAGAAGGATATTTCCAAGGCGATTGGGAGCAAGGATTATGCGTGTGATGTCAACCTACTTAAAGATGAGTTCGAACGCATATGCGGGAATTTTGAGAAGGCTCGTAAGGCGTATGAGAAAATGATGTATAAGGAAATGATGGAAGGAGAGGAGGTTCTTAGTAGGGACGAATATGGTATTGACTTGGATAACGTCAAGGTGGTGTCGGAAAGCAAGCAGAGGATTTGCGAAGTCTACAGCATTTTTATCAAAAAATTTCTGGGAGTGATAGAAGATAATCTCGATGAGAGGAGCTTGGCATTCGCGAAGGCTATCGATCTTATCAAGGTTGAAATTCCAAAAGATCTTCCACTTGGCGGGCTTCTACAAGGGTACGAACTCCCGTCTCGTCTCGTTAGTATTGAGGACTTCTACCGTGTTTGTCGCGACGTTTGCAACGACTTAAATATGTCGTACAGGGAACGGTTAGAGAGTGCGCGAGAGAAAGCGATAAGAGCCATTATTCGACTTAGAATTTTGCTCATAATTGAGCCCATTGCTTTGGGTGTCATGTCATTTATGCTCGTTCTTTTCTTTACGCATCATGTCAAAGATGATCTAACGCGACCGATGGATATAATCTTCTCATTATCTTTCGCTACACTGCTTGCTGCAGCTGCTTCATGGGCCTATGCTCATCTGATAAACGTGCAGAATTTACGACTTGAGGGAGCAATGTGTAACGTAGCACTTAAAGACGAACCTTGCGACGCAGATGGACGTGTGCGATCTAATATATGGGAGAATCTTAGGATTGAGCATAAGCTCTCATCAAGTAGCATAAGTATATATATGAAATTAGGTATAGTATTTCTTTGTCTTAGTTCGGTCGGGGTAGCCCTTCTTGGATTGGCCTGACTTTCTGTTGAGTTGCCTTCAGTATATTACTACTGTTGTTATTGATTGGGGGGTCCAGAAGTGGCAAAGGGCGAGAACTCGAACGGGAAGACAGTCATATGAGTAATGGACACATGTCTACAGAGGGTAGGAGCGATAAAGTCGGTGAGAAACTTGATAGGCGCACTGAATTAAGTTTAACGATTTCTGATCAACTTAGTAATATTGAGTCTCGTGTTAGTAATCTTGAGACTATCTGCATGGTTGATTTTCGCATAGAACTGCAGAAGATCGGGGATTATACTCAAGGTCTTCAATTAAAAAATATTTTTTTACATTTGTTACTGTTGTATGATCGTATCATGCAGGAGAGTGATGTGGATGAGAATCCAAAGGTAAGGGATTTTGCTAAAGAACTGTACGAAACACTTCAAGCTTCTGGTATATCAAAAATTGCCCGAGAAGTAGGATGTGATTTTGATCGGAAAGTTCACAGGATTGTTGCACGAGAGCAGGGGAGCGGAGCGGAACCAGATAAAGTACTGAGAATAGTTCGTGATGGATACATGCTTAACGACTTTGTTATTCGTTATCAGGAGGTTGTTATTACTGCCGCTGATGACCAGGAAGGCAGTGGTGTTGTTTCCAATGTTATCTCTACGCCCGCTTCTCAGTCTATTTCGTCAAGGAGCCATGAAGCAGGTCTAATCGTGCGCTCACAAGGGGCGCCTGATGGGTTGAACGTGAGTCCTAAGCATAAAAGCTCAGATCTAAGCACAAGTACTTCTTCAGAATTTATTAGAAGCCCGACTGCACACTCCTCTAGCCTAACCGACGGAGTAAGCTCAGGTCAACTGACAGTAATGAACATGCGGCCGACGGGTGACGAATTCGTCCGAGCAAATATCTCTAAACCCGGTGAAGTGACTCGACCGGTAGCGAGGGTGAATCATAAGGAGACGCGTACATTAATGCGCAGTGCTCATCTAGACAAAAGAACGGGTAAGATAACAGCCACTTGGCCTCAATGCCGGATCTTCGTAGAGCAATCTATAGATAAAATTCACTCGTTTGGGAGCCGGGTTTGGAAGCTGATTCATAGGCAAAGCAGGTAAGTGTTATAAGGAATTAACTATCGCCTGTGGAAATTTTGCTACTAATGATGCCAACATAATCCGTAATTCCCGGCTCGAATTCTGACCACGTGTGATCCCGCTAGCAAAATCCCAAAGACACCAAGTACGTTAACATGTGTGGTTGACCGTGTGCGGCATATGCCATTCTTACCATGCTATACCAGATGAGTACCCGCAGGTCAACCAGATAGGGTGCTCTACCTGCTGCTTTTCTAATTTTTTGGTATGAGATTCGGCGTAGTTAGAAATCTAGCCGGGAATTACGGATAATGCGTAAGAGCTGGTTCCAGATGAGTATTTATGGTGTCATGGCCGTAGATATCCGTAAATAGGGACTGTACCTTGCTTTGCGGAGTTCTTGAATCAGAGCGGGGAGTTGTGGTAAACATCGAAGTCTGTTTAATATAGACAATGCTGGGAAAAAGCAGTACGTATGTAGCACTTGGTGGCGAAAGGCCAGGTGGATAAATTCGAGTATCAGGGAAGAGGGCAAGTTGGACGACTCCCAAGAGATATCCTCGCATCAGGATGGGACGCATAAGCATGGAGCGCACCAAGATGATACAAAGATAGCGGTAGATATGAATCAACCTAGTACACTCGATGTCAGTGCTGGGTCCTCAGAGGAGGATGATCGTTCTGATCTGAATTTTCGTTCTAAGGTCAGCCTGTTCATGAGCTTGTTTCTTCGAAATCTGGAGTTTCGCGATAGAGCGCAGCAGGTCAAAGAGAAATGCAAGCTCTCTGAGGGAATGTCGAAAGACGACCTGGGTTCCATGACAGAGCGCTTTCGCGGGCGCTATAAGCAGGGCGAGACCCTTAACGAGCTGCTCTCTGAGGCCTTTGCCGCTGTGTGGGAGGTCTCGAGGCGTGTTATTGGGACGCGCAACTTTGATGAACAGGTAATAATAGGTGGCATCGCTCTGCACAAGGGTATGGTTGCTAAGATGAGGGGCAATGAGGGCAAGGCGCTTTCCATAACATTTGCGGCGTACCTTAATGCCATTCCTGGTGAGAGCATCCATATCATCACTGCGAGCGATCTTCTTGCGGAGAGTTACTACAAACGAATGCGTGAGGTCTACGAGTCTCTGGGTATGAGCATCGGGCTCCTGCAAAGTGACATGGATTATGATGCGAGAAAGAAGGCCTATCGCGCGAATGTCACCTGTGGCTCTAACATCGAGTTTGGTCTCGATTACCTGCGCGATCAGGACACGACAGTTGGTGAGCCCTTGCAGCACGGGCAGGCTTTCGCGATTGTTGATCAGGCGGACGCGGTTTTCGTTAACGAGGCGAAAAAGCCGTTCATTATCTCAAGCAAGAGCGACATGGTCACGCGTAGTGGTAAGGCCAGTATAGTTGATGATCCCGCGAGCCATGCTGATGGGGACACATCTGTTACGAGGGAGGATCAAGCACTCCCTACGGTCACCTTGCAGGAATACCTTCGCCATTATGAGAGGCTTTCGGGCGTAATGGGCATGACTACGGGTGTGGAAAAGGAGTTGAAAAAGACCTACAACCTATCCGTTAAGGTGGTCTCAATCAATGAGCCTACTCCTAAGCCCACCTCTTCTCGCCCTAGTCTACTTGCACGTCTACTCTCTCCAGGTGCCGATCGGCTGTTAAGGGAGTTCGAGGGACTCGCGGAGGAGGTCAATGCCCTCTCGGAGCGCTTCGAAGCCATGTCGGACGAGGAACTGCATGGCATAACCTCGTACTTCAGAGATCGTTATAAGCGGGGCGAGACCCTCGACGAGCTGCTCCCCGAGGCCTTCGCCGCCGTGAGGGAGGCTGCGGAGAGGTCGGAGGGGATGCGTCACTTCGATGAGCAGATCATGGGTGGCATCGCCCTGCACAGGGGCATGATCGCCGAGATGAAGACTGGCGAAGGCAAGACGCTCGTTGCTCCGCTCGCGGCGTATCTCAATGCCATCACAGGTAGGGGAGTCCACGTCGTTACCGTGAACGATTACCTCGCCAAGCGCGACAGCAAGTGGATGGGCGGGATCTACGAGCGTTTGGGCATGAGCGTTGGCTGCCTGCAGAACGGCATGAGGCTCGATCGCAAGAAACCGGCCTATGCGGCTGACATCACCTACGGTACCAACAGCGAGTTCGGCTTCGACTACCTGCGTGACAACATGGTTACGCAGGCAGGCCAGCGCGTGCAGCGTGGCCACGCCTTCGCGATCGTGGACGAGGTGGACTCCATCCTCATCGACGAGGCGAGGACGCCGCTCATCATCTCAGGTGCCGGTACGAAGTCCGCGAGCACATACAAGGACTTCGCGCGGGCGGTCCGTGGACTTACCCCTGACGTCGACTTCGAGATGGACGAGGCCAAGCACACCATCGCGGCAACCGAGGAGGGCCTGCGCAAGATAGAGCGGAGGTTGGGCATCGACGACTTGTACTCGGAGGACCTCTCCGGTCAGATGGTTAACCACCTCCAGCAGGCGCTCAGGGCTCAGTACCTGTTTCACCGTGACCAGCAGTACATGGTCGTGGGCGGCGAGGTCAAGATAGTCGATGAATTCACGGGCCGTGCCATGGAGGGAAGGCGCTACTCGGAGGGCCTCCACCAGGCCATCGAGGCCAAGGAGGGCGTGTTCGTCAAGGAGGAGAACCAGACCCTCGCCACTATCACCCTGCAGAACTACTTCCGCCTCTACGACAAGCTCTCGGGCATGACGGGCACAGCCATGACGGAGGACAGCGAGTTCAGGGAGATCTACAAGCTGCCCGTGCAGGCGATCCCAACCCACGAGCCCATGATCCGCGACGACCACAATGACCTCATTTACCAGAGCATAGACGCGAAGTTTGCCGCCGTCGCCAAGGATATTATCGAGCGCCACGCCAAAGGCCAGCCCGTGCTCGTAGGTACCGTCTCGATCGAGAACTCCGAGCGGCTCTCGCGCATCCTCGACAGGCGCGGCGTCCCGCACGAGGTCCTGAACGCCAAGTTCCACGAGCGTGAGGCCCAGATCGTCGCCCAGGCCGGCCGCGAGGGCGCCGTCACGATAGCGACAAACATGGCCGGCCGCGGCACGGACATCATCCTTGGCGGCAACCCCGACGAGCTCGCGCTCGACATGATGCGCGGCAAAGGCTACCTCGGTCCTGACGGGGAATGGGTGACGCAGCCGAGCGAGGCGGAGTGGGAGGAGGCTTGCAGGGTCGCTAGGGAGACCTGCGAGGTCGAGAGGGAACGTGTCCTCGAGGCCGGCGGCCTCTGCGTGATGGGCACCGAACGCCACGAGAGCCGGCGCATCGACAATCAGCTGCGCGGGCGCTCCGGTCGCCAGGGCGACCCGGGCGAGACCCAGTTCTACCTCTCGCTCGAGGATGACCTCATGCGCCTCTTCGGCGGCGAGCGCATGGACAGGATCGCCGCCATGATGGGGCACTATGACATGCCCGCCGACACGCCCATCCAGTCCAAGCTGGTCAGCAGGGCCATCGAGGGTGCCCAGCGCAAGGTCGAGGAGATAAACTTTGCCATGCGCAAGCAGGTGCTTGAGTACGACGACGTGATGAACGAGCAGCGGCGGGTCATCTACGAGGAGCGTGGCAAGATCCTGGACGGCAAGGACCTCTTGGGTCACATCAATGATGTGACCTACGATACCGTGCGGCGCAAGGTGGAGGAGCTCTGTCCCGAGGGACAGGACCCCGAGGACTGGGACCTCGTGGGCTTGCGCGGGTGGGTGGAGGGGCTTACCGGTCGCAAGGACATGCCTGAGTTCGGGAGTGACCTGGATCGTGCTAGTGAGGAACAAGGTCGTGACGAGGGTATTTCCTCAGAAGTGATGGACGCTCGGGAGGGCCGGGAGTCGGGTCTTTCTGAAGAGCGTGGGGATGGTTCAGACGATGGCCCCGAAGCTTCCATACCCGACCCTGATGAGGATGCTGGGTCGCAACCCACGGGAACAGGAAAGGGTGATGAGAAGCCCGACTCTTCCGGCGACGCGGAGACTCGTGGCAAGGATGGCGACGAGGATTCAGGTGAGTCGGAGCCAGTCAATGTGGCTTCAGGCGAAGGTGATCGATCCGTCCAGGATGGCAAAAAACCGATTGCCACTTCGCCCGACGCAAGGGATGAGGATGAGTTGCGCGGTCCCTCTAGGGGTCCACTTGCGCGGTTACTCGCCTGGTTCCGGGGTCTTGGTTCACGTAAGAAGGGAGGACAGCCGGAAGACGACAAGCGCCCAGATGTCGGGAAGCGTGTCGAGTCTGTTTCGGAGGAGTCGGAAGGCACGTCGGGGGATTCGGATAAAGCTGAAGACGACGTGGATGGCGGCTCCGGAGTATCCGTGAGTGGCTCAGACGAGGATGGGAGGACGCAATCCTCAAGGACTGGCACGGATGAGGAAAACAGAGACTCCAATTCCTCCAGTGAGGGCGACGGAGAAGAGAGACCCTCAGGGGATGGAACGGACCGGCATTCCTTGTCTCAGGATGCTAGTGATAAGTCTGCGCGTGACGACGTCAAGGCATCATGCAGCCATGGCGACGTAGAGAAGTCACAGGACGCTAGGAGCCAAGACGCTGATGAACGTGTCGAGTCTGCTGCGGGAGAGTCAGAAAGTACGTCGAAGGACCAAGACGAGCCAGCTGGCAAGGAGGATGAGATTTCCGTCAGCGGTAAATCCTCAGTTGCGTCAAAGGATAGCGCGAAGACTATAGGCACGACAAACGAGGACGGTGGGGTATCCTCTAGTCAATCTGTAAGAGCAGTTCCTAGCGACGATGAGGGTTGCGATCTGTTCGATATCGACGACCTTGATCAGATTGATGTCATCGATCACGTGGATCGCTTCGTCAGCGGCTGCTATTCGGAAAAGTCCGACCAGCTCCCCGACGGCATGATGCAGGCCCTCTCAGCTCAGGTCATGCTGCGCGTCATCGACACGCGGTGGATGTCCTACCTGCAGGAGATGGACTACCTCAGGGCTGGTATCGGGCTTAGGGGCTTTGGCCAGCGTGATCCCCTTGTCGAGTACAAGGCTGAGGCCTATGCCGCCTTTACTGAGCTCGTCAACACCATGTACGAGGACTTTCTGCGCACCATTCTGAGGATAGAGCTGGCTCCTGTCATGCAAGCCCGAGCGCTCGAGTCCGAGGGTGATGACGCCCTGCGTGGGGCGAGGTACTCCGGTCCCGCCGAGGTCGACGGCGACCAGGGGAGCGGCAGGATGTCTGCCCGCCTCGCCCCAAAGGGGGCAGGTACCGCGCAAGCGCAGACTACGGCCCCCGTTCCAAGCGCCCCAAGTAAGCCCGTCACCTACCGCAAGGCCGATAGCTCCGACCCCTACGTGAATGTCGGGCGCAACGACCCCTGCCCCTGCGGCAGCGGCAAGAAGTTCAAGAACTGCCACGGCAAAAACCGTGGTGGCGGGACGCGATAGATGGCGGAGATCACGCAGGTAGACGGAGGTGTTCTCCTTAGAAGCAGTCCAGCAAGTGAGGGGCCACAATGTCATCGCCATGTGGTAGGACGTGGTATTGTTGGTTTGCGTGCATCTCACAGGGAGGGGTCCTGCGGGTATCACCCTAAGGATCCCTTCACCAGTCCTCCCTCCGAGACTTGAGTCGTTCGGACAATCGTGTGCCTACGATCTGCGCATCCAGCATCTGGGCGGTACAGGCTAATTGCTTCAACTCCTGATGCCACTGTTAGCTACTTTGGCTTAAAATCAATATAAGTGGCATGGGATAGCTCGCACGAGTCATTGGAGAACCGCATGTTTAATCCTCCCAACAAAACGCAGGCAAATTCGTTATTCCAAGAAGAGGTCCAAGAGGTGAACAGGCTCTCGGAGCGCTTTGAGGTCATGTCGGACGAGCAGCTTGCTGGCATGACCGTCTGGCTCAGGAGGCGCCGCGAGCGGGGTGAGACCCTCGACAAGCTGCTCCCCGAGGCCTTCGCCACCGTGAGGGAGGCGTCTAGCCGGGTGATGGGGATGCGCCACTTCGACGAGCAGATCATGGGTGGCGTCGCCTTGCACAGGAGCATGGTCGCCGAGATGAGGGACGGCGAGGGGAGGACCCTGCTCGTCGCCCCACTCGCGGCGTACCTGAGCGCCATCGCCGGCAAGGGTGTCCACGTCGTTACCGTGAGCGATTACCTCGCCAAGTGCGACAGTGAGAGGCTGGGCAGGCTCTATGAGCGCCTAGGCATGAGGGTGGGCTGCCTGCAGAGTGGCATGGATCTTGCTAAGAGGCGCGAGGCCTACAAGGCTGACGTCACCTACGGCTCCTACCGCGAGTTCGGCTTCGACTACCTGCGCGACAACATAGTCATGCGTGCGAACCAGCGCGTGCAGCGCGGTCACGCCTTCGCGATCGTGGACGATGCGGACTATATCCTCATCGACGAGGCGAGGACACCCCTCACTATCTCGGGTCCCGGTGTAAGCTCTGCCAGCACATACCAGGACTTCGCGCGGGCGGTCCGTGGGCTCACCCACAGCGTCGACTTCGAGATGAACGGGGTCGAGCATACCATCGTGGAAACCGATGAGGGCCTGCGCAAGATAGAGCGGAGGCTGGGTATCGACGATCTGTATTCGGATCCCTCGGGCCAGCTGGCCAACCACCTCCGACAGGCGCTCAGGGCCCAGTACCTGTTCCACCGCGACCGGCAGTACATGGTCGTGGGTGGCGAGGTCAAGATAGTCGACGAGTCTACGGGTCGCGTCATGGAGGGAAGGCGCCACTCGGAGGGCCTCCACCAAGCTATCGAGGCCAAGGAGGGTGTGTGCGTTAGGGAGGAGAACCAGACCCTCGCCACCATCGCCCTGCAGAACTACTTCCGCCTCTACGACAAGCTCTCGGGCGTGACGGGCGCTGCCACGGATGTGGGAGCAGAACTCAAAACGACCTACGATACTGCGGTCGTCACTATCCCCACCAACAGGCCCGTGATCCGGAAGGACAACTCCGACCTCGTCTACCAGAGCGTGGACGCGAAGTTCGCCGCCGTCGCCGACGACATCGTCGAGCGCCACGCCAAAGGCCAGCCCGTGCTCGTGGGCACCGCCTCGATCGAGAGCTCCGAGCGGCTCTCGCGCACCCTCAACAAGCGCGGCGTCCCGCACGAGGTCCTGAGCGCCAAGTTCCACGAGCGCGAGGCCCATATCATCGCCCAGGCCGGCCGCGAGGGCGTCGTCACGATAGCGACAAACATGGCCGACCGCGGCACGGACATCATCCTCGGCGGCAACCCCGACGAGCTCGCGCTCGACATGATGCGCGAGAGGGGCTACTTTCGTCCTGCCAAGGAGGGGGAGGAGCCCGGAGAGCCGAGCGAGGCGGAGTGGGGGGAGGCCCTCGGGGAGGCCAGGGAGGTCTGCGAGGCCGAGAGGGGGCGCGTCCTCAAGGCCGGCGGCCTCTGCGTGATCGGCACCGAGCGCCACGAGAGCCGTCGCATCGACAACCAGCTGCGCGGACGCTCCGGCCGCCGGGGAGACCCGGGCGAGACCCAGTTCTACCTCTCGCTCGAGGACGACCTCATGCGCCTCTTCGATGCCGAGCGCATGGACAAGATCGCCGCCATGATGGCACGCTACGACATGCCTGCGGACGTGCCCATCCAGTCCAGGCTGGTCAGCCGGGGCGTCGAGGGTGCCCAGCGCAAGGTTGAGGCGGAGAATTCCGCCAATCGCAAGCTGGGCCTCGACTACGACGAGGTCTTGGAGGGGCAGCGCAAGGACATCTACAAGAAACGCGACAGGATCCTGGACGGTGGTGAGGTCGTCATCGGTGAGGCCATATCCGATGTGGTCCGGCGTCGCGTGTCCGGATTCTGCCCAGGAGAGGTAGGCCCTGGCGGGTGGGACCTCAAGGGCCTGCGCGGCTGGGTAGAGGGGCTCACCGGCAGCGAAGGCCTGCCTGGGTTTGAGGGTGAACGGGACCGTAGGTCGGTCGAGGCTCACGTCAAGGCCTTCGTTGATCTTTGCTACTCGCAGAAGTCCCGCCAGCTCTCCGACGGCGTGATGCGGACCCTCTCCACCTGGGCAATGCTGCGCGCCATCGACGCGTGCTGGGCGTCCCACCTGCAAAAGATGAGCTACCTCAGGGCCGGCATCGGGCTCAGGCACTTCGGCGGGACTCCTCCCTTGGCCGCGTACCAGGACGAGGCCCGCGCCGCCTTCGCCGAGCTCGAAAGTGACATACGCGAGGACTTCCTGCGCACCATCCTGAGGTTCAATCCCGCACCTGCTGAAGAGGCCCAAGCGCCTGAGTCTGGGGATGACAGCGACAGGATGTTCGAGGCGGGGCGCTCCGGTCCTGTCGAGGCCGATGGCAACTCGGAGAGCGGTGTGGTGTCCGCGCGCCGCGCCGCGAGGTGGACGGACACCGCGAAGGCGCAAGCCCCAGACCCCGCCCCGAGCAAGCCCGTCGCCTACCGCAAGGCCGACAGCTCCGACCCCTACATGAGCGTCGTGCGCAACGACCCCTGTCCCTGCGGCAGCGGCAAGAAGTTCAAGAACTGCCACGGCAAAAACCGTGGTGGCGGGACGCGATAGATGGCGGAGATCACGCAGGCGGGTATAGACGCCCTCAAGGAGCAGCTCGATGAGGTGGAGGACTATCTGCGCCTTGACGAGCAGCGCCAAGTTGTCGCGCAACTCGAGGCCACAAGTACCGCGCCCAGCTTTTGGGATGACGCGGAGGTGGCGAGCGGGGTCATGGCCGAGTTGACCCAGGCCAAGGACGAGGTCAGCCGGGTG
>ERZ773035.2168-NODE-2168-length-13137-cov-30.391607_pt1 | contig 13137 bp, 10 predicted proteins | sample MGYA00511487_ERZ773035 | MGnify/ENA primary metagenome ERZ773035 (study PRJEB29015, sample SAMEA2737985) | human oral metagenome | biome: human oral; feature: human-associated habitat; material: dental | place: China | collected 2024 ...
CCAGCAGCCACAGCACGAAGGTCTCGCGCGCGAGGTTGTGGGGCCTGCCGGACCGGCGGGCCCGGCCGATCGCCTCGCGCACGTCCGCGGGACCCAGCTCCAGCCGCGTGCCGTCCACGACGATGGGGCGCGGCGAGTCGGGCACGCGCTGCAGGTCGCGCACCGCCCGGCGCAGGATCGTGGCCCACACCTGCCGGGACTTCACCTCGGCCGCCGCCGCCGTCTCCGCGCCGCGGGCCCGCACCCCCGGAACCAGGTCGGCCAGCGTGGTGGAGACCACGCCGGTCTCGCCCAGTGAGGGCAGGACCTGCTCCACGTAGCGCAGGAAGGTGCGCGAGGGCCCCACCAGGAGCACGCCCGAGCGCTCCAGGCGCTCGCGCTCGGAGTAGAACAGGTAGGCGACCCGGTGCAGCGCCACCGCCGTCTTGCCCGTGCCGGGCCCGCCCTGGACGACGAGCACCCCCCTGCCCCCGGAGGTGACGATCCGGTCCTGCTCGGCCTGGATCGTCGCCACGATGTCGCTCATGCGGCCGTCGCGGGCCGTGCTCATGGCGGCGATGAGAGCGCCCTCGCCCTGCAGGCCCGCGGCCACCGCGCGCCCGTCCCCTCCCGGCGCCGCCTCGAGCCCGCCGACGTCGATGAGCTCGTCCTCCACGCCCAGGACCGTGCGCTGCCGGGTCTCGATGTGCCGCCGGCGCACCAGGCCCATCGGGTCGGAGGCGGTCGCCTGGTAGAAGGCCCGCGCCAGCGGGGCGCGCCAGTCCAGGACCACCTCGCGGTGCTGGGCGTCCTGCAGCCCGGTGCGCCCCACGTAGTGCCTCCTGCCGGAGTCCGTGACCGGCCCGGTGGAGGCCCGGCCCTGGGCGGCCACGGTCCGCGGGTCCAGGTCCATGCGGCCGAACACGAGACGGTCCTCGACCCCCTCCAGGGAGGAGATCAGGTTCGTGTAGTGCACCGCGTAGGCGTCCCGCTCCCCGCGGGACTGGTGGGTGCCGCTGACCTCGCCGGCCTCCGTGACGGCCAGGGAGCGCCTGGCCTCGGCCAGCTGTCGGTCGAGCTCGCGGTAGGCCAGGTCGACGACCTCCTGCTCGGAGGCGATCTCGCGCTCGCGGGAGGCCTCGGCGGCGGCCCCCTCCGGCCGGCCGGCCGCGAAGGCCGTGGCGGTGGGGGAGTCGTGCGTGTCGCGGGGCTGAGTCACATGACCTCACTGAGGACGGGGGCGGGCGCGGGTGCGCCGGGACTGTACCGACGAACCGTCAGGCGCGCCGCGGTTCGCGGGGCGCCTCATTATTCTCCTGACCGGACTCGTTCGACGACGGCGGCGACGAAGACATCCAAGATGTGACACGATCGCCGTGTCGGATGCGGCGCGGGCCCCCGGGCCGGGGAACAGGCGGCCGGGGCCGGGCGTTGCACCCGTTGACAGTACGAGTGTCGCCGGTGCGTGCAGTGCACCGGCCGCGCCGGCGGCAGCCGTCGGCCCGGATGAGCGCCTCGAGCGCGAGAGGAGGAGCAGTGGGACCGCTGTACACCGTCGAGCACCCGGCTGAGGACCCGGCGTCCCCGCGCGTGCTCCTGCACCACTTCGACGGCGCCATGGACGCCGGGCACGCCGGGGCTCTCGCCATCGAGCAGCTGCTCATGACCCTGCCTCACGAGCGCATGGTCACCTTCGACGTCGACACGCTGGTCGACTACCGGGCCCGCCGCCCCGTCATGACCTACGCCACCCACACCTACGAGAGCGCGGTCATGCCCGAGCTCGTCCTGGACCTCTTCCAGGACGACGAGGGCGAGGACCTGCTCGTCCTCCACGGGGCCGAGCCCGACTTCCGGTGGAACGAGTTCGTCGGCGCGGTCACGCACCTGGTGGTCTCCATGGGCGTGTCCCGGGCCGTGGGCATGACCGGGCTGCCCCTGGCGACCCCGCACACCCGTCCCACCTACGTCCACCACCACGGCAACCGGCCCGAGCTGCTGCCGGACCAGCCCGACTTCTTCGGCCGGGTCGAGGTGCCGGGCTCCATGGGCGCATTCCTCGAGCTCCGGCTCGGGCAGGCCGGGCTCGACTCGCGCGGCCTGTCGGCCGGGATCCCGCACTACGTCGCCCGCGACGACTATCCCGCCGGGGCGGCGGCGCTGCTGGCCGCCGTCTCAGAGTCCACGGGCCTGGCCCTGCCGGTCGGCGATCTCGAGGCCGCGGCCAGCATCAACCGCGCCGAGATCGATGCCGAGGCGGCGGGGCAGCCCGAGGTCGCCGCCGTCGTCAGCGCGCTGGAGGCCCAGTACGACGCCGTCGCGCCGGTGAGCAGCGCCGACCTGGCGCGGGCCGTGGAGGTCCCCTCGGCGGACGAGATCGGTGCGCGCCTGGAGGCCTTCCTCCAGGCGACCGAGGCGGATCCGGACACCTGGCACCTCGACGACCGTCGGGAGGACTGAGACACGTCCCCTGCAGACCGCGGCCGAGGGGAGGCCGCTGGGCCGCCGCGCGCAGAGGCCGGGCCGCCGCGCCGCACCTGGGCGGCGCCAGGGCGTGGAGCGTCTTCCTGGCGGCCGCCCTCGTCTACCTCATGGCGGTCGCCGCCCGCACCAGCTTCGCGGTCGCGGTACCGCAGGCCGGCGACCGCTTCGTCGGCGGGTCGGGCGTGCTGGCCGTCTTCGTCGTGCTCCAGCTCGCCGTCTACGCCGCGGCGCAGCTGCCCGTGGGGCTCGCGCTGGACCGCTTCGGCCCTCGGCAGGTGCTCGTGGCCGGCGCCCTTCTTGTGGCCCTCGGTCAGGGGCTGCTGGCCCTGGCCGGCTCCCTGCCCGGGGCCATCGGGGCGCGTGCCCTGGTGGGGATCGGGGACGCCACCGCCTTCATCGGCGCCCTGCGTCTGGTGCCGGCGTGGTTCCCCCTGGGGCGGGTGCCGATGATGAGCCAGGTCGTCTCCGTGTTCGGCCAGTGCGGCCAGGTGGTCTCGGCCGTGCCCTTCGTCGCGGTGCTGGGCGCCGGCGGCTGGGAGAGGGCCTTCGCCGTCATGAGCGGGCTGGGCCTGGCCTCCGCGCTGATCGCCCTGGCCGTCATCCGCGACCTGCCGCCCGGCGCCGCTGTCGGCCCGCGTTCCGGCCGTGAGCCGGTCGGGGCCACGCTGGCGCGTGTCGTCCGCCAGCCGGGCACGTGGCTGGGCTTCTTCACCCACTGGATGGGGATGTTCCCGACCGCCGTCCTGGTGCTCATGTGGGGCATGTCGTGGATGACCCAGGGCCTGGGGCTGCCGACTGCGACTGCCTCGGCGCTGCTGACCGCCAACACGGCGGCGGGCGTTGTCGGCTCGTTCGTGGCCGGGGCGCTGTCCGCGCGGCTGCCCGCCCGCCGAGCCGCCACGATAACCGTGACCAGCCTCATGGCCCTGGGCGCGTGGTGCGCCGGCCTGGCTCTGCCCGGCGCGCTGCCGGCTGCGGCGACGGCCACGATCCTGCTGGGCTTCACGGCGCCCTTCAGCGGAGTCGGCTTCGACTCGGCCCGGTCCTTCAACGAGCCCGCCCGGTGGGGCACGTGCACCGGCGTGGTCAACATGGGCGGCTTCACGGCGACGATCCTGGCCGTCGAGCTGGTCGGGCTGGTGCTGGACGCCTCCGGCGGGGACCGCAGCGCGGAGGACTTCCGCGCGGCCTTCGCCGCGATGCTCGTGCCGTGGCTGACCGGGATGACCGGTCTCGTCCTGGCGCGCGGGGCGGTGGGACGGCGTCTGCGCGCCGGCGGACCCGCCGCCCGCTTCTGACGACCCGCCCCTGACTGCCCGCTTCTGACGGCCCTGCCCTGGACGGCGCGGCTCGGCCCCGCTCCTCCCGCCGCGAGCCGGGCTGCTCTCGGCGCCCGTCGCGGCCGCGGACCGAGGCGATCGTCGCGGCAGACGCCGAGCACCGCTGCGGGACCTTCGTCCTTGCCTACGGGTGCGCAAATCGTTATGGTTGGAATATGACGTTATAGAACGTTATGTCGAGCAGGGTCGCTCGTCAGGACTCCGGTCGCGTTGAGCCGGGGTGGGCGGCCCGGCTCGTCCGCCCACCTGCTGCCTGGATATCGGGAGGCCGCCATGGCTCACGACACCGCTCCGCCGCATGCCGGAGCCCGACTCGATCGGCTCCCGACCAGCCGATTCCACTGGGCCGTCTACTGGATGGTCGCCTTCGGGCTCCTGGTCGGCTGGAGCAACGCCATCGGCGGCCTCGTGCTCGCCGTCCTGACGGAGATCGGTTGGGCCGACAACGGCTCGGCCGCGGTCTTCTCGTCCCTGACGACGGCGGGTATGTTCGCCGGGGCGCTGCTCGGAGGAGTGCTGGGGGACAGGATGGGGCGCCGCAACGGGTTCCTGGCCTTCGTCCTGCTCCACATCATCACCATGGTCGTTGCGGCGTGCGCGCCGAGCATGACCTTCCTCATCGTGGTGCGCGTGTTCATGGGCGTGGCGCTGGGCGGGCTGCTCACCGTGCTCTTCGCCTCGTGGACGGAGTACGTCCCCTCCCGCGACCGCGGCTCGTGGTCCTCCCGCGCCTCCTTCGTCGGCAACTGGTCCTACCCGATCTGCTCCCTGATCGCCTCCTGGCTCGTCGGCGTCGTCGCACCCGAGATGAGCTGGCGCATCCAGTTTCTCATCCCCGCGGCGACCTCGGCGATCGTGCTCGCCGTCGTGTGGAGGGCCTTCCCCGAGTCGCCCCGCTGGCTGGAGTCCAAGGGGCGCTACGGCGAGGCCAACGAGATCCTCGACCGGATCGAGCGGTCGATCGAGTCCCGCAGGGGCATTGAGCTGGCGCCGGTGGCCGACGCGCAGACGGACGCCGACCGCGCCGACGGCAGGGTGGAGCTGCCCTACCGGGCCCTGTTCAAGGGCGAGCTGCTCAAGCGCGTGATCGTGGGGTCCTTCGTCCTCATCGCGATGAACGTCATCCAGTACACCCTCATCAACTGGCTGCCCAAGATGCTGCTGTCCCAGGGGATCAACCTGAAGGACTCCGTCGTCCTGAACACCATGAGCATGTTCGGCGCCCCGCTCGGCATCTTCATCGCGATCTTCGTCATCGACCGCCTCCCGCGCCGCGTCCTGGGCATCGGCCTGCTCCTGGTCATGGCCGTCCTCGGATACGTCTACTCGCTCCAGACGAGCATGACCGCGCTGTCGGTCGTCGGGTTCTTCCTCATCATCTTCGTCTACATGTACGTCTGCTTCGCCTCCGCGGTCTACGTCCCGGAGATCTGGCCCACCGCGGCGAAGCTGCGCGGCTCGGGGCTGGCGAACTCCGTGGGCCGCGTCAGCGGGATCCTCTCGCCCTACGCGGTGGCGGCGCTGCTCAGCGCCTCCGGCGTCACCGCCGTCTTCGTCCTGCTCGGCGCCACGGCCGTGGTCACGGCGGCCGTCATCGCGGTCCTCGGCGTCGAGAGCCGCGGGGTCTCGATCGAGTCCATCTCCCGCGTCGAGCCCCGGCCGGGCCGCTGACCCGGCCCACCCGACCCGCACCACCGAGAACGACAACCGGAAAGGAACCAGAGATGAAAGCGCTGGCACGATACGGCAAGGAGTTCGGCGGATACCGGCTCATCGACGTCCCGGAGCCGGAGGTCGGCGAGGAGGACCTGCTCGTCAGGGTCGGGGCCGCCACGATCTGCGGCGCCGACATGAAGCACTTCCGCGTGGACAACGGCTCGGACGAGCTCAACTCCATCCGCGGCCACGAGTTCGCCGGCCGGATCGTCCAGGTCGGGCAGAGGGTGCGCGACTGGCACGTGGGCCAGCGGGTCGTGTCGGACAACACCGGTCACGTCTGCGGGACCTGCCCGGCGTGCGAGAGGGCCGACTTCCTCGTGTGCCGGGACAAGACGAACATCGGCCTGGACAACAACCGCTGGGGCGGCGGATTCACCAAGTACGTCATCATCCCGGGCGAGATCCTGCGCATCCACCGGCACGCGATCTGGGAGATCCCGGACTGGCTGCCCTACGAGCAGGCGGCCGCCATCGAGCCCCTGTGCAACTCCTACAAGTCGGTGGCGGAGCAGACCCACCTCCGGCCCGGCCAGGACGTGGTCATTATGGGGGCCGGCCCGCTGGGGCTGTACGCCGTCCAGGTCGCCGGGCTCATGGGCGCGGTCAACATCGTCCTGGTGGGCCTCGACTCCGACGTGCCCACGCGCTTCGAGGTCGCCAAGGCGCTGGGGGCGACCCACGTCGTCAACGGCTCCCGCGAGGACGTGGTGGCGCGGTGCCGGCAGATCTGCGGCGAGGACAACCTGGGCCTGGTCATCGAGTGCTCGGGCTCCAACACCGCGCTCGAGCAGGCCATCGCCATGGTCCGCCCCAATGCCGAGATCGTTCGCGCCGGCATGGGCTTCAAGCCCCTCAACTTCTCCATCAACCGGATCACCGAGTGGAACATCGCCCTGCTCGGCCACATGGCCTACGACTCGACGACATGGCGCAACGTGCTGCGCCTGGTCGAGCACAACAAGGTCCGGATCGAGCCGATGATCACGCACAGGTTCGGCCTGTCGGAGTGGGAGAAGGGCTTCGAGGCGATGGCGGCCAAGGACGCCATCAAGGTCGTGCTGACCTATGACTTCGACGACTGAGACCGAATCGGGAAGAGAGGACAGGACATGCTTGCCGACATGCGGTGGTGGCTGCGCCACGGCCGGGACAACGGGTACGCGGTCCCGCACTTCAACGTGTGGAACGCCGAGATGCTCATGGGGATCATGGACGCCGCCGAGGAGGCCCGCTCGCCCGTGATCATCTCGTTTGGGACCAGCTTCGTCGCCAACGTCGTCTACGAGGAGTTCGCCCACCTGATGCGCACGATGGCCGAGCACTCCGCCGTGCCCGCCGTCGTCCTGTGGGACCACGGGCGCAGCTTCGAGATCGTGCACAACGCGTACCGCCACGGGGCCAACGCCGTCATGCGCGACGCCTCCAGGCTGCCCTTCGAGGACAACGTCTCCGAGACGAGGCGGGTGACCGACTACTTCCACCCGCGGGGCATCCCGGTCGAGGCCGAGCTCGGCCACGTCGGCGACCCCGGCGACTACGAGGACGCCATGGCCGCCTACAGCTACACGGATCCCGGGCAGGCCGCGGAGTTCGTGGAGCGGACCGGCTGCGACGCCCTGGCCGTGGCCGTGGGCAACATCCACGGCCCCTACTCCTCGACGCCCCGCATCGCCTTCGACGTCGTCGAGGCCGTGCGCGCCGCCGTGGACGTGCCGATCGTGCTCCACGGCGCGTCCGGGATACCCGACGACGACGTCCGCAGGGCCATCGACCTGGGCGTGTCCAAGGTGAACATCCACGCCGAGCTGGGCATGGCCGCCATGGACGCGATCCGGCAGGACACCTCGACCGACTTCGTCACCACCCAGCTGCGCGTGCGCGCCGCCCTCACCCAGCGCGCCCTGGACAAGATCGACCTGCTCGGGTCGGCCGGCCGCGCCTCGGCCATGCCCATGGTCGAGGGCGACGACGCCGACCGGGTCGTCCCGCCGTCCGGTCCCGCCGCCGCGAGCGGCTCCCGCACCTGACCCCGGGGCCCCGGGCGGGGGAGCGGCCCCGCCCGAGGCCGGCAAACCCCACCCCGGTCGGTGCCGGCAGCTCTGGCCCAGTGCCGGCCCAGCACCGACCGGAGGGCGTGCCGCGACGCGATCGCCCCACGCCCCACGCTGCAACCTGCGAGGATGTCATGAACGCTGTACGCGCCGTCGAGTGGCTCGAGAGGATGCCGGTGTCCCGGTGGCACTGGAAGATGTTCTGGGTGCTGGGGTTCGCGCTCCAGTTCAACGGGGTGCTCAACTCCTCGGGGAACTCGGTGCTCGCCGACCTCGTCGACCGCGGCTGGTCGAACAACTATCTCAACGCCTTCTTCTCCTCGGCCATGATGCTCGGGTTCTTCGTGGGCTCGCTGACAGCCGGCGTGGGGGACCGGATCGGCAGGAAGCGCGCCTACGAGCTGTGCATCCTGGTCTTCGGCGTCTTCGCCCTCGTGGCGGCGTGCTCCCCCACCATGGCGTTCCTCATCGTGTGCCGCGGCCTCATGGGTCTGGGCATGGGCGGAGGAATCGTGCTGGGCTACGGCACCTTCACCGAGCTCATCCCCGCGCCGGTGCGGGGAAGGTGGTCCTCGCGCATCTCGCTGCTGGGGAACCTCTCCCCGCTCATCGCCGCGGCGCTGGCCGCCGTCCTCATCCCGGCGCTGACGTGGCGGGCGATGTTCGTCGTCGGGGGCGCGGTCTCGCTCATCATGCTCCTTGTCGTCCACCGGCAGCTCGACGAGTCCCCCCGGTGGCTCATCAAGATGGGGCGCACCGATGAGGGCGTCGCCATCGTCCGGCGGATAGCCGCCCAGATCGGCTACACGGGCGAGGCCGCCGACGCATCCGGCGCCGACAGCGCCGACAGCGCTGCCGGTGCTGACTCCGGCGCGGCGGGCGAGGCCGCGCTGCCCGCGCACGAGAGCGTTCCCCTCATCGACTTCTTCCGGGGCCCCCTGGGACGGCGCACGCTCGTCGCCTCCGCGACGGTGGTCGCCATGAACCTCTCGCTCTACACGATCACGCAGTGGGTGCCGACCATCTTCGTCAACCAGGGGATCGACGTCAGGCGGTCCCTCCTGATGTCCATGACCATGATGATCGGCGCGCCCCTGGGCGTCTTCGCGGCGACGCTCATTATGGACCGGTTCCCGCGCAGGCTCCTGGGCGCGTCCCTCATCGCGATGATCGCGGTCCTCGGCACCGTCTACGCCAACCAGACCTCGCAGACGGCGATCCTCGTGTGGGGATTCATCATGATCCTCGTCCTGTACGTCTACAACGCCTTCGCCTCGGCGGTGTACGCCCCCGAGCTGTGGCCCACGGCGCAGAAGATGCGCGGGCTGGGGATCGCCAACAGCATCGGGCGGATCTCGGCGATCCTCTCCCCCTACCTGGTCGCCTGGCTGCTCACGGAGCTCGGGGTCGTCGCCGTCTTCGTCGCCCTGGGGATGATGCTCGCCGTGTGCGCCCTCATCCTGCTCCTCCTCGGCATCGAGACGGGCGGAGTCACCGTCGAGGAGATGAGCGTCTGCGGTCAGGACGCCTGACCGCGAATCAGTCACCCATCAGCCATCAGCGCGGTCGCGGGGGCGACGCGGCCCCCGCCCGCTCGCAGTCAGGAGAACGACATGACCGAGGACTCAACCAGGAGAACGACCGAGAACACGCGGGCCCTGCTCGAGGAGCCCGGACGCATGGTGATCGAGGCGTGCGAGCGCCCCGCTCCAGGACCGGACGAGGTGGTGATCAAGATCGCCCGGGTCGGCGTGTGCGGCTCCGACATCCACGGCTTCAGGTTCGGGCCCTACATCCCGCCGAGGCCCGGCCAGAGCGTCGGGCTGGGCCATGAGCCCTCCGGCGTCGTCGCCGAGGTCGGGCGGGGGGTCGCCGACCTGAAGGCCGGCGACCGCGTCTGCATCGAGCCGGGGCGGCCCTGCTACACCTGCGAGTTCTGCCTGTCGGGCCACTACAACACCTGCCCGGACGTGGACTTCATGGCGACGGCCCCCAGCTACCGGGGCGCCCTGACGGAGTACCTCGTCCATCCCGCCAACCTCGTCTTCCGCCTGCCCGACGAGCTCAGCCTGGACGAGGGCGCGCTGGTCGAGCCCGCCTCCGTGGCGACGCACGCCGTGGAGATGGCCGGCCCGCTGCTGGGCCGCACCGTCGTGGTCCTCGGCTCGGGAGCGGTCGGGCTCATGGTGTCGATGGTGGCGAGAATGGCCGGGGCCCGGTGCGTGGTGGCCGTCGACCTCCAGCAGCGGCGCCTGGACAAGGCCCTCCGGCTCGGGGCCGACGCCGCCATCAACGCGCGGGAGGCCGACGTCGCCGGGCGCATCCGCCAGATCGTCGGGCGCTACGGCGCGGACGTGGTCTTCGAGACCGCCGGGGCGGTGGCCACGGTCGAGCTCGGCCTCGCGGTCGTCAAGCGCCGCGGGAGGATCCTGGTCGTCGGCACGGTGCCGGGGGAGGCGCCCGTCTCCTTCCTCAAGATCAACCGCGAGGTGACCATCCAGACGGTGTTCCGCTACTGCAACAGCTACCCGACGACGATCGCGCTCATGCGCTCGGGCGCCCTCGACGTCTCCTCGCTGGTCGACAGGCACTTCGACTACGCCGACGTCCAGAAGGCCTTCGAGGTCGCCGCCGGCGAGCCCGAGGAGTTCACCAAGGCCGTCGTCGTCGTCGACGCGGACCTGACCTGAGGGGGCGGGCATGGACAACCTCGACGTCCTGTGCGTGGGCGCCTCCGTCGTCGACATCCCCCTGCGGCCGGTCGACGCCGGCGTGTTCGACCGGGTCTCCCACCCGGTCGACGACATCTCCATGCAGGTGGGCGGCGACGCCCTCAACGAGTCCATCGTCCTGGCCCGGCTCGGCGCGAGGACCGGGCTCGTCACCGCCGTCGGCGACGACGCGGCCGGCTCCTTCATCATCTCCCGGGCGCGGTCGGAGGGCGTGGACGTCTCGCGGGTCCGCATCCGCAAGGGCATGACGACGTCGTTGAACATCGGGCTCGTGCGGCCCGACGGCGAGCGCACCTTCATCACCAACCGGAACGGCAGCCTGTGGACGACCCGGGAGAGCGACCTCGACGTCGGGGGGCGGCTCGGCTTCGCCAGGATCCTCGCCTTCGGGTCGATATTCAACAACCCGCTGGTCTCCGGGGAGTGGATGGCCTCGCTGTTCCGGCGGGCGAGGGCCGCCGGCATGACGGTGTGCGCCGACATGGTGCCCAGCCGGACGGGCGCCGGCCTGGAGGACATCGCGGAGGCGCTGGGATGCGTGGACTACTTCTTCCCGAACGCCGACGAGGCCATCGGGCTGACCGGGGCCGCCGACGAGCGCCGGGCCGCAGCCGTGCTGCTCGACCACGGGGTCGCCAACGTCATCCTCAAGATGGGCGGGCGGGGGTGCCTCGTGTGCAGCGCGCACGCCACCGAGCTCGTGCCCGCGATCCGGCAGCGGGCCGTGGACACCACGGGCGCGGGCGACAACTTCGTCGCGGGCTACATACGGGCGCTCCTGCGGGGCGCGGACCCCGTGGACGCGGCGGTGTTCGCCAACGGCGTCGCGGCCGTCTCCGTGGGGGCACTCGGCGCGACGGCCGGCGTGCGCTCGCTCGCCCAGGTCGAAGAGCTCATCGCAGCCAACCGCTGAAAGGAGAGTCATATGAGGATCGGCGGCGCGGGGCCGGAGGTCTCGCGAATCGGACTGGGGACATGGGCCATCGGCGGCGGGCCCGCGTTCGGCGGCGCGGACGGCGAGCGGCGGGGGGCGGCGACCATCCGGGCCGCCCCCGGGCTGGGCGTCAACCTGATCGACACCGCCCCCGGATACAACTTCGGCCGCAGCGAGGAGATCGTCGGCGCGGCCATCGCCGGGCGCAGGCAGGACTACGTCATTACGACGAAGTGCGGCCTCGTGTGGGACCGGGAGGGGGCCTTCTTCAGCCGGGTCGGCGACACCGTCCTCAACCGGCGCCTGGACCCGGAGTCGATCGAGCAGGAGGTCGGCGCGAGCCTACAGCGGCTCGCAACGGACTACATCGACATCTACATGACGCACTGGCCCGCCGTCGAGCCGTTCAGCACCCCGATCTCCCAGACGGTCGAGTGCCTCATGCGGCTCAAGAGCAGCGGGCGCATCCGCGGGATCGGCGCCGCGAACGTCTCCTCCGCGCAGGTGCGCGAGTACCTCGCGCACGGCGACCTCGACATCGTCCAGATGCGGTACAGCATCCTCGACCGCACGGTCGAGGAGGACCTGCTGCCGACCTGCCTGGAGAACGGGATCGTCGTCCAGGCCTACTCCCCGCTCGAGATGGGGATCCTGGCCGGGGCCGTCCCGCGCGGGTACGTCCCCGAGCCCGGGAGCGCCCGCGAGGGCAAGAAGTGGTTCGAGCCGGCCCGGCTCGAGCGCGCGCTCGACATGCTCGACGCCTGGAGGCCGCTGTGCGACAAGTACGGGTGCGCCGCCGCGGACCTGGCGATCGCGTGGATCCTGCATCAGGACCCCGGCGTCGCCGTGCTGTCGGGGTCCACCAGCCCCGACCAGCTCAGGCAGAACGTCCGCGCCCTCGCGATCGACCTGTCCGAGCAGGACGCGCTGTGGATGCGGGAGTACGCCGAGCGGATCGGGTGAGCCCGCCGCGACGCGGCGGGCCGCCCGGCTACTTGGCGTCGTAGTTGAACCGGTAGCGGCTGGCGGTGATGTGCTGCCTGCCGACGTAGATGAGGGCGCCGCGGTCGTCGAGCATCTCGCGGTAGAAGAAGAAGATCGGCTCGCCGACGAGGATGTTCAGCAGCTGCGCCTGCACCTCGGTGGCCCCCATCGCGTCGATGTAGGAGTTCCTCGACCCCCCGACCGTGATGCCGTGATCGGCCAGCACCTCGAAGAGCGACCCCCTGAGATCCAGGGAGACGAGGAAGTGGAATCGCGAGTGGGGGTAGTAGTTGTTCTCGATCATGATCGGAACGCCGTCGGCGTAGTGCACGCGCTGGATGTAGAGGATCGGCTCGCCGTCGAAATCGACGTCCCCGGAGGCGTCCGGCGGCGGCGAGTCGAGCAGCTCCCTCCTGAGCACCTCCGCGGAGGGGACCATGCCGCTGGCGCGGCAGGACTCGGAGAAGCTGGAGATGTGCTCGATCTTCCTGGCCATCTTGCTCTCGCGGACGAAGGTGCCCTTGCCCTGCCGCTTGATCAGCAGACCGTGCTGGCAGAGCTCCTCAATGGCGCGACGAACTGTGATTCGGCTCACTCCATAGGTGGCGGCCAGCTCCGGCTCTGTCGGAATCTGCTGCCCCGGCCGGAAGCCGCCCGATGCGATGGCGGTGTTCAGGGACTGGGCGACCTGCGCGAAGAGGGGCTTCGTGCTCGTCCGCTCCAGCGAGATCTCAGGATTCGGCATCGGGGTATCCACTCCAGGCGTCGCTCGGTGCCAGCAGCCTATACCCGGGGCCTCTCGCGGCCGGGGAGCGGCCGTGCGGCGCGGCCGGCGGCGAGGAGGCTGGCGGCGAGGAGGCTGGCGGCGGTCAGGACAGGGCCGGGTCGTCGGCGCGCCAGGTGCGCACGGGCAG
>ERZ773035.2170-NODE-2170-length-13132-cov-24.562973_pt1 | contig 13132 bp, 15 predicted proteins | sample MGYA00511487_ERZ773035 | MGnify/ENA primary metagenome ERZ773035 (study PRJEB29015, sample SAMEA2737985) | human oral metagenome | biome: human oral; feature: human-associated habitat; material: dental | place: China | collected 2024 ...
CGCCGTCGCCGTCACCACCGCCTCCACCCCGTGGAGGATCGTCCTGACCATCACCGCGAGCCTCTACGGGTACGCCTACGGGTGGACCCTCCGGGACTCCGAGACCGACGGGGGGCGGTGACCATGGCGTCCGAGCACGTAGAACAGCTGCAAACCTGCGTCCGCGCCCTCAGCGCGATGGGCCTGACCTACGCCGATATCTCCGAGATAGAAGGCGTCTCCCGAGACACCATCAACACATGGGGCAAGGGCACGTCCCGCGCCCACGGGGCGGCCCCGATCGCGAAGATCGGCCGTACGGCCAGGGTCGTGCACCGGATGACGGTCACCCTCGCCGACATCGGCCGCCGCTACGCCCGCGGCGGAGCCGCGAGGGTGACGGTCCGCAGGGTATCCACCACGCCCGCATGGGCGCTCCGGCTGACCCTCGCCGCCGGCCAGGGCTGGATAGTCCCGGAGGCGCTGAGGCCGCCGCACGACGGGGAGTACTACCAGGGCCTCCATCCGACGCCGACGATCGAAACCCGGCCCGCCGGCACCTACCCGGGAAGCCTCATCGCCTACCAGCCGAAGCGCGGCGTGTGGCCCGTCGGCGCGGACTTCAAAATGTCCCCTCAGCTGAGGCTCCCGAGCGGATATAGGCACATAGTGGTAGACGTGCCCAACCTGCTCTTGTGGGCCCGGTTCAGCAACAACTTGCCGCCGGGGGACTACCCGTGGCGGCCCGACACCACCGGAGAATGATAGGAGGTGAGACGCCATGAGTTGGAGGTATCTCGGCTGGCTGTTCGGCGGCATGTTCAGATGCCATTTCGATGACGGCTGGCCCTGCTAGAAGCCGATAGGCGCCCTGGGGCCCCGGACCGTGCGAGTCCGGGGCCCTTCTCCGTTTTGACGCCGCCATCCGGAACAGTATATACTGTGGCCATGGAAAATCACGATCACGGCGTCGCCCGGATGGACGCCTATAGGAAACCGTCCCTCATCGTCTCCCCCGACCAGCTGGTCGCCTACCGGTACATGGCGGCGACGGCGTGGGAGAGACTCCGCCAGGAAGGCCGACTGCAGGGCCTGGTCTGGTTCGACCCGGAGTACCGGGTTGTCCCCGACGCCCGACGTCGCCACGGCCCGTACAGCGCCCAGCTGACAACCGTCGCCATCGGCGCCGTCCACGATAGATCCTACACCAACTCCCAGGGCTGGCTGATAGAAAACGTCACTCCCGGCCGTATGCAGGTCTCCGTCCAACTCCCTAAGGGGCAAGACGGGCAGTTCCCGGCTCTGTGGATATCGGACTTCGCCGCCGCCACGGGGCCCTCCGAGAATGATCCCTACCACTGCGAGGCTGTAGACTGGCACAGTCCGCTCAGGAAAGGAATGAGAAATGAGTAAACCGAAGTCTCCGCGGCGCCATGAGGGCATGAATGCCCGGGCGCCCCTGACGTCCTTGACCCGCTCCCACGCCCAGCGCGGCTGGGGGGGATTCGATCGGTGCATGACCTACGCGATGCAGGGTCTGGCCGTCTGCCTGCCCTCGAAATCCGCGGAGGGCCGCACCACCGCCTACCAGGTCGCGATGGCCTCCCATATCACCGACCGGTGGGCCAGGGAGGGCCTCAAGCGCCTCGAAAAGGCCGGCTTGATCTCCTGGGAGCGAGGCGGGATCGGCCCCGACGGCTGCCCCCGCCCCTCCTGGATCCGCGTAGACAAAAAGGCGTATCTCGCCTGGATCAATCTCCGCGAGTGGGTCAAGCGTAAGAAGGCCGCCGCCGTCGCCCGCTACCGGGCCTACAGGGAGCGGGTCTCCAAGATCGAGCACGCCCCCCAGCCGCCCGAGCGCCCGGAGACGCCGCGGGAAGCACCCGCGCCCACGCCTCCGGCGCCGAGCGCGCCGTTCGTGCAGAAGGATCGCAGGCCGTGCGACGTGGTCTACACGCCGACGGAGGTAGCCGAGATGAAGGACCGGATCCTCAGCTGTGGCTACGATTCCGATCGGGTATCGCAGATGATGCGGCGGCCCGTCGCCGGTTGGTGCGGCTGGGTGCTGGCCAGAGAGTTCGAAGCTGAACACGGTCTTAACGAGTACAACGTGGAGATGGCCCGGGACCCGGAGAACCGTCTGCTCAAACGCTTCGCGCAGTGACCGTCTGACCGTCCTCCCGGGCGTCCGCAGCCGCCCGGCCCCATAGCCGGATACCGTCATGCAAGCCCCCGCCAGGCGGTAGGGGGCATTAGTCGTGCCCAGGGTAGAATCAGGGCATGGAATCACACTCGAATCTCATCCCGCTCAGGCCCTCGCCGGCCGCTCGGGAAGTCGCGCTGCGCATCATCTCCCATCTCCACACGGCCGCCTGGGCCGTCGTGGACCTACGCCGCTCCATCGCCCGCGCCCTACCTGACGACGAAGCCCTGACGTCCGCCTGCGAGGCGCTCCTAGATGTGCTGGCGTCGGCCGACGCGGAGGCCAGCCACGCCTACAACCACGGCGTGCTAGGCGCATGCCCGCAGGGATTCTGGACTGATCCCATGCGGAACGCAAATCCTCACGGAACAGTGTTCCGCATGGACAAGGAGGATGGAGACGGACCCGAGCATCCCGACGCCCCGGATAAACCCCGGCATGCCGCCGATATGCTCTTCTGACCATGCGGAATACCGCTACCATTGCTCCCATTTCGGTGCGGCGGCAGAGTGTTCCGCATGGGCGATCCAGGGGTTTGCCCCGGACCGCCGGCCCAGACTGGGAAGCGCCCATGCGGAACGGAGTGCTAGCCATATCAATCTCCCTAAGGGAGAGAGTCTCCATAAGGGAGACTCTCTCTCCCTTAGATGAACCCTCTACATTTAGAGAAAAGCGAAAAGGGGGAGGGCGATCGGGAGGGTCCGCCCGCCGCGATGCGGCGGACCCTCCGCCCGCCCCCTTGGGGAGACGGGCTATCGCCTACTCGGGTGGTCCCAGTTCCCGGACCAGACCCAGGTTGTGGAGACGAGGGGGTATCTCCGACCGGGGGTATCTCCGACCGGGGGTACCCGAGTTGCGGTGGTTGCTCGGAGGGGGTACAATCAGGGACATGAGCGGAGGACGACGCTGGCGAGGCCGGAACCAGAAGCAGCTGCGGCAACTGGTAACGGACATCTACGGCTGGCGCTGCTCCATCTGCCACACGATGATCAACCCCGACGCGACGCGGCTGCGAGACCGACTGAGTATCGACCATGTGCTGCCCGTCAGCCGCGGAGGCACAGACGCGATCGAGAACCTGAGACCGGCGCACTACGGCTGCAATGCCGCTCGGGGCGACGGCTCTCGCACCGTCCGGCGCCGACCGACCGAAATCGGAATCGCATTTTTTCCAACGGGGCCTGGCCGGGAGCCCGCCCCCACTTTTCATTTCCCCCCAAATCGTCTAAAATTCGGAAAAAACAGCGAAAAGGAATGAAAATGCCATTATTCGACCTTGAGGTTCGAGACGAATCCCCGATCCACGACGCCGTCAAGGACCTGATAGACGATCTTGAGCGGGAGGACCTGCTCGATTACCGGACGAAACTACTCACCGTGGTGATGCTGTCCACGGCGAAGGCCCTGGACCGCGGTCTCTGCGCCGCGAAAGTCTCCGTCGCCACGACTCAACTCGCCAGACAACTCCTGGACGGCATTGAGATGCTCCCGAAGCCACCAGCGAAGACCGGCAGCGTGTTCGACACGCTGCAGACCGTCATCGAAGCCGTCACGGCCCGATCGATGGGACTCTGACCGTGTCCGTCCAGCTGCCCGACGGCCTGACCGCCGCCTACGCCACTCTCCGGGACCCGGACCGGCCCAGCCTCGGCCCCGTGGTCGCCGAAGTCTCCGAGCGGGTTCGCGGCCGCCGGCTAATGCCGTGGCAGCGGTACGTCGCCGACGTCGCCTGCGAACTGGACCCGGAGCATCCCGGCGAGTGGTGGTATCACACGGTGATGGTCTCCGTGCCCCGCCAGGCCGGCAAATCCGACCTGGTCGGCGCCATCCACCTGCACAGGATGTTCGCTTTCGCCGATCACCGGGCCGTGATGACGGCGCAGACCGGGAAGGACGCCGGAAAGCGCTGGCGGTCCTATGTGGACGATATCCCGGCCGTGGAGGACTCCGGCGTCGAAGTCCTGCGGGGCAAGGGCGCCGAGCGGCTCACCTACGCGCCGACCGGCGCCTATCTTGAGCCGTATCCGCCGACGGACTCCGCGATCCACGGCGACGCGATCGACCTGGAATCCGCGGACGAATGCTGGGCGTACACGCCGGAGCAGGGCACCGCGATCGAAGCCGCCGTCAAGCCCGCTCAGGCCACTCGGCGTCTCGCCCAGTCCTGGCGGCTGTCCACCCGCGGATCGGAGGCGACGTCGGGCGGATGGTGGGATGAGAAACTCGCCCACGGCCGGGCCGCCACCCGGGATCCAGGGTCCAGGGTGGCGTTCTTCGAATTCTCCGCCGACCCGGAACTGGCAGACCGGGACCCGTACGGCGACGCCACCCTCGCCTACCATCCCGCCATCGGCTACACCCAGTCGCTGCGGCGTCTCCGGGCGCTCGGCGACGGCCTGCCCCTCGCCGAGTGGCGCAGGGCGTTCCTCAACCTGCCGACCGCCGGGGACGACAAGGCGGCTTTCGACGTCGCCATGTGGACGTCCCGGGCGATCCCCGAGGACGATCCCGCCGCCCAGCACCGGCGTCCCGGCGACACCGTCATCGCCTACGACGCCTCCCGAGACGGGACCGGCGCCACCATCGCCGCGGCTTGGCTGGACGACGACGGAGACCCCGTCACCGTCATCGCCTGGTCCGGGAACGACGTCCGCGAACTCGAACCCCGGCTGCGCTACCTGTGGGCGGACGGCTACCGGAGGATCGTCGCCGACCCGACCGGGCCCACCCGGCTCATCGCTGAGACCCTCGCCGCCGACGGCATCGGCCAGGCCGGCGCCTACAGCGACTACCAGGACGCCTGCCAGGCCCTGATCGACCGGTCCCGGGACGGCACCGTCTCCCACGTCCAGGCCGGCTGCGTCGTCTCCGCGATCGACGTCGCCAGGCTCCGCGTCACCAACCGCGGTGTGGATTTCGACTCCGCCAAATCTGACGGGCCGATCGACGCCCTCCGCGCCACCGCCCTCGCCGTGTGGGCCGCCGGCAAATACCTATCCCGACCCGTCCTACAGATATGGTAGGGTGATCCACGTGGCACGAAACCCATTCGCATCCCTCGCCAGGGCCGTGGTCGGCCGCCAGGCGCCGCCCCGGCTGCAGCGCGTCGAAAACGGCGTCACCATCCGCCGTGACGCCGGCGAAGACCCGCGGGTCCTGGACTCCGTCTACCGGGCCCTCGCCATCCTCGAAGGATCCATCTCCCAACTCACCCTGGACCGGTACTCCCGCACTCTCGGGCGCCCCCGCGGCTCCGCCACCGGGATGATCCAGCGGATCCTGCCGCCCGACCAGACACTCCCAGGATTCCTCGGCGAGATAACCCAGTCCCTCGCCCAGACCGGCAACGCCTGGCTACGCGTCCCCGACGGCCCCGGACCGGTCAGGGTCCTGGACCCATCACGGTGCTCCGCCCGGATCGACGTCGCCACCGGGATCAAGACCATCACCTACGACACACTGGCCGTCTCCGACGTCCGCCAGCTGCAACTCACCCACGTTCCCGGCGAGCCGCTCGGCCAGGGCCCGATCCAGGCGTGGGCCGACGGACTCCGCGGCGCCATAGACGCACACCAATACGCCGCCCAGTGGACCAAGCGCGGCGGGCGCCCCACCGGGATCCTCACCACCGACCAGACTCTCTCCGCCGACATGGCGAAAGAGTGGAAAACGGCGGCGAACGCCACGATGACGCCGGAGGGCGGCGTCGCCGTGCTCGGTTCCGGCCTCACATACAAGCAATGCTATTTGACGCCTGCCGAGCTACAACTCCTGGACGTCCGCAAAGTCAACGTCATCTCCGTCGCCAGGATCTTCGGGATCCCGGCCCGGCTCATGCTCACCTCCGGCGACGGCGACTCCAAAACCTACGCCAACATGGAGCAAGAATCCATTCTATTCGTCCGGCATACGCTGATGCCGTACATGCGGGAAATCGAAGCCGCCCTGAGCGAGCTACTCCCGGATGATGTGCGTTTCAACGTGGATGGCTTCCTCAGGCCGGACACGACCACGCGGTACGCCGCCCACAAGGTCGCCATAGAGGCTGGATTCCTGACCGTAGACGAAGTCCGGGCCATCGAAGGCCTCAACCCACTAGACGATAAGGAAGAAGGTAACGCCGATGGCGAAGACAGAGCACCCGGCAGCGACCCTGAACCGGATCCGGAGGCGTAGCGCCCCCATCACCAAGCGCCTCGCCGACGCCGGGACCGGCGGCGGCTGGGAGATAACCGCACGGGCGGTCCCCCTGGACACGCCCACCGAGATATTCCCGGGCTTCGTGGAGACAATCAGCCCCGGCGCCATGATCCCGCGTGAGAACGGAGTCAAACTCTTCTCCGAGCACCGCGACGTCATCGGCGTCGTAACCGACACCCGCGAAGAGGACGGGGCCCTCGTGATCGACGCCCGCATCTCCGACACCCAGATCGGCCGGGACGTCCGCCAACTCATCGCCGACGGCGCCCTCACCCAAATGTCGATCGGGTTCCTGCCGGACTCCGGCGGCCAGACCGTCACCCACACCGAGGACGGGATCGACGTGACCGTCACCCGAGCAACCCTCTACGAAGTATCCGTGGTGCCTTTCCCGGCCTACGAAGACACCGCCATCACCGACCAACGCTCCAACACCAACACCGCTATCAACGAAATGAAGGTGAATGCTATGGCAGAGACCGCCATCGATAAACTGGACGACGCGATCGGCGGCATCTCCGCCGACGTCCGCGCCCTCCGCGACCGGATCGACCGAGTGGAGACCGCCCAGGTCACCGAGCCGCACCCCCTCGCCCAGTACCGGTCCTACGGGGACTACATCAAGAACGCCCCCGACGGCCTGGCTTTCCGGGACGTCACCGTCACCAAGGTCGGGCAGTCCGCGCAGCCGCCCGCCTGGCTCGGGCGCCTCCAAGCCAAAATGGAAGCAAAGAAACGCGTCACCAACGCGTTGGCGTACACGCACGACGTCCCGATGCAGGGCCAGACCGTCCAGTACTCCGTCTACAAAGAAGACTCCCTGACGGTCGCCGAGTACACGGAAGGCACCCAGGTGCCGACCGGGAGCCTCACCGACGAACTCAAGACCGCCAAAGTCACGTCGTTCGCGGGCGGCACGTCCCTCACCCGCGCCACCATCAACCGCGCGGATCCCGCGTTCCTGGACGATATCGGGCAGCGACTCGCCATCAAACACGCAAAAGCTTTCGAGGCGTGGAACGTGCAGTTCGTCCGCGAGCAGATCGTCGCCGCGGCGGCCAAGCACTCCGTCGGCGGCGCCACGAAAGCCAGCGAAATCACGGCGACCTCGCTGCGCAACGTCATCATCGACGCACAGAAAGCATATGATGACTCCGACCAGTATTCGATCGACGGGCTTTTCCTCACGTGGGACCTGATCAAGGTCATCGCGGCGCTCGGCGAGGAAAAACGGCTGCTCCGCTGGGTCGGCTCCGACACGGCCGTCGCAAACGAGGGCAAGATCGACCCGACCAAGCCCATCTCGCTGAACCTGTACGGTGTGCCCGTCGTGCCGATCCCCGGCGAGACACTCGCGTGCTTCTACGACAAGCGGGCGATCGTCGTCCGCGACGACGGGGAGGCGCCGCTCCGGCTGCAGCAGGACCAGGTGCTGGACCTGCGCCGCGACACCGCGGTCTACAGCGAGTGCGTCCACTACTGCCCGTTCCCCGGCGCACTCCTGCCCTGGACGTTCAAGCAGGGCTGACGCGTGGCGTTCACCGTCGATCTTGAGAAACTCAGGCTGGTCCTCACCCGCGAACTGCACCTCGCGGGTGGGGCCTCCACCCTGGAACCCACGGACATCGCGGAGATGATCGACACCGCCATCCAGATGGTCCGGTCCTACGTCGGCGCCTCCGAGCTACCCGACAAGATCGCCCACAGGGCCGTCCTCGAAGTTGCCCGCGAACTCAACACCAGGATGCTGAGTCCCGGAGGCGTTTTCTCCGCGTTCGCGGACGCCGGCAGCCCGGTGCGTCTCGCCCGGGACCCGCTCCGCGCCGTCTACCCCATGCTCGCTCCCTACGTCAGGCCAGGACTCGCATGACCGAGATACCCACCATCGCGGACTGCCGCGCCGAAATCCAAGAGGGCCTGGTCGGCGTCCTCGGCGCCGCTTTCGGGACCGATCTGAACGACGTCAGGTCCTACCTGCCGCAGACCCCGCCGCCGGCCACCGCCTGGATCGAACTCATGGGCGTCGAAGCCGGCGACACCCAGAACCTGCCGTACGCCCAGGCCCGGGCCACGTGGCGGGTCACCGTCACCGCCCGACCCGGCATGGCCGTCGCCGACGCCACCGCCTGGCTGGACCGGGTCGCCCAGGTCATGCTGTCCCTGGACGTCGGCGGTATCAGCATCAGCGAGTACGTCGCCATCTCCGGCGACGCCCTCGCCTCCCCGCTGCCCGCCGTCCGCATCACCATCAAAACCATCATCACACGAAAGGCCAAATAGTATGGCTATACAGCGCCTCCGGGGATCCAAACTGGTCCTCAAAATCGACAACGTGGACTACGCCGCCGAAATCTCCGAGTGGAAGTTCCCGAAAGAGGAAACCAAAGATGCGGGGACGAAGACGTTCGGCGACGTCATGAAAGGCTCCGTCGGCAAGGCAACCCTGGAAGTCACCATCGTCCAGTCCACTTCCGCCGAAGCTTTGCTGATGAAGGTTTTCGACAACCCCGGCAAAGACAACGTACCTTTCACGCTCGCCCCGCACGCCAATGACACGCCCACCGTGGACGAACCCCACTGGGTCGGCACGCTTGCGTTCCCGAAGCTCCGCCCCGCGATCGGCATCAAAGCCGGCGATGACGACAGCACGACCGAAATCGAATTCACGATCCGCAACCGCGAAAAGAAAACCCAAGCGTAATCAGGGGGCCTTGAGATGCATGACGGCGTCTACTCCGTGGGCGACGGAGTCACCATGCGCATCCAAGGGGCAGACAAGGCGCTGCGGGCCCTCGCCCGGGCCGGCGCCGAGACGAGCGACATGAAGGAACTCATGCACTCGCTCGGCGATCTCGTGGTCCGCACCGCCAAACCCCTCGCACCCCACAAGACCGGCCGGCTCGCAGGATCTATCCGCGCCGGCCGCGGCAAAACCAAGAGCGTGGTCTACGCCGGCCGGAAATCAATCCCGTACGCCGGCGTCCAACACTACGGATGGCCGAAACACCACATCAAACCGCATCCTTTCCTGGTACAGGCCCTCGAAGCCCGCAACCAGGACATCGTCAAACATCTCCTGAAAGGCCTGGGCGAGATATGCGACAAGCTCGGCCTGGACAACAACATCGGAGGAGGAACCATCTAATGGAACCCAACACCACTGACCAGTCGGAGGCCTTCTCGGCCTTCGCGGAATCCCTCACCATCGGGGAGCAGGTCATGTACACGACCATCACCGGCGCCGGCCTGGACGCCGACCCAGACCCCGGCCTCATGATGCGGGCCCTCGCCACCATCGCCCTGCAGCGCCTCGCCCAGCCCGGAGACCCAGCCATCACCCCGTCCGTCGCCGACGGACTCACCATGGCCGACGCCCTGGACGTCATTGAAGCCGCCTCGCGGGCCGAGCCGCCCCGCGACGCCGCCCTCACCGGGATCCTCGCCCGCATCCGCCCACACGCACCCAGCCAGCAAGCGGCGATCGAGGCGACGGCCCCGTTTCGTGAAACAGATGGCGGCCATGGTCGCCTCGGGCATCATCACGTCTCCCCGTGAGTACTGGGGCCTGACGCGGATGGAGACCGCGGCGCTCATCCGCGAGTGGAACCGCCGCCAGAAAGCATGAAAGTGCCCCCCGGGCCTGATGGAGAGAGAAGCGAAGAACAACTCAGGCCCGGGGGGCATCCCCCCGATGTCAGGAAAGGAACGAACCATCTGACAGAAGGGAGTCTATCAAGGTGGCAGGCAAGCAGTCAATCAAAATCAGTGTGACAGCCGACACGAAAAAATTCCGGTCGGAGATGGGGAAGATCGGGCAGGCCGAGGGCGGCGTCGGCAAGCTCAAACAATCCATGTCCGCCCTCGGCATCGGCATGAAAGGCCTCGCCGCTGGCGCCATAGGCTTCGGCGCCACCGCGGCTTTCGCCCTCGGCAAGCAGGCCGTCGGCGCCGCCAGCAACCTACAGCAATCCATGGGCGCCGTGGACGACGTTTTCAAGTCATCCGCTAAACAGGTCCACGCCTACGCACAAAAAGCCGCCGACGCCGTCGGACTCTCCCGAAACCAATACAATGAAATGGCAACCCTGATCGGCACCCAGCTGAAAAACGGGGGCACCGCAGCCAACCAACTCGCCGACCAGGCCAACAAAGTCATCAAAATCGGCGCAGACCTGAGCGCGCAGTTCGGCGGCAACACGAAAGACGCCGTAGACGCGCTCTCCGCAGCTTTGAAAGGTGAGCGGGATCCGATCGAGAAATACGGTATTTCCCTCACCCAGAACGCGATCGACGCCGAAGCCGCGGCACTCGGCTACAAGAAAGTCAACGGACAGCTAACCACACAGGCCACACAAGCCGCCACGCTCTCCCTGATCCAAAAGCAATCCGCGGACTCTACCGGGAAATTCGCTCGGGAAACAGACACTCTCGCGCACAAGCAACAGGTGTTGTCGGCGAAATGGGAGGATGCCAAGGCCAAGCTCGGCAACATGTTGCTGCCCATCGTCACCAAGGTGACGGGTTTCATCGCCGACCATATCGTCCCGCTCATCGGCAAGCTCCCCGGCCTCCTGGCCGGACTAGGCCGCGTCATCGGCGGCGTTTTCGTCGGCGCCTGGCGGCTACTCGTCGGCGTCGTCAAGGCCGCGGCCGTCGCCCTGAAAATCGCGTGGGAGGCCATCAAGCTGGTCTTCCAGATCGGCGTCACCGCCGTCTCCGCTGTCATGTCCGGCCTCGCCACCGTCGTAGGCCTGGCGTGGGAGGGCGTCAAGCTCATCTTCACGGTCGCCGTCGCCATCGTCAAAGCCGCCTGGGAGGGGTTCATCGCCCTCCTGAAGGGCGGGGCCGCGGTCATCGGCGCAGTCTTCACCGGCATCGCGACCGTCGCCGGCTGGGTGTGGGCGGGGATCAAGGCCGTCATCTCCGGCGCCGGCGCCGTCATCCAAGGCGTCTGGAACGGAATCCGCGTCGCTGCCGGCTGGCTCGGCTCCGCGTTCCAGGGGCTCCTCGGCGTCGTCAAATCCATCTGGTCCGGGATCAAGTCCGTCATCGGCGCCGCCGCCCACCAAATCAAAATAACATTCCAAACCATCATCGGGTCGATAGGAATGGTTATCGGGTGGTTCGGCAAGCTGCTCTCCAAAGTCTGGGGCGTGATAGGCCAGATAGCATCTTCCGTCTGGAACGGAATCACCAAAGTCGTAGGCTGGGTCGCCGAGATACCCGGGAAGATAGTGAAAGCTTTTGGCAACGCCGGGAAGATATTGTTGAACGTCGGCAAGAAAATCATCGGCGGCTTGTGGGACGGCATCAAGAGTGGTTTCGGCGCTATCAAAGACGGCTTCAAGTGGTTGACCAACAAGCTGACGTCCTGGAAGGGGCCGGAGTCCGTGGACCGGACTCTCCTGCGCGGCGCCGGCCAGCTGATCATCCAAGGCCTTGTGGACGGGATGGCGTCCCGGTACGGCGCCGTCCGATCCTCCCTCCAAGGCCTCACCCGCGCCCTGCCGGGCATGATCGACGGGCAGGCCCTCGCCGGCGTCCCCGCCGGCATGCCCCTCCCCGCCGTCGCCGCCGGTGTATCACGTGAAACACGGCCCGTCAACATCACCGTCTCCACCCTGACCGCGGACGCCCGCTCCGGCCAGGCCGTCGTGGACGCCATCCGCGACTACGAGCGCACCACCGGCCGGCACCTGATAGGATAGGGAGTATCATGCACGTCTACCCGCCCGTGAGCAGCTTCGACTTCGCGCCCAAGCACTGGCGCCAGCGATCCGGCGACCAATGGGGCCAAGACAAGGTGCGCATCTTCGTCCCCGACGCCCAGCGGCACGACCCGAAGGGCGATTTTACTTTCAAGGCCGACTCCCGCGACCTGATCACGATCAACCTGCCGCCCATCCCCGCATCCTGGGAGCCAGCCGTCGCCGTCACCATCAAATGCCCCACCGTCCCGGGCGCGACCGCGCGGATCGGGATTCAGGGCGCCATCCGCACCCAGACCATGGACGGCACCGACCGCACCTGGCTCTCCTACAATCCACGCTACCTGCAGCGCCTCACCATAGAGACACCCGAGGTATGCGACGGCCAAGAGTGCGATCTGCACGTCGAACACGAGCTTGAAATACCGGGCGGCGCCATGGCCGCCACGGGCCCGGAGGCCTACGCCCTCATGGCCCAGCTACCCGACCCAGCCTCCGCAGACCAGCGTCTCGGCAAAATCATCCTCGGCTCCACCACCCTGCCCGACCCGAACAGGAAAGTCGGCGACTGGGACACGCTAGGGAACATAAAACTCGGCGAGTACACGCTCGCGCCCACCGACGCCGACTTGGTATGGGTGAACATGCTCGAAAACGGCACCACCGTCACGACCGAGCGCGGCCTAGACTACGACGGCATCACCTCCAACTATAAAATCGGCACCATGAAAGCCGTCTACAAGGACTCCTACGATCCTCGTGTCGCCAAGATCCACAGGGGCCGCCGGACCATCCTCGTGCATGTCCCGTCCGCTACGCCGATCTTCACCGGCACCGTCGATACGGTCGTCTCCCACTACCAGCCCGACGGCACCTACACCACCGAGATAACCTCCGTGGACTCCACCGCCAAACTCGCAGCCAAAACCAGCGTCGGGCCGCTGTCTGAGGGGTGGGTGTGGACGGCGAACGGAATCGGCGAAGTCACCGGCCCCAACGGCATCTCGTGGCACACCACCCTCAAGAGCGACAACGGCTGGTC
>ERZ773035.2172-NODE-2172-length-13110-cov-7.630946_pt1 | contig 13110 bp, 11 predicted proteins | sample MGYA00511487_ERZ773035 | MGnify/ENA primary metagenome ERZ773035 (study PRJEB29015, sample SAMEA2737985) | human oral metagenome | biome: human oral; feature: human-associated habitat; material: dental | place: China | collected 2024 ...
GCGCGGCTGCAGCAGCTGGATGTCGCTCAGGCACCGGAAATGCTGCGCGCCATGTCCGAGGCCATCAGCCGGCTGGATGGCAAGGCTGCCGCTGCCCAGTGGGTGCGCCAGCTGGTCAACAAGCATCCCACCCTCAGCGGCCTGCAGGTGCTGCTGTCGCTCTCACGTCGCGGCGACAAGAACGGCCCCGCCACGGTGGAAGACCTGGACGAGGACGCGCTGGCGGCCACGCTGCGCAAGCTCACCCAGCGCATGAGCCACTATGGCTGCCGTGTCTGCGGCTTCCGCGGCCAGCAGTACTACTGGCAGTGCCCGGGCTGCGGCCGCTGGGACAGCTACGGCCCGCGGCCAGGCGAGGAAAGCGTCTCCTGACCCTTCCTGCTGTTCCGCCCCTCTCCACACCTCCTGTTGGCCGAGCATGACTCGGCCACCTGGCTGATGCGCCGGCTCCTTCCGGCGCGCTAGGCTCTCCCCCTTTGACGTGCCGCATCCGTTCGGACGGCACGGCAGACGGGGAGTTCGCCATGCAGACCATCTTCCGGGCAGGGGCCGCCCTGTCGTTACCGACGGGCCGTCTCGGCCGACTCATTGCCGTCCCCCAGACGTTTCTGTCGCCGTTTCTGCTGTTGCTTTCGTGGCTGCTGGCAGGCGGCGCATCTGCATGGGCGGCGGACCTATCCCCGGATGGGGCGCCAGCTCCCGTCGTGGCAGCCGCCACCGTTCCGGATACCGCCCAAGCGGACATTCCCGGCCACGTGGACGTTCTCGCTCTAAGCAGCCCTCCCGACCTGGTGGGACTCCCCGACGCATCCCTCGCTGCCAACACGGCCATCGACGCCAACCGCGCCACGGCCGAGCAGCTGCAGACCCTGCGCGGCATCGGACCGGCCATGGCGGCACGCATCATCGCCGAGCGCGAACGTCATCCTTTTGCCAGTCTCGACGACCTTGCCCGTCGGGTGCGCGGCGTGGGCGCGCGCCGCCTTCGTCAGTGGCAGGAAGCGGGACTGGTCCTGTCGTCCCGGCCGTCTGCTGTTGTGCAGGATCGTGCCGTGCACGGGCATCTTGGCCATGCCCTGAGCGTCGGTGCCCGGGGAGCTGATACCCAAGGAACCCAGGTCCAGGGCGTTGACACTCGGGGCACCAATGTCCAGGGCGCCCATGCTCCGGGTACCCAAGCCCCGGTGGGCGGCGCAAGTGCTCGCGCCAGACGTGTCTCGACCCCTCCGCCGTGCCATGCGGGGGCCGCCGGACGCCGAATCGAGGTCATCCGGGGCAATCCGCGTCAGCCCTCCCGAGCCACCATGGCACGTCCGGTTCGAGCGACCAGGGGGCGGTCCGGGGCAGGGCGGTCCTCAGCAGAGAGACCCGCAGCCGGGCGTACAGCAGCAGAGCGATTCCCGGCCGGTCCGCACTCAGGGGATGCCGCCCTGTCCCGAAGCGTCCCGGCCACAGGTTCGCGCGCGGCTTCCCGCGCCCGTGGTCATCGCGCGGACGAGTCCTCCTGTCGCCTGCAACGACGGGCCCATCAGCGCGGCCGCAGCGGGAAGGGCGCTCAGGTCCGGCGCAGCACGGCCCCGTCGCTATTCGAGGACCGGCCGCTCTTCGATTGCCGTTCGATATTCGATGAACGTTCCAGGCTGCTGCCCAAAAGTTGATTCGTTGCCTTATCAGCCTGTCTTCCCGGCAAGCCGAAAATATCGTCATCCCCTTCGTTATCGGGCAGTCCGGTGTTTTCCCTAGGGATCCTCTGAACAAGTCCCCGCGGCCGTCGCATCTCCGTAACGGGCGCATGACTGCGTTGTCATTTGCTGTCAATAGTACCGCTATTGACAGCAAATATCGCCTTGTCCTGCATCCTGTTCCGTGGCGCGCCGGTTCGCGCGACTTATCCAGAGGATCCCTGGAATCCGGCGTTTTCCCTAATGCCGTCCCGGGCATTTTTTTCGACAGCGCCGCTATACTCTGATCACACTTTTCCCTTGAACCCCGCTGTCGTTCAGCGACACAGGATCCTTCCCTTACTCCTATGAGCACAAGAACCGAATCGAACGTTTCCGAATCCGGCCTCGACGAAGGGCTGGTCCTGGTCCTGAACTGTGGTTCGTCCAGCATCAAGTTCGCCCTGTACGATGCTGCCGAACATCCGCTGCCCAAGCGCCCGATGTGGAGCGGCAAGGCGGTGGACATCGGTGGCCCCAATGTCACCTACGAGGACACCGACACCCCCTGCGGCCCGCTGCGTACCGAAGACGACGGTCGCCGTCCCTATGTCGCCGCGATCGACTACATCCGTGCGCGGGTCCGCAAGCGCGTGGGCCAGCGCCGGCTCATCGGCGTCGCGCACCGCGTCGTGCATGGCGGCCCCAAGTATTCCCATCCGGTGCGCATGGACGCCCAGGTGCTGGCCGACCTGAAGAGCTACATCCCGCTGGCCCCGCTGCATCAGCCCTACGCGCTGGAAGCCATCGCCGCGCTGATGGAAGGGGTGCCCGACCTGCCGCAGGTGGCCTGTTTCGACACCTCCTTCCACTACACCATGCCCAAGGTGGAGAAGCAGCTGGGGCTGCCGTACGAGGTCTGGGACAAGGGCCTGCGCCGCTATGGCTTCCATGGCCTGTCGTATGAGTACATGGCGCTGTCGCTGCCCGAGCACTATGGGGACATTGCCCGTGGCAAGGTCGTCGTCGCCCACCTGGGCAGTGGCGCCAGCCTCTGCGCCATGGAGGACCTGAAGAGTCAGTCCACCACCATGGGCTTCTCGGTGCTCGACGGCCTGATGATGGGTACCCGTCCGGGCACGCTCGACCCCGGTGCCATCCTCTTCCTGATGGAATCGGAAAAGCTCAGCCTGAAGGACATGACCCGCATGCTGTACCACAAGTCGGGCCTGCTGGGCGTCTCCGGCCTGTCACCCGAGCCCCGGGTGCTGCTGGCCCGCGAGAACGAGGAAGGCGAGGTCGGCGATCGCATCCGCGATGCCATGCGCCTTTATGTGCGTCGGGTCATCCGCCAGATCGGTTCGCTCATTGCCATGATGAATGGCATCGACATGCTGGTATTCACCGCAGGTGTGGGTGAGAACAGCGCCGAGATCCGCCGTCGCATCCTGGAAGGGATGACCTACTTCGGCATCAAGGTGGATCAGGAAGCCAACAAGGCCAATGCTCCGGTCATCTCCACGCCCGACAGTGCTGTCAAGGTCGTGATCCAGCCCACCAACGAGGAATGGATCGCCGCGCGTCACGCCGTGCAACTCCTGCTGGGCAAGGAACAGCAGTGACCGACACCCCCGCATCGGGCGGGCATCCCTGGTTGCACCGGCTGGGCCTGTACGTCCGGCTGGTGCGCCTGCACAAGCCCATCGGCATCCTGCTGCTGGTCTGGCCCACGCTATGGGCGCTGTTCGTGGCCAGCCATGGCTGGCCGCCAGTTTATCCCCTGTTCGCTTTCTGCCTGGGCACCGTGCTGATGCGTTCGGCCGGCTGCGCCATCAACGACTTCGCCGACCGCGACTTCGACGGCGAGGTGGCACGCACCGTCGACCGGCCGCTGGCCCGCAAGGCCATTGCGCCCTGGGAGGCCGTGGCCGTCTTCGTGGTGCTCAGCCTGCTGGCGCTGCCCCTGGTGTTTCCCTTCGGGCCGCTGGTCTGGGGACTGGCCGTGGTGGCGGCTGTGCTGGCCGGCAGCTATCCGTTCTTCAAGCGCTTCTTTGCCATCCCGCAGGCCTACCTGGGCATTGCCTTCGGTTTCGGCATCCCGATGGGCTTTGCCGCGCTGACCGATACCGTCCCGCTGTCGGCCTGGATCATGCTGCTGGCCAACATCTTCTGGACGGTGGCCTATGACACCGAATACGCGATGGTCGACCGCGACGACGACCTGAAGATCGGCATCCGCACCTCGGCCATCACCTTCGGACGCCACGACGTGCTGGCGGTCATGAGTTGCTACGGCATCAGCCTGCTGCTGCTGGTCTGGGCCTTTGCCCGCGAGGGGCTGTCGTCCTGGTACTGGGTCGGCATCGTGCTGGCGGCTGGCGTGGCCGTCTACCACTACTTCCTCATTCGTCACCGCACCCGCGAAGGGTGCTTTGCTGCTTTCAACCACAACAACTGGTTTGGCGCCGCCGTCTTCCTGGGCGTGCTGCTCGGGGTCTTCTGCAAGTAGTCACACGCTGGCGGACGGCCGTCCTTCACCACAGCCGCCGGAGGGTGCGCCACAGCAGCGACAGCCCCCAGCTCCACAGCTCGTCCATGAAGGGCGGGCTTCCGGGCACGCTGCCCTCACGCCAGCGCTCCATCTGTTCGCGCTGGCGGTGCTTTTCCTGCAGATAGCCGGCCTGGTGTCGGGCCAGCGTCAGGCTGGCGCGCGCCTCGGCAGGCAGGGCTTTCTCGCCCAGCGTGCCAACCTGGGCGGCCTGGGCCTGCTGTTCGCTGCGTTCCTGGTAGCGCTGCATGGCCTGCGTCACTGCGTCCGGATCCAGCAGCGAGAAGGCCGAGCGGCAGTAGGGGCACGCGTGGTGCTGACGCAGATCCACCGGGGCGCCGCAGCTGCCGCAATGGATGACCCTCAGCGTGCGGGCCAGTGCCTGAACCTCGGCCGGCGCCAGCGGGCGCACGAAGCCTTTTTCCACCATGAAGGCCGGGAAGGTGCTGAAATGCCCGTGCTGGCGGGGGCAGCGATGAACCGTATAGGCGCCGCTGATGGTGCGGTCGGTGCCGCGCACCAGCGCCTGCCGGCAGCGCGGGCAGGCCATGTGTTCCTTCAGCGGAAGTTGCGGATCATCACGGTGGGCGTGCAAGGTGCGAAAGAGCGTCAGCACGCCATCGGGCGAGAGCAGCAGGTTCTCGCGCCGGTCGAACCAGATGCCATGACAGGCAAAGCACAGGTCCAGCACGATCTCGGTGTCATGCTGCCCGCCCAGCCGCAGCGTCTGCATCGGGGCGCGGCAGGAGGGGCAGGGAAGGGCTGACGGGGTCTCGAGCTGGGCGGCTTGCATGGTGAATGGGGACGCACGGCGCCGGAAGGGGCTTGCCTGGCGTCAGGCATGGCTGCCTTCCGAAGGCACAGGTCCCTCATGGTGTACCCGGCCACCCACCCGCGGTGCAGCCGTCCGATGCGTGGACGGCCGGCACCGTTGGGCTGCACCCGGCTCAGAACTGATAGTTCGCAGTCATCAGCACCGTGCACCGCCCCTCAACCGTTCTCCGCCGGCGGCCGCAGCACCTGCCGGATGTTCAGCCCCATGGCCATCAGCAGCCCGAAGTAGAGCAGGGCGCCGCCGGCCACCATGCCCAGCACCATGGCAATGCGCAGCCAGGGCGTGGCCTGCAGCGCCGCCCAGTCGAAGGACTCGGCACCCCAGCCCAGCAGGGCCGACATCACGGCCAGTGCCAGCGCCACTTTCAGCATGAAGGGCCGCCAGCCCGGACGGGGGGTGTAGCTGCCGCGCTTCTTCAGGCCGCGCAGCAGCCAGCCGGCGTTCAGCCAGGCGCCCAGCGAGATGGACAGCGCCAGCCCGGCATGGGCCAGCCATGGCACCAGCGCCAGGTTCATCAGCTGCGTGCAGATCAGCACCGTCACGGCGATCTTCACCGGCGTGCGCACGTCCTGCTTGGCAAAGAAGCCCGGCGCCAGGATGCGCACGGCCGTCAGCGCAAACAGCCCGGCCCCGTAGGCGCGCACGGTGTGCGAAGTCATCAGCAGGTCATGCTCGCTGAAGGCGCCATAGTGAAAGAGCAGCGCCGTCAGTGGTTTGGCCATCAGCGCCAGACCCACCATGGCCGGCGTGGCCAGCAGCAGTGCCAGCCGCAGCCCCCAGTCCAGCAGGTCGCTGTAGCGCTGCGTGTTGCCCGACGCATTGGCCTGCGAGAGGCTGGGCAGCAGCAGCGTGCCCATGGCGATGCCCAGCAGCGAGGTGGGAAACTCCATCAGCCGGTCGCCGTAGCTGACCCACGACACGCTGCCCGGTGCCAGCCATGAGGCAATCTGCGTGTTGATGATGAGGCTGAATTGCGCCACCGACACGGCCAGCAGCGTGGGGGCCATGTTCTTCATCACCCGCTGCACGGCCGGATCCTTCAGCGCGTGCCAGAACGACAGCCGGATGCGCGGCAGCATGCCGATGCGAACCAGCGACGGCACCTGCCACAGCAGCTGCAGCACGCCGCCGATCATCACGCCGGCCGCCAGGGCCAGCACCGGCGGATCGAAGTACGGGCTGAGAAAGAGCGCGGCCAGAATGATGGAGATGTTCAGCAGCACGGGGGCGAACGCCGGCACCGCAAAGCGCTTCCACAGGTTCAGCACCGCAGCGGCCAGCGCCACCAGCGAGATCAGCAGGATGTACGGGAACATCCAGCGCGTCATCAGCACGGCGATGGAGAAGGTCTGCGGATCCTGCCGCAGGCCGCTGGCCACCATCCACACCAGCCATGGGGCGGCCAGCACGCCCACCGTCACGACCGCCGTCAGCACCCAGAACAGCATCGTTGCCACCGCATCCAGTACCCGGCGCGTTTCCTCGGGCGAATGCTGCTGGCTCTGCGCCAGCACCGGCACGAAGGCCTGCGTGAAAGCCCCTTCGGCAAACAGCCGCCGCAGCATGTTGGGCAGCCGGAAGGCCACGAAGAAGGCGTCCGTCAGCGCTCCTGCGCCATAGACCGAGGCCACCAGCGTCTCCCGGACCAGGCCCAGGATGCGGGAAACGAGGGTCAGACCACTGATGGTGGCGGCAGCGCGGAGGAGGTTCACGATGGAAAGCGGGGTGAAGGTGACGGGAAGGGCTGCACGGGGCGCTCATGGCGGCCCGGACGCATCATGCCCTGTCGCAGACTTGAAGGCACCGAAGATCGGACGCTATAATGATAAGCTTAGTTTTCGGGCAGTGTTGCCCGATCGTGAACATACGCAACCGGGCGGCCCGCAGTCGTTCCCGTTGTCTACCAGAGCCCTCGGGCTCCTAGAGGAAACCGCTCCATGGCAAACATCGCGTCGGCGCGCAAACGTGCTCGCCAGGCAGTCCAACTGAACGCCCACAACAGCAGCCTGCGTTCGCGCCTGCGTACCGCCATCAAGAAGGTGCGCAAGGCCGTTGCCGCTGGCGACAAGGAAGCCGCCGCGGCCCAGTTCCGGGCTTCGATGAGCGTCATCGACTCCATCGCCGACAAGAAGATCATCCACAAGAACGCCGCTGCCCGCCACAAGAGCCGGCTGTCGGCCGCCATCAAGGCCATGGCCTGATGGTGCCTTGTCGGCCGGCATCGCCCGGCCGATGATCAGCACACCCGGTCGCGTGCAGTCGGGCCTATCCCCGGTGCACCCATACCTGAAAAGCCGATTCCCGTAGCGCGCGGGCGTCGGCTTTTTGCCTTTTTGTTCTGTCGAACCTTTCTCAGGCGTGCTGCAGCAGCCCCAGCGCCTGCAGCCCGTTGCGCAGTGAATCCGTCCCGGTGAAGTGGATGCCCCGAAAGCCCAGTGCCCGGGCCGCCTCCACGTTACGCAACGAGTCGTCGATGAACACCGTGCGCTCCGGCATCAGCCCATGGCGTTGCACCAGCAGCCCGAAGATCTCGGCCTCCGGCTTGATCACCTTCTCCTCGCCGGACACGATGATGTCCTCGAACCATTGCAGGAAGGCAAAGCGTTCGCGCGCCACCGGGAAGGTCTCGGCCGACCAGTTGGTCAGCGCCAGCAGCCGCACCGGCTCGCGGCGCAGCTGCTCCAGCAGGGCCACCGATTCGGGCAGCTCGCCATTCAGCGTCTCGGGCCAGCGCAGGTGGTAGGCGGCAATTTCTTCAGCATATTGTGGAAACTGCGCCTGCAGCAGCTTCACCGCCTCGGCCCAGGGGCGACCCCGGTCCTGCTCCTGGTTCCATTCCGCCGTGCAGACCCGGCCCAGGAAGTCTTCCACCTCGGCCTCGGTGCTGAAGATCTTGCGGTACAGGTAGCGCGGGTTCCAGTCCACCAGCACCCCGCCCAGGTCGAAGACCACCGCGTCGACCGTGGGCGTGGTGTCGGTTGCCGTCGTGCTGCCGGATGGAACCGTCGTGTATTCAGACATCGTGAGCCCTCCTGTGCGTGGATCGTCTCCTATTCTTTCACAGGCTCTTCAAGGGCGTCTGAAGTCCCCAGGAATTCCCGAATCACCGGCAGCACCCAGTCTACCCGCTCTTCGTGGGCCGAATGCTCCGTGAACGGCAGGTGCAGAAGCTTCGCGCGCGGCACCCGGTCCAGCAGGGCCTGGGTGTGGGGGCGGCTGACGAAGGGATCATTCTCGCCGTGGATGATCAGCGTCCGGGCTCGGATGGCGCGGATGCGCTCGCCCGGATAGGCGTCATCACCGTCGCTCAGCCACATGGCCAGCACGGCCCGGGCAAAGGCATCGAAGTCCGGTTCGGGGTTCAGTGCCTCGTAGGTGCCCACGCCATAGGTCTGGCGGGTGCCCGGGAAAGTCTTTCGCCAGAAGGCGGGCGTGGCCTGCACCAGCTCGTCGCGGGCCGGATCATCAGGCGGCAGCTCCCACTGGGCGCCGATGGGGATGATGTGCGTGACCGGATTGGCCGGATCGGCCGCCAGCCGCAGCGCCACGATCCCGCCATCGCTGTGGCCGATGACGCCATAGCGCGTCAGTCCCAGATGCCGCACGACGGCCTTCACGTCCTCTTCCAGGCGCTGGTAGGACAGTGGCCGCGGGCCCAGCGTGGAGCGGCCGTGCCCACGGCTGTCGATGCCGATGAGGCGGTACGTCGCGGCCAGCCCCGGCATGAGCAGGTTCCAGGTCTCGATCTGGTCGAAGCCGCCTGGCAGGAACAGCAGCGCCGGCCCGTCCGGGTTGCCCTGTTCCTCCACATAGATGCGTGCGCCGTCGATGTCCAGGTGCTGGCCATCCCGATGATTGAAGGTGTGCATGTCAGGGCTCCGGAGGGGGCGGGTGGATGGGAAGAGGTGATGAAGGGATGCCCCGGGGGCGCAGCCTCGGGGAATGCAGCCTTTCGGGTACGTAGCCCCGGGGACATCATCCACCAGACCATGATAGCCACGCCCGCTGCCAGTTTCCGTCAGCAGGCCGTGTGATATGGTTTCAGCCCTTTCCCCTGATTCTTTGGGCTTCCCATGTTCATCGTCTCTCTCAGCTACATCAAACCCCTGCCCGAGGTGGAGCAGCACCTTGAGGCGCATCGCGCCTGGCTGGACAAGCAGTACGCTGCCGGCAGCCTGCTCATGTCCGGCCGCAAGCAGCCACGCACGGGCGGCGTCATCCTGATGCGTGCCGAAAGCCGGGCCGACGCCGAGCGTATCCTGGCGGAAGATCCTTTCCACCAGGCGGGCGTGGCCGACTACCAGCTCACCGAGTTTCAGGTTTCCAAGGTGGCGCCTGGACTGGAAGCCTGTCTGGAAGGCTGAGCGACGCCTGCGCCCGACGATCCCGCCGTGTGCTGATGCCCAGCGCCACGATGAACTCCAAGGCCAGCAGCAGCACGATGGTGGGGGCTGGCGCGCTGTCCAGGAAGAAGGCCAGGTAGACGCCCACCAGCGAGGTCACGACCGTCAGCAGCACCGCCACCACCAGCATGCGGCCGAAGGTGCGGGTGAGCAGCCGGGCGATGGCGCCCGGGGCGATCAGCAGCGAGATGGTCAGCACGATGCCCACTGACTTCAGCGCCCCCACCACGGCCAGCGACACCGCCGCCAGCAGCGCATAGTGCAGCAGGCGCACGGGCAGCCCCGCTGTGCGGGCCTGGACGGGGTCGAAGCTCTGCAGCATCAGGTCGCGCCATTTCAGGCTGATCCAGCCGGCCACCACCAGGGCAATGCTGCCGCTTTCCAGCAGATCCTGCGGGCTGGTGCCCAGCACGTCGCCGAACAGGATGTGCTCCAGATGCACCTCGCTGCGCGCCCAGACATACAGCAGCAACCCCAGGGCGAACATGCTGGAGAACACCACGCCCATCACCGTGTCCTGCTTGATGCGGCTGTGCTCGTTCACGTAGCCCGTGAGCAGCGCGCAGCCCATGCCGGCAACGAAGGCCCCCACCGCCAGCGGGATGCCGATCATGTAGGCGATCACCACGCCCGGGAAGACGGCGTGCGAAATGGCGTCCCCCATCAGCGCCCAGCCCTTCAGCACCAGAAAGCACGACAGCAGCGCACAGGGCACGGCCACTACCGCTGCCATCAGCAGTGCATCCCGCATGAAGTCGAATTGCAGGGGAAGCAGCAGGGTGTCGAGATCCATGGTGCAGAAGGGAATCGGAAAGGGGCAGAAAGTGGTGGGTGAATGGGGAAAGCGGGCTGGGTGACGGCGGGCCGCTGGATGCAGCGCCGCTGTCAGCCGCCCACGGCCTGCCGCCGACGCCGCCGGGCAGCCAGCAGGCCATGGGTGGGTGCGAACACGAAGGCCAGCGAGAACAGGGCCGCCTGCACCAGCACCACCACGGCCCCGGTGGCGCCATCGAGGAAGTAGCTGGCATAGACGCCGATGAAGCTGCTGACGGCGCCAATGACGGTGGCAATGATGATGACGTGGCCGAAGCGGTCCGACAGCAGGTAGGCGGTGGCGCCAGGTGTGACGATCAGCGCAATGACCAGGAAGGCCCCTACCGTCTGCATGGCTGCCACGGTGCAGGCGGCCAGCAGCGCGAAGAAGATCAGCTTCATCGGCCCCGGATGCAGACCCACGCTGCGTGCATGGGCCTCATCGAAGAAGATGACCAGCAGATCCTTCCACTTCAGCAGCAGCACGGTCAGCGTGACGGCGCCGATGATGACCAGCTGCAGCATGTCGCCCGGCGTGACGGCCAGGATGTTGCCCAACACGATGGTCTGGATGTTGACGCTCGTGGGTGAGACCGACACCATGAAGAGCCCCAGCCCGAAGAAGGTGCTGAAGATCAGGCCGATAATCACATCGGGCTTCAGACGGGTGTGGCGGTTGAGAAAGCCGATGGCGCCGGCAGCCATCAGCCCGGCAAAGAACGCGCCGGCCGAGAAGGGCAGTCCCAGCATGTAGGCACCGGCCACCCCCGGCACGATCGAATGCGATAGCGCGTCACCGATCAGCGACCATCCCTTCAGCATCAGGAAGCACGACAGGAAGGCGCAGACCGCGCCCACCAGCGTGGCCACCCACATGGCGTTGGTCATGTAGGCATAGCCGAAGGGTTCCAGCAGCAGCGCCCAGCTCATGCGGGGTTGCTCCTGCCGGACGACGGTAGGGCCGTGATGCTGTCCGGGTTGCCGCGCACGGCGGAACGCCCACCCACCAGCACCAGCGGGCGCTCGTCATCGGTCATGATGCCCACGGGCAGGGGGCCGCCCGCGTCATCGTGCGAATGCGGCAGGTCGAAGTGGCGCAGCACACCGCCAAAGGCCTGCTCCAGATTGGGGCGGGTGAAGACCTGCTCGGTGGGCCCATAGGTGAGCACCGTGTTCTTTACCAGCACCGTGCGGTCGCAGAACTCGGGCACGCTGCCCAGGTTGTGGGTGGAGACGAGAATCACGCAGCCTTCGTCGCGCAGCGCCTTCAGCAGCTCGATGATGGCGTCCTCGGTCTTCACGTCCACCCCGGTGAAGGGCTCGTCCAGCAGGATCACCTTGGCCTGCTGGGCCAGCGCGCGAGCCAGGAACACGCGCTTCTTCTGGCCGCCCGACAGCTCACCGATCTGGCGGTGGCGCAGCTCGTCCATCTGCACGCGCTGAAGTGCCTGGTCCACCGCCTCGCGGTCGGCGGGGCGTGGGCGGCGGAAGAAGCCCATGTGGCCATAGCGGCCCATCATCACCACGTCCTTCACCAGCACCGGGAAGTCCCAGTCCACCTCCTCGTTCTGCGGCACGTAGGCCACCAGGTTCCGGCCGATGGCGGACGAGACCGACTGGCCCAGCACCTGGATGGTGCCGGCCGCCGGCTTCAGGAAACCCATGATGGCCTTGAAGAGCGTGGACTTGCCACTGCCGTTGACGCCCACCAGTGCGGTGATGCTGCCCAGCGGCGTGCAGAAGCCGGCGTCCCTCAGCGCCGTATGGCCGTTGTTGTAGGTGATGGTGACCCCGCGCACGTCCAGTCCGGCGCGGCACGCGGGGTCATCATCGGCCGTTGCCGGCCGAAGGCGGGAGGGATCGGAAGCGTCCTTGTTCAATGAGTCAGGCCTTTGGCAAGGGTTTCGGAAGTGACGCGCAGCAGGTCCAGATAGGTGGGCACCGGACCGTCCGGCTCGCTCAGCGAATCCACATAGAGAACACCCCCATAGTGTGCCCCGGTTTCGCGGGCAACTTGCTGGGCGGGCGCAGCCGACACGGTACTTTCGCTGAAAACGGCCGGAATCTGATGCTTGCGTACCTCATCGATGACATGGCGCACCTGTTGCGGCGTGCCCTGTTGGTCGGCATTGATCGGCCATAGATACAGCTCGCGCAACCCGAAGTCGCGCGCCAGGTAGCTGAAGGCCCCCTCGCTGCTCACCAGCCAGCGCTTCTGCGCCGGCAGGGCATTGAGCTGCTGGCGGATGGGCTCGATGGTGGCCCGGATCTGCTGCTTGTAGCGTTCGGCATTGGCGCGGTAGGTGTCCGCATGGGCAGGATCATGCTGGATGAGGGCGTCGCGGATGTTGTCCACGTAGATGATGCCGTTTTCCGGCGACATCCAGGCATGCGGATTGGGCTTGCCGGAGTAGGGGCCTTCCGTGATCGACATGGGCTTGATGCCTTCGGTCACGACCACACCGGGCACCTTCTTCAGCCGATGGAAGAAGCGCTCGAACCAGCGCTCCAGGTTCAGCCCGTTCCACAGCACCAGCTGCGCGCCCTGGGCCCGTACCAGGTCTCCCGGCGTGGGCTGGTAGTCGTGGATCTCGGCACCGGGCTTGGTGATCGACTGCACGTCGGCGGCATCACCGGCCACGTTGCGCGCCATGTCGGCGATGATGGTGAAGGTGGTGACGACCTTGAACTTCGGGGCCGACGAGGCGGCATCAGCGGCGTGTGCCGGCTGGCTGCCCAGCATCAGGCCCGCGGTGGCCATGCTGGCCAAGGCCAGCGACAGGGCGCCCAGCAGGGTACGGCGCGACGTTCCGCGCGATGCGGAGCGGGTGCATGCAATGGCAGGGGAAG
>ERZ773035.2173-NODE-2173-length-13093-cov-22.702485_pt1 | contig 13093 bp, 9 predicted proteins | sample MGYA00511487_ERZ773035 | MGnify/ENA primary metagenome ERZ773035 (study PRJEB29015, sample SAMEA2737985) | human oral metagenome | biome: human oral; feature: human-associated habitat; material: dental | place: China | collected 2024 ...
GCCCCCGCCTCGTCCCCCGCGCCCCAGGGGAGCTCCTTGTGAACACGATGCTCGCCATCCTCGCCCTGCCGGTCCTGGAGGCCGTCGTCGTCGGGGCGCTCGCCGGGCTCGTTGGAGCCCTGGCAGTCCTCGACCGCAGGGTCTTCTTCGCCGAGTCCATCACCCACGGGACCTTCCCGGGCGCCGTCCTGGGCGTCGTCGTCGCCGCGGCCGCGGGCTGGGGGCACGCCGCCATGTCGCTGAGCCTCTTCGCCGGGGCCCTCCTCATGTGCCTCCCGCTCGCCGCCCTCATGTACGCGCTCACACGGATCCCCGGAGTGTCCTCGCAGGCCAGCGCCGGAGTCGTCCTCACCCTGGGATTCGCGTCCGGGTACTTCCTGGCGACCTGGTTCAAGCCGCTGCCCCTCCAAGTCTCCAGCTTCCTCGCCGGATCGATCCTCACCGTGTCCGGAGCGGACCTGGCCGCGGCCTCCGCCTGCCTGGCGCTCGCCCTCGGCCTCATGGGCGTGCGCGGGCCCCAACTCATGCGCCACTGCTTCGACCCGGTCGGCCTCAGCCCCCGGACCCGCCGGACCAACGAGCTCGCCATCCTCACTGTGCTGCTCCTCACCGTCGTCGTCCTCATCCCCGCGATCGGCACCGTCCTGTCCATCGCCCTCATCGCGGCCCCCGCCGCCGCCCTGCGCCCCCACGCGCCCACCCTGCGCGCCTTCATGGTCGCCGCCCCCGTCCTCGGCGCACTCATCGCCCTGTCCGGCCTCGCCCTGGCGGTCGCCGCCGACTGGTCGGCGGGGGGATGCATCGCCCTCGTCGCGGGGCTCGTCACCGCGGCCTCGGCACTGCGCGCTCGCCTGGGCGCGGCGCCGGTGGGACGATAGGGGCGTGACCCACGACGACGCCCGCCCCAGCGGAACCATCCTCCTGGCCGCCACCCCCATCGGGGACCCCGGCGACGCCTCGCCCCGCCTCGTCGCAGCCCTCGCCAGCGCCGACATCATCGCCGCCGAGGACACCCGCCGCCTGCGCTCCCTGGCCTCCCGCCTCGGGGCAGCCCCCACGGGTAGGGTGGTCGCCCTGCACGACCACAACGAACAGGCCAAAGCGTCCGGCCTCGTGCGCAGCGCCCGCGACGGCGCCACCGTCCTGCTGGTCTCCGACGCCGGGATGCCGACCGTGTCCGACCCCGGCTACCGGGTCGTCACCGAGGCCATCGCACAGGGGGTCCCCGTCTCCGCGATCCCCGGCCCCTCCGCGCCCCTGACGGCGCTGGCGCTGTCGGGCCTGCCCTCCGACCGCTTCGCCTTCGAGGGGTTCGTGCCCCGCAAGGCGGGGGAGGCCGAACGGTTCCTCGGCGCGCTCGCCACCGACCCCCGCACCCTGATCTTCTTCGAGTCCCCCCGCCGCGTCCACGAGACCCTCGTCCGCATGGCCGGGGCCTTCGGCGGCGGGCGGGCGGGGGCCGTGTGCCGCGAGCTCACCAAGACCCACGAGGAGGTCATGCGCGGCACCCTCGACGAACTCGTCGAGCGCACAGAGGGCGGCGTCCTGGGGGAAATCACCATCGTCGTCGCCGGTCACAAAGGGGGCGGGAACCCCGAGGACCACGCGGCCGCGGTCCTCGCGCTCGCGGACGAGGGGATGCGGCTCAAGGACGCCGCTGCTGAAGTCGCCGCCGCCACCGGTCTGCGCCGCAACGACCTCTACCGGGCGGCCCTGGCGGCCAGGGAATAGGGGCGTCGGGGTCAGACCGCAGTTGCCCTGTGCTGGGGCTGTCCTGGCGGCCAGGGAATGGGGAGTGCTCGGCGCTGGCCGTGGCGATCGAGGGCGTGGCGGCTGTCCTGGGGTCAAGGGCAGGGGAGCGGTCCCCGTGGTGGGGCGCTGCGGGGGTGGTGTTGCGCGCGATGCTGTGCTCTTGGAGGGGATCTCGCCCGTTGGGTGGCGTTCGGGCTGTTCTGCGTGCGGGGCGGGGTTTCAAAGGGAAGTCTCTCCCCCTCGGGCGGGCGCAGTGGGCTGTTTTGCAAGCGAAGCGGAGTTCTCAAAGGGATACCGTCACTTCGCAAGTGTTATAACGCTTGCAAAGTGTGGTATCGCTGTGAAAGTGGCCCCCGTCTTGTAGGCATCGCTGCAAGAACAGCCCACGGCGCGCGGCGCCGCGGGCTCAGACGCTCGCGGGCAACGCAGTACCGGAGCGAGAACAGGCATTGGCTGGCCCTGCGGTGCGCGTCCGACTACGACGATCCGCATCGGGTCGCCAGACTCGGCCGGGAAGACGCACTGGGGTAGGAAACCACCCACTGGGGCAGGAAACCACCTGAGGAAGCCTACACGCACACCGCACGTTGCACTTCCTGTGAAAAACCAAGCCCCATTGGGGCAGGAAACCACCCACTGGGGCAGGCTAATTACCTACCCCAATGCGCCGTAACCTACCCCAATGCGACAGCGCACCCGCCCCTGCAGTACCCGGCTGCCGAGAAGCTGCCCCCAATTGCCTACCCCAATGCACGATTGCCTATTCCATTGCGGGAATGCGCCCGTCGAGGATCATGCGGTGACTCCGCGACTGGCATTCAGCGCTATCCCGTGCGCGGGGCTGTGGAATGCGCGGCGGGGTCCGGGGGTCTGCCGCGCGTCGGGCGCCCTGGTCGTACGCGGGGCTGTGGAGTGCGGCGGCGGGGTCCGGGTGCGCTGCGGTCAACCGCTGTGTTCCCCGCCGTTCTTCGCCCGCTTCTCTTCGAGGAGTGCTGTGAGAAGCGCGTGCAGGTTGACGAGGGCTGGGTCGCGCAAGTGCGGCTCGAGGTGAATGAATGGGACGGGGAGCTGGCGCCACCACGGGCCCTCGGGGAACCCCAGGTCCCGCTTGAGATGGATGATCCGGGCGATCTCGCCCGGTTCCAGTGGCGCGTCCCAGTCGTGGAGGTTGCCGATGAGGATGTCCAGCGCGAGTTCGCTCTCGCCGTGCTCGCACAAGCCCGCGATGAAATCGCCGTGGTGGTCGTAGGGGAACAGGTGCTCGTATTTGCGCGCGAGGGCGCCGATGGCGGCATTGCGCTCCTCGGCGGCCGCCATCGCGGCCCCGCCGCCGAATAGTGCTCCCGCGAGCCTTCCCAGCACGCTGCCCATGGTAATCGCGCTGTCCGCGCCCCGCGCCCACACCCGACAAGGAGGCAGTGCACCTACCCGTGCCCCGCACCTGGGGCCGGATCCGCCGCTCGAGTCCGCCAGCGCCCGGCCCCCGCCTCGTCGGCGAGTACGGGCGGGACTGCCCCGCCCCGCCGTCGGCGGAGCTAGACGACCTCCACCCCCGCTGAGCGCATCCGCTCCTTCGCGGCCTCGCCCAGCTCGGGGGAGACCGGGGCGGTGAGGCCCTCGACGACCCTCACGCCGAATCCCTCGCGGAGGGCGTCCAGGGCCGTCTCGCACACGCAGTGCGACAGCGCCAGGCCGACGACGTCCACGTCGGTGACGCCCGCCCCGCGCAGCGCCTCCGCGAGAGTGCGCCCGTCCTCGGTGGTCCCCTCGAAACCCGAGTAGGCCGCCGCGTACTGGCCCTTCTTCACAGTGACGTCGGCGGCGAGGCCGTCCAGGGCCGGGTGGAGCATGGCGCCGGGGGTCCCCGCGACGCCGTGCCGTGGCCACGTGTCCACGAAATCCGGCTCGTCCGAGAAATGCGCGCCCGGGTCGATGTGCCAGTCCTGCGTGGTCGCCACCAGCGCGTAGTCGCCGCGGTGGGCGGCCACGTGCTCCGCGACGCGCCGGGCGACGGCGTTGCCTCCCTCCACAGGGAGCTCGCCCCCCTCGCAGAAGGTCGGTTGGACATCGACGATGATGAGCGCTCGCGTCATGACTCCTCCTCTTGGCCGTGCCGTCGCCTCCAACGGTAGCACCGCCGCGGTGCCCGTACCCGCGCGGCGGCGCCCGCGCTACGTGGAGCCGAGGAGGTCCACCCCGGCGCGCCCCGCGGTCCCGCCGCGCTGCCCGGTTCTGAGTTCGTGGGCCCCGGGCATTAGGCTTGGACCCATGAGTCGTATTCTGTCCGCCGTCGCATGGCCCTACGCCAACGGTCCCCGTCATATCGGCCACGTCGCGGGATTCGGTGTCCCCTCCGACGTCTTCTCCCGCTACATGCGCATGGCCGGGCACGACGTGCTCATGGTGTCCGGCACCGACGAGCACGGCACCCCGATCCTGGTCGCCGCGGACGGCGAGGGCGTCAGTGCCCGGGAGCTCGCCGACCGCAACAACCGCCTCATCGTCGAGGACCTGGTGGCGCTCGGCCTGTCCTACGACCTCTTCACCCGCACGACCGCGGGCAACCACTACCGGGTCGTCCAGGACATGTTCGCGGCCGTGCGCGACAACGGCTACATGATCGAGCAGGTCACGCGCGCCGCCATCTCCCCGTCCACCGGTCGCACCCTGCCCGACCGCTACATCGAGGGCACCTGCCCGATCTGCGGCGCCGAGGGGGCGCGCGGCGACCAGTGCGACAACTGCGGCAACCAGTTGGATCCCACCGAGCTCATCGACCCGCGCTCGCGCATCAACGGCGAGACCCCCGAGTTCGTGGAGTCCACCCACTACTTCCTGGACCTGCCCGCCCTGGCGCGCGCCCTGTCGGACTGGCTCGACGAGCGCGAGCGCTCGGGCACGTGGCGCCCCAACGTCATCAAGTTCTCCAAGAACTTCCTGGAGGACATCCGCCCGCGCGCCATGACGCGCGACATCGACTGGGGCATCCCGGTGCCCGGCTGGGAGGACCAGCTCACCAAGCGCCTGTACGTGTGGTTCGACGCCGTCATCGGCTACCTCAGCGCCTCCATCGAGTGGGCGCGGCGCACCGGCGACCCCGAGGTGTGGCGCAAGTGGTGGAACGACCCCGAGGCCCTGTCCTACTACTTCATGGGCAAGGACAACATCGTCTTCCACTCGCAGATCTGGCCCGCCGAGCTGCTCGGCTACAACGGGCAGGGCGACCGCGGCGGGCGGCCCGGCGACTTGGGCGTGCTCAACCTGCCCACCGAGGTCGTCTCCTCCGAGTTCCTCACCATGGAGGGCAAGAAGTTCTCCTCCTCCCACGGCATCGTGATCTACGTGCGCGACTTCCTGGAGCGCTACCAGGCCGACGCGCTGCGCTACTTCATCAGCGCCGCCGGCCCGGAGACCTCCGACTCGGACTTCACGTGGGCCGAGTTCGTGCGCCGCACCAACGGCGAGCTCGTCGCCGGATGGGGCAACCTGGTCAACCGCACGGCCTCCATGATCGCCAAGAAGTTCGGCGAGATCCCCGCCCCCGGCGAACTGGAGGACATCGACCGCGCCCTCCTGGACGCCGTCGAGGCGGGCTTCGCCACCGTCGGCGGCCTGATCCGCCACCACCGCCAGAAGGCCGCGCTGTCCGAGGCGATGCGCCTGGTCGGGGAGGCGAACAAGTACGTCACCGACACCGCGCCCTTCAAGCTCAAGGCTCCCGAGCAGCGCGAGCGCCTCGCCACCGTCCTGTGGACCCTGGCCCAGGCGGTCGCCGACCTCAACCTCATGCTCTCCCCGTTCCTGCCCCACGCCGCCAACGACGTGGACCGCGTCATGGGGGGCGAGGGGCGGATCGCCCCCATGCCGGTCATCGAGGAGGCCGAGGAGCTGGACCCGCAGGTGCTGCCCTCCGACTTCGAGGGCCGCTCCGGCTACCCGATCATCACGGGCGACTACACGGGCGTGCCCACCTGGGAGCGCCACCCGGTCACCGCGGGCACCCCCGTCGCCAAGCCCACCCCGGTTTTCGTCAAGCTGGACGAGGCCATCGTCGACGAGGAGCTGGCGCGCTACGCCGCCTCCGTCCCCGACGACGTCACGGGCGCCTGAGGGGAGGAACCGCGGGCCGGGCCGCCCGGGGGCGTCGCGCCTCACACCCCGGGGCCCTTCGGCCCGGGGGCGCGTTGCTGTTATCCTCGGCCCATGGCTGAAGACTTCATGCTCTCCGCGCTCAACGCCGAACGCGCCTCCCAGGCCCTCCAGGACCCCGACCACCCGCTGTTCCACGTCGCCCCGCCGGTGGGGCGCCTCAACGACCCGAACGGGCTGATCGTCGACTCCGGCACCTACCACGCCTTCTTCCAGTACACGCCCGAGCACCCGCGCAAACTCGTGTACTGGGGGCACGCCCGCTCGACCGACCTCGTGCACTGGACGTACCTGCCGCCCGCGATCCTGCCCGACTCGCGCCAGGACCGCAACGGCGCGTACTCGGGCACGGCGATCGGCACCGACGACGGCGTCGAGCTGTGGTACACCGGCAACTACAAGGACGCGGAGACGGGGGAGCGCGAGGCGAGCCAGTGCGTCGTCACCACCCCCGACCTGCGCCGGTTCACGAAAGTCGTCCCCCCGGTGATCGCCCACCAGCCCGAGGGGTACACCGCGCACTTCCGGGACCCGCAGGTGTGGCGCGACCCCGACGACCCGCAGGGCTCCTACCGCATGCTCCTGGGCGCCCAGCGCGAGGACCTCACGGGAACGGTCCTGCTCTACCGCTCCTCCGACCTGCGCGAATGGCGCTGCGAGGGGGAGCTGTCCTTCCCGGACGCGGGCGGGGCATTCGACCGCTTCGGCTACATGTGGGAGTGCCCGAACCTGGTGCGCCTGCGCGACGAGCGGAGCGGGCGCGAGCGAGACGTGCTCATCTTCTGCCCGCAGGGCCTCGCCCCCGGGCGCGAGGGCTTCGAGAACGTCTTCCCCTGCGTCTACATGGTGGGGGAACTGGTGGGCACCGAGTTCCGGGGCGCCGACGGGGGCTACTGGGAGGTCGACCGCGGCTTCGAGTTCTACGCGCCCCAGGTGTTCGCCGACCGCGCCCGCGCGTGGGGCCGGGCCGACCCGGCGCTGCTGCTCGGATGGGCCGGCAACGCGGGCGAGGACGACCAGCCGTCCATCAGCACCGGGGGGTGGGTCCACGCCCTGACGGCGCCGCGCGCCCTCTCCCTGGCCGGCGAGCGCCTCGTGCAGCGCCCCCACCTGCCGGGACTGCCCCTGGAGCCCATCGCATTCCCCGCCTCCGTGGACGGGGACGGCGCGCGCGTGGCGGCCCTGGAGTCCTCCCGGTCGTGGCGCTTCAGCGCCTCCCTGGCCCACGAGCCGGGGGCGTGCCTGGAGCTGCGCGTCGGCGGCGACTCCGGCCTGGTCGTGCGCGTCTCGGAGTCGCTCCTGGAGGTGGACCGCTCGCGCACCCGCTACCCGCACGGGGGGATCCGGCGCGTCAGCCTGGAACCCGGGTGGGCAGGGTCGGTCGAAGTCGTGCACGACCGGTCGATCACGGAGATCTTCCTGGGCGGGGGGCGCCTCGCCTTCACCCTGCGCTCCTTCCTGGAGGGCACGGGAGCGGGGCTCGCCCTGGGCGCGTCCGGGGGAGCGGTGCGAGTGGCCGGCGCGCGGGCCGCGCGGGCGGACTGACCATAACGGTGTGTTGAGCCTCTCAGGGCTCCCACCAGGGGAAACTGCGGCGGACTCTTGCGTGTCGTCGTCGCGCGAACCTAGTATGTCAATCGATTGCTACACACCGCCCAGCGCGTCGCGTGACAGAGTCGTTGCGCCTGGGACTCGCAGAAAGGAATGTGGTCAGTCATGGATCACGCCAAGGTGGCGACCGAGGTCGTCGAGGCAATCGGCGGACCGTCGAACATCAGCGCAGCGGCCCACTGCGCGACGCGACTCAGACTGGTGATCGCCGACCCGGACAAGATCGACCAGCAGGCGCTGGACGACAACGAGGAGCTCAAGGGTACCTTCGCCGCCGGCGGCATGTTCCAGATCATCGTCGGCCCCGGCGACGTCGACCAGGTCTTCCAGCACATGGTCGACGACCACGGGGTCCGCCAGGTCTCCAAGGACGAGGCCAAGGAGGAGGCCGAGCAGGGCGGGAACCTGTTCTCCCGCTTCATCAAGATGATCGCCGACATCTTCGTCCCGATCCTGCCCGCCCTGATCGCCGGCGGCCTCCTGATGGCCCTCCACTCCGTCCTCAAGGCCGAGGGCCTCTTCGCCGCGCAGTCCGTCGTGCAGATGTTCCCCTGGCTGGAGGACTACGACTCGCTCATCAACCTGGTGTCCTCCGCGGCCTTCGCCTCGCTGCCGGTCCTGGTCGGCTTCTCGTCGGCCAAGCGCTTCGGCGGGAACGTGTACCTCGGCGCCGCGATGGGTGCGGCGATGGTCTCGCCCTCCCTGCTCAGCGCCTACTCGATGGCCAAGCCCGACGAGGCGAGCGCCTTCTGGAGCTACTCGAACCAGTCCTCCGTGTGGCACCTCTTCGGCCTGGAGGTCACGAAGGTCGGCTACCAGGCGATGGTCATCCCCACCCTGGTCGTCACATGGATCCTGTGCCTGATCGAGAAGAGGCTGCACAAGGTCTTCAAGGGCACGGCCGACTTCCTGCTCACCCCACTCATCACGCTGCTCGTCACCGGGTTCCTGGCCTTCGTCGTCGTCGGCCCCATCACCCGCGAGATCTCCAACCAGCTGACCAGCGGCATCGACTGGCTGTACGGGACGCTCGGCCCGGTCGGCGGCCTCCTCTTCGGCTTCTTCTACTCCCCGATCGTCGTCACCGGCCTCCACCAGTCCTTCCCCGCCATCGAGATCCCCCTGCTGCCCTCCAACGGCGGCCTCGGCGACTTCATCTTCCCCGTGGCGTCCATGGCGAACGTGGCCCAGGGCGCTGCCGCGCTGGCGGTCTTCTTCAAGTCCCGCAACGCGAAGATGAAGGGCCTGGCGGGCGCCGGCGGTGTCTCCGCAGTCTTCGGCATCACCGAGCCCGCGATCTTCGGCGTCAACCTGCGCCTGCGCTGGCCCTTCTTCATCGGAATGGGCGCCGCGGCGATCGGCTCCGCCGGAGTCGCCCTCCTCGGCGTGCGCGGCCAGGCCCTGGGCGCCGCGGGCTTCGCCGGTTTCGTGTCCATCATCCCCGCTTCGATCCCCGCGTACCTGGCCCTCGAGGTCCTCGTGTTCGTCCTCGCCTTCGCCGCCACCGTGGCCTACGCCTCCACGCGGGGCAGGGCCGACATGGCCGATGGGGCCGCTGACGCCGACTCTGCCGCCACCGCTCCCGCTGCTGCGGCCTCTTCCGCTGAGTCCGCTGCTGCGCCGGCCCCGGTGGTCGCCGCGCCCGCGGTCGAGTTCAGCGACGAGGCCAAGGCCGATCTCACCCTCACCTCCCCGATGGCGGGAACCGCCGTTCCCCTGGACCAGGTCAAGGACGAGTCCTTCGCGAAGGGGATGCTGGGCCCCGGCATCGCCGTCGAGCCCTCCAGCGGCGTCGTCGTGGCCCCCTGCGACGGGAAGGTGACGGTCGCCTTCCCGACGGGCCACGCCTACGGCCTCAAGTCGGCCTCCGGCCTCCAGGTGCTCATCCACATCGGCATGGACACCGTCAAGCTCGACGGCAAGGGCTTCACACCCATGGTCGCCAAGGGCGACGTGGTGCGCCGCGGCGACGTGCTGGCCGAGGTCGACCTCGACGTGATCCGCGAGGCCGGCTACGACACCGTCACGCCCGTTGTCGTCACCAACAAGAAGAAGTTCGCGTCCGTCACCCCGGACGCCGAGGGCGAGGTCGCCCCCGGAGGGGCGCTGCTCACGGTCGTCCCGAAGGAGGCGGCGCAGCCCACCGCGTGATCCGGTTCCCGGGCGAGGGGGCGGGCGCTTCGGCGTCCGCCCCCTCGCCGCGCGCTCCTCGGCCTCCGCGCCGTTGGGGCCGGTTGGGAAACGGTGCACGTCCGCCCCCTGCGCGCGCTCCTCGTTGCCCGCACCGTTGGAGCCGGTACCGGCTCCCGCGTCAGAGGGTGCGGCTAGTGGGGCGTCAGAGGGTGCGGCCCGGCAGGAAGGCGACGGGGAACTCGACCGCCGGCAGTGCGCCGTCCGCGTCCCCGGGGGAGGGCCCGGACCCCTCGATCTGGGCGACCAGGAGCTCCACGGCCTTGCGGGCGATGAGGTCGAGGGGCTGGCGGATGGTGGCCAGGGCGGGCAGGGCGCGCCGGATCGCCGTCGTCCCGTCGAAACCGATCACCTTGAGCCGTGAGGGCACATCGACGCCGCGCCCCCTCGCCCATTCCAGCACCTCGGCGGCGGCCAGGTCGTCGGTGGCGAAGACCGCGTCGAAGCGCCCGGCGACGGAGTCGAGGGCCGCCTCGACCCGGCTCTGCCTGAGGGGGCTGGGGGTGTCGAAGGGGACGGTGAGGACCAGGGGCCCGGCCCCCGTGCCCGCCAGGGCGTCCCTGTACCCCTGTTCGCGCAAGTTGTGCGCGCCCGAGCGCGAGGTGAGCAGGGCCGGGCGGCGCGCCCCCGCCTCGAGGAGCTTCTCCGTGGCCATCCGCCCGGCGCCGCGGTTGTCGCACCGCACGTTGGGGATCGTGGGGGACAGGTCCCTGTCGATGGTCACCAGCGGCATGCGGATGGACTCGTACTCGCACAGGCCCTCGTTGTGCGCCCCGGATATGATGCCGTCCACCCTGTTGCCGATGAGCAGGTTCAAGTACTCGCGCTCGCGGTCGGCGCGGCCCAGGGAGTTGCAGATGAGGATCCGGTAGCCGCCGTCGGCCAGCGCGTTCTCGACCTCCACGGCCAGTTCCCCGAAGAAGGGCAGCGCCACCGTGGGGATTATCAGGCCGATGGTGTTCGTCTTCTTCCCGTGCAGGGCGCGGGCGACCTGGTTGGGCCGGTACCCGAGGTCCTCGATGGCGCGGGCCACCCTGTCCTTGGCGTCCTGGGAGAGGTAGCCGCGGGCGTTGAGCACCCGCGAGACGGTCGTCACCGAAACGCCGGCGCGCTTGGCCACATCGGCCAGGGTCGGCTCGCGGGAGCGTGCCACGTCTCCTCCAAACTGGTCGTCGGCGGGGGCACCGGGGAACGTGCCTTCACAGGACCAGTGTAGTTTCCCAGCCGGGCGCCCCGCCGCCGGTGCCGCGTCCGAGCGCCGGGGGCGGCCGCGGTGGGGCGCAGATCATGACGCGATCTCCTGTCTGACCATTGTCCAAAAGGCGATTCAGCCCATACCATGGTGGCACGGGCCAATGTGTCTAACGATGGACATACCCGCGACCGAAAGGATCGACCATGATTTCCCGCACCGTAGCGATCGCCTCCGCCGTCGGCCTGCATGCGCGACCCGCTTCAGTCCTCGCCGAGGCCGTGGATGAGACGGGCGTCGACGTCACCATCTCCTTCAACGGGGAGGAGGCCGACGCCGCGTCGCTCCTGGAGATCATGACGCTCGGCGCGAAGCACGGAGACGTTGTGACCCTGTCCACTGACGACGACAACGCCGCAGAGGTCCTCGACTCCCTGGTCGCCCTGCTGTCCCGCGATCTGGACAAGGAGTGAGCTCGTGGGCGAGCACACTGTTCTGCACGGCATAGGCGTGTCGGCGGGCACAGCTTCGGCTCCGGCCGCCCTCGTCCAGCCCGCGCCGGGCGTGGACGCCACAGAGCCCGCCTGCACGGATCCGGCGGCGGACGGCGCCCGCGTCCGCGAGGCGCTCGCCGCCGTCTCCGCGCGCCTGAAAGCCCGCGAGGAGACCGCTCCCAAGGAGACCAAGGCGATCTTGAAGGCGACCGCCAAACTCGCGGCGGACCGCGGCCTGGCCAAGGCCGTCGACAAGAAGCTCAAGAAGGGCATGGGCGTGACCGCGGCCGTCCACGCGGCGGTCGAGGAGTACGCGGAGATGCTGCGGGGCCTCGGCGGCTACATGGCCGAGCGCGCCACCGATCTCTACGACGTCCGCGACCGGGCGACCAGCGAGCTGCGGGGCCTCCCCGAGCCCGGGGTGCCCGCACTGGACGGCGAGGTGATCCTGGTCGCCCACGACCTGGCCCCCGCTGAGACCGCTACCCTCGACCCCGGCACCGTCAAGGGCATCATCACCGAGGTGGGGGGGCCGACCTCGCACACGGCGATCCTGGCGGCCCAGCTGGGGATCCCCGCCATTGTGAAGGCCACGGGCATCATGGGCGTGAGCGACGGCGAGGTCCTGGCCCTGGACGGCGGCGTCGGCGAGGTCATCATCGCGCCGACCCCGGAGGAGGTCTCGCTGCTGGAGGAGCGCTCCCGCAGGCGCGCGATGGCGCTCGCCGGATCCTCCGGCGAGGGCGCGACCTACGACGGGTACCGCGTGAAACTGCTGGCCAACATCGGCACAGTCGATGACGCCCAGAGGGCGGCGGCCTACGACCTCGAGGGCTCGGGCCTGTTCCGCACGGAGTTCCTCTTCCTCGAGCGCTCCGACGCGCCCTCCCTGGAGGAGCAGACGGAGACGTACACGAACGTGCTCAAGGCCTTCGGCGAACGGCGGGTCGTCGTGCGCACCCTGGACGCGGGAGCCGACAAGCCCCTCAGCTTCGCCGATCTGGGCGCCGAGGAGAACCCGGCCCTGGGGCGGCGCGGCCTGCGCCTGTGCCAGGTCCGCGAGGATCTCATCGACACCCAGCTGGCGGCGCTCGCCGCGGCGCACAAGGCGACGGACGCCGACCTGTGGGTCATGGCGCCGATGGTCGCCACCGCCGAGGAGGCGACCTGGTTCGCCGACAAGGCACGGGGCGTGGGCCTGCCGAAGGTGGGCATCATGATCGAGGTGCCCGCTGCGGCCGTGCGCGCCGAGCAGCTGCTGTCCATCGTCGATTTCGCCTCCATCGGGACGAACGACCTCACGCAGTACACGATGGCCGCGGACCGCCTCGACGGGAACCTGGCGCACTTGCTCGACCCCTGGCAGCCCGCCGTTCTGCAGATGATCAAAGCGGCTTGCAACGGCGGACGGGCCACCGGCAAGCCGGTGAGCGTGTGCGGCGAGGCCGGTGGCGACCCGTTGCTCGCCCTGGTCCTGGCGGGCCTGGGCGTGGCCTCCTTGTCGATGGCGCCGTCGAAGGTCAACGCGGTGCGCGCGGCCCTGCGCCTGCACGACCTGGCGACGTGCCAGCAGATGGGTGCTTTCGCGGTCGATGCGCCGTCGGCCGCCAAGGGGCGCGAGGCCGTCCTGAAACTGGTGTCGCCGACCAATGCCCCTTGAAGTCGGCCACGGTGGTGCCGCGCAGCAAGGGTGAGGTGGTTTCCA
>ERZ773035.2182-NODE-2182-length-13064-cov-16.504727_pt1 | contig 13064 bp, 17 predicted proteins | sample MGYA00511487_ERZ773035 | MGnify/ENA primary metagenome ERZ773035 (study PRJEB29015, sample SAMEA2737985) | human oral metagenome | biome: human oral; feature: human-associated habitat; material: dental | place: China | collected 2024 ...
AATATATTAAATAACAAAGAAAAGATAAAAGAAAATTTAAAAATATGGAAAGAAAAATATAATAATATAGCAAAAGAAAATCTACAAAAAATGGTAAAGGAATAAAAATGGGAATATTTAGAAAAATAAAGAAAACTGTTAAAAATTCTTTGGACAGTGAAAGTAGTACATATAAGGTTATAAGTGGAACATATAGATATTTAAGTTCAAAGAAATATCAATTATTAGTAGAAAAAAGAAATCCATTTGTAAATAAGGAAAAGAAACAAGTAAAAAGAGCAGTAAAAGTCATTAGAGAATTAAAACATAATGGGAAAGATTATATGGTATTATATAATCCAGAATGGCTTGGAGTTGCAAATTCTACTAAAGGATTATTTGAAGCAAATGTTCCTTTGGAAGAAACAAAAAGAAAAAGTAGTAGAAATAGAATTGTAAGAGCAATAATAGATTCAAATATAAAACAAGTAATATTTTCACAAATAGTTGACCGGATGGATTGAACTTATAAAAGACTTATATAAGAAAGATAGTACTATAAAGATAAAAGTATTATGGCATGCAAATAACTTTGAAGCAATAAGTGATTATACATGGAAATTAAATAAAGAACTTATACAATTATATAAAGATGGAAAAGTAGAAGCACTTCGGATTTGTAAAGAAGACAATGACAGAATTCTATAAAAATTTAGGATATAATGCATATTATATAATGAATAATGTTAAGAGTTTAGGAAAAAGTGAAATTAATAGTACTAATAATAAAAAAGAAAATGAGGAAGAGATAAATATAGGTATATATAATGCACATAGTAGAGAACTTAAAAATATATATACACAAATTTTAGCAACAACTTTTTTTAAAAATTCAAAAATAGATATAGTACCAATATCAAAAGAAATAAAAGAATATTTAAAAGTATTAGATATTAAATATACATGTATAGATAAGTTTATACCAACAGAAGAACTTATGAGAAGAATTAAAAGAAATGATATAAATATATATGTAACATTTACAGAATGTTCTCCAATGTTTCCAATGGAAAGTTTTGAACAAGGAGTTCCATGTTTAATAGGAAATAATAATGATTATTTTATAGGGTCTAAATTAAGAGATTATGTATGTGTAAACAGAGAAGATGATCCAAGAGAGATTAGGGATAAAATAAGAAATGTATTAGAAAACAAAGAAGAAGTTTTGGAATTGTATAAAAAATGGAAAGATAATTTTAATGTAGAAGTAAAGAAACAAGTAAAAGAATTTTTGGAAGGGTAGGTATTAATATGGATAATGTAGTAGTATTTTCTTTAAATTCATCAAAAGAATTAACAGAAAAGATATGTAAAAAATTAGGAATAAAAGAAGGAAAAATAGAAATAAGACATTTTGCAGATGGAGAAATCTTAGTAGAATTATTAGAAACTGTTAGAGATAAAAGAGTATATATTATACAATCAACAGATAATCCAGTATCACAAAATTTAATGGAACTTTTAATTGCAATAGATTCTGTGAAAAGGGCTTTTGCAAAAAGGATTGATGTAATAATCCCATATTTTGGATATGCAAGACAAGATAGGAAGGCAAGACCACGCCAACCTATAACAGGAAGACTTGTAGCAAACTTATTAGAAGCTGCAGGAGCAACAAGTGTAATGACAGTAGAAATACACTCAACACAAACAATGGGATTTTTTGATATACCAGCAGATGATTTAACAGTGATAGGGATTTTAGCAGGATATTTTAAAAAGAAGAAAATACTTAAAGATATCGTAGTAGTATCACCAGACCATGGAGGAGTAAAACGTGCAAGAGATATTGCAGAAATATTTAATGCACCAATAGCGATTATTGATAAAAGAAGAGTGAGACCAAATGAAGCAGAAGCAATGAATTTAATAGGAACAGTTGAAGGTAAGACAGCAATAATTGTAGATGATATGATAGATACAGCAGGAACACTTGTATCTGGAATAAAAATGCTTAAAGAAAAAGGTGCAAAAGAAATATATGCAGCAATAGCACATCCAGTACTTTCAGGCCCTGCAATAGAAAGAATACAAAATAGTGATATAAAAAAATTAATATGTACAGATACAATTAAATTACCTAAAGAAAAACAAATAGATAAAATAGAAGTTGTAAGTATATCAGATATGCTTGCAGATATAATACATGCAAATAATGTAGGAGAAAGTGTAACAGAGGTTGTAAGAAAATACAGAGATTTAGATTATACAGATAAATAAAAGTAGATTTTAGAGGAAAAGATGAATATAGAAGAACTAAAGAAACAATTATTAGAACAAGGAATAACAGAAGAAGACTTAAAAAAAGATAAAGAAAAAAATAAAAAACAAGAAAAAGAAATTAAAGAGACAGAAGAAGAAACAAGAAAAACAAAAGTTAAAACTAAGAAAAAAGAAGTTGAAGAAACATTAGATAAAATAGAAGAAACCGAAGAAAATCAAAAAAAATATATTGAAGAAGTATTAGATGAAAAAATAGCTAAAACTTTAAATCAAAATATAAGATATGTAAGAAATGTACTTAAAATGATAGAAGAAGGAAATACTATACCATTTATCGCAAGATATAGAAAAGAAGAAACAGGTGGTATGAGTGATGAAGTTTTAAGAGAATTTGAACAAGTACTAAAACAATATACAAATCTTTTACAAAGAAAAGAAGAAGTTGCAAGACTTATAGATGAACAAGGAAAACTTACAGAAGAATTATTAAATGATATAAGATTAGCAGAAACATTATCAAAAGTAGAAGATATATATAGACCATATAAAGGAAAGAAAAAAACTAGAGGATCTGAAGCAAGAAGAAAAGGATTAGAAGATTTAAGTAAATATATTTTAGCTGGAAATAGTTTAGAAAATATATTAAAAAAAGCAGAAGAGTTTTTAACAAAAGAAGTTGAAACAATAGAAGATGCAATACAAGGCGCAAAAGATATAATTGCAGAAGATATATCAGATAGTGCAGATATAAGAGAAATAGTGAAAAATGTATATAATAAAGAAGCAGAAATTGTAAGTACAAAAGGAAAAGAAGATGATGAAAGACAAATATATAAGATGTATTATGATTTTAAAGATACTATTTCAAAAATACCAAGCCATAGATATCTTGCTATAACAAGAGGAGAAACAGAAAAAAAACTAGATGTAAAACTTGTACTTGATGAAGAAAGATTAATTCAAAATATAATAGAAGAAGTTATAAAAGAAAATAATAATATATCATTTGAATATATTGAAGAAATAGTTAAAGGTTCTTTTAAACGCCTTATAAAGCCTTCTGTAGAAAGAGAAATAAGACAAGAAGTAAAAGAAAGATCTGATGAATATGCAATAAATGTATTTGGAGATAATTTAAAAGAATTATTATTACAGTCACCAATGAAGAATATAAGGATTCTTGGATTTGATCCAGGATTTAGAAATGGTAGTAAACTTGCATGTATAGATGAAAATCGGAAAATATTTAGAAGGTAAAATTGTAAGTGTAACAATGCCAAATGATGATATAGAAAAAGGTAAAAAAGAAATAGAAGAATTAATTGAAAAAAATAATATTAATGTTATAGCAATAGGTAATGGGACAGCATCAAGGGAAAGTGAAAAAGTAGTTAGTGAGATTATAAAAGGAAAAGATGTAAAATATATAATAGTAAGTGAAGCAGGAGCATCTGTATATTCAGCATCAAAACTTGGTGCAGAAGAATTTCCAGATGTAAATGTAAGTATAAGAGGGGCTATCTCAATAGCAAGAAGACTACAAGACCCATTATCAGAACTTGTAAAAATAGAACCAAAAGCAATAGGGGTAGGACAATATCAACATGATGTAAATCAAACTAAATTAGAAGAAAGATTATATAATGTTGTAGAAGATTCAGTAAATAAAGTTGGCGTAGACCTAAATACAGCAACATTTTCACTTATCTCATATGTTGCTGGTATATCTAAAAAACAAGCAAAAGCAATAGTTAAACATAGAGAAGATAATCGGAAAATATTCAGAAAGAAAAGAACTTTTAAAAGTATCTGGAGTAGGAGAAAAAGCATTTACACAAGCAGCAGGATTTTTAAGAATATATGATGGTAAAAATAGTATAGAAATGACAGGAATTCACCCAGAAAGTTATGAACTAGCTAGAAAAATACTTGAATATGTTGGAGAAACTGAAGAAAGTTTAAAAGATAAGAAGAAAAAAGAAGAAACAATAGAAAAAGTATTAAAATTAGATAAAGATAAACTTTTAAAAGAAGAACAATTTAAAGAATATGGAAAATATGAAATAGAAGACACAATAAAAGAGCTTGTAAAACCAGGCATAGATATAAGAGAAGAATTACAAAAGCCAATACTTAGAAATGATATTTTAGAATTTGAAGATATACAAGTAGGAATGGAGCTAGAAGGAACAGTAAGAAATGTAGCGGCATTCGGTGCTTTTGTAGATATAGGAATACATGATGACCGGACTTGTACATATATCTGAAATGAGTGAAAAATTTGTAAAAGATCCTAAAGATATTGTTAAAGTAGGAGATATAGTAAGAGTTAAGGTTATAGAAAAAGATTTAGATAGACAAAAAGTAAAATTAAGTATGAAAATTTAAGAAAAGAAAGGTATTTATAATGAGAATTCCTAAAATTAGATTTAAAGATAGTATACCATTAATAGTTATAATAATATTAATAATTATATCAATAATATATATGATTAATTATTTTCAAATATTAGAAAAAAAATATAATGAAGGAAAGAAAAAACAAGAAAATGTTGCAGAAATTTCTAAAGTTATAGAAAAAGTATTAGTAGCAAATATGGTATTATCAGATAAAGAATATGAAGCAGAAGAAAAAATAGAACAGATAATAAAAGATAATAGTAAGAGTAATGAAGAAAAAGAAAGTCTAAAAAAAGGAGTATTAGAGGAATTAAAAAATAATACTGGGAATGATAGTAGAACTACAATATTAGAATATCAAGTTAAACTTACAGATAAGGATATTGTAGAAGAGATAACATATTATGTCAGAAGTAAAAATGAAGATATAATAAAAAAAGAAAAAGAAAAATATAAGAATAGTACAACATATAAGTTAATAGAAGAAAAAAATGACAAAGAAGTACAAGAATTAAAATATAAGGTTACAAGTAATATTGGAAAAACAACAGGTGAGATAATTACTATATTAAATGGATTAATGAGCAACAATAAGTTTAATTTTACAATGTCAGATAGTAGTCAAACTAAAGATAATAATACTGAAAGTGATCTTAAAAGATTACAATAAAGATTTTACAAAAATAAAAAAGTGTTATATACTAGTTATGTACAGAAGAGTGATACTTAAGATTAAAATAAATTTTAAGGAGGAATAACAATGAAATATGAAAATGAAGAGCTATTAACGCCGAAAGAATTAAGAGAAGCTTATTCTCTTGAAGAGGATGAAGACCTCAATAGATTTGTGCATAAAGTAAATTCATTGAGTAAAGGCACAAAAATTAGATTAATAGAAGAAGAGTCCCAAAGGGGGGATTCAGATGAAAAGTAAATTATACACAATCGATGATTGTGTTATATGTAAGAGAGTTAAGGGATTGATTATAGCACAAAATTTGCAAATAGAAATTATTAATGCGAATGAATTTCAGATAGAAGTACTGAGAGAAAAAGGACTAAGGAGTTTTCCAGTTCTTAAAATAGACGAAGAAAAGTATCTTAGTGGTAAAGGAGCAGGGGAATACCTTGCAACTAATTTAGAAAGATTAAAGAAAAAATAAATAAAAGAGACTTTGAAAACTATTGTTTTTGAAGTCTTTTTTGCATGAAATGGTTTACAAAAGTTTGATGTTATGTTAATATATAAAAGGAATACAGAATATAAAATACAACAAATTTAAAAAATTTTAAATTAGGAGGAAAGAACAATGAAAGATCTTTATGAGTTTTATGTAGAAGAAAATTCGAATGATGCGTCAGATATTAAGAGGATTGTAGATTGTTTAGACAAAGAAAAAGGGGAATATAAAATTAATTGTTTTAAACCAACTAAGCATGTTAATGAAATACCTATTTTGAAAGTGACTTTTAGTACTAGTGAAACCCTTGAATATAACAAGGAAAATTTTTTTAGGGCAATAGTTAATGTTGTAAAATTGGGAGTCAAATTGCCTAAATAATGTTATATAAAAAGAGATCTTAAAGACAAGTTTTGTTTTTAAGGTCTTTTTTGTTATGTTTTTGCATCTTTTATGATATAATAGTTTTGTATATATTTAGCATATAGTTTACCATTTACAAAAGTATTAAAAAATGGTAAAATAAAAAATGTTATGCTAGATGTATAATAATTTACGAAGAAGGAGGAAAAAGAATGCCAACTATTAATCAATTAGTAAGAAAAGGTAGAAAAACTTCTAAAGCAAAGTCTAAAACACCAGCATTAGCAAAAGGTTATGACTCAAAGAGAAAGACACATACAAATAATCGTTCTCCATTTAAAAGAGGAGTTTGTACAGTAGTTAAGACTGTAACACCTAAGAAACCTAACTCAGCTTTAAGAAAAGTTGCAAGGGTAAGATTATCTAATGGTTATGAAGTAACAGCATATATCCCAGGAGAAGGACACAACTTACAAGAACACAGTGTTGTTATGATAAGAGGTGGAAGAGTAAAAGACTTACCAGGGGTTAGATATCATATTGTTCGTGGTACTCTAGATACAGCAGGAGTTAATAACAGACAACAAGGTAGATCAAAATATGGTGCGAAAAAACCAAAGAAATAATATAATCAGTTGGTGCCAATAATTTTGTAAATTATATGCACATACTGGAAAAAGAATAATTTTTTTAGAGTACCTTTTTAAGAGATTCTTAAAAATGCTTATTAAAAATTAAAATAAAATAAGGAGGGAAGAAAAGTGCCAAGAAAAGGACATATAGCAAAAAGAGAAGTATTAGCAGATCCTAAATATAATAGTAAATTAGTTACTAAATTAGTAAATACTGTAATGCTAGATGGAAAGAAAACAGTTGCACAAAGAATAGTATATACTGCATTTTCTATAATCGAAGAGAAATTAGAAAGACCAGCATTAGAACTATTTGAAGAAGCATTAGAAAATATTAAACCTGTTCTAGAAGTAAAAGCAAGAAGAATAGGTGGGGCAACATACCAAGTTCCATTAGAAATAAGAGCAGACAGAAGACAAACACTAGGATTAAGATGGCTAGTAGGATATGCAAGAAAAAGACATGAAAAAACTATGGCAGATAAACTTGCAGGAGAAATAATGGATGCATTAAACCAAAATGGTGGAGCACACAAGAAAAAAGAAGAAGTACACAAAATGGCAGAAGCAAATAAAGCATTTGCACATTACAGATATTAATATAAACTTTAGAATAGTTTAGAAGGGAAAGATTTATGGCAAAAAGAGAAGTTCCATTAAATAGATTAAGAAATATAGGAATAATGGCTCATATTGATGCAGGTAAAACAACTGTAACAGAAAGAATACTTTTCTATTCAGGGAAAATCCATAAAATAGGTGAAACACATGATGGTGCATCACAAATGGACTGGATGAAAGATGAACAAGAAAGAGGTATTACAATTACATCTGCTGCAACAACATGTTCATGGAAAAATCATAAAATAAATATTATAGATACACCAGGACACGTTGACTTTACAGTAGAAGTTGAAAGATCTTTAAGAGTATTAGATGGTGCAGTATGTATATTATCTTCAAAAGATGCAGTACAACCACAATCAGAAACTGTTTGGAGACAAGCAGATAAATACAAAGTTCCAAGAATGGTATTTGTAAATAAGATGGATATGATGGGAGCAGATTTTTATAATTGTTTAGCACAATTAGATAAAAGATTACACTGTAATCCTGTTGCAATACAACTTCCAATAGGAGCATCTGAAACATTTGTAGGTATAATAGATTTAATAACAATGAAAGCATTATACTATAAAGATGAAGAAGGTAAAGTAATAGAAGAAAAAGAAATACCAGCAGAATTAGTAGAAAAAGCTAATGAATATAGAGCAAAAATGGTTGAAACAGCAGCAGAACAAGATGATGATATAATGATGAAATACTTAGATGGAGAAGAATTAACTGAAACTGAAATAAGAAAAGGTTTAAGAAAAGCTACATTAAGTAATAATGCAACACTTGTATGTTGTGGATCAGCATATAAAAACAAAGGACTACAATTATTATTAGATAATATAGTAGAATATTTACCATCACCATTAGATATTGATCATATTAAAGGTGTTGATGAAGATGGAAATGAAATGGAAAGAGAAACATCAGATGATGCACCATTTTCAGCACTTGCATTTAAAATTGCAACAGATCCATATGTAGGAAGATTATGCTTCTTTAGAGTATATTCAGGTACATTAGAATCAGGTTCATATGTATTAAATGCAACAAAGAATAAAAAAGAAAGAGTTGGAAGAATACTTCAAATGCATGCTAATAAGAGAACAGAATTAAAAGAAGTATTAGCAGGAGATATAGCAGCAGCAATAGGATTTAAAGATGTAACAACAGGTGATACATTATCAGATATTGAAAATCCAATAATACTAGAAACTATGGAATTCCCAGAACCAGTTATTGATGTTGCGATAGAACCAAAAGATAAAGATGCACAAGAAAAAATGGGTATAGCTTTATCAAAATTATCAGAAGAAGATCCAACATTCAAAATCTATACAAATGCAGAAACAGGACAAGTTGTTATTGCAGGTATGGGTGAATTACACTTAGAAATAATTGTAAGTAGATTAAAAGACGAATTTAATGTAGACTGTACAGTAGGTAAACCACAAGTTGCATACAAAGAAACAATAAGAAAAGAAATTGAAATTGAAGGTAAATTTGTAAGACAATCAGGTGGTAGAGGACAATATGGTCACGTATGGTTAAAATTACAACCATTAGAACCAGGTGAAGGATTCAAGTTTGAAAACAAAATCGTTGGTGGTGTAATACCAAAAGAATACATCAAACCAGTAGAAGAAGGTATAAAAGAAGCAGCATTATCAGGTGTACTTGCTGGATATCCAGTAATAGACTTTAAAGCAACACTATTTGACGGATCATTCCACGATGTTGACTCATCAGAAATGGCTTTCAAAATAGCAGGATCAATGGCATTTAAAGATGGAGCTAAAAAAGCAAATCCAGTAATATTAGAACCTATAATGAGAGTTGAAATAACAGTACCAGAAGAATATGTTGGAGATGTTATAGGTGATATGAACTCAAGACGTGGTAGAATGGAAGGAGTAGAAGCACAAACAGGAATACAAGTGATTAAAGGATTTATTCCACTATCAGAAATGTTTGGATATGCAACAACACTTCGTTCTAAGACACAAGGTAGAGGAACATATTCAATGGAACCATCACATTATGAAGAAGTTCCAAGAAATATCTTAGATACTATAGTAGCATCAAAACAAAAATAGTATTTAATAAAATAATGTAATATGCAGTGCCTATTATAACTTTTATAAAAGGTAAAAAGGCACTTGCAAATATACATAAAATAATATAAAATAAGTTTATAAAATATAAATAGGAGGAAAAAATAACATGGCAAAAGAAAAATTTGAAAGAACAAAACCACATGTTAATATAGGAACAATCGGGCACGTTGACCATGGTAAAACTACTACAACTGCAGCGATAACAAAATATTTAAGTTTATTAGGACAAGCTAAATTTGAAGCTTATGACCAAATAGACGGAGCACCAGAAGAAAGAGAAAGAGGTATTACAATTAATACAGCTCACGTTGAATATGAATCAGCAACTAGACACTATGCACACGTTGACTGTCCAGGACACGCTGACTATGTTAAAAACATGATCACAGGTGCAGCACAAATGGATGGGGCAATATTAGTTGTTTCAGCAGCTGATGGACCAATGCCTCAAACAAGAGAACACATATTACTTGCAAGACAAGTTGGGGTTAAATACATAGTTGTTTACTTAAACAAAACAGATATGGTTGATGATCCTGAACTATTAGAATTAGTAGAAATGGAAGTAAGAGACTTATTAAATGAATATGATTTCCCAGGAAATGATATTCCAATTGTTAAAGGTTCATCATTAAAGATATTAGAATCTACATCAACAGATCCTAATGATCCAGTATATGCACCTATGAAAGAATTAATCGAAGCAATAGATACATATATACCAACTCCAGAAAGAACTACTGACAAACCATTCTTAATGCCTATAGAAGATATATTCTCAATCACAGGTAGAGGAACAGTTGCTACAGGTAGAGTAGAAAGAGGAGAAATTAAATTAAATGACGAAGTTGAAATCGTTGGATTAACAACAGAAAGAAAGAAAACAGTTGTTACAGGTATAGAAATGTTTAGAAAATTATTAGATTCAGCAGAAGCTGGAGATAATGCAGGATTATTATTAAGAGGTATAAACAAGACAGATATCGAAAGAGGACAAGTTATTGCTAAACCAGGAACAATTAATCCACATACTAAATTTACAGCTGAAGTTTATGTTCTAACAAAAGACGAAGGTGGAAGACATACTCCATTCTTTAAAGGATATAGACCACAATTCTTCTTTAGAACAACTGACGTTACAGGTGTAATTGAATTACCAGAAGGAACAGAAATGGTTATGCCAGGGGATAATGTTAAGATGACAATCGAACTTATAACTCCTATAGCTGTTGAAGAAGGATCAAGATTCGCTATCCGTGAAGGTGGTAGAACAGTTGGTTCAGGTATAGTTTCTTCAATAATAAAATAATTGAAAAAAATATAATGAATAAAAATATTTAAAAGTAAAAAGTGTATAATCAATTTTATTGACATATACACTTTTTTGCTATATAATGTAGCATGTAAACTGCTTAATCAAGGTTATAAATCTTTTTAAATAAGTACCTTTAATTAACGGTTAGCGAGTATTACGAAATGGAGGAATTTGCGATGTACGCAATTATAGAAGCATGTGGAAAACAATATAAAGTAGAAAAAGGTAGTATAGTATACTTTGAAAAGTTAGACGCAGAAAAAGGAAAAAAAGTTACATTTGACAAAGTGTTACTTGTATCTGATAAAGAAACAAAAATAGGAACACCATATGTAGATGGTATAAAAGTAGAAGGAAAAATAGTTGAACATGTAAAAGGTGAAAAAATAAAAATATTTAAATATAAACCTAAAAAAGATTACAGAAAAACTATTGGACATAGACAAAATTATACTAAAGTTGAAATAACAAATATTTCAGCAGCAAAATAATACATAAAAATTTATAAAGAAAGAGGTGAACTAAGTGGCACATAAAAAAGGTCAAGGTAGCGTTAAAAATGGACGCGATAGCATATCAAAAAGATTAGGTCTTAAGAAAAATGACAAACAATATGTTAAAGCAGGAAATATAATAATAAGACAAAGAGGAACTAAATACCATCCAGGAAATAATGTTGGAATTGGAAAAGATGACACTTTATTTGCATTAATAGATGGACAAGTTAAGTTCGAACGTTATGGAAGAACAAGAAAAAAAGTAAGTGTATATGAAACACTTGAAGAAAAATAATAATTAATATAGTGAAATAAATAATAAAAATAGATGAGAGGAGTACTAAATTCCTCTCAAATTTATACTCAAAATATATGTTAATAAAAAAGATTAAAAAACTTTAAAAAGTTTTTATAAAAGTGTTGACATATAACAGAAAGTAATATATTATATATATACAGTCGAGAGCGACTGTATTTTAATGAATACAGTACATTGAAAAATAAACAATATCCTTTAGAGAAAAACCAAGCGGACAGAGAACTGTCCAAAATAAATAGGAAAAGCAAAGACAAGCCGGAAGGTTTGAATGAGAAAAGAAGATTAAACAAAAATTGAGAGTTTGATCCTGGCTCAGGATAAACGCTGGCGGTGTACATAAGACATGCAAGTCGAACGGGAGAAGACAGGAAGATTTATCTACTTGTTGGACACCGTGGCGGACGGGTGAGTAACACGTAAGCAACCTGCCTATAAGAGGGGAATAACAGTGAGAAATTACTGATAATACCGCATAAGCTGGAGGTATCGCATGATACATTCAGAAAAGATTTATCGCTTATAGATGGGCTTGCGTCTGATTAGCTAGTTGGTGAGATAACAGCTCACCAAGGCGACGATCAGTAGCCGGATTGAGAGGTTGAACGGCCACATTGGGACTGAGACACGGCCCAGACTCCTACGGGAGGCAGCAGTCGGGAATATTGCACAATGGAGGAAACTCTGATGCAGTGACACCGCGTATAGGAAGAAGGTCTTAGGATTGTAAGCTATTGTCGTGTGAGAAGAAAATGACCATCACAGGAGGAAGCCCTGGCTAAATATGTGCCAGCAGCCGCGGTAATACATATGGGGCGAGCGTTATCCGGATTTATTGGGTGTAAAGGGTGCGTAGGCGGGAAAATAAGTCAGTATGTGAAATCCCTCGGCTCAACTGAGGAACTGCAACTGAAACTATTTTTCTTGAGTGTTGAAGGGGAAAGTGGAATTCCTAGTGTAGCGGTGAAATGCGTAGAGATTAGGAGGAACACCAGTGGCGAAGGCGACTTTCTGGGCAACAACTGACGCTGAGGCACGAAAGTGTGGGGAGCAAACAGGATTAGATACCCTGGTAGTCCACACCGTAAACGATGGATACTAGGAGTTGGCAAAAATATTGTCGGTTCCGCAGTTAACGCATTAAGTATCCCACCTGGGGAGTACGACCGCAAGGTTAAAACTCAAAGGAATTGACGGGGGCCCGCACAAGCAGTGGAGTATGTGGTTTAATTCGAAGCAACGCGAAGAACCTTACCAGGGCTTGACATATACAGGAATATATAAGAGATTATATAGCTCTACGGAGTCTGTATACAGGTGGTGCATGGTTGTCGTCAGCTCGTGTCGTGAGATGTTGGGTTAAGTC
>ERZ773035.2183-NODE-2183-length-13058-cov-3.912866_pt1 | contig 13058 bp, 9 predicted proteins | sample MGYA00511487_ERZ773035 | MGnify/ENA primary metagenome ERZ773035 (study PRJEB29015, sample SAMEA2737985) | human oral metagenome | biome: human oral; feature: human-associated habitat; material: dental | place: China | collected 2024 ...
TCCTTACGAGCGCGGTTTGCGCGGTGCTAGGCGGGGTGGTGTTTTTTACGCCCGTGGATTTTGTTAGCTGGCACAAATTTATCTTTTTGCACCTTGTTGCAGCGCTTGCGTATGCTGGATTTTTGCTAACGGGACTAACTGATTGGACGAATTTCGGCGGAGGGCTAAAAAAGCACGCCTACGTTATGTTTTCGTTTTTTGCGGCGAGTTTTGTTAGCGCATTTTTTAGCCTGTTTGCGGCACACTTTTTTATGTCGCTTTTTTGGGCGTATCTGGCCGGGCTTTGCGTTTATATGATCTGGCTCGACCGCAACGACGATCAGCTGGGCGTTTTGGCATTTTTGCTAGGCATTCTTGGCTTTGAGATTTATTATCTGCTTAGCGGTGAGGAGAAGTTTTTAAATTTACAAATCCATCTGCATGTTATCGCGATTTTGCTCGTATCTTTTCGCGTTAGCGTGGTGCTCGGCAAAGAGGCGCTAAACCGTGAGCCTGGCATGCAAGACGCGGCCTTTGTGCCAAATTTCGTTTATAAAAACATCGCGATCGTTAGCGTTTGCGCGTTTTTGTTAGTTAGCCTGTTTTTTGAAGGCAGCAAGGCGGTAAATTTTGCCGCGATAGCCTGCGGTAGCGCGATTTTAGCCAAGCTAAAAGAGTGGCACTACAAGGAGCTTTTGCGTCATAGCTTCGTGATTTACTACTACTTGATGCAGCTTTTGCTGGCCGCGGGTTATATCATTTACGGCGCGAGCGGGATTTTGGGGCTGGGGCTGGAGACAAATATGCTGCACGTCATCGCGCTAAACGGCATTATTTTTAGCATTATGCTTATCTTTAACATCGCGGGTCTGCGCCACAGCGGGCAGGAGCTTGAGTTTTTACGCCTTAGCAAGATCGCCTTTGCGCTTGTTATTGCCGCGGGCGTTTGCAGGGGCTTTTTGGCTTACGTTTGGAGCGGATTTTATATACATTTACCGGCAACTCTCATCGCCGTAGCATTTGCGCTTTGGTTTATCGACTTTTATAAAATTTTCAGAGATAACGAGTTTAGCGACGATCCGGAGTAGATTTATTTTGCTTCGGATTAAATTTTAAAATTTGACTCAACCTGTCGCTAATTTTTGTATAATAACAAAAAATAAACGCAAAGGAAGACTCTTGAAAAATCAAAAGTCGAGAGAGAGAGAGAGAGAGAGAGAGAGAGAGAGAGAGTAATACGCTCTGCCTAAAAGGCGCAAATTTATCCTTATTTAACCTATTTAAAAATCCAAAATTTTACTTTCATATACCGCTTTTAAAAGGCGGATAGCCTTTAAATTTTACTCAAATTTCAAATAAAATAAATCTAAAAAGGAAATAAAATGGCATATAAATACGATATTGGATTAGAGTTTTTAAGGCAAATGAGTAATGAAGATCTAAACGATCTAGTCGAGATCCTAAAAGGTAAAGATAATGACGAAAGGATCAGCGAAAGTCTCTCGAATGATAAAAAATTTATCAAACATTATCCAGATCATGCGCAGTATATTGATCTTATTTTAGAAGAGATACAAAGATATGGCGGTAATACTTTCGTAAATATTTTTAGAGGCGGCGGAGTTCAATACGCCGAGATTTTAGAAGACGTTTGCAAAAGGATGAAAGTTCATTATTCCCCTCACTATTCTATCGAGGATATCGAGTTTTCGCTACTTTTAAAGATTACGACCGACGCGCTTGAAAAGATGAGCGAAGGCGAGCGCAAGGAACTCTTAAAGGATCTTGATATAAAAACAGATAAGTATACGCCGCAAGCAGTAGTAATGGCGCTACAAACGGCAATAAAGCTCGGCAAATTTAAGGCGTATCAATTTACGTTGGTTATAGTAAATGCGATTTGGAAAGCGATTTTTGGCAAAGGACTAACGATAATCGGAAACAATACTCTTACGAAGTGGATGGCTATTTTAGCAGGGCCGATCGGCTGGACGATCTCTGGCATCTGGACGGCTGCTGATATAGCAGGTCCGGCATACCGAGTAACTATACCGGTCGTAGTGCAGATAGCTTATCTGCGACAAAAGCATATGGATAAATAAAACGCGGGTCTTTTGGCCCGCTAGAAAAGGAAAAAATGAACGAGATAATTATAAAAGAGGCGGATATAAGAGAGTTGGATAATTTTAAAACGTGCCATTCCTACAGCCTTGAGCGCGATGGCGTAAATTTAACCGATACCGCCGTAAAAAGCGGAGCCGAAATTTTAAGAGACGCCCGCTTGGCAAATGAAGGCTCAAAGCTCTTTAAATGCACCGTTGATGCTAGTAAGCTTAGCAAGATAGATGGAAAATTAGGTAGCGGGTTGGGTACGGCGGTACGCGAAAACGGCGAGCTAAAAGGGCATGCGGCTTTTAACGTTTTAGGCGGCGAAGATATAGCTAAAATCGTAACGCCGTTTGCTTTTTATCAAGTGGCTAGTATCGCGCTTGGACAGCAGTTTATGCGTGAGATAAACGAAAATTTAAAAGGCATAAACGAAAAGCTGGATAAAATTTTAGAGCATTTTGAAAACGAGAAAAGAGCTGAAATTTTAGCCTTAATTAATTGCATTTATCTATTAAGCCAGAGCCGAAATTTAGATGAAAGCGATAAAATTTTTTTGAAAGATATAAAATTTAAGGCTGATAGGATAAGGCTTTATTATTTTATAAATTTTAAAAATGTACTTAAAAAAGATGAGGAAAATACCACAAAGAACTATATTTTGGCCGAAAAGATAATGCAGACTTGCGATGTGATAATTTATAAACATTATCTAAATATCGGCGAAACAGATAAGGCTATAAGCGCAATGCAAAGACTTATAGATACCGAGAAAATATTGGAAAATGATTTTGCCAAAATCTCAAAGTATAGCCCAGCCGATGAATTTCTTATAAAACTATTGCATAGCAAGTCAAAAAAGATAGACGACGAATATTTATTTTTGAAAAATTTTGAAAGAAAACTTTTTTTGCAGCAAAGCCAAGACGTTTATCTGCTACAAAACGGTGAGAATATAAAGTTTATAACTGCCGAGTAATTTTAATCTAGCGTCCTTTTATACCTAGCGAGCGATATGGCCGTGCTAACGCATAAAAACGCTAAAATCGCGGCTAGATCGTAGTAAAAATCGCTAAGCTGGGCGCTTTTTAGCCATACGCCTCTAATGATACGCAAAAAATGCGTCAGCGGAAAGCACTCGCCGATAAACCGCGCCCACGCGGGCATCCCGTAAAAAGGAAACATAAATCCCGATAACAGCATCGAAGGCAAAAAGAAAAAATAAGTCATCTGCATCGCTTGTAGCTGGCTGCGGGCTAGCGTGCTAAAGGTAAATCCCACGCCCAAATTTGCAAGCATCAGCAGAGTGCAAGCCGTAAAAAGCGCGGCCCAGTCGCCGATAGGGGGCAGACCAAACAGTAGCCTAGCTATAAGCAAAAGCGCGCCCACTTGCAGATAGGCTATGAGTAGGTAGGGTAAAATTTTGCCTATCATCACTTCAGCCGGGCGCAGCGGAGCGGCTAGGAGATTTTCCATCGTACCGCGCTCAAACTCCCTCGTCACCGATATACTCGTTAGCAGGATCGTCGTTAGCGTGAGCAAGATACCCATGAGCCCCGGGATGATCTGATAGCGCGTGAGTAGCTCCGGGTTGTAGCGAGAGTGCGCGCGTAGTTCAAATTCGGCTCTAGGCTGCGCGTAGCCGGGCTTGTCTCTAGTTAGAGCTTGCTCAAATGCTATTTGCAGTGCGGCCGCGGCGCCCGAGTTTGCCGAGGGATCAGTGGCGTCGGTGGCGATTAAAATTTTAGGCGTTTGGCCTCGTATGAGGTCGCGTTCTAAATTCGGCGGAAAATAGATAATAAACTGCGCCTCGCCGCTTTGCATCATGGCTTCGGCTCTGTCCGCGTTCGCGCCGACGTGTTTGACGTCGAAAAACTCCGTATTTTTCATCGCGCTAACTAGCGAGCGGGTGAGTTTGCCGCCGCCATCTGCGATCACTACGGCTGAGGGCAGGTGGCGCGGGTTGTTATTTATCGCGTAACCAAAAAGCAGCATCAGCATCAGCGGCATCGCGATGATCATCGCTAGCGTCGCGCGGTCTCTTAAAATTTGACGAAACTCTTTTACGACCATCGCCGCGGTACGTGAAAACGAGATAAATTTCATCGTCGCTCCTAAAATCGCTCGTCTTTATGAAACTCTAGCAGGTGGATGAAAACATCCTCTAGGCTCGCTTTTATCGGTTTTAGGCTTAGCTCGTCCCGCGGTATCGCTAGGACTCTAACCGCTTCTTGCAGCGCGGTCGCGTCTTTTGCGGTTACGTGATAGCCGTTACCGAACGCAGAAACGCTAAGCGCGGCGTTTGAGGCTAGCAGCGACGCCGCTTCGCCCGCTCTATCTCCGCTTAGCTGCCAGACGTTTAGATCGTAGCCGGCGATGATGTCTGATTGCATGCCGCGGGCTAGGATCTTGCCGTAGGCGATGTAGATGAGCTCGTGGCAGCGCTCGGCCTCGTCCATGTAGTGCGTGGAGACTAGCACCGTGATGCCGTCCTGGGCTAGCTCGTGGATGATATCCCAAAACTCGCGCCTAGCCTTTGGATCTACGCCAGCCGTGGGCTCGTCGAGCAAAAGCAGCTCCGGGCCGTGCACGAGGCACATCGCAAGCGCTAGCCGCTGTTTCCAGCCGCCCGATAAACTGCCCGCTAGATGGTTCTGACGTGGGCCGAGGTTTAGGCGGTCTAGGATTTGATTTACGGCGACTTTTTGATTTTTGACCGCAAAAAGCCTAGCGATAAATTCCAAATTTTCCCTCACGCTAAGATCGTCGTACCAGCCGAATTTCTGCGTCATATAGCCCGTTTTTAGGCGTATGGCTTCGCTTTGGCCGCGAAAATCGTACCCCAGGCAGCTACCGCTACCGCCGTCTGGCTTTAAAAGGCCGCAAAACATGCGTATGGTAGTCGTCTTGCCGCTACCGTTTGGCCCTAAAAATCCGCACACGCTGCCCTTTTTGACCCTGATGTCGACGCCGTCCGTGATGATCTTTTTGCCGAATTTTTTAGTGAGGTCTCTAACGTCGATGGCGTAGTCGCCGCTCTGCGGTTTCGGGCTTAAATTTGGAGTCAAATTTGAGGGTAAATTTGCGCTACTAAAATTTACGCGAGAATTTTTATGAAGGCTAAATTTGGTCTTGATCTCGTTTGCTAAATTTGATCCGCTTAAATTTGATTTTCTTTTAGTCTGCGACGGGGCCCTGTCTGCGCCGTAAATTTTACCGCCGCGCGCGTTTAAATTTTGCCTCTGCGAAATTTCGTCCAAATTTAAACGCCGAATTTGAGCGGAAATATTTTGCGCGTTCACGGCTCTAGCCTCGCTTTTATCGGTAGCGACGGGTGCAGTGCGGTTGCGTTGTTTTCGGGCACGGCCTCGACTAGATAGACCAGCGTGCTTTGCGAGGTTTGGTTGTAGATGACCGGCGGGGCATACTCGGGAGCGGACGCGATCTTTACGATACGAGCGGTAAAGTCCGCGCATCCCTCGCAGCTAATGCGCGCTTTTTGTCCCTCGCGCAGGCTAGGCAGCGCGCCTGCGGGCACGAAAAATCTGATCTTTACCTCGCTAGGCGGCAGCAGAGATAGCACGGGCTGCGAGTTTTGGACGAACTCGCCCATTTTATAAAATATATCTTCGACGAGCCCGGATCTCGGCGCTAAGACGGCGGTTTGCTCTAGTCTCCACTGCGCGGCGCGCTCGTTAGCTTTGGCTGCTTGTATTTTTGCTTTTAGGCTTGTTATTTGTTCGCTTCTAGCGGGCAAATTTGCGATCTTTAGCGCGGCGTTTAGCTCGCTAACTAGGGCGTTTGCGCGGTCAAATTCCGCCTTTGCGGCGTCGAAATCTTTTTGCGAAACGGCATGTTTGGCCAGCAGCAACTTCGCGCGATCGTAGTTGGCCTCAGCGATCCAAAGCGCGGCCTTTGCTTGCTTTAGCTCGGCATTTATGCGCTCGATCTCCTCCGGGCGCTTGCCCGTGCTAAGGTCGGCTAGCTCGGCCTCTAGCGCGTCTACGTTAGCCTTTGCGGCGTCTAAAGTCGCTAACGCTTCGGCGCTATCAAGCACAAAAAGCGGCTCACCCTCTTGGACGGCGGCACCCTCTTTGACGCTTAAATTTACGATCCTACCGCTAACGCTAGGCGCGACGTAAAGATAATCTCCCTCGACGTAGCTGTTAAAAAACGCGCTCCCCTTCTCGTCTGCACAGCCTGTAAAAATCAGGATAAAAAAGGCAAGAAACGCGTAAAATTTGCTTAAATTTAAACCTATTTCGCCTCCTTAAAGCCGCTATTTTACTAGCATTATACTCCGCTTTGGTTAAATTTGGCTACATTTTAGGATGCCGCGCGGAACTCGAAAAGGAAATATTTTCGGTGTGTAGGCTTCGGATAGTGCTCTAGAAGCGGCGGTTTTTTATCTCTTTTTAGGAAAGAGTAATTTAAATTTGGAGCAAATTAGTGCGGCGATTATAGTATTTTTTGCGCTTTAAATTTCTTAGATGTGTTTTATAAGTACTGCAAAAACGGTATTACTAATAAAAAAGGATAAAAAATATCCAATTTAAGCATTCTTTGAAGATAGGGGTTATATAATTCCCGTTCTAATGATATTAGTTATTAATCTTAATCTTAAGGAGAGTGTATGAAAAAAATCATTTCAGGTGCGCTAGCCACGTCATTGCTGGCTGCTTCGGCATTTGCTTTTAGTGTAGATGGCAACCCTAGCGTCAAATTCGTTGGTTATAAGTTGGCTAACAAAACAGCCGTCGAGGGTGCGTTTAAAGATCTTGGCTTTAAAAGCGCGGAAAACGCAAATTTTGCCGATTTTCTAAAAACCTTTGAGTTTAACATCGATCCTAAAAATATCGATACAAAGTTGCCCGATCGCGACAAACGTATCGGTATGATCTTTGACGGCAACGCAATAACAGCTAAAATCGTATCCGTAAGTGGCGACGAAAAAGCGGGCGAAGCTGAAGTCGAAGTTAGCGTAAAAGGAAACTCAAAGTCTTACAAAACGCAGTATACGGTGGAAGGTGGTAAACTAAAGGCTAAAATCGGCATTGACTTGTTGGCTGATTTGAAACTCAATGAGACATTTGAAAAATACGCCGCTTCAGCCAAGCCTTTTCATGGTGGCAAAAGCTATCCGGATGTAGAAATCTCACTCGAAGCTAAAATAAAATAATCCTTAAATTCGGCGCTTAAAGATCCGCTTGCGCCGAATTTTCTACTTTATTATTATTTTTTATTCCGTAATGCCGAAAAATCGATAACTTAAGATATAATGAGCCGTAAAATTTAATTAAGGCGAAAAAATGACGACGAAAGAAAATAAAAAAGGGGCGATAAGCGCGCTATTTTTGGCTATTGCGCTGTTTGCGGCGGGGTGCGCGGGGTATTTTTATTACGGCATAGGCGGGACCGGCATTTTTACGATGGTCGTTGCCGTGATCTGCGCCGTTTTTTGCGTGAAAAAGATATTTCAGGTTAGCTTTCTAAGCATCGATGACGACGGATTTTTAGTGCAAAAGGGCGGCAAAAATGCCAAATTTTACTTTAAAGATATCGAAGAAATCGGCATTCGCATGGTTGATGCTAAACGCAAAATTGACGTTTTAAACGTGAGATTTAAAAGAGGCAGGCTAGACCGCGACGCGGCTGATGGCCTCATGCAGCCTATCGGCGACGACGATGCCGTGATATACGATAAATACGAGCTCTCAAAGCACGAGGTTTTTAAAATTTTAAAGCAGAAATTTGAGGCGCTAAACGCGCAAAAAAACGAAAATAAGAAAAAGTAAAATTTGGCTCTGTCCGTCGGCGTCAAATTTGGTTTTTGGCTTTGGCGACCGAAAAACTGAATAAATTTAAATATAAGATTATGAGGCGAAATTTCTACTTCGCTTCGCTTGTAGCCGCAAGTGGAATATTTTTAAGCATAATCTAGGCAAGCAGCCTGCTGAATTAAATTTGAATGCAATTAAAGATAAGGCGCAGTATTTTTTCGCTTAGACGAGGCGAAATTTGATTTTTAAGCGGAGCGTATATGTGATACGTGAGCATTAAAAATCAAATTTCAACGAAGTATAAGTAGAAAAAGACAAGCCTCAAATTTAGACTTCATACCTCTCGCCGGGTTTCATCTCGATGATCTCCCACGGTAAACCCTGCTTATTTAGCTCGTCCATGAAAGGCTTGGCGTCGAAATTTTCCATGTTAAAGACGCCTTTGCCGCTCCAGATGCCTTTGGCGACCATCATCGAGCCGATCATCGCTGGCACGCCTGTGGTGTAGCTCACGGCCTGCGCGCCCGTCTCGGCGTAGCAAGCCTCGTGATCGCAGACGTTGTAGATGTAGACCTGGCGCTCTTTGCCATCTTTTAAGCCTCGGATCACGCAGCCGATGTTGGTTTTGCCTTTTGTGCGAGGGCCAAGGCTCGCAGGGTCAGGCAGCAAGGTCTTTAAAAATTGAATCGGCACGATCTTTACGCCGTTGTGCTCGACCTCATCGATGCGTAGCATACCGACATTTTCTAGGCATTTCATATGCGTGAGGTAGCTCTGCCCAAAGGTCATAAAAAAGCGGATTCTCTTCAGCCCTTTGATGTTTTTTACTAAGCTTTCTAGCTCCTCGTGATAGAGCAGGTAGCTGTCCTTGACGCCTACTTTGGGGTAGTCCCATTTGAACATGATCTGCATCGGCTCGGTCTCTTTCCACTCGCCGCGCTCCCAGTAGCGACCCTTTGCACTCACTTCGCGCAGGTTGATTTCAGGGTTGAAATTCGTCGCAAACGGATATCCGTGATCGCCCGCGTTGCAGTCTAAGATATCGATCTCATGGATCTCGTCAAAGAGATTTTGCTGTGCGTATGCGCAAAATACGTTCGTCACGCCAGGATCAAAGCCGCTTCCCAGCAGCGCCATGGTATTTGCGGCTTTAAACTCGCCGTCCTTCGCCCACTGCAGCTTGTATTCAAATTTGGCGGTGTCGGGGTGCTCGTAGTTTGCGGTGTCGATGTATGGGATGCCGGCGCGCGAGCACGCGTCCATGAGCGTTAGGTCCTGGTACGGCAGCGCGACGTTTAGCAGTAGCTCGGCGCCCGTTTTTTTGATGAGCGCGACCACGGCGTCGGTGTCGTCCGCGTCGATCTGGGCGGTATCGATCTGCACGCCTAGGCGCTCTTTGATAAATTTAGCGATCGCGTCGCACTTGCTTTTTGTGCGGCTTGCAAGGGTGATATTTGTAAAAACGTCCGCGTTCATCGCGCATTTTACGGTCGCGACTTGGCTCACGCCGCCCGCGCCTATGATTAAGATATTTGACATTTTGGCTCCTTTAAATTTTAGTGATTTTATCGATATTTTGTTTAAATTTTACTCCTAAAGCTCCCTAGCTGCCGCGCTAAAATAATCAAGCCCGCCCCAGGCGTCCTTATCACCCACGATATAGATATACTCTTTGGCGCGAGTTAGAGCTACGTTTAGTAGATTCGGTTTTGCCGACGCCCATGTTCTAGCACCTGGGCTCGCTCCCCCCAAGATAAAGATAACCACCTTAGCTTCTTGTCCTTGCATCGTATGGATGGTGTTTGCCTTAATCTCTATCGCGCCGCCTCTTTTCAGTCTCGCGCTAGCTTTTACGACGTCGGTAAACGGCGTTATCGCTTTTATTTGCTCGCTTGCGTTTACGCCGATTATAGTTTTTAACATTTTATAAATTTGATCCGCGGCCTTTAGCTCCGCTTCGCTGCCATTACCGCTCCACGCGTTTGTTTTTATATCTATCCAGCAGCTTTTTGCGCTAGTTAGCGAGCCTTTATTTTTCTCTTTGCCCCAAACCATCGCGTTATCGTAGGTAGTCTCGTTTGCGATATTAAACATAGGGTTATCGCAGCGCCTATGCACTATGAGCGGCGACCCAACCCAAGTTTGACCGATATATGCGCCTATTTTTTGCGTTTTATCGGCGCATGCTTGAAGCGAAGTAGTAGCTACGTTAAATTCTTTTGCCGCGCCGGTATATCCTAAAAGTACTTCGTTTAAATTTGCAGGCAGAGTAACGACGGGCTCAAGCTGCAACGGATCGCCTACTATTACCGTCGTTTTTGAGCGGTATAGTGCCCCAACGGCATTTGAGATATTTGCTTGACCTGATTCATCTACTAGCAAAAGCCCGATATCATTCTCGTCAAAATCGCTGAAAAATCGTCCAAACGAGGCAAAGGTAGAGCTGACGGCGGGCACGACGAAAAAGAGCGATTTTAAAATTTCTTTTGCCTCGTCTTTCTTTTTAAATTTACCTAGGTCGCAAAACGCTGCCAAATTTGCTCCAAATTTCGCTTTTTGAGACCAGATAGCGGCTTTGTGTAAATTTAGCGCTTTTATAAATACGTTTATTCTGGCCTGTGCGACTGCCGTTTTTACGCCATCCTTAGCCATAAAAGGCGAGCTGTTTTCCCGATCCTCTTTGCTTTGCGCTGCACTTGCGTTTTTTTGGCCTTCAAAATCTAGCAAAGCAAGCTTCGTATTTGCCATATTTAGTGCGTCGTTAAATTCCTTTTTAGCTTTATCAAAATCATAGTTTTGCTTGTAAAATTTAAGCAAATTTATAAGCCCTGCGACCTTAAATTTTTCGTTGCCCTCTTTGTCTTTGTAAACGCTTAGTACGTCTTGGCTTTTTAGCTTATCAAATTCCGGATGGGCGGGCGAGATAAATTCGTCGTTTAAGCAGTTTTCTTTAAAGTCGCTTACGTTTGCACTTTTACCCAAAGTGGCGCAGATTAGCCCCCACGCGGGCTCGGCAAGCAAGCTTTTGTAGCCGTCTTTTTTATCAAACGACAACAGCCTAGAAACCTGCAAACTAAAATAATCAAGCTCGCTCAAATACGCCTTATCCACGCTATCAAGCTTTGGAAGCTCAACGCTGATATTTTCGACGGCTTTGTTGTTACATGAGGCTACGACGATCTCAAATCCTTTTAGTTTATCGTTTAGTGGGTAAAAATCGGGGTACTGACTGCCGTCCAGCTTGACGCCACGTCCGAAAATTTCATCTGCTCTTAGTGTGGCTAAAACTTTTGCTCGCTCCACGATCACACCCGCGATAACGTCTTTTAAAAGTGTCGTTTTACCGGTACCCGGAGGTCCATTTACGCTATAAATTCCGCCTCTTTGCTCGCCAAAAAGCTTCATTATATTATTTACGGCGATCTGTTGCGAGTAAATGAGCATGTATTCGCTAGCAAAGGCTCCAAGCGGATAGTTTTTAGGCTTAAGCATCGAAAAGATGGTGTTAAAATTCGCGCTATCTCTCATATCAACGCGCCCGGCTTTGATAAAATTTTTATCCGTTTCGTCAAAAATAGTTTGCAAATTTTTATTATTTAACCCGTTTTTTAAAACCAAATCAATCTCGTCGATGTAAAAGCTATTTAGTAAGTCATTACTGCTTTTAGGATCGTTTTCTAGGCAGATATGTATGCGAAAATTATCGCTTATTAACAGGGAATCTAGCTGCTTTTTAAACTCGGCGTGGATAAGCTCTACCATCTCGCCTAGACTTCGTTCATCTTTACCCAGTGCATCTATTTGGGTCTTTATGCTATCTCTAAGCTGCTCAAAATTTTTATAATCCAAATTTTGCGGCTTACTAAAATTCGCCGTCGCCCAAGGAACGGTAGATAAAAATACACTATTTAAATCAACGTTAAATCCGCTATTTTCTCCACAAATAAGCTCTAAACCAGAAATATCAAGTTCACTAAAATTAGGATCTCTTACTAGCATGCTTAGTTTGGTTTTTTCCGTGCCGTTTTTTACTGATAAATCGCCCATAAATTTTATAAAATAGCTCGTAGTTTTTTGGTTTGAGCTTTGGCGAAACTCGCTAGTTTGCAGTTTGAGATTTTGTTTTATTATTTCGTCGCTTATTTCGTCTATCTCGAAAATCCCGCCATAAATTTCGATGCTAAGAGTACGTCTTTTAACGCCATTTGCAAGATCCGAGATGCTTTTCATCTGTTTTAGGTAATGCCAAAAATCATCCGTAAATTTTACAAGATTTGTCTCATAAATCTTTTTATATTTGCTCTGTTCTTTTTGAGGTTTTTGTAAAATTTGTGGATTTAAATATTCGCTTAACAGCAGGTAGTTTAAGGTATTTTTTAGCGCCATCATCGCTCCTTTTGCGTCCTTATTTTAACAAACCTATTACTGACACTAGCCGTTTTACAAAATTTTTGCAATATTTACCGCTAAGATACCTAGCAATTTGGCTTCTTTAAATTTTTGTGATTTTATCTAAAGCTTATATAAAATTTGCTTTTTATAGTTTCGGTAGCGATAAATTTGAAAGAAATTTATGCGTATTTTAGATCGCTACGACAAGCTTGTTAAAAATTTAAGCTTGCCGCGTATTTTGAGCGTCTAAATTTACGCGCTACAGCAAAGAAGCATAATGCGAACGCAATATCTCGATCGAAGCGACGCTAAGTCTCACGCCGCACCACTAAAATCAAATTTCGTAGCGATAAATTTTGCCGAAATTTTCATCCAGAGTATAGCTAAACTCACCGCCTGCGTAATAGATTGTCTCGCCGCTCTCCAGCTCGAAGCGCTGATACACGCGCAGCACGACCTCGTTTTCGCTGATGCCTTGGACGTGGATAAAAATATCGCTCTTTCTGCCCGCGGTCATCGCCATTTGGTAGAGTTGATTAAATAGCGCATATTCCGGATCTTTCTCGGCATCCTCTTGAGATAAAAAGCCCTCCAGCACACCCAGCATCTCCGCGCGAAATTCCGTCCTGGCGCGCGCATAGGCGTTTTGGATATTTTCGATCTGATTGGTATCGAGTAAATTTAAAAGTGAATGTTTGCCCAAGTAAAGCGTCGCGCTCGATGTGATTTTGCCGTCCTTGTCGGTTACCAGTCGCAGAGCTTTCTCTACGCGCCACAAGGCCTCTTTTAGTTCGAGCCCGC
>ERZ773035.2185-NODE-2185-length-13047-cov-41.563193_pt1 | contig 13047 bp, 8 predicted proteins | sample MGYA00511487_ERZ773035 | MGnify/ENA primary metagenome ERZ773035 (study PRJEB29015, sample SAMEA2737985) | human oral metagenome | biome: human oral; feature: human-associated habitat; material: dental | place: China | collected 2024 ...
GGAAATACGGGTAATCTTATACTACGTAGAGGTACTGTGGTATTCGGATCTATAAGTGAAGGTGAAAGGTGGGAATGTGATGAGAAAGAGGTTTGCGGCATTGCTCGGCGCGCTTTTGCTCGCATTGGTGATACCTCTCACAGCGCAAGCAAAGGTCACGTATGACAAATCAATCTATCCTCCAGTGTCCTCTGCGGAGCGTCGCATGACAGTTCAGGTTGAGTCCGTGAAGGGTGACGTCATCGTCAGCAAGATGGTGGGGTCCACGGATAAGGCGTCCAACTACAAGGCGGTCAAAGAGGGTGGCCCACTCGATTACAAGGGCGGCAGGTATGAAGGTAGCTTTGACATCGATCTAGCTACGGACGCCTCCGACGGCTCTACGGAGCCCGCGCAGGCAAAGATAGATTTCTGGTTGGCTGGGGGGGTGATGGGCGGAAGGACGTACACCATCTACTGCGAGAAGAAGGGCAGCATCGCAGGGGACGGGGCGGACGTCCACGAGTCAGTCATCACTAAAACGTCTGACAAGAATGGTGTCATTGACGGTACGAGCAGCGGACACATGTTCATTACGGTTGAGGCGTCGGGCTCATATAGGTTCTCCATCAATTGCGAGCCCGTGAGTTCGACCCCCGACCCGACCCCCAAGCCCGACCCGACCCCGACCCCCGACCCGGCTCCCAAGCCAGACCCGGCTCCGACCCCTAAGCCCGATCCCACCCCCAAGCCAGACCCGACTCCGGTCCCTGACCCGAGGACTTCGGATGAGTTCGTATGGTTCGGGAAGTCCAACAGGACCGTAGGGTCTGGGTTGGAAGCCTATTGGGTAACCGATCGGAGGGCCTCGAACTACACGCCGGCAGAGGGCGATGTTGTCGTTAAGTCCTTCTTGCTCAGAGGTTCACTGAAGAATTTTGTGCTTGCGTACACCAACATCGACAGCAAGTACGCCCGAAAGCATGCTGTACTCTATATTCAGCATGCGAGTGGCTCCACGGAGACCAAGGATGCGATCATCAACAGCTACGGTACCGTCTCATACTCGATGGATGACGTGACTGACGACACCGTGTGTACCTTGGTCGTGAAGACCTCCTCTTCCGTGACACCGGACAACAACACACCCAGGGACAACACGCCCAGGGACAACAACTCGAATCGCGCGACACCGGATTATAGCAGGTACCGGAAGTCGCTCAGCGACCGGACGACCTTCGCTGATGGAGTTGCGAGGTGGATATACATCGTTCCGACGGAACAGACTACCGGGACTCTTGATGACATGTATTGGAGTGACACGCGTGCCTCCAACTACACCCCGCTGCCGGGCGATGTTTGGGCGTCCTTTGTGTTAAAGGGAACGTACAGAAACTTTGAGATTCGGGTTATGTTCGAAAGGCAGTTTGCTGGCAAAGAGGTTCTGCTGTATGTCGAGCATGATGATGGCAGCACGGAGGTCAAGGAGAGGACCTTGGATGCGAACGGCGAGGCAGTCTTCGAGATGGAGCGGCTGTCCACGTATACCTTGGTCATGCGCGACGGCGTGACCCCCTCGGTGGTAAGACAGAGCGTAGGCAGGGTGGATACGAGCACAAGGTCTCCACAGACTGGAGTTGGCATGCCCCTGTCATCTACTATCGTGCCTGCGGTTGTGTCCGTGCTATCGGTCATCGCGGTCGCTGGCACAGTTGGAGTCCGCCGGAAGCTGAGGGCACAGTAGCGCGACTTCTTGAAGTATCATAGGTCTTGTGAGGCAGGGTGAGAGCGGCCGTCTCTCACCCTGCTCGTGTGTGGGGAGGGGTTCATGCTGAAACAGGTGCTGACGCAAATGGGGCAGGCGCTGAGGCAGAGGACGATGGCATGGGGCGCAAGGCCCCGCATGGTCATCGTGGCAGTCGCCACGCTCGTCCTCGTTGTCGCGGCAGCCGCTGTGACGCTTCATCCGCCCGTCTCACCCAGCGTCGCGGAAGAGAAGCAGCGGGCGGCGGAAGATCCCGTTCCAACGGTGAGCACAGATTCCGATGAGGGGGAGGAGACCACAGACGTCGAGAACGCCGTGGACTTCTCCAAGCTCAAGGAGGAGAACCAAGACATCTATGCGTGGATCACGATTCCGGGGACCAACGTGAACAACCCTGTGCTGCAAAGCCCAGATGATGACACGTACTACCTCGATCACAATCGCTCGGGTAAGGCGTCTCCATACGGTGCCATCTTCTCACAGAGCATGAACGCACTCGACTTCTCTGACCCTGTGACGGTGCTCTATGGGCATAACACCGACGATCCCATCCACTTGTTCAGGTCGCTCCACAACTTCGAGGACGCAAACTTCTTTGCTGAGCATGACGTGATGTACGTCTTCACACCCGGCCGTGTTTTCATCTACAAGATCGTGGCCGCATATGAGTATGATGACCGGCACATCCTCAATTCGTTTGACTTCAAGAACCCCCAGGCGCTCCAGGAGTACTACAACTTTGTGCTTAATCCCGACTCGTCGAGGCGCAACATTCGCGAGGGCGCCACGCTTGACGCCGCCACGGATAAGATCCTGCAGCTGAGCACCTGCATGGTCGAGGAATACCATGGCCCTCATCGTTTCATAGTTACGGGAGTGCTGAAAGACAATCGACCCATAGACAGCCAGTCTGCGATCAACCTGTCCACGCTCTAGGCGGGTGATCTTGCCGCAAGGGCCGCGAGTGGTCGCAAGGGCTGCGAGGGCCGTGAGTGACCGCAGGAGTGTACACAGATCGAGAGTGAGAGCTTCCGGGTGCCCGTTTGGGCCATTTGTGTACACTATTGAACTACGGACAGCCCCCGGGGTCGCAGGAGTGTACACAGATCGGTGCCAGGGGCCTCTCGGTGCCCGTTTGGGCCATTTGTGTACACTATTGAACTGCAAGCGGCCTTGGAGCTGCAAGTGGCCATGGAGCTGCGAGCGGCCTTGGGGTCACGAGCTGCTTTGGGGTTGTGGGCAGTTTCCCCGTGACGCCAAGAAAGCATGACGGCGTACGACGATGGGAGGGTGGGCATGACATTTAAGGTATCTGCGGATAGGATTTGCTGCATGGCTGATGAGGGGGTCGAGCTTGGTCATATCGAGTTCCATCAACTCACACCCGATACCGTGGACATCATCCATACATTTGTGGAACCTGCGGGGCGCGGGCAGGGCATTGCGGGCAGGCTGTGCCAGCGCCTTGCCGAAGAGCTGCGCGATCGCGGAATGCGGGCGCGTCTGAGCTGCAGTTATGCCCAAGGCTGGTTCGAGAAGCACGAGGAGTTCTCGGACGTCGTAGCGTGACCTCCCGCCGGTCGCCTCGGCGCTCGGCCGCAGGCGGCAACAGAGAGCTTTGTCGCTATGTGGGAAGGAGTCGGTGGACCATGCGAGAAACGAGATACCTCTCTCATGCGTGGGGCCTGCTCACCAGGGATAGGGGCTGGTATACGCCCATCTTGACGCTATCCGTCTACATGCTCGTTCCAGTGGTGGGGTGGCTCGTTGTGCTGGGATACGAGATGGAGTGGGCCCGTCGTGTTGCCTGGGGCTTCGAAGGGCCTCCCCAGAGGCGGGGCATCGATATCCCTCGGTGTTTCCAGAGCGGTTGTCGTGCCTTTGTCGCGGTCCTCGGATGGTGCATTGTGTGGGTGGTGCTTTACTGCGCTGTCGCAATGGCGGTGACCCGCTCATATCTTGGCCCCCTTGCCGATGCGCTGGATACTTTGATGCTTATCAGGATGCTGCCCTGGCTTCTGCTGAGCGTCTGGAGCCCTGTCGGTTGGCCGCTTATCGCCGTAGTCTCGTTTTGCACGGTCCTCACGGTCATGGTGGGCGTGCGGGCAACCATCTATCAGGATTCTGCTGCAGGGTATCAGATCAGTCGCATTGTGGAGATGATCAAGCGTGATGCTGGCGGCTATGCCAAGATCTCGGGCCTAGTTGCGCTTGTCGCGCTCGTCTGCGAGTTCGCCCCGCTGTTACTGTCTTACGTGTTGGCTTTCATAGGTGTCTTCCTTGACCTTGCGGGCGGCGTGCTCTTCGTTCTCTTTCTGTATCCAGTGATCTTCCTGCTGATGGCCGTCTACTGCACCGTTGTGTTCCTGCTGATCCACACCATGGTCGGGCTATGGATGAGGCAGTTCGATGTTCCGTCATGGGGCAAGAGCACAGACTCGCTGCCTGCAGGGCGGCAGCCAAGTTCGGATGCACGGTTGGGATCTTTGGGCGGGGGGGACCAGCATGCCGCGCAGCCCTACCAGCTCGGGCAGTCCCAGCTCCAGGGGCAGGGGCCAGGGGATCAGCTCCAGGGGCAGAATACCTCTCCTGCGCCCGGTGCCGCGTCTGGGGTACGTCCCCCTGACGTCGAGTGGGGCCTGTCTGCATCTGCGGGACTCTCTCGCGCCGACCAAGCGGGTACTCCATCTTCTCGCCCTGTTGATGGGAGTGACATACGTTCTTTTCCCAACGCATCCGTCTCAGGCGATCGACCCTCGCCTATCGATTTTACCGATCCGGTCTCACTTGCCATCGAGGCGCTTGCGTCGCAGTCCCCTCAGTCGGCAGGACCCCGCACCGCTCCGCAGTCCCCTCAAACGGTGGAGTCCCACGCCGCGTCGCAGTCCCCTCAGTCGGCAGATGCCCAGACCTCCTTGGGCCCAGAGACGAACGGGGAGGACGTCCGCCCGAACGAGGGTCAGTAAGTCCTGATAAACGAGGCTTTCGAAGCGCGGGTGCCACGTCCCCAAGGACTCGTGACGCACCGTCTGCTACCCCCTCCTGTGAAGTAATTGTGGCGTAGCCATGCGTGTGCCCATGCCACGTATGTTCTTGCTCACATTGTGCAATACTGCTCACGCTGTAACATACTGCACAGTGTGAGCAAGAACTGGGGGTTCGCGGCATATGAGAACAGCTCTTCGGCAGGTTGGCACACAGCTGCGCAATCCGCGCATGACGGGAGACCGTCGCAGCGTTCGTACGCGCCGTGCCCTGCGCGACGCCCTTGCGGCCGAGATAGAAGCCACCGGTGACCTCACTCAGGTTACGGTCACGGCCGTTACCGACCGCGCCAGCGTGACGCGTCGCACCTTCTACTCGCACTTCAAGGACATCAACGACCTCGTGGGCCAGATCGAGGCGGAGACCATCCGAGACCTCAAGGGCCTGGTTGGCAACATAGCAGCCGTGAACCTCGACATCCTGCAGGATGCCTTGGACGGCTTCGCCCCCTGCCCGGGTTCGGAGGAGCTGCTCTCATACTTCAAGGAGCACGGAGACTATCTCGCCGCGCTCCTCGGAGACGGAGGTGACCCCGCCTTTGTCGAGCGCCTTAAGCGCATGGCCCGCGATGTCATAGCCGCCCGTGCCGCCAAGGGCCTTGACCTTGAGCTCCTTGGTCCCATCTTCGACTACTACCTGACCTTCTCCATCAGCGCGGAGGTCGGGGTCCTTGTCCGCTGGCTTACGAGCGGCATGCATGAGTCCGTTGCCGTGATGGCTCGTGTCATGACCTCGCTGATGTTCGTGCGTCCCGGCGACCTCTATGGCAGGGCCATCGACTTTGACATTCCCACGATCGCGCTCGCGCTGCTGAGTGCCGGTGACGGCGCGGGCACCGCAGGCAGGCGGAGCGTCGGTGACGGTGCCCGGCTCGTAGCTGGTGACTCAGGTCCACGTGTAGAGAGGGCGTCCGACAATGGCTAATCACGCAGCGTCCACCCAGGCTCAGGTTATGGCGGCGAAGCCCGTCGAGCTCAGGCAGCTTGGGGCGGAGCTCTATCCCGCAAATCGCATCGACCTCTCCCACATGGATCTGCGCCTTGGCATTGACGTGGGCTCCACCACGGTCAAGCTCGCCGTCATCGACGCAAGCGGCAGGCTGATCTACGCCAACTACGAGCGCCATCACACCGACGTCCGCGCCACGGCACGGGAGCTCTTCGCCCGCGCGAAGGCTGTCATAGGCAACCCGTCGATGCGCGTTTCGATCACGGGCTCTGGCGGCATGCTGCTCGCCAAGTGGCTCGACCTCGAGTTCGTGCAGGAGGTCATCGCCTCCAAGCGTGCCGTCGAGACCCTCATCCCCCAGACGGACTGCGCCATCGAGCTAGGCGGCGAGGACGCGAAGATCATCTACTTCGACAACGGCATCGAGCAGCGCATGAACGGCACCTGTGCGGGCGGTACAGGCGCCTTCATTGACCAGATGGCCTCGCTCATGAAGACGGATGCCTCTGGCCTGAACGACCTTGCCCGTGAGGCAACGCACATCTACCCCATTGCGTCGCGCTGTGGCGTCTTTGCCAAGTCCGATGTTCAGCCCCTCCTAAACGAGGGTGCCGCCCCCGCAGACATCGCGGCGTCCATCTTCCAGGCCGTCGCGAACCAGACGGTCAGCGGCCTTGCCTGCGGCCATCCCATCCGTGGCTACGTGGCTTTCCTGGGAGGACCCCTGCAGTATCTCTCCGAGCTGCGCCACCGCTTCTACGTCACGCTGAAGCTCGACGAGGAACACCGCGTCATCCCCCAAAACGCCCACCTCTTCGTGGCCACGGGCGCGGCGCTCGCCGGGGAGTCCGACAGGCAGGTGAGCTTCCAGGAGGTCGTCGACGCCCTCACCAACCTCAAGGACACGCAGGGCTCAGAGGTCGCCCGCCTTGAGCCCCTCTTTGCCGACGAGGCTGCCTACCAGGAGTTTAAGGCGCGCCACGACGCCCAGGTCGTCCCCAAGGGCAGGCTCGAGGGCTACCGAGGACGTGTGTTCATTGGTATCGACGCCGGCTCCACCACGATGAAGGCCGCCGTCGTGGGGGAGGCGGGAGAGCTCCTCTACACCTGGTACGACAACAACAATGGCGACATCCTGGGGACCGCCAAGAAGATCATGGACGACATCTACGACCGTCTGCCAGAGGGCTGTGCCATAGGGCACGTGACCACGACCGGCTACGGCGAGGGCATCCTGATCGAGGCCCTGCGCGCCGACTCCGGCGAGATAGAGACGGTCGCTCACCTGCGCGGCGCCAAGGCCTTCGTGCCCGACGTCGAGTTCATCCTGGACATAGGAGGCCAGGACATGAAGTGCCTGCAGGTCAAGGGGGGTGTCATCGAGCATATTATGCTCAACGAGGCCTGCTCGGCCGGCTGCGGCTCCTTCATCGCGAACTTCGCCGACTCCATGGGCATGACGGTGCAGGAGTTCGCACAGGCTGCCGTGCGCGGAGCGCGCCCCATCGACCTCGGCAGCCGCTGCACCGTCTTCATGAACTCCCGCGTGAAGCAGGCCCAGAAGGAGGGGGCGACCATCGGTGACGTGGCGGCGGGCCTCTCGTACTCCGTCATCAAGAACGCGCTCTTCAAGGTCATCAAGCTGCGCGATTACGATGAGATCGGCAGATACGTCATCGTCCAGGGCGGCACCTTCATGAGTGACGCCACGCTCAGGGCCTTCGAGTTGCTCACGGGTCGCGACGTCATACGACCGGACATCGCGGGCACCATGGGCGCCTACGGGGCGGCTCTGCTCGCCCGAGACCGGGCGGGCGCCACGGGCACATCCTCGCTCCTCTCGCGCGAGGAGATAGACAATCTCAAGGTCAAGCGCAGGAACTCGCACTGTGGACTGTGCTCGAATAACTGCCAGCTCACCATCAACGACTTTGGCGGAGGCAGGCGCTTCATCACGGGAAACCGCTGCGAGAAGGGCTCCGGCAAGCCCAGACGCGAGCAGAGCAAGGCGCCGAACCTCTTTGACTTCAAGAACCGCCTGCTCTTTGACCGTCACTCACTGCCGGTGGACGAGGCGCCCCGCGGCACCGTGGGCATCCCCCGCGCACTCAACATGTACGAGAACTATCCCTTCTGGCACACCTTCTTCACCAAGCTCGGCTTCTCGGTCATCCTCTCTGACAAGACCACCAAGAAGACCTACGAGGCGGGCATCGAGTCCATGCCGTCCGAGTCCGTGTGCTACCCGGCCAAGCTCAGCCACGGCCACATCATGAACCTGCTCGGCAAGGATCCCGACTTCATCTGGATGCCCTGCATCCGCTGGGAGCGACAGGAGGACGACTCCGCGACCAACCACTACAACTGCCCGATAGTCATGAGCTATCCGCAGTCCCTGGAACTCAACGTCGACGAGCTCTCCTCCCCTAAGGTCGAGTACCTGGACCCCTTCATCCCCTACGACAACAAGAAGGAGCTCAAGCGCCGCCTCTTTGAGGTCATCGCCGTCCAGCGTGTCGAGGACGCCGCGTCCGGCAAGGGGCGTGTGCGTGGGACGCCCATCACGCGCAGAGAGATAGACGCGGCCGTGAACGCGGCCTGGGAGGAGGACCTCGCCTTCAAGGAGGCCATGCACCGCAAGGGTGATGAGACCCTCAAGTGGATAGAGGACACGGGTTCTCACGGCATTGTGCTGGCGGGACGTCCCTACCACAACGACGGCGAGATAAACCATGCCATCCCCGAGCTGCTCCACGGCTTTGGCCTTGCGGTCCTCACCGAGGACTCCGTGGCCCACAAGATGATGCCCGAGCGGCCCATCCGTGTCGTGGACCAGTGGATGTACCACAGCCGTCTCTACCGCGCCGCCCGCTTTGTCGCGAGCAGAAACGACCTCGACCTCATCCAGCTGCAGTCCTTTGGCTGTGGCCTCGACGCTCTCACGACCGACCAGGTGCAGGAGATACTCGAGGCCTCCGGCAAGATATACACCGTGCTCAAGATAGACGAAGTCTCCAACCTCGGCGCCGCCCGCATCCGCGTGCGCTCGCTCATGGCCGCCCTCAAGGAACAGAAGGCCGAGCTTGAGCGCCAGACGGCCGCCGGCATCGCGCTTGAGGCCGCGCCCGTGGGCGTGCGCATGGCCGATGGCTCCTTGGAGCGCGCCCGCCAGACCGACCTCTCCCGTCGCACGCCCGTGTATCGCGAGGCGAAGAGCGCCGCGTTCACGAAGCACAACTATACCAAGGAGATGCAGGCCAAGGGCTACACCATCCTTGCCCCGCAGATGGCGCCCATCCACTTCGACATCGTGGAGGCCCTGCTCAGGGCGGAGGGCTACAACTGCGTGCTCTTGCCCTCGGTCGACCACAAGGCCGTGGACACGGGCCTCAAGTACGTGAACAACGACATCTGCTACCCGTCCATCCTGGTCACAGGCCAGATCATGGAGGCCGTCCTCTCGGGTAAGTACGACCTCACGCGCACGGCGGTCCTGATCACCCAGACGGGCGGGGGGTGTCGCGCCACCAACTACATCGCCCTCATCCGCAAGGCCCTCAAGGACTCCGGCCACGAGGAGGTGCCGGTCATCTCCCTCACGGCGGCGAGCGGCCTTGGTGAGTCGTCGCCTGGCTTCAACCTCTTCAAGCCCGGCCTCATCGTCAAGGCGATCTACGCGCTGCTCTATGGGGATCTGATCATGCAGCTCCTGTATCGCACACGTCCCTACGAGACTGAGAGGGGCTCTGCCAACAGGCTCTACGACAGCCTGATGAGGCGTGCCAAGACCCTGATACCTCGCACCGACCGCAAGAGCTTCTATCGTCTCTGTCGAGACACCATCGACCGCTTTGACACGCTGCCGCTCACGGACGATCGCAGCAAGCCGCGCGTCGGCGTCGTGGGAGAGATCCTGGTCAAGTTTCACCCGACGGCCAACAACCAGGTGGTGGACGTCATCGAGGGCGAGGGCTGCGAAGCCGACGTTCCGGGCCTTCTGGACTTCTTCCTCTTTGGCATGTCCAATGCGATCAACACCCACGACGAGCTGGGCACCAAGGCCATAAGTCGCCTCACGCACAGCGCGGGCATCAAGCTCGTGAGCTCCATGCGTGTGCCCATCAACAAGATGCTCGCCAAGTCCGAGAGGTTCTCTCCCTACGAGGACATCCACGAGCTCGCCCAGAAGGCAAGCTCCATCCTGTCGCTGTGCAACACGATGGGCGAGGGCTGGTTGCTCACGGCCGAGATGGTCGACCTCATCCAGCACGGCACGCCCAACATCGTGTGCTGCTCGCCCTTTGCCTGCCTGCCCAACCACGTCGTGGGCAAGTCGGTGATCAAGCGGCTGCGCCAGCTACATCCCGAGAGCAACATCGTGGCCGTGGACTACGACCCGGGCGCCTCGGAGGTGAACCAGCTCAATCGCATCAAGCTCATGATCTCGGTGGCAAAGGAGAACTTCAAGAGCGGAGGCGCGTTCAGGATCACGAACCCCGATGATCCCACCGAGCGCGTCCTGCCTGGCGAGAAGCTGCGCTTCCGCCGTCGCGGCGAGCTCGAGGACCTCATCGTCAACGAGGGAGGCGGGCAGAAGGGGGGCGTGTACGGCGGCATTCACCTCTCGTCGGAGCAGCTCGCCACCATCGAGCGGGCAAAGGAGAAGGCTGGCGTGAAGTAGGGCAGGCGAGGCCGAGCCGGGTGCGCATCATCTGGCTCCCGGCACTCGGTGTTTGGTGCCCGGTGTTGGGCGCGTACCGCACAACACGTGGATCCCGGCGCCCCGAACGTGCGTGATGTGAGTGATCCACTCACTTCGTCGCCTCGAGCGTCGCGAAGTGAGTGAATCACTCACATCACATTGACAATGTGAGTGGATCACTCACTTCGAGTATACTTTCAGCAAGTCTCTGACCTGCGGTAATAGAGTTTCTCTTCGTTAAGTCTGTGTCGTTTGCTGCCAAAAAATCACTCACATCACGATTGCGATGTGAGTGAATCACTCACATCGTGCCCGCCATATCCGCTACGTGACCGCCGTGCTCCCCCTGCTTGCCATCGCAGGACTCATCTTGCCGCAGACCTTGGGCTGCCATCCGTACATGCAGACCGCGTACGGCCGCGAGGGGTATGGTGTTTCCTCTGATATGCCGGGCAATTAGCCTCTGTTTTACGAGGCTTCGTGAGTTCGTGTGGGTGAGTGGTTGCGTCACCGCCCTGGCGGCGTGGGTGTCAGGTCCGAGCGCCCTTGCGTCACGGGGCCATGGGGTCGCCGACGTCGTGGGACCCGTAGCCCCGCCCGGTCGCGCGAGCGGTCGTGGGGGGTGCAAAAGAGTGTACACAGATCGACGAAAATGGTCTCTCGGAGCTGTTTTGGGGCATTTGTGTACACTGTTGCGGCGTTGAGGACAGGTGTGGTGACGCAGGAGTGTACACGGATCGGCGAAAACGGCACCTCGGAGCTGTTTTGGGCCATTTGTGTACACTGTTGCGACGCGAGTTGCGTCGGGTGGCACGAGCGCCCCAATTGCCATGGTGTGCCGGCAGTGCCCCCTCGGTGCTCTGCCTCTCCCCTGGCCGGGAAGACAGGCTCTGCGCGAGTGGCGCCGCCGCTAGGTTGGCGTTTTCACTGAGGTGTCAACCCACGCAAACTCCCGAAGAGCCTGTTTTACCGACAGATTTCGCTCTATTTTGCTGATTGACGGGGCTCTGTTTTGCTGGTTGACGGGGCTCTATTTTGCTGCTTCAATAATTCTCGGCAGGCATATATGCTCTGAGACAACAAGCTGCATCAGATGGGAGGTCGGCCTATGGACCAGGGAAGTCTCAAGCCGGATGGATATCTGCCAAGGATTGCCGACGCAGGTGTGTCACGCCTGCTTGATGAGTTTGGTGCTGTCGAGATCGTCGGACCGATGTGGTGTGGCAAAACCTGGACCTCTCTCTCGTTCGCCTCGAGCGTGACCAGGATAGGCCGCGAGGCCGAGCGCTCGCTTGCCCGAGCGGACCCTACGACAGCACTTGTGGGGGAGCAACCGCACGCAATCGATGAGTGGCAAGATGTTCCGTCAATCTGGGATGAGGTTCGCTATCGAATTGACGAGACGGGCAACAGGAGCGGGCAGTTCATCCTAACTGGCTCCTCTGAGCCCAATAAGGACAGATTACAGCACAGTGGGGCGGGACGTATAGCCACGTACCGGATGAGCACGATGACCCTTGTCGAGACCGGTGAGTCGAGCGGTGCGATCTCCCTCGCAGGCCTCTTCGGCGGGCGCTTTGATCCACAACTCGCGCACCAGCGGCTCGAGCCATATGCGCGCATGATCTGCAGGGGTGGGTGGCCAGCCCTCCGGTCTAGGGCGACGGGGACTGGCGACTACGTATCGAGCTATCTGGATACCCTGTTTGCTACTAGCATCACTCGACGAGGCCTTGACGGTAGGGTGGCGCGCCGCGTCGCCCAATCGCTCGCGAGAAACTCAGGAAAGGCGGTCAAGTTCTCGACCGTTGCCGCAGATGCGGGGATATCCGGCGCGAGTCCCAAAGCGAGTGCTTCCGTGGCGTCATCCTACGTCTCGGAACTTGTACGGCTTTACGTCGTCGATGAGGTTGGCGGGTGGGATGCCCCGATACGCTCAAGATCGCGGTTGAGGACGAAGCCAAAGAGGTACTTCGCCGACTCGTCGCTTGCGGTGTCGCTGCTCGGCATCACGCAGGAAAGACTCATGTCCGACGGGCAGCTGTTTGGCCTGCTCTTTGAGTCGCTTGCCATGCATGAACTGCGGGTCTACGCGTCCGCGCTACCCGGAGCACCCGCCGATTCGCTCCACTACTACCGCGACTCCGACGGCCTCGAGGTCGACGCTATCATCGTGCTGACAGACGGCCGCTGGGCGGGCATCGAGGTGAAGCTTGGGGAGGACAAGCTTGGGGAGGCTATCACCAGCCTGGATCGCCTCCGTCGCAAGGTGGCGAGAAATCCCATGGCGAGAAACCCAGCGCCGGCGTTCATGGCGGTGCTCGTGGGAGCCGGTGAGCTGGCGCGCTATGACAAGGACGCCGACGTCTACGTCATGCCGCTCACATGCTTAGGTCCCTGACAGAGCGGCGTCCAGTGGGGTGCCTGCGGGTACCACGAACCCGACGCCTAGGGGCATATCCCAGAAAGGCCCCTTTGCCGAAGTGCTTTGGGGGCAATGCATGTCCGGCGTGGGCCCGTGCGCGTGAGGTTCAGTGGCGGTTGAGGTCGGCGGCGATGTTGCCCCAAGAGCCGCAGTGCTTGGCGGCGCCGTGCGCGGCGAGCTCGG
>ERZ773035.2186-NODE-2186-length-13044-cov-139.560089_pt1 | contig 13044 bp, 17 predicted proteins | sample MGYA00511487_ERZ773035 | MGnify/ENA primary metagenome ERZ773035 (study PRJEB29015, sample SAMEA2737985) | human oral metagenome | biome: human oral; feature: human-associated habitat; material: dental | place: China | collected 2024 ...
CGCAGTTCGCGCGGATCAGTGCAAGCTGCGTGCTGCTAAACACAATCGGCTGCGAACCTTCGGCGTGCACAAGCGGGCTTATCAACACAGAAATTACCAAAACCAGCAAAATGCATATACGTTTCATCACTTTATATTATCGCGTATTTTTTGTGTTTGGTCAATCTCGGTTTGCGGCGAAGCGGTGAAAATACGGATTACTCGATAACTTTGCGCGCTATCAGCGTCACAGGGTCGATGATGTAGTCGAGGTTGATGAATTCGCCCAGAATCGATAGTTCGCTGCAGCCTAGTATCACCTTTTCGGCGCCGCGGTTTTTCAGTTTTTCTATCTCGATTTGCAGACCGCCCGCCAAATCCCGCGCGGGTACGCCGCTGATAACTTGGCGGATAATTTCCTCGATTTTTAGCACGCCAGCCTCGTCTGGTGCAATCGCCTCCCCATATAGACCAGAGCTAATCGTAGCCGGCGTCGCCACCAGCCCGATCTTCTGACCAGCAACAGACTCTTTGACCGTCTCAATCATGGAAATCAGCCGACCGCCGGTCGTTTGCTACAGGTCATCGAACAAAAGGTGCGCCGTATTGCAAGCGATAAAACCGCAGTCCACCGACTCGAGATTGATGTCGCGTAGGCAAGCATTGATGTAATTGAGCGCGCCGAGCTTCTTGCCTGGGTCAGCGATAAAATCATCAACGTTGATCGAAAGATGAGTTATTCTGGGATAATCGCATTGCCGAGTTCGCCGCTCCGATGTGCTCGCTGGAACTCCTCAACCAAGCGCCGGTGCACGAAAGCACTCGCCTGCGGCTCCATGCCGCCGATTATTAGAATGTTGTTTGCTGTCGTTCATCTTCTAATTATTTTAGCATTTTGGCGGGCGCGGCGTCTAATGTTGAGATAAATTTAACGATTACCGCCAAGTAGCGCTTGGCTTTATTAGTCACAAAATTATCATGCAAATAAGCGCGGCGATTCAGCTCTAGCATAACCGCGCGCACGCGGTGGTCGCCAGCGGAATACACCCAATTTGGCACCAGCGCGCCGGTGTACGGATGATTGATGGCGCAGCTGTAGCCGAGCGATTCGACAAAATTTTTTAGCCGCAAAATCGCCTCTCGCTCAAACCAAGCTTCGCCATAACCAAGGCAAATGTCCGGTAAATTCTCTTGCGCGCCGAAGATTTTCGCCACCAGCTCGTCGCTGTAACTATGCAAATCAACCAAAATGCACTCGCCGTTTTCTTCAACAATTTGCCGGCTTAATTGGTCGAGTTTGGCGTGATGCGGGTCGTAGGCATGCGCCAAAATTTCCTGGCGGCGCGCCGGCGTAATCTCGCGATAATATTTGCCGCCTGGCAACTGCCGGTACACCGTACCCATGCCGCGCTGCGCCATCGGCTCATCGGCGTCATCGCGAAACCGCTCAACATCGCAGTACAGCCGCGAATGCCCGAAAATCACCTTCGCGCAGTCAATCCCAGCCGCCAATTCGTCCGTTTTATAATCACAAACAAACAACGCCTCGCGCTCAATTTCCGCCCGCCCGAGCGCCGTATCCTGCCAAAAATCCGGCGGCAAATGCGTCGCCGCGTGCGGGATGTGAAGGAGGATGTTTTTGAACTTATACATCTCTTTCAAAAAAGAACAAAGGCTTACATTTCTCGATATACGCCAAGGATTTTTGAAAAACTTCTCTATGTTCTCTATCTATAGGAAGCTCTGATTTCTCGCTTACTTCCAGCGCCTTGCCCACATCATCAGCGCACATAAGATAGTAGCAAGCGTCCTCTTTCTCGGATATGAAACACGCTTCTATTTTCGCCCCTTCGTTGCTGAGCGTCGCATAAACCTCATCCGACCTATTTTTAAGCTCTTCACACCAATCAAGCCAATTATTTTTCATGTTTGGCTTAAAACTAAATTTCACCAACGATATATTTTTCATCTCTGGCAATAGTTTAGCAAAATTATGCGCAGCATTCCAAATCTGCAATCTGTGATCACTAAATTAAACCAGATCAGCGCTCAGGTGGTCTAAGTAGAGTTTATTTCTCAGACTAGCTTCTGTCGATCGCCACTGACACGCCTAAACAAATTGCTATTGCAGTGGTTTGGTTGACGGAATCATATGCGCAGTATTTGTAAATAGTGCAGTTTTGCAGTACACTGTACAAAACATCACAATTTTAGAACCCAGTTTACATGACATGCCTAGTGAATATGAAAAACCTATAGTACTCGTTGATGTTGATGGGGTTTTGGCTGACTTTGACGGTGCCGTAGTCAATCAACTTAGGGAGCTTGGCATGGAGACACCCGATCCTGCCTTAAGAGATCACCATAATATACTGAGCGCGTACCCTGAAAACTATCGAGACGTGATTCAGGATATTATTCATTCACACGACTTTTTCAACAATATAGAACCTTACGATGACGCACTAATAGGGTGGGAAAGATTGCTGTCATTAGATTATAACCCAATGATATGTACATCTCCTATACCAAATCACCAGCGCTCTATAGAGGCAAAGAGAGAATGGATAAGAGACAGGCTAGTCCCTCATTTTGGAGCGAATGTGCTGAACTTAGCACAGATAACACTTGATAAACATCTCGTCTACGGAGACATTCTTATAGACGATCGTCCTACAATAAAGCACGCCGAAACAGCTCATTGGAGACATGTTTTATTCGACCGTCAGTATAATAGGCATATCGTCACCCACTTAAGGCTTCGTGGCTGGACAGATGCGCGTATGAAAGATATTCTTCAACAGGCAGAAGAACTATAGGTATTAAATTCGCCTTTAAGAGTATGTTCGTTAGAGGCGAGTTTAGTGACGTAATTTGCCCGCAAGAATATCGGCCGCAAGATGTAAATATCCATTCTTGGATCGAGCACTTCTCTCAATAACTTCATCTACCTTTAGCCATTCATAATCAATATGCTCTTGGCTTAGTTTGATAGAGGCAGGTCTATCTAGTTCCATCTCCACCAGGTTATATAGGTTACCTGAACGAGAGTATTTACGAGTTGAAGCACGTATATAGCAAGCGCTACCCTTGATCTTTAGTCCTGTCTCTTCGTAGACCTCTCGAGCAATCGCCTGGTAAATACTCTCTCCCTCATCAAATTCGCCCCCAGGAAGGTCTATATCATTGCCAAAGTAGGGATGTTGGTTAAGCGTCAGAATCAGATATCGACCCTCAGCACTCCTAATGAGCGCCTTTACAGAGTTTATAGCTACACTATCTCTAAGTATTGTCATCCCTCTTCGCTAGCTGCCTGGTTATTGCGGCAACTATCTCCTCTTTTGATAGACTCTCGTCAACAATAACCTCGTTACTGGCATCAAGAGGTCCGGCCAAACCATACCACGAAAGCATCTCGTCTGAATCAAACATTTTATACTTGTCTCGTGTCTTATGCCGCCTTACGGTCTCTTCTCTGCTTATATCTAAATAACACACTACCGACCGACCATTAAATTTTCTACTTATACTTTCAATTGTATGTTGATATTTCTCCTTACGAAGTACCCCCTCGAGCACCACACTATACCCATGAGCTAGGGCAAGAGAAGAAACCCTCTCAATAATCTTTGCTATAAGGCCTGTATCGTCCTTTAGACCACTCAGAAGCGTGTGATTAAAATAATCTTGCTCGATAATAATCGTTTTTTCTTTCAATACCTCTTTGAGCATTTGAGCAATTGTGCTTTTCCCAGACCCAGCAGGACCGCGAAGAACTATAAACGAATTGTTATACATTAGTTTCTTCCTTCATCGCATCATAGACAGACTGAGCGTCAATACCATGAAGTCTCCGTAAATAGTCCTGATCGCCTCCTTCGTAGAAGATGCGATCCTTCACTCCATACACATCAACAGGTATACCAATTTCTTTTAGCGCACTGCCCAATCCGCCTATCTGATAATGTTCTTCAATGACAATTATTCTATCGTGTTTACTTTTCAAATTCTTGAAGAAGGTCTCATCTACGGGCTTGATAGTTGGCGAGGATACGACTGATGCGTCGATGCCGTCGCCGAGAAGCAATTCTTTAAGCTTTGCCGCTTCGCCCATGATCACCCCATGAGATACAATGGCCACTTTATTACCTTCGTAGTAATAATATGCTTCGCCAATTCTTAGCTTCGTCTTCTGGCTAAAATTAGGTTCGCCATTTTTACCTATCCTAATATATACAGGGCTGTCATAGTCTATTACTTCATTTAATAACAACTGGAGTTCTACCGGGTCAGAAGGAGATAATATAGTAAGATCAGGTATTGTGCGGAGAATGGCCAAGTCGTCGTTAGAATAATGAGTATAGCCCGCCTGTCCATACGAAAACCCAGCCCCAGTGCCTATCAATATAACGGGTGCATTATGGTAGCAAACATCATCTCTAATCTGTTCGAAGCATTTAGCAGCTAAAAATGTTGCTATTGAGTATATAAAAACCTTTTGTCCAGTCAGCGCAAGACCGGCCCCCACTCCTACCATATTATTCTCAGCTATTCCCATGTTAAAAAATTTATCTGGATAGGAAGAGCGAAAATCGTCAAATATAGAGTATCCCAAATCAGATGTTAGGACAGTGAAGTCACGCGACTCGTCGGCCCACTTGGTCAGTGTATTTGCTACAGCTTTCCTCATGACAGTTCTCCTAGGGCTTGGGCTAGCTGTGTTTGATCTGGACTTTTATAGTGCCATTCAAACCTATTTTCCATAAATGACACACCTCTTCCCTTTGTCGTTTTGGCAACTACAATCCTCGGTGCATACAATTCATCAGATAGAGAATTCCTAATTTCCTCAAAATTATGCCCGTCAATAACACGTACATCAAGACCCGTCGATTTCAGCATACTCATGAGCACACTATGTGGTACTAGGCTGTCTGATGAGTCCGAAAATCCTTGATAATTATTTAAATCAACGATAATAACAAGATTCTTAAAAAGATTATTTCTGGAAGCGAACAGAAGAGTTTCCCAGACTGAACCCTCCTGCATTTCGCCGTCACCAACCATACAATAGGTGACGCCTGGTTCGTTTTTCATTTGCTTACCCCACGCCTTGCCCGCAGCTAGAGCAGGCCCATGTCCCAGTGCTCCCGTGGATGCGGTTATGCCTGAAACTTTATGCTGGGGGTGGTCAATGAGATAGCTACCATTCTCTCTATATGAGTCGTACTCCGATCTTGTAATTATACCCCTGTCAAAGAGTATGGCATACAATCCTATTACTGCGTGGCCTTTACTGAGTATGAATTCGTCTCTATCGTAGTCCATTTGCTCGTAGTAGAGGTAAGTCAATATATCAATCATGGACAGGGCACAGCCCAAATGTGAAGCTCGTTTCTCCGAAGACATCTCAACACACAAACGACGAATCTTTTTTGCCGTCTCAATTAAATAATCCTGTTTTTTCATAATTCCCCTATAGCTCTCCTATATTCCTCGTAGGTTCCGATATCGTAATAGCGACCATCAGGAATCCTAAATGCCCTACATGCATTAGGTATCTTCATTGATTCTTCGACCACATCACCGAAGACTGCTTCAGATTTTCCTGCATACTTTTGTACATATTCGTGTAGACGTTGAGTAAATCTAGGATTCCATATGGCAATTCCCCACATATCATCAGTATCAGATCTCGCAGGTTTATCTTCGTGCTTAATAACCACATTATCATCATCAATTGTTATCATACCAAACTTAGAAGTGTTTTTAGTCTTGTATAAGCCAAGGCTTACTTCCTTTGTGCCATTATCATGCTGCTTCAATAAATAACTTACGCCACCAACAGGTTGAGCTATCGTATCTGGCATGCCCATAACTACCTTCGAATCCTTTATCCATTCGTAGGCCAGATCAATGGAGTGGACCATAGATTGCGGCTCGCCGATAATATAGGCAATATTTACCCCGTATCTCCTGCCATCCATATGCTGTTTTAATAGGTCGCATTTTTCTGCTCGAGTTATAATAAATATCTTTTTTACGCCCGCTGCGGCCATCTGTTCAATCACATATTCGCTCACGACTCTTGGCTTTAGATGTATGCCGCCACTCTCAGTAGTTTCTTCAGTGAAGCCAGCTGGAAGCGTCTCTTTTGCTACAACCAAAGGATTCAATCTACTGCCATGTCCTGCCGCAGGAATCACTCCAACTATTTCCACGCTACCTCCAATACAGCTCATTGTCTACCTGACCAGACTCAAGTAGGTTTCGTATTCGATCTGTTCTATGGAAGCTATCGTTGTGCAGGAGGTGAGTATCTAGCTCAATATCTCGTAAGAATTTTACCATAACCTCAATCTCTTTATGCAGGTCTCTGGTACAGGCAATACCTAAAGACTCCAGCTTATCGGTATTGAGACGATATGAACGAGCATCCTTATTGTTCAATGAAATTTCTACGGGACAACCAGTAGCTTGGCTTATTATCTGGGCAATATCGGCGACCCGATGATTTCCTGTGTCTCCGTTTCCAACATTCACTATCAGATTTGAGAATGTCTTATCAGGCAATCTCAGAATAGACAGAAATGCCTCAGCCAAATCATTGATATGGACAAAAGGACGCCAAGCACTACCGTCGCTCTTAAGACGTACAATATTATCTGCAATTGCCGAGCCGCACAGATAATTAATCACTAAATCAAACCGCATATGCGGGGACAGTCCATAAACTGTCGCATTCCGCATACAGGCCACTCTAAAGTTATCGTCACTGATACTCAATAGATGCTTTTCTATCGCGATCTTACATTCAGCATACGGAGTTAGTGGATTGAGTTTAGAATTCTCGCTCATATTTTCATCTCCAGCAAACCCGTAAACCGAGGCTGACGACGCGTAAAGAAATCTTCTAACCCCAGCCTGTTTACACTTATTCGCAAGAGACATGAGACCCTGTAAATTAATAGACTTTGTCTGCTCAGGATATGCCGAGCTTGTTGGATCATTGAGATCGGAGAGACAGATAATCGCATCTACGCCAACTAAGTCTTTGATTGTCACAAGACGAACATCTTTCTTCATGATTGTCGTGTCATTGGGTGAGTATAGCGACTGATCGCTGTAGTATCCAGTATCAATGCCGGAGATATCGTAGCCAGCTTTAGCTAAGACGCCCGTTAACACTGAACCAATATATCCGTCTGCGCCAACAATCAATACATGACCATTTCCCATACCAACTACCAGCTCACAATTCCCTTAAAAATTAGTTCTTTTGTTAGATTTGGCGTTTCAGCTAAACACTTTTCGATGATTGGTCGAACCTCTATCTCCACAGATTCCACATCTTCTTCCTTTGCGTCAAGAGATAAGAATACATATGCAGGATTGTCAAGTGCTCTGTCTCGGAAGGTAACTATCGTAACGTCATTCCAATATCCCGTCTCTTCATACACGGTTTTTGCGATTCTATTTGCAAGTACACCGTACATTTTTCCTGTATTATCGATTGGACTCTTTCCACTAACAGCTTCAATACTCATCGGACGCATAGGGGTGATGAGTCCATTCGGCCTATTGCCTCGTCCGACGACTCCAACATCACCAGTATCAGCAACAGAACCCGTTACTGATAGATAGGGCAGCCCGCTAACATCCTGCGGGTTAAAAGTTAAACGAGCATCTTTATAGCCGCCATCGTCAAGGAACTTGCGAAGATCAGAAGCGAGGAGCTTCGTAAGTTCTCTATACTGGTCCATGGAGCTGACTAGTGGCGCTATGAACGGAATATTTACCGTAATCTCTAAATCATCATCGATCCTGACACCAGCAACCTTAATATCTACGCCAGTATACGGATGCTTCTTCTTATACTCTTTTGAGTTTAGGTAGTGTTCAACATCAAGAACTGCGCTTTCGCAGCGAGATAATGGATAAAAGCCTGTACAAATATTAACATCATTCGATACGCGATTTGGCTGGTCTAACACCGGCATGTCTTCGATGCGCTCAGGTTGATATCGAGGACGCTTCTTAGCTGGACCCTGATAGTCTCGGAGCTCATCAAGCACTACTAGGTGCCTATCAGGATCAAAGTTATGAAGGATGTCAGTTAGAACTTCTTTAGCCGCCTCTGTAATAATCTGTGTAACTGGAAACTCTATATCGCCGACTTTACGAGTCACCTTACCAGCAAAAATAACCCTGTACGGCTCAATAAGCTCTCCGCGACCAAGCCCCATATCAACCGCACCACCCATAAGCATCACCTTATCAAAGTAATGATGAGGTAGCCGGCCAGTCATTTCATACACAGCTTCAGAATACTTACGGCTTGCAAGTTCGGCAATTGCATCACATAGCGTATCTGGGTGTCCAATCCCCTTTCGCTCCACGGCTTCATAGCGAGCTCGCTCTATGTTTACTATTGGATTTAGTTTAATACTCAGTTTCACACTTGCCTCCTTAGTAAAATTGTACATTGGTTCGTGATATTTATAATTTTAACATAAAAACGCCCGGAAAAATAACAATCTAACATCTATATTCGCGAAGTCGAGGAGGAATTGGACGTGACGGTGCGCATCGAAAATTTCCTCGGCAGCTTCCCCGAAGTCTACGAATTCGGCGGCGTGGCGGTGCCGTTTTTGGCGATTTATTTTGTGGCGAAAATTGTTGATGGCGAACCGCGACCGAGCGACGACGTCGCCGAAATTGGTTATTTTACGCGCGAGGAATTAGCGGAGTTAGACATAACTTACCCGGATTTGCGCAGGCTTTTGGTGGATTATATGCGCGGCTAATATATAATTTAATTATGTTAGAAGAAATATATTATCCACAAAAAATCAGCCGGCGGGATAGTTTACTCAAAAGGTAAGATTCTCACGCTAAATGTAACGAGGTACGGTGAAATCGTATTCCCAAAAGGCATCATCGAGCCTGGTGAGAGCTCTGAGAGTGCGGCAGTACGCGAAGTCTTAGAAGAGACTGGTTACCATGTTAAGGTTAAGGCTCCGCTTGGCGAGGTGTCTTATGAATTTGACGAAGATGATGGTAAGCGATACCGAAAGACTGTTTATCATTATCTGCTGGAGCTGGTGGACGAAAATGAAATTCCAAAACCTAACCGAGAAGCGCATGAAAATGATGAAGGTATAGAGAATCTGTGGCTTTCGGTCGAGGATGCCAGGGAGCGTTTGACGCATGAGGCTAGCAAGCAAAAATTAGAGGAAGCGATTGCGTTGTTAGGGGATTCTGCTTCATAAATCCCATCACCTACGCCCAGATCGCACACTGAGGTGATTTATTTCAAGCACTATTTTTCGCCTCAATCCCTCACCTCCTCAAGAAATATTTTCTTATCAAAGCCGCCGCGTTTTTGCGCTTTGTCTAGACGGATTTGCTCTAGTTGCTCGGGCGTGCAGCCATGAAGCTTCGCCAGCGCATAGACAACTTCCAAAATGTCCGCCAGCTCGTCGGTGTTTTTGTCTTTTTTATACTCCTCGACTTCCTCGAAAAGCTTTTTGACGAGCTCGGTGGCGTACTCTTTATCATCAAGTATTTTGTGGGTCGCTTGCTGTCCGTTTGCTTTGATGATTTCTAAGATTTTATCGCGAACTAATTTGTTGTATATTGGCATAATTTATTCCTTGGTTTTTGCCAGCCACTCGGCTAATTCGCGCCAAACCGGTGCGGCGAGCTCGGCTTTTTCACTATCGGGCATTTCGGCAGCGGTTTTGCCGGTTTGGGCGACTTCGAAATACAAATCGTAACCTGAGCTGTTATCGCCGCGCGTCGGTCAATTTGCCGTGGATTTTCGAGGTGAAAATTTGCGACGTTTGCCCGTCGAAATAAACCACCGTGCGCTGCGTGTAGACGTCGGTCGCCCCGGAATCCGCCGCGAGCTTGGCGACGGCTGCGGCGCCAATCGTGTCGATGACGTACTTGGTGTAAACGCCGGGAAAGCCGCCGAGCGACTCGACAAACAAGCCGGAATCCATCACCACCAGCGGCTGCTGGAGCAATTCGTAATATTTGCGCGCCTTGTCAATGGCAACTTCGGCTTGGTCATCGGATTGAATTTCGGGCACATCAGGCATATTTTTGTCGAGCGGCACCAACTCTAAATCGTAACCCGCAAGCGCGTGGTTGGCGCCGGCTAGTTTGTACGGGTTGGTGGTGGCGTAGGTTAGTTTCATGATAAATTACCTATTTACTTTTAAGCTCTTCAACTTAATAAAACTAGTAATATGGATATTCAAATAGTGGCTTTGGGTCGATACCCCGTATAGCATGACGAATCTCATATCTATGCATTCGATCAAATACTGTAGCTGTCTTGTTCACCGTAACAACATTGAAATCTTTTGGTAACTTATAAGACAAAAGGACTATTCCCAACATCTCAATAGTTTTCGTGATAGCAATGAACAAAAACTTTGCCGTCTCTTTATTGTTTATAGGAGCGATCTCTCTTCCTCTGAAATCACCATCATGTGTGTTTCCGTTTCTATTATCACGCAAGGTGTCTTGCCAGTTTTTCTTCTGATTATCAATTAATTTTTTTATGTCTCCCAGCTCTGGGTATTTCTTTGATAAACCATTCATCTGAGGCTTATACTCATTATCACCTGAGAATATGGCTCTGATATTATAACCAAACGACTCAGTAAACTTCGTAAACCTATCTTTGTACGCACTCCATAGGCATTCGTAAAGCGCATTATAGACAGCATCTTTCTCTGAAGTGGGCTGCGTGTCAAACTCATCCGTCCTTATCTTTTTATAGTGATTGCGAGCTTCTCCCAGCTTTTCGTAAACACGGTCCGCCCAAAAATCAGCCTCATCTCTGACTTTCTGGTTCTCTATCATCTCTACAGCTTTCTTAAATAGGAGCCAGATACTCTCAACTTCTGGGTCTTCTGGTCCCCACTCTGCACTCAATGATAATGAAAACTGTGTTGTCATACCTAAAAACCAAGCTCCCTCAGCGATTTCGGATCAGCTGCACCCGGGCTATTCGTCATGACATCAACGCCGGAGCCGTTTTTCGGGAAGGCGATGATTTCGCGGATGTTGCTTTCGCCGAGTAGCTCCATCAACATGCGGTCGACGCCGAAGGCGCAGCCGGCGTGTGGCGGGGCGCCGTATTTGAAGGCGTTGATCATGGCGCCGAATTTTTCGTCGACGTAGCTACGGTCAAAGCCGAGCAATTCGAAGGCTTTGTAGAGCGTTTCTGGGCTGTGGTTGCGCACGCCGCCCGAGCAGATTTCGTAGCCGTTCATGACCATGTCGTATTGGTCGGCGACGATGGCTAGTTTGTCGGCGTCGGTCTGGGCAGCTTCGAGTGCGGTCAAACCGTCGCGTGGCATACTGAACGGGTTGTGGCCAAAGTCGACTTTTCGCTCCGAGTCGTTCCATTCGTAGAATGGGAAATCGACGATCCAGGCTAGCGCAATTAGTCCCGGATCTTTTAGGTCGAAATGGTCGGCAAATTCGTTACGCAAACGACCGAGAACTTTGTTGACAGTGGCGCGGGTATCAGCGCCGAAGAAGATGGTGTCGCCAGGCTGAGCTCCGGTTTTTTTAATAGCGGCTATTTTTTCATCAGTTTTTAGGTACTTAGAAATGGGCGACTTGAGAATTCTATCTATATTATCAGGGTTCGAAAGATCACTCAAAGTAGTCTTTATTCCCTCTACAACTTCTCCGTCAACTACCCTAACCAGCTTGTCTCGTATCTCAATATAAGGCAAGCCTCCAGCCCCTTCGCTTTTGGCAATTTCAGTAAAGCTGTCGATTTGCTTGCGGCTGAGTGATGCGCCGTTTTTGACGCAAATTGCCTTGATGCACTCGGCGTTTTTGAAGACGCCAAATTCGGTTTCACTAAATACGTCAGTTAACTCAACCAGCTCCATACCAAAACGCAAATCTGGTTTGTCGGAGCCGTACTTTTCCATCGCCTCAACGTACGGAATGCGCGGAACATCCTCGCTCAGCAATTTTTTACCAGCAAAATCAGTCGCCAAATTTTTAATCAGCGGCTCGACGGTTCGGCGAACCTCCTCGCCATCTTCGACAAAACTCATCTCGCAGTCGAGCTGGTAAAATTCGCCGTACAAACGATCGGCTCGCGGGTCTTCATCGCGAAAACAGGCCGCTAATTGATAATAGCGCGGCACGCCGCCGACCATTAGTAATTGCTTGAACTGCTGCGGCGCTTGCGGCAAAGCATAAAATTTGCCTTCATGCAGGCGCGATGGAATCAAAAAATCGCGCGCGCCTTCGGGACTAGAATTCGCCAAAATCGGCGTTTGTACTTCCAGAAATTCGCGTTCGTCCATGTACTGGTGAATGAGCCTGTACATCTCAGCTCGTTTTTTTAGCATCGTCTGAACTTTGCCGCGGCGCAAATCAAGAAAACGGTACTTCAAACGCAGTTCTTCGCCGGCTTGGTTGCCATCAGCAAACGGTTGAATCGGCAATGTCTCCGCGCGATTCAAAATCCTCAGTTCGTCGACGACCAATTCGACGCCTCCTGTCGGAATTTTATCATTGCGTAGTTGTTCGTCGCGTTCACGCACCATACCGCTCGCAGAAATCACGAATTCATCGCGCAGCTCTTCCGCCAACGCAAATGCCTGTGGCTGGTCGGGATTAAACACTAATTGCAGCAACCCCGTATGATCGCGCAAGTCAATAAAAATTAGCCCGCCATGATCGCGCCGCGAATGCACCCAACCGGCAACCGTCGCACGTTCACCGATTGCCTGGGTAGAATTAAGAGTAAGCGTTCGTTTCATATCTCTGTTATTGTACGCGAAACGAGCATAAATTTCCAGCTGCCGTTATGTTCAGGTACTCTAAACTAAAACGGAACATCCCATATACTTAGAGATGTAAAGCAACTAAGTACAGAAAGGACGCTCCGTATGTCTAACATACCAAACTTTGCCAGCAATAAGAAGTGCTGGAGGCTTATCAACAAGCTTGTCTTTGGGGAGGAGGTGTCGTGCCCGCTCTGCGGGTGCGAGCTGCAAGAAAACTACCTCTCAAGAT
>ERZ773035.2188-NODE-2188-length-13038-cov-13.558577_pt1 | contig 13038 bp, 9 predicted proteins | sample MGYA00511487_ERZ773035 | MGnify/ENA primary metagenome ERZ773035 (study PRJEB29015, sample SAMEA2737985) | human oral metagenome | biome: human oral; feature: human-associated habitat; material: dental | place: China | collected 2024 ...
TAAAGACTTCTTTGAGGTAAGCATCGAAAACTTCCTCATCTGAAATGGTGTCTGAGATGAAGCTTCCGTTGCTAGTGCGTTCTGACAAGTTCAAATCTTGCAATCGGCTTTCATAGATTGTTCCCTTGTTAGATTGAACAAGCAGTGTTTGGTCGTTCTCTTCCACTTCTGTACTAAAGAGATCACCAATGAAGCCTTGTTCTGCAACTGCTCCTGCTAAGAAGACACGGTGCGGTTTGTTTTTCAACTCACGCAAGACTTGTAGACCTCGTTTGGCACGGCTAGTCGCTGGAATTTCCTCACAAGAAACACGTTTTAAACTACCGCGTTGGGTCAAGAGGTAGAAGGATGAAGTGTTACAGATAAAGGCGGATTGGAGGACATCATCTGCTTTCAAGTTCATAGCCTTGACACCCGCAGCCTTAGCACCGACAACCGGAACCTCTTCGATATTGAAACGAAGGGCGTAACCGTTTTGGCTAATCAAGAGAACATCATCTAGTTTAATAGGAGCCACTGCCACAATCTGGTCTGTCTCATCTTTTAGTTTAGCGTACTTGACAGATTTAGACTTATAAGTTCTCCATGGAGAAAATTCTTTACGTTCTACGCGCTTGATTTGACCAAGACGAGTTGCAGCAAAGTAGGTTGTCGCATCTTCAAACTGGTCCACGACTTCCACATAAAGGATTTCTTCGTTAGTTTCAAAGTTGGTAATAGTCTGGCTCAAGTGCTCTCCGATGTCCTTCCAGCGAATATCTGCTAACTCATGGATTGGTCGATAAATGACATTTCCAAGAGTTGTGAACATCAAGAGATGCTGGGTTGTCTTGGCAGATTGAACAAAGATCAAACGATCATCATCACGCTTGCCAATTTCTTCCAGCGTAGATGCTGCAAAGGAACGTGGGCTGGTACGTTTGATATAGCCAGCCTTGGTCACACTGACATAGGTATCTTCCTCAGCGATCAGACTAGCTGTATCAATCTCGATGACTTTTGCTGTATCTTCTAATGCACTCAAACGTGGAGTCGCAAATTTCTTCTTAACCTCACGAAGCTCCTTCTTCATGAGATTGTACATGGTCCGCTCATCACCGATAATCGCCGCAAGCATGGCAATCTTTTCACGAAGTTCTGCTTCTTCTTCCTGCAAAACAACGACGTCCGTATTGGTCAAACGGTACAGTTGCAAGGTAACGATAGCTTCTGCTTGCTCTTCTGTGAATTCATAGCTGACCTTGAGATTTTCCTTGGCGTCAGCCTTATTCTCAGAAGCACGAATTAAAGCAATGACTTCGTCCAAAATCGAAATCACGCGAATCAAACCTTCGACGATATGGAGACGTTTTTCAGCCTTTTCCTTGTCAAAGCGGGAACGCGCCAAAATCACTTCACGACGGTGGGCAATATAGCTAGACAAGATTGGAACGATCCCAACCTGACGAGGCGTGAAATTGTCAATCGCCACCATGTTAAAGTTGTAGTTTATTTGCAGGTCTGTGTATTTAAAAAGATAATTAAGAACAAGCTCCGTATTGGCATCTTTTTTTAGCTCAATAGCAATACGTAGACCATCACGGTCAGACTCATCACGAACCTCAGCAATACCAGCAACCTTATTATTGACACGAACATCATCAATCTTCTTGACTAGATTGGCCTTGTTGATTTCATAAGGAATCTCAGTGACAACGATTTGTTCCTTACCACCTTTTAACTTTTCAATCTCAGTCTTGGAACGAACAACTACGCGCCCTTTCCCAGTTTCATAGGCCTTCTTGATTTCATTACGACCCTGGATAATCCCTCCAGTCGGGAAGTCTGGTCCCGGCAAGAATTCCATGAGTTTATCCACCTTGGCAGTTGGGTGGTCAATCATGTAAACCGCCGCATCAATGACCTCAGCCAAATTATGGGGAGGAATATCCGTAGCATAACCAGCTGAAATCCCAGTAGAACCATTCACCAAGAGATTTGGAAAGGCTGCCGGCAGAACAGTCGGTTCTTTCTCGGTATCGTCAAAGTTCCAAGCAAAGGGAACTGTCTTTTTATCAATATCCTGAAGAAGATAGCCTGCAATCTCAGATAAACGCGCCTCAGTATAACGCATAGCCGCAGGCGGATCTCCGTCCATAGAACCGTTATTACCGTGCATTTCAACTAGAATCTCACGATTTTTCCAGTCCTGTGACATACGAACCATGGCATCATAGATGGAACTGTCACCGTGTGGGTGGAAATTCCCCATGATATTCCCGACAGACTTAGCCGACTTACGGTAACTCTTATCAAAGGTATTACCATCCTTATTCATCGAATAAAGAATACGACGCTGAACCGGCTTCAAGCCATCACGAATATCTGGCAAAGCCCGGTCTTGAATAATGTATTTGGAGTAGCGACCAAAGCGCTCTCCCATGATGTCCTCTAGGGACATGTTTTGAATGTTACTCATATAGGATACAGAGCCCGTAAAATACCAAGTGAAAATAGAAAATTCTTGAAGTAAGCAAGCTCACAAGAGAATTTATCTTTTTCACCCAGCATTTAGGGCGTATTCAACTCCTTTCAAAGAATATAGAGTAGGTTTTTATGCAGTAAAAGATATTTTACGGGAATTAGTTCCATGTTCAGTTACTATATATAACCAAACGATCCTTTCTGTAGTTTAATGTGTTTAAAATTTGTTGCATCAGTTAGTAATAAGGAATTTTCACACAGCATTGAGGGCGTGTTCAACTCCTTTCAAATTTTATATAAGTGGACTAGGTTGTAACGAAAAAACGATTTATCTTTTTTACACACCGTTTAGTCCGTGTTCAGTTTTTACATGCAAGTTGAAAAGAATGATCTCACAGAAATAGACGTGTTTGGATAATAAAAAATAGATTATTCATATTCTTGTTTTAATGCATCCTTAACTTCTTCTTTTAACGAATTCAAAAAATACCTTTTAATTTTAATTACTTCATCTACAACAGAATTGTCTAAATAGAAAACTCTACCCGTCTGTGGTTCATGAAGTTTTTTTAATAAATCCTTTTTATTTGGCCAAATAAGTTTTCTTGCTGCTGGAATGAATGCTTTATGTCCAGTGAACGGTAAAGTGAAACTTTGACCTTTTTTAAATGACTTATTAATTATCGTTAAGGTAGCAAAGCCCATAACCTCTTCACTGAGCACAACAACAATGAATGGTCTAATATCATATTCATTTCCTTGATTGGAATAATAACAATACTCTTTAGAAATATTATATTTATATTTCTTACCTTCAATTTCTGTCGATTTAAATTTTAGAACTCGTAAATTATCAGGTTGCAAACCATGACTAGAAGTATTTAACTCAATCTTATTATCATCCTCTGAATAAATCAAATAGACTGTTGGATCATCTCCAAAATCACCTTCAAATTCAAAAGACTGAAACAAATAATAATTATATTTATAGTCATTTCTTGAAGTAATGGTCATTTTAGAAATCACAGGGGGAGTAATTACAAAATTGTCTATTTTCGATTTTTGAATATATGCTAGTTGAGTATCATGTTTAATATTATTTTTAAAACCAAATTCTTGCAATTGTTTTAAGAGTTCCTCTATTGAGGATACTATTTCGGAATTCGATTCTTTAATAACATTTGCTATAACAGCAATATCTGACTGAGAAAACTGAGACATTTTTCCAACTAAGTCAATAAATTTTTTATCTAGCTCATCCATCAAACTAATTGAAAAACTTTTATTGAAAGTCTGAGGATACTGATCCTCCAAAGCGTTTTTAAAATCATCATAAGTCGCAAACTGGCTTTTCAAGTGATATTCAATCATCAAAATTTCTTCAACAATATGATTTGTCTCCCAAAATCTTAAAACCTCTTCAAAATACGGATTATCTTTATGACGGTCTATCATATAATCTCGATAATCTTCGATAAGTTTTTTTAAACTCTTTTTATCAACCTTCTCTTGCAAACCTAATGAATCATAAAATTGATTCCAAGAAAAATCCGCTATTTTACCAAACAAATATGAAGTAATTCCTAAATCTAAAAACATTATACTCCTCCGAAATGTTACTAAATGGCTTCATCCTTATCAATGGAATTCTAATCTACTACATTTAAGCATCTTCTTTCCTCAGCATACTGAATCATCTTCTCAGCCACTTCCTTATCGTAATCAAACCCCATCTTTTGAGCAAGGATTTGAGCTTCTTGGTGGAAAAGTTGCATCGTAGTAAATAAGGACTGAGTAAGTTTCTCTACACTTGAAAAATCAAGCAGATTTGAGAATTCCTTCTCCTTCTCTGCAGGTAAATACTGGAAAAGATACTTGTAGTTCTTGCCGATATCGACTGTTCCATTATCACTTGCAACCTGCCAAGCCAAGACCTTCAAGAGTTCTTGCTGACAAATACCGTAGAGATGGTCAGTCGCATAGATGACTTGCTTGCGACAGATTCCCTTGACCACATAAGCGGAAACCCACCAAAATTCATTGCAGGCTTTTTCAAAATCAATCGGGCTAGCTGGATTCGTCCAGTAACGTTGAGGACTTGTAGTATAGGACTCAAACAAGCCTTTCTCATCTTTCAATACTGTGTAATCAGCTTCACTATCCACCCACTCTTGGATGTGGTCTTTGGGGCAGAGCGTCAAATCAATCCGATTGCCATCTTCAAAGAGCATAAGATAAAGTCGACGGTGTCCCAGTACATTATACTGTTCAATCAGACGGTTGCCAAACCGGTCCAACCAAGCAAGGTCACTCGTCAGATTATCTAAATCGTCCACTACATAAACAACATCATAGTCCTGAAACTCGTCTTTTGGTGCTTTTGTATCAGTCCGTGAACCAGACATAGCGACAGCCTCGACTTTTAGACTTTTTGCGGTTTGTAAAATTAGATCAAACATTTGCGCTTCACTTCTATGTTGTCTGCACATATCTTTTATAGAATTATTTTTCATTGCCGTCTTGCTCCTCTTGTTTTTGGATGCCTCGTATTCTTTTCATCTCAAGTTCGCCTACAATGAATTGGATAGTTGAGCAAATCCCTAAAACGATTAAAATAAAATAAAACAAATTCATATCGTTTCTATGATATATTTGAAAACTTCTCCATAATACAAAAGTATTTACTAATGAAAGAAGGAAAAGTAAAATAGCATTGAATAGGAGTGTTATAGCAAACTTACTCTTAAAATACCTATAATGTTTTCCAATTCTATAGAGAGTATATAGTGAAAAAACAATCATCAAAGGGGTGAAAGCAAGTGCATAAAATAAGATAAACCCTATTCCTGAGTATGGTTTACTTTCCATTGGTAGATCTAATAGACAGATACAAATAGTGAGGATGTTCAATATAAACAAGGATACTGTGCGAGCACACTCTTTTCTACCTTTATTGGTCATTAAATCATATATAATTCCAAAAATGGCTAGGAGAACAAGGAAAAAAGGTATCATTAATAACGTAATCAATACTGCACCCCCAATAGTTTTAGCGATTGTTTACATGCAAAAGATAATCTTCACCTTTGCTTGAAGTTCATAACTCCCCTGTCTGGTAAAGGTTATACCCTTCGTAATAATATGAAGCATCCACACCCTTAAAGAAACAGGCCTGAGTGAGGTCATCCGTCAGATAATTGAGGAGGAGATACTTGAGTTCGCCAGTCGATACCGCGCTACGCTTCGTGGCTAGGAGGTAATCTTCCTTGTCCCCGTGAGACCAGTCCACGACTTGCCCCAGCTCAGCCTTGAGGAGATGATCCAGCCAGAGCCTCATACTTCCTCCGTTCCCTTCTCGAAAAGGGTGGGCGATATTTAGCTCAAGGTACTTCTCGACAATCTGCTCAAAGGTCTGCTGAGGCATCCTGTCAATATTTTCCAAGGAAGCTGCTAGATACATGACAGGCTCAAAGCTAACATTCCCTTTGGCGAGATTGACTGTCCGAATCTGGCCGGCGAAGTCATAGATTTCTTCAAATAAGAAGCCACGAATAACGGCCAGAGTCGCATAGGTGCCAGCTGCTTTATCGTCCAGAAGCTGCTTTTCAAAAAGCTCTTTCGCTCGGGTTTTGCTGATTTTTTCTTCCATCTTGGCTAGTTCAAGCGAATCCATCAGACCAAGTTTATTGTCAAGCGTCATAAATACAGCTCTTTTCATTTAGATAGATTTTCTAAGCCCTGTTCCCACAGGTTTAAAACCTACTGTCTGATAAAATCCATCCGCTTCTGATATTAATTCAATGCGAGTCAAAGGATGTTTTTGATGAATTTCAGCGATCAATCGCCGTCCCAATCCTTTTCCGCGATAGGCTTTATCAATGATAATCTCAGCTAAAAAGGTCGTCATGACTTCATCTGTCAAGTAGCGGGCAAAACCAAGGATTTTCTGGTTCTCTTCAACTACCAAGTAATGGGACAGATTTGTTGAAAATAATGATGTCACTTTTTCCTCTGTAAAAGAAATCCATTTTTCATTTTGATAAAGGGAATAAATAGCTTGACAATCTTTTGTTCTTGCAGGTCTGATTATCATTTTCTACTCCTTTCAAATCCAATGGGACCACTAACAATTTTTCAACTCAAATTTAGTTATATTCTAGTTACTCTCCGTCGCTTCTTCCCTCGACTCCTTAGCTGGCTTGCGTTTTTTATAGCGGCTGCGGATGGTGTTGAGGTGGTCGCAAAGATTGACCTTGTGAGTTCTTTCATGATAAGCGTAAGCACAGATGGAGGTGAAGTCCACAAGGAAATCATAAATTTCTTGCAGCTTGAGGCGGACGGACTCATTCACGCTCTGGTGAGCTTGTCCGAAAATCTGGTGAGAAAATTGTCATTTCATTATTTTGGATAACCATGAATTGAATCCAAACGATCTAATTTGAAAGCATTTAGCTTTGTTTTAGAATTATACTGAACTATAGCAATTTTCTTATGAAGCTTATCTAGTTTCCCATCATCCAGTTTCTCGTTGGTTGCCACATTAATAAATCTATTAATTGTGTCACTATCGGATTCATTATTGCTATTGTAATTATAAATAATCAATTCAGAATCTGTCTCCAAAAGTGAGTTAAGAATATTATTCCACCACCAAAAGTCACTATCACCGATTGATAAACCATACAGTATAAATAAATTAGTATCATTGAAGTATGATTTATATTTCTTATCATTTTGAGCCCAATAAGGTTTTAGAAAATTCTTTGCTAAATGTCTTTTATTTTCATTTGTTATTTGTTCCTTATTGTCAAACCCAAATAACATTGATTTTGGAACATTCTGATAACCATGAGGATGAGTGATATTTGTTATCAAATAGCTAGAGTACAAAGTGTCTTTATTAAAATCCAAATCGGATAAGCGTCCCCAAGAACCATCAACAGATATAGCTGAATAACCAGGAGCAGGAATATCTTTAGGATTGGGATAGAATTGAATCTGCCTATCTGCAAACTTATGAGGATGCGGATCAAATTGTCCTTTATCTAGCAATAAAATATTATCTAACATCGAAGTATAGTTGAAATTTAAAATTTCCCAGTTAAATAAAGAATAATGTTTAGTTTTACGAGGAAAAGCCAATTTATTGAAATTTTCCGTATCTAAATCACCTAAAAAACGGGTAAAAGAATTAAGAGCGATTCCTTTTTCAGTGCTATCATTCCCTAACCTAGCAAGCATATTAGGAGTAATTATTTCATTTAAAAAATTTGAGAACTCGATTTGAAATTGAGTGAAATCGTTAGCCAATTTCTCTACTTCCAGCCAACTAGGTTGATTAAAAATCTCAATTAAACTGTTCTCAAAATCACTCCAATTTGGTTTAATACTAGAATTACTTTCATTTTCTTTCTTATCTTTAGTCATTTTTTGGAAGATCATGTTATCTTTATCAAAATTTTTATAGCAAAGATAATTGTAGAAATTTTGATAAGATGTTCGATACGGAGAATCTAGATATTCCATGAGCTGAATATCAACTCCATTACCAAACAAAGCCATAATATTTATTTGACCATCATTTTCTAATGCCTCAAATTCCTGATCTGTATATTTGGTATAACTCATATTCTCTCTTTCATCCTTTCAAAACGCCCCACTCTCCTCCAGCGTAAACTTGACATTATCCTCAATCCATTTACGGCGTGGTTCAACCTTGTCACCCATGAGGACATTGACGCGCCGTTCGGCGCGAGCCAGGTCTTCAATGGTAACACGTATGAGGGTACGAGTTTCTGGATTCATGGTTGTTTCCCAGAGTTGGTCTGCATTCATCTCACCAAGACCTTTATAGCGTTGGAGGGTAGCACCTTTACCAAACTGCTTTCGGAGTTCTTCTAGTTCTCCATCCGTCCAAGCGTAAGCCACTTCTTCTTTCTTTCCTTTACCTTTTGACATCTTGTAAAGAGGTGGAAGGGCAATATAGACATGTCCTGCTTCGACTAGCGGACGCATGTAGCGATAAAAGAATGTTAAAAGAAGTGTCTGAATATGGGCACCGTCGGTGTCCGCATCGGTCATGATAATGATCTTGTCATAGTTGGCATCTTCAATAGAGAAGTCTGCTCCCACACCCGCACCGATAGTATAAATCATGGTATTGATTTCTTCATTTTTGAGGATATCTGCCATCTTGGCCTTGGCTGTATTAATCACCTTACCACGAAGGGGCAAGATAGCCTGGAACTTGCGGTCACGACCTTGCTTGGCAGAGCCACCGGCAGAATCACCTTCGACTAGGTAGAGCTCGTTCTTTGCTGGATTTTTAGACTGGGCTGGGGTTAATTTTCCAGAAAGCAAGCCCTTGTCTTTTTTATTTTTTTTGCCATTTCGGCTCTCATCACGCGCCTTACGTGCTGCTTCACGAGCATCACGCGCCTTGATAGCCTTGCGGATGAGATTGGAAGCTAGTTCTCCATTTTCCATGAGGAAGAAAGTTAATTTTTCTGCGACAATGCTATCTACAATCGGGCGAGCCAGTGGACTTCCCAATTTATCCTTGGTCTGTCCTTCAAACTGAAGGTGCTCTTCCGGGACCAAGATAGAAAGAACGGCTGCTAATCCCTCACGATAATCTGAACCTTCAAGATTTTTATCTTTTTCCTTGAGGAGGCCAGTCTTACGCGCGTAGTCATTCATGACCTTAGTAATGGCTGACTTGAGTCCTGTCTCATGCGTTCCCCCATCCTTGGTGCGAACGTTATTGACAAAGGATAGAATGTTATCTGAGAATCCATCATTGTACTGGAGAGCTACTTCCACTTGGAATCCATTGTCTTCACCTTCAAAGTATAGGACTGGCGTCAAGGTTTCCTTGTCTTCATTGAGGTAAGAAACAAAGTCTTGTACCCCGTTCTCATAATGGAATTCGATCGCTTCATCTGTTCGTTTGTCAGTTAAAGACAAGGTAACATTTTTCAAGAGAAAGGCTGACTCATTGAGTCGTTCTGAAATAGTATTGTACTTAAAGTCAATCGTAGAAAAAATCGTCGCATCAGGCATGAAGGTGACCTTGGTACCTGTTTTAGACTTGGGCGCTGTACCGATTTTCTTCAAAGTCGTGACGGGTTTCCCGCCATTTTCAAAACGTTGCTTGTAGACTGCGCCATCACGAGTGATTTCTACTTCTAGCCAACTTGATAGGGCATTAACAACAGAAGACCCCACCCCGTGGAGACCTCCAGACGTCTTATAACCTCCTTGACCGAATTTCCCTCCGGCGTGAAGAATGGTAAAGATAACCTCGACAGTTGGAATTCCCATGGCGTGCATACCAGTCGGCATCCCACGACCATGGTCTTCTACTGTTAAACTTCCGTCTTTATTGATAGTCACATCAATGCGATCACCGAAGCCAGACAATGCCTCATCGACTGCATTGTCCACAATTTCCCAGACTAGATGATGGAGACCTGCACCGTCGGTCGAACCGATATACATCCCCGGACGTTTACGGACCGCATCCAACCCTTCTAGCACCTGAATGGCGTCATCATTGTAGTTATTAATATTGATTTCCTTTTTTGACACAAGGAACCTCCTATTCGTTCATCTTTTCTATTTTACAGGTTTTCTAGGGATTTTGCAAAATTTTTCCCATTCAGCCGTCACAATTTTACAGGATATTCTCTGACTTTCGAAAGCATTTCATGGTATAATAGGTCTATGATGACATTTGTATTATTAATTCTAGCTTATTTGCTAGGTTCGATTCCGTCTGGTCTTTGGATTGGACAAATCTTCTTTCAAACAAATCTGCGCGAGCATGGTTCTGGTAATACTGGAACGACTAATACCTTTCGCATTTTAGGTAAGAAAGCTGGTATGGCAACCTTTGTGATTGACTTCTTTAAAGGAACCTTGGCCACTCTGCTTCCAATTTTCTTCCAACAACAAGGTATATCACCTCTTGTCTTTGGACTTTTGGCTGTGATTGGACATACCTTTCCTATCTTTGCAAGATTTAAAGGGGGTAAGGCTGTCGCAACCAGTGCTGGAGTCATTTTTGGATTTGCTCCCGTTTTCTGTCTCTACCTAGCAGTCGTATTCTTTGGAACCCTCTATCTTGGTAGTATGATTTCCTTGTCTAGCGTTGCCGCTTCTATCGCAGCCGTCATCGGAGTTCTACTATTTCCACTATTTGGATTTATCCTAGACAGCTATGACCCTCTCTTCATTCTGATTATCCTAACACTTGCTAGCTTGATTATCATTCGTCACAAGGATAATATCACACGTATCAAAAATAAAACTGAAAATCTTGTCCCTTGGGGATTGAACTTAACCCATCAAAATCCTAACAAATAAAACGCCAGTTTGAAACTGACGTTTTTTTGTACACTTATTTTGATTTAATATAGTTGATACCATCTGCTTTTGGCGCAACTGCTTTTCCAAAGAAGGCTGCCAAGACAAGAATGGTCAAAACATAAGGTGCGATTTGAAGGTAAACCGCTGGCACTCCTTGTAGGAAAGGCAATTGAGAACCGATAACTGCCAAACTTTGTGACAGTCCAAAGAAAAGACTAGAAAGCATAGCACCGATTGGGTTCCATTTACCAAAGATCATCGCAGCAAGAGCGATAAATCCAGGTCCAACAATAGTTGTCACTGAGAAGTTAACTGAGATGGATTGAGCATAAATCGCTCCACCAATTCCACCTAGGAAACCTGAAATGATAACCCCTAAATATCTCATCTTGTAGACATTGATTCCCAAAGTATCAGCTGCTTGTGGGTGCTCACCTACAGAGCGGAGACGAAGACCAAAGCGAGTCTTGAAGAGGATAAACCAAGCAAGGAATGAAAAGGCAATCGCCAGATAACCAAGAAGACTAGTTGACTTGAAGAAGATATCACCGATTACTGGGATATTTGCCAAGACTGGGAAATCAAAGCGTCCAAAAGTCTGGCTTAAGTTATCGGTTTGTCCTTTGTTATAAAGAACTTTAACCAAGAAAACAGCCAAGGCTGGCGCCATCAAGTTCAATACCGTACCGCTGACAACATGGTCTGCACGGAAATGAACCGTCGCTGCTGCGTGGATGATAGAGAAGAGACCTCCAACCAATCCTGCAACTAGCAAGGATAGCCATGGAGTTGCTGCTCCAAATTGTTCTGCAAATTCAAGGTTAAAGACAACTCCAGAAAAGGCACCCATAACCATAATTCCTTCAAGGCCGACGTTTACCACACCACCACGTTCAGAGAAAACACCACCGATACTTGTAAAGATGAGGGGGGCTGAGTAAATCAGCATAGAAGACACCAAGAGGGTGAGCAAGGTTGTAATAGACATCTTTACTTACCTCCTTTAACTTGTTTTTTCGGTTTGACAAAGCGTTCGATAAGGTAATGAACACTGACAAAGAAGATAATAGACGCTGTTACAATGCTGACAAGCTCAGACGGTACCTGCGCCGCATTCATACCAGGAGCTCCAACTTGGAGAACACCAAATAGGAAGGCTGCAAAGAGAATACCGATTGGTGAGTTGGCCGCAAGCAGACTAACCGCCATCCCGTTAAATCCGACGGCTAATGATGCCCCTTGAACGTAAATGTTTTGGAAGGTTCCAAGTCCTTCTACAGCTCCACCAAGACCAGCCAAAGCACCAGAGATGATCATTGAGAGGATAATCGTTCGTTTTGCAGAAATACCAGCGTATTCTGAAGCATGGGGATTAAGACCAACTGCACGGATTTCAAAACCAAGGGTTGTTTTCTTGAGCATGAACCAAATGACTACAACAGCAATGATGGCAAAGAAAATACCAATATTCATCCGCGAATTACCAGTCAACTCAGACAACCAAGGTGTCTGGTAGGTTGCATTAGCCCCAACACGAATGGTCGAATCTGTACTTTGCATAATATCTTTAGGAAAGGCATGAATAAAGGCATTTCCTACATACAATACAATGTAGTTCATCATGATGGTCACGATAACCTCTGACGTACCGAGATAAGCTCTGAGAACACCTGGGATAGCTCCGACAATCCCACCAGCGATAAGGGCAATAACAACTGTCGCAAGAATCATCAAAGGACGTGGCATATCAGGATTTGAAAGGGCAAACCACCCACTCATAACCCAACCTGCAAGAGCCTGTCCAGGAAGTCCAACGTTAAAGAAGCCTGCACGACTGGCTACTGCAAAACCAAGACCAATCAAGACAAGAGGTCCCATGGCACGGAAAATCTCACCGATACCACGCAGACTACCGAAAGCTGTGTAGAACAACTCCTCATAACCCCAGATAGCATCATAGCCGAAGATCCACATGACAATGGCTCCGAGCAAGATTCCTAAGAATACAGAAATCATGGGAACCGAAATTTGTTGTAATTTTTTAGACATCACTCTTCTCCTTTCCCAAGCTTCCACCAGCCATCAAGACACCAAGTTCCTGTTTGTTGGTTGTTTCTGGCGACACAATACCTTGAATCTTCCCATCGTGGATAACAGCAATTCGGTCTGAAACATTTAAAATCTCATCCAATTCAAAGCTGACAA
>ERZ773035.2191-NODE-2191-length-13032-cov-3.208831_pt1 | contig 13032 bp, 21 predicted proteins | sample MGYA00511487_ERZ773035 | MGnify/ENA primary metagenome ERZ773035 (study PRJEB29015, sample SAMEA2737985) | human oral metagenome | biome: human oral; feature: human-associated habitat; material: dental | place: China | collected 2024 ...
GTCACGTTTCGCCCGGATGCTTTTCTGCGCCTGCTGTCAGCCCTTTGACGACCTCATCTAGCCATTTGAATTCAATGTACCGATACTCATTCGACTCCGCATTCTGCGGGTATTTCTGCTCTGCCATTTTTTTGACCTCCTTCTGGCATTGTACTTATGCAGCACCATCGTACGCAACCATACGCAGAAGACGGATGAGCTGCTGCACATAGCCGTCAAGACAGTGCTTTTCCTCCTCGTACTGCTCATAGTTCAGCCACCCTGTTGCATTATTACCCGTAATAATTGGCTGCAACACATAGCCCCATCGGTAGTCTCGTACGAGCCTTGTGCCACCTCCGCGTATGTAATAGAGCCGTGCATAGAACTCCTTGTCGATCTCACGCGCCTTGCTCAGTAGCTCAATCCACGCATCCGAATCCTCCGGCGAAAGTTCCACGAACGGATCCACGCATGCATAGTCGGTTGTCTGCTGCTCCTCTCGTTCGAGCATCGCATAGGCACGCTGCTCAATGCGTTCAATCATGGACATATATGGACTTGTGTCTGACATTTTCGGCTGCGTCTGTGCTTTTGGCTTCACATGTTCGAAATAGCCCATAAAATCACCTCCGAATGAACTAGGGTTCCCGCTGAAAAAGCTGTTCCCACACACAGTATCCACGATTTTCGACGTTTGCGGGAACCGCACTTTCCTTAGAGCCACAAGGCTTTAGGGGCAAAGGTTCCCACAGTTCCCACAAATTTTGAAATACATATATATACTTTTTTACCCCCCTCCCCCTTACCCTATATTTATAACCAAGGTAAGGGTGGTATGGGAGTATATATATTATGTGGGAACTGTGGGAACTCTCTCTTATATATACCGCCAATCCTTGCAAAACCTCGGTTTTTCCAGTTCCCACAAGAGTTCCCACAGGGTTCCCATAGTTCCCGCAAATTCATAACAAGCGCTCCTCTCTTTGTGGAATCTGTACGACATGAATCTTCGCTCCACCATAGCTGACCCTCTTCGTAAATCTTCGCCTGCCTTTTTCTGGTGTCGAGCAGATCAGCCCCGTCTCGGCAAGCTCTTTTAAAAACTTGTTGGATGCAAACCCCGCATCATCAAGCGCATCGCGCAGATACATCGGATAGACGTTGATATAGCCGTTGCGGATGAAGCCGTACTCCGGCGACAATTTTGCGCGCGTCTCATAGCCATTGTCGTTGCTGAAATGCTGCCAGTTACTCACAAGCCATGCCTCTACGAAGTCCCACGCACGCTGCGTATCGGATATCTCGCTCCTCGTCGGCAGCTCCGCCATGACGGCGGCAGCCATATCGTACGCCTCCTGCTGCGCCGCCTCGGACGGCTCGCCGAAAAGCCACATGCTCGAAAGCATGTCCGCGATCGAGACCGTCGCCACGTTGTCGATGTGCGGTTCGAAGTGCTCGGGATAATCTGTCCGAAGCCTTGCGATCAGCGCCTGACGCGCCGCAAGAATCTCCGCGTACGCCGTCGACGCCTCCTGCAAGAGTCGCTCAACAAACGCCCTGCCGGCAGTGCCGTGCTGCTCCTCATCCATCGCGTAGACCATCTTGGCGACCGTCTCCGGCAGTACGGGATAGACGTTCAGCTCAATCAGGCGCGTCTTGACGCCTTGGATGCTCGACTCCTTTGACAGCGGTTCTTCACCCGATGCCATCGCGATCGTGCGCCATGTGGCGGTCTTGCGGATGCCGGACTTGCTCGCACGCACCTTGCCATGACCACCCTCAAGCATATAGACGAGGCTCTCCAAGGATTCCTGCTTGTTGTTTCCCATCATGACTTGGCGCTCATTGATGACGAGCGGGAAATCATTGCTGTATTCGGCGGCGCGCTCAAGCCCGTTCGTCGTCCCATAAAACGACTTCATGAGCCGCGTCGGATTGCCCCAGACCGAGAGCGCGAAGCGCTGCGCTGCCGTCTTGCCGCCGCCCGACGTACCCCAGAAATAAATCATGAAATTACGGTTCTTGCAAATCTTGAGGAGCGGGGCGGCGAACGCCGCTGCCAAGGCGAAGCGGGCAAACGGATGAAATCGGATCGCCTCGGCCGCCCGCTTCCACTCCTCAAGTGTCCCGCCCTGCGTGAATGCTGCAGAGAGCTCGCCGTCGTCGTCCATGTCGACGCGGTACTTGCTCGACGACGGGATGACAAACTCGGACAATCCATCGGGACGCCAGCCAATCTTTGACACGGCATGGACGAGCGGGATGTTCGGATTGGCGGCTTCGAGCACCTGCAGGTATTTGACCAGGTATTTCGCCGCCTCGCTCGACGTATTGAGACCACGATCGGCGAGCGCGAGGATGCCGCGTGCGGAAAACACCTCCGAACGCTTGCAGACCGCGTGCATCCAGCGACCGTAATAGCGGAAGGAAATCCGCACCTTCTCCGTCTGCGTGTCGATGTTGTACTGCTTTTCCGAGATGATGATAGGAGCACCCGCAGCGAGCCGCTGCACCTCTCCTGCGTCCGTCATGCGCACCTCGTATATGCCGTTCGCGCTGTAGGAAAAATTCGGCGGAACAATAAGATCGAGCGGCGTGTCCGGCAAGATTGAGCGTGTCGTCACATCGCCGATCCTTTTCCCTGCCTCTGCGGCGCCGCCCTCGACCACCGAGAGTCCTGCCTGCTTCGCCTGCATACGTTTCACTTCGCGTTGCAAGTCATTCAGGTTGACCCTGCCCTTGCAGCGTTCCTTGAAGCGTGCATATTCCAAGCTGTTTTCTCGATTGACGAGCGCCAGCGCCCCAAGGATTTCCTCATTCAGCGTGTTTTCGACATCCGGCAGCGTGATTTCGCGAATCTTCGCGATTGCCTGCGGCACCTTGCCGAGCGACCACGCGCAAGGCGATTTTACACCAGGGCAGTCGGAGCAGCCCTGAAAGCCCAGTTCCGTTTTGATATGCGTGCAGGTCTGCGGTTGGCAGTCGTCAAGATAGTGCGTGAGCTTCTTCAGTGTTTCTTGCTCATTGTACTTATCGCCGAGCCAATCCCTGACGAGCGGCACAATGAGATCCTCGCCGCCCACGCCGCGCATGAGATTCGTGCAGGCGGCCTTCCAGACCGGCTCAGGCAGCGTCTTATAATGCTGTTGAAAGTGCTGCAGGAAGGCGCAGTTTGCAAGCATCAGCTTCGCGTCGCCGTCGGTCTGCCGCCGCTCAAATTTTGTTTTGCGCACAGCCTTCGATGCGGCTTCTTCGACGGGCGGCAATATGTCAAAATCCTCGGGATTGTAGAGTCGAGCCGCATCGTATTCGACGACCTCGCACGCTACGGGTGCTCCCTTGAAATTCATTGTCCCCGGCAAGCGCAGCACGCGTGCGAGATCCGTCGTATTGTCGACCGTCCAGCCAAGCACATCCGCATTCGTGCGGACGACGTACTGCAGGCGGCGCAGGAGGTCGACTGCCTCGGAACGCTCGGCATCCGTCGTCGTCGGCATCGCCTCTCTCATGACGTAATAGGCATGGATGCCGTGCCCGCTCATGACGATCGCTGTCGGATCGATCGCGCCCGGCAGGAGCGCACGCGCTGACGCATAGTCCGGCGGCAGGTTCTTCGCGGTATGTCCCGCGCCCGCGATGTCGATGTCTACCCAGAGCGCAGGAATGGCGATGATGTCCTCGTTTTTCGCGCGTTTATTCGACGGGTATTTCCCCGCAGATATGCCGACCGAGAAAAACATGTCCCGACGGTAGGCGGCAGCTTCTTCGTGCGCCATCCGTGTCATGGCCTCCAGCTGATCCAGTGAAAAGCTGACGGTTTGCTTCTCCGGCAATTTCCACAGATAGGTATACCCTTCGGCGCCTTGATAAAGCAGCTCCAAAAACTCCCGTGACTCCAACCCTTCGCCCCCTTTCGCCCCTCATGCAGTTCAAGGCTTTTCCTCAAGCATGCCGATCGCCTCGTTTGCAGAGTGAACGATGCCGCCGCGAGCACCCAGACCCCGCAGATGCTCGATCATGCGCTCCTGCGCCTTCATCACGCGCCCGCCCGGGCGCTTCACTTCGAGAAATACGAACATGGCGAATTCCTTTCCGACCATATCTTCCGTGATCTTCATCTTTTTCAGACCGAAGAGATCGGGAAAGCCGATGGGCAGTCCCGTCGTAAAGGGACGCGCTTCATGCAGCGTGATCATGTCGTCCGAGCAGACGACCTTCTTCCCTGTCCACGCCTTGCCGACATTCGCGCGGAAAAGCGTCGTCGCCTTGCTCTCCTTCGTCACGGCCAGACGAATCTCGTTTTGTATCTCATGCTCGGTTTTGTTTGCCATTCTCTACCACCGCTCCTCGCTCAATATGTTTAATGTCCGCCATGCGGCTGACCCAGCGCATGGAGTAGCCGCGCTTTCTTGCAATCTCCTCAAGCTCGGCGATCGTCCGCGCACGTCCGACCTCCTGCCGCTTTTTCTTGCGCCGCAGTTCCTCGATCTTGACCAGTTCGCCCTCTTTTTCTTTGATTGTGCGCTCCGGGGTCTGCATGACGCAGCCGCAGCGCGGGCAGGTGCGCGAGCCTATGGGCATCGCCGCGAAGCACGCGGGGCAGACGCGAATCGGCGCCTCGCGCATCTGCCGTTTCTTCTTCTTGACTTCTAGGCTCCATTCGTGATCCTCGTCGGGCAGACCATGACGGAACACATTTCCCACGTGGTCGATGATGACGGCACGCTTTTCCGGATTGTCCACATCGGGACGCATGGCGCGCATCGCCTGTTGGATATAGAGCGTCAATGACGCTGTCGGCCGCGCGAGTATGACCGCCTCCATCTTGGGCACATCGAACCCCTCGCCGAAAAGCTCCGCATTCGTGAGAACCTGAATCCTGCCAGCACGGAAATCCTCGATTGCCTGTGCCCGCTCCCTGCGCGGCGTTTCTCCGTCCACATGCGCGGCGCGAATGCCAGCCTCCCGAAAAAGCCGCGCGACATGCTCCGAATGGGCGCGGTTGATGCAGTAGCAGATCGCACGTTTATCCCGTGCATACTGCTGATAATTCTTGACGATGCCGCCGATGATGTCCGCCGAGTCCATCTGCTCCATGAGGTCGCTCTGGACGAACTCGCCGAACTTCACCTTGGCGCGCGAGCTGTCGAACTTCGAGGGCGGTGCATAGTAAACATATGGGCTGAGATCCCCCAGCCCGATCAAGTCTTTGACACTCGGTCCCAATACAAGCGACTCGAACACATCGCCGAGCCCGCGTCCGCCGATGCGCTCCGGCGTCGCTGTCACGCCAAGCACCTGCGCCCCCTGCCACTCGCCAAGGATGCGCAGATAGGTATTGGCCACGACATGGTGGCACTCGTCACAAATGAGGAAATCCGGTGCAGGTACCTCGCCCAAGCGATGTACGAGCGTCTGAACGCTCGCCACCTGCACCGGCAATGCGTACTCCCTCGCCGCTCCCGCTGCGATGATGCCATGTCGTATGCCAAGCGCCGTAAATGTCTTGGACGTCTGCTCGATAAGCTCCTGACGATGCACCATGAAGATGGCGCGCCGTCCGGCAAGTGCCGTGCCGCGTGCCATCCACCCCGTCATGACCGTCTTGCCCGCGCCGCAGGGAGCGACGGCCAAGACGTGCCGCTTTCCTGCGGAAAATTCGTAGCCGACATCTTCAATCCACTGTTCCTGATAAGGCCTCAGGGAGAACATTGCGGCTCACCTCAATACGGTGCCGACTGATACTGCGGCGCAGCGGGCGGCACCGCGGCAGATGCCGGAGGTGCGCCCCATGGTGCTGCAGCCTGTGCCTGTGCCGGAAGCGGCACCTGCGGTGCCTGTCCGGCGTAACCTGCGGGCGCTGTGGGCGGCTGATACGCATAACCTCCCTGCTGAGGCGGTGCTGCCTGCTGTGGCGGGGCATAGCTTCCCTGCGCCTGCTGCTGGCTCTCTGCCTGCGTATCGACAAAGTCGAAGCCATTCAGCGTCACGTTGACATTCGCGTGCAGACTGCCGTCGTTCTTACCTTGCCATGCCGAGATGTCCTGCACCTCGCCATGGACGACGATGCGGCTTCCCTTGCGGAAATACTGGCAGATCGTCTCGCCTGTCTTGCCGAACGCCGTCACATCGACGAAGACTGCCTTCGCCTTGCCGTCATTTCCCTTGGCGCGCACATTCGTTGCCACAGTAAATGCCGTGAAGTTCGCGCCGCTCTTGCCTGTCTTGATCTCCGCATCGCGCGTCAATCTGCCGAAAAAAGAAACATTCATTTTGTATCCTCCTCAAAAAGGTATTCCATCGTCAAGTGTCATTGCCGCATACTGCGGATTTCCCTTCTCCGCCTCGCTCTTGATATAGGCAACCTGCTCATGCAGAATCCTCTCGTAGAGCAGGGAATTAGCCGGGCGCTTGTTGCGGGCAGCATAGCTGTTGATATATTCCTCTATGCCGCCCACATCCCAGCCGACGAACGCCCAAAGCCGCTCAAGCTCCGCCTTTGGGTCGGCGTCCGTGTTCACAACGAAACTCCGCGCCTCCTGCCCGTTGGGCGCGGTCTGCTGCACTGCCTGCTTCGGATTCCCCGTCTGCGCCTCCAATACATCAGCCTCGACAAGCTCGAAGGCGATCATGTAGAGATAGCGCCGCTCGTACGTCAGCACCGCGCCGAGATTCTGCACCGGATGACACGCCTTGAGCTGCGCTTGGCTCATCGGAATGGAAAACTTCAAGCTCGCATCCTGCTTCTCTGTATCCTGGATTATCAGCAATGCGGACGTCCCGTCACTTGACACTGTGAAGATCGGCGTCACCTTGTGCTTTTGGCAAAGCTCCTGAATCTGCGGCAAAAAGTCCGCAAGCTCATAGTAGCTGTAGCCTACATAGGTGTTCTTTTTGCCCTTCTTGATGCCTTGCTTTGCCAGCTCCACGCGCACCGCCTGCAGCTTCTCATAGATGTTCACTGAATCCTCAGCCCCCTCGTCTGCGTACGCCATGCGCCCGGCACCTCGACATTTGCCTTGAGGTCATCCTTCACGCGCTCAATGTTCAGCTCCAAGTGCTCCGGCACCACATCGAAATACTTTTTGGGTATCTTGTCGCGCTGCCAGAGTTCGTGCGGATAGGAGTGCGGATTGTTCTGCACGCGCATCGTGCCGAACTCCGTCGCGACCTTGCTCTTGCCCATCGCGTCGAGATTCTTTGCGTACCACGTCTTGATGGAATCGATGCGGTTCTTCAGAAACCGCGCCTGTGCCGTGAGTCGCGTCGCCTCCGCCTTCATGCCCGCGTGCAGTGCCTCAAGGTGGCGGATCAGCCCGATGCCGTTCTGGCATTTGACTGTCAGCTCCGCCTCGATCGTCTGCAAACCCTCCTCCAAGACATTGAGATCCATCGTGTCGTCGAGCGCAAGATCAAGAATGTTGTTGAACCCGCTCGACAAATCGAAAAGTGTCTGTTTTGCCATGCTGCGCCTCCCTATATTGCAGTAATCTCTTTCAGGATCATCCGAAGCTCTCGGATAAGCTCGATCATCTGCGGAATCGTCGTCTCCGGCGCGTGCATCCGATCGAGGCAGGCGTCGGCTGCCTGCCGATACGCATCCTGCTTGTACTCGTGGATCGGATCGCTGTCCTCCTCCTTGCGGTAGGGACGCAGCGCCCGCACTCCGTCGACGGGATCCACCGATGAAGCCGCGCGCCTTGAGCCGATGCTTGTACCGAGTCACCTGACGGCGCTCCCAATCCAGCGCCGTCATAACCTCATCCGTCGTCGCCTTCGGATGCTCTGCATAATACGTATACAACTTCTCACAATTCGTCATTGACAATTCCTCCCTTGTTTGCTACATTGGAGGTGTAATCTGTAGGTCTCCAATGGAGCAGCCTGTACCGCGTCCCTTGCGGTGCAGGCTATTTCTTTTGTTTGAAAATCAAGCGATTGTCGCTTCGCCATCCATGCTTTTCGCTCGGTGACATTCCTTGCATGGCTTTGATGCCTTTCATCACCGCGTCGTAATGCTTCTTGCAGAGCTTCTTTCCATGCATGGCCGGCTCATTGCATCGGCAGCAAAGGCCTTCGGAGAAATCCGTTTTTACACGCTTTGCTTCCAGTCGCGCCTTTCCTTTGCGTTTCCTGCGAAGAGCGCATTCCAAGCAGTGTGTTCTTCCCTTCACAGCCTTTTTCCCACAATATATGCAAAGACCCCGCGTCTTGTTTAAAGTTCTTACTTCATGCTTTCGACGAAGAGTTTCTTGCCGCTTCTCCTCATCCAGCGCGGCCCAATATCTCCTGATGCGTGCCGCATGTTTTGTCGCGCACTCCGCGCATTGCGTCTTGTGCGGCTCCGCATCAACCTTGCCGCACCTCACGCAAATACCGTGTGCCTTGCGCCAATGGTATGTTTCCCGCGCGTACACCCGATTGTATTCCTGCGTTCCCATCGCTCATCACCCCACCGCGTCAACTGCAACGCCGATGGTCGGGCAATACTGCTCGATCTCCTCCGCCGAGAGTCCCCGAAGCCGATCGGCGTCACAAAAGATCTCGATAAGCTCTTGCATACGTGTTGTCTCTGTCATAAGACTACCTCCTCGTACTGCGCCTCGATCTCGACGCGCATCCACATCTTGACGTAAGTATCCACCCCGTACCAGCGCGGCAACTGCAGCTGCTTCGCCGCGTACGCCTCGAAACGGCAGCCTGTGCTCTCTTTCCAATTTCCGCAAAATACGATGCCGTCACACTCGGTAAGCTCTGAGAGGCACTGCGCCATCACTTCAGCATATGACATCCCCTCAAATCGTTCCGACATCCTGCCGACGGGATTGTAAAATGCTGTCTGCGGCGTTGCCTTGCGCAGCAGCTCTTCCGCCTGCAGCGCGCGCTCGCGGTTCTTCTCCTCGTCACCCGTGTACGGGTGAGCCAGGTATATTCTCATACCACACGTCTCTCCTCTCGTTCGATGGGAACCGGATTCCGAGGATCTTCCAGATCCATCCCCTCCATCTCTTCCATCCAGCGCTCAAGCTCCCGCCGGCGAACCTTCATGCCGTTGAGCTTGATACCTCGGATGATACCGGACTGAACCAGCATATTTGCGTAATTCTTGCCGACGCCGAGCACCTTGGCGACCTCGATCACCGTCAGGAGTTCGTCTGGTGTTTGACGCTCCCGCACCACGGTCATTGCTCTTGCCGCGCGCTCGATTGCGCTGGCGATGACACATTCCATCGCTGCGTTCTCCACATCCCTGCACCTCCGATCCGTTAATTTAGCCTCACACAACGCCCAACCGTCCGATGATTTATTGTTGCAGTATCACCTCCATAAAATAGGCAGGAATACGCCCTGCACGGCTTTGACTGACGTCCCCTGCGTCCGCGTGCATCTATGCAGGGCGTTTCTGCCTGCCTCATCAGCGTGGGTAGGCAATCCCCCGCGGACGCCCTTGCGGGCGTTTCGGCTGTTATGCGCTCCGAGCCTCATCGACAAACTCCTCTGCCTCTTTGCGGCTTCCAAACCAGTCCTTGTAGATGTCCTTGCGCCGCGTCGACGTGCAGGAGCTCTTCGGGCACTCCTGAGCCTCCATGGATTCCGTAACCACCGCCGTCATACGGCCACGGTCGTCAACAGATGATGTAACACAGTAGTAAGTTTTCATGATGTAAGTCTCTCCTTTCCTCTCTACGCTGCTTCGCTGGACCGCGAGGGCGCCTGTTCAAATTATTGAACCATCGTCGTAAAAAAATAAGCCTTAATATCGTGTGGCTCGGCTTCCAACAAGTTTATCGCTTTGGCAATCTCATCTTGGTTGAAAGGGATTCGACTATTCAACTTCAGTGATAGTGTCCGCGTGGATACCCCTAGCGCCTTAGCAAATGCTTTTTGAGTGCCGAAGTGCTCTATGATTTGCCCGCGTAACTTGCGATAGTCAAAAACCATAACTCGCCCACCTTTCTTGTTCAAGTTTTTGAACTATCCGTAGAATAACACACCTTTGATATTTAGTCAATAGTTTCGTTCAAAAAAATTAACTTTCAAATTAAACTTGTTGAACTTATCTTCGCTTTATGGTATACTACAAACACCATCAATCATCGGAAACGGAGAGTTGGCTATGCAAGCTACAACACAAGAACGCTTAAAAGAGGCTCTAAAGGCCAGGAATATGCTGCCAATCGAACTGTCCCGAAAATCCGGCATAGGGAAAAGCGCCATCAGCCAATATTTATCGGGAAAAGTAACACCTAAGCAAGATAAAATATACAAACTGGCTCAAGCTCTCAAAGTGAATGAACCCTGGTTAATGGGTTACGATGAACCCATGAACGCGCAATCCCCCGCCCCCACCGATGACCTCCCCGATCTGAACGCCAGAGACGAGCGCGAGATCACCCGCATGATGGACGACATGAAGGAAAAACTCATGCAGGAAGAAGGGCTGATGTTCGACGGACAGCCCGCAACCCCCGAGAGTATCCAGTCCATTCTCGATGCCATGCAGATCGGGATGGAGATGGCGAAGAAACGTAACAAAGCCAAGTACACGCCGAAGAAATTCCGTCACGAGGATTAAGCTATGAATGCAAAGGATTATGCGGTAAGACTCATGAAACGATGCAAGTCGAATGATCCTTTCACCATCGTGTGGTTGCTCAATATCCTATTGATCTACTGCCCGCTCGTCGGCCTGAACGGATTCTACCAATACCACAAACGCAATCATATCATCTATCTTTCCGAGGACTTGGATGAGCATCTTGCGCGCTTTGTCATCGCCCATGAACTCGGACACATGCAGATGCACCGTTCCACGAACACTGTTTTCATGGACGCAAAAACATATAACCCGCACAGTAAATTCGAGCGGCAGGCGAATACCTTTGCCGTCGAACTCCTGCTGCCGGATGACCTGCTGCGCGAATACCCCGAATGTACCATTCGTCAGCTCGCCCGATCAGCGGGAGTGCCAGAGGAGTTTGCTGAGTTGAAGCGTTGCCCAAAGTGACTTTGAACGCCTGTCGGCAAACCCAACTCGTAGCGCAAGACGATTTTTTTCGGGGAACACATATTATTGTTAAAAAGAATCTATGGAGGAAATCCATATGGATAAATTAACTGCCAGACTAAAGCATATTGTCACATCCGCATCAAACCTTGCCTGCTATGCCATAAACACGAAGAAACGCCCTATCGTCGGGATGAAGATCGACTTATCCACTGAGCAGCTTTCTGAATTTATGGAGGATACCATCGGCTACCTTTGTAGCAAAATATATGACAAAAAACAGCTTGGCGACTATCCAGTCGCATCCCCAAAAGATTATATCGAAATATTGTCTCGTACGGACGAGCAGATCAAATCCTTTATAGATTCCATCGAAAATATACCATTAACAACAGAACTCAATGCTACCAAAATCAAATATTACAATGCATACTTCATCCTGCTATATTGCGGAGAGCACCGGTATTTCTTCATCACCAAGAAAAATCTTTTCGCCTCGTTCAAGACAAAGTTCATGTACTTTCTCAGGAAAGAAACCTTGCAGCGTGTTCCAGATAAACTGGTACACCTGGTAAAACATTTCGATGCCTTCATCGCAGATGATAACTGCTATATCGTTACAGAAGACGGAAAAGCTCTACTGGGGCTGGAACGAGATCTCATAAAAAAGAGCACTGAGACAAAGGAGGAACTCTTCGAACGAAGCATCCTGCTTGAAGCTGATCGAGATACCATCGAGGCTTATATGAAAAAATCCGGCAAAGCTAAATGCTTCGCCGGTACAGATGAAGATATTTTAAGAGACTTGGAATCCATAGTGCCGCAAAACAAGGACGCAATTTCCAGCAAATACAGGCTGCCTGTCATAAAAGACTCGGACGGGAATTTTCATATCGACATAAGCGATGATAAGAAACTAAAGGATTTCATTGATACCATCACCCGCAGACGTTGCCTTGACTTCAATAATCATGTGGTGGGATGCACCGCTCCGTTTTCTCCTCGCCCTTGACGAAAAAATACACATCCTCACTTACGCTATTCACGACCCCGCGATTGCTTCCAGTAAAAAATATTCCTTTACCAGATTTCACGACAATCATTGCTGCTTTAGGATTCTTCCCATCCAAATCCGACATCTCACCTTCCAAGACCTTGTAACCTAAAAAGTCCAACAAAGGAGTATACATAAACATCATGTTATTATTGAAAATAACCAATAAGACGATCGTGATTACAAACAGTGTCAAAACACTCTGCATGCTGTCTCCAATAAAAGACACGAAAGGAAGAATGTAGTAGCTCAGCGCCCCACTGCTAAACATATCTTTTCTTTTCAGGTTCGAAACTTTGCAAGGAACATTCGCTTTACTGAATGTAATGGAAAAATAACGCCACAAGCAAACAGCTGCCGAAATGGTCAGAAAAAGAAATGCTACAGAAAGGCTTACCGGCACTACGTTGTAAACATCCGAAAAAGAAAACCGAGAAGCCTGTATCAATGCAACGGGAAGGCATCCTGAAAGAAAGGCACTACTGTTCAGCACGATTTTCGACAACATATTGCTCACCTCCTTGCTTTCAGTATAGCATAGTTTCTATTTTAAAAACAGATGTTTGCTTACACTTTATACTCGGCAAGGCAATCGCCTATCTGCATGATTTAGAGTGATTTTATAGGGAAAGGAGAACGACATGCCAACAATCTCAATGTTCTTTGGAATTATCATTCGTATGTATAACAACGGCGAGCATAACCCGCCTCATTTTCACGCAACCTATCAAGGAAACAATGCCGTTTTTAATATGGACGGCGACCTCATAGAAGGCGATATGCCGCGCAAGCAAGTCAAACTGATTGCCGCATGGGCAGAACTGCATCGCGATGAGCTTCTTGCCAACTGGGAGCTTGCCATGAGTGAGCAGCCGCTTTACAAGATCGCCCCACTCCGCTAGAGAAAGGATTTCATCATGGGACAGCCTGTATGGATTGTGGAAAACGTGAAAGCACGAGATGACTATACCCTGCTCATCACATTCAC
>ERZ773035.2194-NODE-2194-length-13007-cov-16.971665_pt1 | contig 13007 bp, 10 predicted proteins | sample MGYA00511487_ERZ773035 | MGnify/ENA primary metagenome ERZ773035 (study PRJEB29015, sample SAMEA2737985) | human oral metagenome | biome: human oral; feature: human-associated habitat; material: dental | place: China | collected 2024 ...
CCTCGTCCATCGAACCTTCGTCGATGGAGCGACTGCCGAGCGTGTTCGTCTTGAGCTGGTTGATGAAGAGCTGTTTGTTGTGCAGCAAGTTGAACTTGTAACTGTCAAGCGAGCGCTCCACGGCATAGATGATCACGTCCACTTTGTTGTCGGCAAACTGTTTGGCCACCTCGTTGCCTCTGCGGACAACTCGACCGTTGCGCTGCTCGAGATCGGATGGGCGCCAGGGTGGGTTAAGGGCATTACTACCCTCTTCCCCCCTAAGAACCGTACATGAGAGTTTCCCCTCATACGGCTCAAGCTTTTCTAAATCTCTATTCTTATATAGAGACCGGCTCATATTACTTGTTGTTGTCATTGGATTTGTGGGATAATTTGAAACATTCGTCATGAACCAATAGATTGCACTTTCGCCCATTTTGGACGGTAGGCATCACATTCCATGCCTTGTGCGTGTCCATCGGCTCACCGCATATTGGATATTTTCTTCCTTGCTTTTCCCATAGGTAAAGCAAAGACTTACGTCCTTTCAGTGAAACAAGCATTTTCGACTTCATTCTTTGGTTGAAGTATAAATGACGGTCCACGTCAAACGGATTCATATCCCCTTTTATCTGCGTGTATTGCAGAAAAGGGAATGAGGAAGCCAAAGTCAACAATGTGAGTTGGTCTTCCTTTCCATTTGATTTCTTGAACTTGGCAGCAAAAGTCCAGCTGTTACCTCGGATATTATGCCAATAGCGGTCTTTAATCCATCGCTTCCCTTTCTTGGAGTGGCGACGTTTAGCCCATTGCCATAGGGAGAGGAATATCTGATGGTCAACTCTGTGAAAGGAATCACGCGTTGCGCCATGCTGATAGTAAGCTCCCCATCCTCGGATTTTAGCATTTAACATTTGAACAAAGGCCTTTTGACCCTCTGCATTTGCCTCACAGGGAACCTCTGTAGTCTTCTTGCAGGTGAAGCCTATTTGGGTTCAAAAGATCTACCATTCCGGCAGACGTGTACGTTATTCCGAAAGTCTCCTTTACCCATTCGGATACGCTCTTGGCACCGGTATAAAGATGTCGCTCCAACTCTTGGCAAAGCAGGCTGATCTGCCCACTCTCAAGACGTCCCCAATAACCCTTATAGCGATCTTCCAAAAGACTGTCCGTTTTTCCTCGAACGTAAAGATTCTTGTACCGATAGACAGTAGCGACGTCTATGCCAAAACTTTGGACAACTAAGTCTGGGCTAAAGTCCAAGGCTAGCATCAATACACACGTAACCCGAGCATAGTCTGTACGACCGATAACGTTACGCTGAAGTTTGCGCAGTTCCTCTATTTCTTGTTCCGGTAGTTTGAATGACATATCCGCCACAAAGATGTTTCTGTTTTACCGTTTCTGTTCGCAAGCCTTTTCCGTTTGGCCATAGCAACAATTGAAAGGCGTTCTTCGTCTTTCTTCTAACTGCATCTCTACTTTTTTCTTCTGCATGATGTTTCTTTATGCTACGTGAAAATCACAAAAAGTAGACATGTATAAATGCAAGATAATAAGCGTGTTGTGAGGAGTTGCAGGCTGTATGTTTCTACATCTATCACGCCTTTCTTTTTTGATCAGCGGAAAAAGTTGCAGAAAAATTTGGCGAAATGAAAAAAGTGATTGCATATTTGCGGCCGAATGATATTGATCAACGAGTCAGTCAGAAGTAATATCGACAAGCAAGAAATATGTCAGGATTTGTCAGATTAGAAAAGACGGTGCGGTATCCAAAGAAAGAGAAGATCCTTACCGAGTCATTTAGGTTATTCTTATCCAGAGGATATGATGCGGTCAGTTTTACTGATATAGAGAAAGCCGCAAATGTTACACGTGGCATTATCTTCTACTACTTCAAAGGCAAGGAAGATCTTCTACGACAGGTAGCAGATGCGTTCGTGATTCAATTTTTGAAGAGCGATAATCTCACAGAAGGCTGTTCAAGTAGTCCGACTCCTTTGAAAATCTTTTTGGAGAATTGTATCGATCGAATCAGAGAGAGAATTCGCTTCTTTTTTGATGAAGTCGGGGATGGAATAGAAATTACGGCAGCAAGTTTTTTGAGCTTTACGTTGTATTTGAGAGATCATCATGCAGGTTGGAAAGATAGTTTGAAGTCCTTCAAAGAAGAACTGTATTTAATATGGGAAGAAGCAATCACCTTAGCCAAAGACCGAGGTGAGATCAGGAAAGATGTCGATACACATAAGCTGATAACAGTCTTTTTCTTGACATACACAGGGGCTGCATACGATGGAGCCTTGGACAACAAGTTGCTTGTGGAAGAATTGTATGATTCTTGGATGTTTACATATCAAAGTTACACTATAAAATGATCTGTCATGAAAGGGAAGGTTTACATAAATAGCATAGCCTCATTCTTGCCGGGTGTACCTGTGCCTAATGAGGAGATGGAGGATTATTTGGGATTGATCGGAGGGAAACCGTCGAGAGTCAAATCCATAGTCTTACGACAAAACGGGATCAAAACACGCTACTATGGCTTGGATAAAGAGCATAAGATGACATACTCTAATGCTCAGTTGGCTAAGGAAGCGGTGTGCGGATTGTTCCCGGATAAAACGGTACCCTCGGATGTTTCTCTTTTAGCCTGTGGGACAAGTACCCCCGACCAGCTATTGCCATCCCATGCCTCAATGGTACACGGTGAATTAGGAAACTTCCCGATGGAGATCTTTTCATCGGCCGGTGTATGCCTTACATCCTTGCAGGCATTAAAGATCTGCTATAGCAACATCTTCGCCGGTCTGCATAAGAAGGCCGTATGTGTCGCCTCGGAGCTTACTTCTCCGGCCTTGGTAGCGAAGTTTTACGATCCAGAATACGAAGCTACTCATGACAATCCTGAGAAAGACCCCTATATGGCTTTTGAGAAAGATTTCATGCGGTTTATGCTGTCGGATGGTGCCGGTGCTGTATTGGTGCAAGATCATCCGGAGGGCGATTGTCCCTTGCAGATAGAATGGATCGAGATGACTTCATACGCCAACGAACTGCCAACGTGTATGTTTATGGCATCCGAGTTACAACCCGACGGCCGTTTGAAAAGTTGGAAGGAGTTCACTCCGGAGGAAATAAAGGAACGCAGTGTGTTAGTAGGCAAACAGGATATTCGCCAATTGAAGATTCATATCATCAAGTATTGGGTAGATCACATTGAAATGGTGCTCGCTAAACACAGTGTGAAAGCAGAAGAAATCGACTATGTCATACCTCATGTATCGTCCATGTTCTTCTACGAAAAACTGAATGATGAGATCAAAGCCCGTGGTATGGCTTTGACGAAAGACAAATGGTTCACGAATCTCACTTCCGTAGGAAACATCGGTTCAGCCGCCATCTATGTGGCTTTGGACGAATTGATGAGAACAAAGAGACTGAAGCAAGGGGATAAGATCCTTCTTCTTGTTCCAGAGAGTGGAAGGTTTTCGTATGGAATGGCATTGTTAACAGCCTTATAGAGTGGTGATATGTTAATACTTAGGGAATATAAAATAAAAAAAACAAGCAATGAGTTGCGGAGAGCTTTTCTTGATTAAGTGTGGGTTGTGTTTAATGCTACAATACTGATAGTCTATTAAAGTAGAGCCTTTTACCGTACAAAACTTATGCTCCCCTCTTATTATATTGTAAGATTATTAGGGAGGAATTTATGATGTCAAAGAAACAAAACGATAGGATGCAGCCAATATTCTGCTGTTTGCTTATACAGGCAATAGTGCAACGCAGGAAATGGGTTTTACGAGGAATTATGTTCTATATTCCATTCCTTCCGCTGCTCGCCGCCGCGCAACTCCACGACGTTCGGCTGCGGGTGCTGGAGCCAGACGGTACGCCGGCGGCCAACCTGATGTGCACGCTTAAAGCGCCCGGAGCCACCGATGCCGCCGCGTTTGCCTTCACCGACAGCACGGGCGCGACCGTCCTGCGCGTCGCGGCGACGGGGCACTACGGACTGTTGGTCTTGTCGTTTGGCAAAGTCCTTCACGAGCAAGAAGTGGACATCGCGGGCGCCGTCGATCTGGGCGACATCACCCTCCGCACGGCCACACAGCAGTTGGACGAGGTGATGGTGACGGCCGAGCGGCGCGCCGTGAGCAACCGCGAGGGACGGCTCATCTTCGACGTCTCCTCGTTGCCCCTCAAAGCCGACTATACGGCTGTCGATGCCCTCGTGCGCACGCCGCTCGTCAACTTCTCGTCTGACGGCGTCACCATCGCCGGACTCGGCGCCGAGATCCGCATCAACGGCATCCGTCAGCAACGCGCCGGCGGACTCTACGCCTACCTCAGCGCCATCCCCATCGATCGCGTGGAGCGCATCGAGGTGCACGCCGGTCGTAGCGCTGACCTCGACGCCTCGAATAGCGGCGGCTACGTGGATATCATCCTCCGTTCGCTTTACGGCGTCTCCGGCTTCCTTCACGGCGGCCTCTCCTACTACGGCATGAGCTACGACGCCCGCCGTCGCGCCCTGTTCACCGGGTCGGGTGGCGCAGGCATTACGTACGGCAAAGAGCGGTGGAGCGCCTTCGCCGACGTCAGCTTCGGTGCCGGACGTAGCACGGGTGTCAAGAGTCGGCGCGAGACGACCTTCCTCTCCAGCGGCGAGGAGCGCACGGGTACAAACACAACTTACGGCGACCGTCGCCGTGGCCTAACCGTGAACGCAGGCCTGAACGTCCACCCAAGCGAGCTGCACACCTTCGGCCTCGAAACCTCCCTCACGTACATGTTTCCGCCCACGAACTACGCCGAAGCCGCACAGCAGATCGTCCTCGGCAGTCGGCGCGAACTGTACACCCAGACGACAGAAACGGATCGCACCACCTTCGCCGGCAGCCTCCTGGCCAACTATCGCTACGCCTCGAAAGACGGCCGCAACAAGCTGAATTGGTTAGCCAACTACATCCACGACCGCAAGGACGAGGAAGCGCGTTGGGATGTGCTGTACACCCAGCCCGACACCCTGCGGCGCCGCGAGATCAATACCGATCGCAGTCGCTCGGAGATGTTTTACACGCAGCTCGCCTACACCCATCGCCTCAGCAAAGAGATCGAACTGATGGCCGGCGGCAAGTATGCGCGCACCGCCATGCAAAACGATAACGGATACGCCGAGGGCGATCGTCTGGCCAGAGAGAACCGCTTCCGCTACGTGGAGCAGATCCCCGCCGCCTTCGCCGAGGGTAGCTACTCGCGCGGCCCGCTCTACCTCTCCGCCGGCCTGCGCATGGAGCAGACTGATCTCCGCTCGCACAGCGGCGACGTCCGCCAGACCTACACTGGCCTCTATCCCTCTGTCCGAGCGTCGTACAACTTCCCCAGCGGACTGTCGGTCAACCTCAGCTATTCGCGCACGCTCTTCCGCCCGCCGTTCCAGCTGCTCACCCATTACTCCGTGAAAATGTCCGAGCGCGAATATTCCGTCGGCAATCCGCTGCTCAAGGCCGAGGTGGACGACAACCTCAGCCTCCGCCTGACCACCGGCGCGCACACGCTCTACCTGCGTTGGGGCTACTCGCCGAACCCGATCACGAACATGTTTTACAGCAGCGGCGACACGCTCTATGGCACCAACCTCAATGCCGCGCGCAAGTATGAATACGCCGCCTCGTACAGCTTCAACAGCCACCTCCGCCCGTGGTGGCACATCGCGGCCGAAGTGGAGTTGCAACACATCCACCTGCCCGAAAGCCAATACAAGCAGCGCATCACACAGCTGTACGCCTCCATGCGCCACACGTGGACGATCGCCCGCGCGGTGAGCGTAGACCTGAACGCGAACTATGGATCGCCGTGGATCATGAACGACAAGTGGGTGGCGGATCGCTTCAAAGTGGATTTAAGCGCGCGTTACACCTTCCCGAAGAGCGGTATCACCCTCTCGCTGACGGGCCGCAACCTCTTGGCGCGCCGCCGGACAGAGAGCATCATCCACAACGCCATGCTCCACAACCGCAACTGGAGCGAAACGGCACCGCTCTCCATCCTCGCCAACCTAACGTGGCGCTTCTCTGCCGGACGCAAGAAGGTGAGCCAAGAGCGCATTCAGGATAACAACATGGACAAATATAGATTATGACGTCAAGATAAACGGAGGTTCCGAAAATCCAAAAAACAGAGTAGGAAAAATTAAATTTCTTAGCATTATGAACAAATTAGATTCAATGCTTCTTCAGATGAAACAATTTTCTGAAGGTGAAATGCAAAACCTTTCAGGAGGCTTTGTAGAGGCTGCTCTCTCTAAATATAGTAGAGCGGCAGCAGGGAACGTTAACGTTGACGTTAGTGGTCACACATGCGGATGCAGTTGTGATAACACTACGGTCATAATTGGGGGCCCTGTTCGTTAGTGCCGGTTAAAAGTTTTCTGCTGTGAGTTGAAAACTTGCCGAGAGTGAACTGAGATGGGGGAGAATGAAAATAATGTCTTACCCCATCTTTTTTTTATTGTCAAAAAATGAAAGAGAGTAGATTTAATATATACTTGGAGTATAAGGGGGCAACAATTCTCTATAATACGTTGTCTGAAAAGATTATCATGTTATCGAATGAGCTGAAAAGAAGGATTGATAGCAGTGGATTGATCTGTACAGGAAATGAAAACAATGCATTTTACCAATCATTGTTAGGCGGAGGTATGCTGATAGATGATACCTGTAATGAGGACGAACTCATAGAAGGTATGATAAAAAAAGAGGACTTTTCGGAAAGCGAATATCATCTAATCATCAACCCGACTTTAGATTGCAATTTTGATTGTTGGTATTGTTTTGAGCAAAAAATCAGAGGATCTGCAATGCAACAAAGTGTATCAGACGCCTGTATAAAACTGATTGCCAATATTATTTCAAGCAAAGAGGATATAAGGAAATTTACACTTTCTTTCTTTGGAGGAGAACCCTTGCTTTATTATAAAAAAACCGCGTTGCCCATAATTAACGCGCTGCATGAAAGAATAAAAGGAAGAGAAATCGAACCTAACATCCATTTTACAACTAACGGGTATTTATTATCACCTTCTTTGCTGTATTCTATGAACTCATTAGGCGTAAGCAGTTTGCAGATAACTTTTGATGGAGATCGTGAACATCACAATCAAACTCGCTTTTCAAATAAAGGAGGCTCTTATGATAAGATAGTCCAGAATATCAAGATGATATTATCTCAAACGGATATACAAGTGATTTTGCGTATTAATTATACGCGCAAAAACATCAAAGGTTTCTTGTCTCTTCTTGCTGAATTTGAGAGTTCTCCTAATACGGACAGAATTATATTATCGCCCAATCAAGTATGGCAGGACAAAGATTTATCTGAGAGTGAATCTTTGAAGGTTCAATCTATACTTGAGGAAATCTATAAAAGAGCGCGGATTATTGGAATGTATATAAAGGAACCATCTGGTATCGGACGATTACGGCATTCCTGTTATGCTGATAAGAAAAATCAGGCTTGCGTCAATTTTGATGGAATGGTATTCAAATGCAATGCGAGAGATTTCAAGCCGACGTCTGCAATGGGAAAATTGAATGAAGATGGAAAAATTATTTGGAGTGATGCAGAACGGTTGTGGATGAGTTCGAAATATCAAAATGCTGCATGTAGAAAATGCTCGATTTTTCCTGTCTGCGCTGGAGGGTGTAGGCGTTTAACATACAACAACCTTGGGAGGGAGTATTGCATGTACAAATTTGATGAGGGCAGAAAAAAGCAAATGGTTTTAGATATGCTTCTACACGAGATGGCTGATAATTAATTTCGATCTATGTCTTCATTTAGATACATTGCTCAGCGAGATAGTATGGATTGTGGTTCTGCATGTCTATCAATGATTGTAGAATATTACGATGTTGTTATAAGTCAAGATGGATTAAAACAAGATTGTGAAACAGGAAAATCTGGAGTTTCATTGTTAGGCATTAGTAAGGCCGCCGAAAAAATAGGAATGAGGACCGTCGGAGGGATGGTTTCATTACATTCGCTCATTGCAGAAAAACCACTTCCTTGTATAGCCCATTGGGATCAAAATCACTTTGTCGTCATATATAAAATCAAAAAACAAAGAAAAGGTGACCATACAATCTATGTGGCAGATCCGGGAAAAGGTCTTCTTACATATAATAAAGCGGAATTTTGTGAGCATTGGGCAAGTACGAAAATCAATGGCGAAGAAAAAGGTGTTGTTTTACTTTTAGAACCCACGGAGAATTTCTATACACAAAACAGCACCAAACAAGCCTCGAAAAGATATCATCTCAAATTCCTTTGGGGGTACCTTAGAAAGTACAAACGTTTTTTCGTACAGCTGATTTTGGGACTGTTACTCAGTTCTTTGCTACAACTCGTTTTTCCATTCCTGACACAAGCGATTGTTGATACCGGCATCGGAGGTAAAGATATTGGTTTCGTATGGCTTGTTTTATTGGCAGAGATGATGTTGCTTTTCAGTCGTACAGCGATAGACTTTATCCGCTCGAAGATACTGCTGCACATTTCCACCCGCATCAACATTTCACTCATTTCTGATTTCTTCATCAAGTTGATGAAGCTACCGATGAAGTTCTTCGATACCAAACTGATGGGTGATCTCCTGCAGCGTATCGAAGACCACAGAAGGGTCGAACAGTTTCTTACCTCCAGCAGTTTGAATCTATTGTTCTCCTTCTTTACTTTCTTTGTTTTCGGAGTGGTTTTAGCTGTCTATAACACTGGCATCTTCATTGTTTTCCTTTTGGGGACACTCCTCTATGCCGGGTGGATCATCCTTTTCCTTAAGAAACGCAGGACATTGGACTATAAATATTTTGAGCAGGCCGGGCGCAATCGCAATGTGACCTATCAGCTTGTCAACGGGATGCAGGAGATCAAGTTGCAAGGCTGCGAGCAACGCAAGCGCTGGGAGTGGGAAGACGTGCAGGCCGATCTGTTCAAGGTCAATCTGCAAACACTGAACCTTCAACAGGTACAACAGGCCGGGAGTATCACGATTAATGAGGTGAAGAATATCCTCATCACCGTATTGGCCGCTGCTTCCGTAATCCACGGCAACATGACTTTGGGTATGATGTTGGCCGTCCAATACATCATCGGGCAACTCAACAGCCCCGTGGAGCAATTGATCCAATTCATCTACTCATGGCAGGATGTGAGCATTAGCCTTGACCGCATGAATGAGATCCATACGGAAACAGAGGAAGAGAATGCATCACGCAGACAAAACACCTACACGGAAGAAACAAAAGAAGGACATTCTCTCTCCGTTCGGGATGTTTCTTTCAAATATGATCTATACAGCCCAAAGGATATACTCTCGAATATCGATCTTTCCATACCCAACGGAAAGGTCACGGCCATCGTGGGAGCAAGCGGAAGCGGTAAGACCACGTTGGTTAAACTCCTGCTTGGATTCTATGAACCGTTGAAAGGAAAGATACAAGTGGGTAATGCCGACTTAAGTACATATAACCTTGCTTGGTGGCGTAATCAATGCGGAGCAGTGATGCAGGAAGGGTATCTTTTTTCCGATACCATTGCAAGAAACATTGCCATATCAGACGATGAGCCGGATATCGCACGTATTCGTGAAGCAGCACGTGTAGCTAACATCGCAGACTATATCGAAGCGCTTCCGTTGGGGTACAATACGATGATCGGACAAGATGGACAAGGGGTAAGCCAAGGACAGCGACAGCGGATTCTTATCGCAAGAGTAGTGTACAAGAATCCGATGTTCGTCTTCTTAGATGAAGCCACCAATGCACTCGATGCCAACAACGAACGAGCGATTACCGAAAATTTGGCCTCCTTTTACCGAGGCAAGACGGTTGTAGTTGTCGCTCACCGCCTTTCCACCGTCCGAGATGCCGATCAGATTGTGGTATTAGATGAAGGTAAAATAGCAGAAGTGGGCACCCATGAGGAGCTCACTGCAAAACGAGGAAAGTATTTTGCGCTGGTGAAAAATCAATTGGAACTGGGAAATTGACATGGAAGAGAAGAACAAAAAGGACGAGAAAAACTTTGAACTCCGCAGTGAGAAAGTGCGTAGTATTGTAGGACAGATCCCCTCTTCATTAGTACGATATGGTATTACGATTATCGGTATTGTATTGCTTTTCCTCTTCGTGATCGCGTATTTTCTTCCCTACAAACAAGTGTATTCAGGTGTTGTAACTATCCACGAAATAGAATTGGTAAATCCTACGGACAGTGTCGAAACAACTGCACTACTTAAGTTTGAGACAAAACGAATGAATGAGGCAAAGGCTGAACAGATTGATCTACAAACGCCAAAAGGCTCAATTGAGGGACAACTCATGGCGCTTTCATCAGTTCGGGATACACTTGAAAGACAAGAAGCACGGTGCCGTTTTAAAACAACCGACATCCGTGCTATGGCACATCAAACCGTGGATTTTCGGATTGTCCGGTCATCGGGTAATCTTCTTCAGAAAATACTTGGCGACCTCGGGCGATAAGCTGTCGACTTCACCCCTTCATCAGCCCTTGTAGCTTCGGGTCGGCTTTGATACGGGCGATTTCGGAGTCCACGAGCGAGAGGATCTCCTGCTTGATTTGGCGATAGTTCGCGTCGATGGAGGCCTTCATCGTATCGTCGCCGGAGGCGTCGCGGAAGTCGGCGATGACAGGGATCGGGCGGTAGGCCTTCATCTCAGCTGACACCTTGGCGGTATCGACCACAATCTCCGCATGGAAGATCTTCTGCTCGATACGCTCGTCGAAGTTGTCAGACACGGCGCCGACAAACATGCCCTGCGTCAGGTTGCTGATCTTCGACGCCGGAATCAGGCTGTCCATTTGCGTGTTGATGGAGGTCGAGACGTCCTGCCGATTGATGGAGACGGACTGCCTTCTTTGCAGGACTTTGCCGAACCGTTCGGAGAGCGTCTTGGCAGTTTCTCCCACCACCTGCCCCGAAAACACATTCCCGACCGTGTTCTGAATCACCCGACTTTCCTTTTCACCGTAGTCGCGCGTGAGCTGCGAGAAGTCCTGAAAACCGAGGCAGACAGCCACCTTGTTGCTACGCGCCGTGGCGATCAGGTTGTCGAGACCGCGGAAGTAGATCGTCGGTAGCTCGTCGATGATAACCGAACTTTTGAGCTGTTTCTTCTTGTTGATCAGCTTCACAATGCGCGAGTTATACAGCCCGAGGGCGGCCGAGTAAATGTTCTGCCGGTCGGGATTGTTGCCCACGACTAAGATCTTCGGCGACGCGGGATTGTTGATGTCGAGCGTGAAATCGTTGCCCGTCATCACCCAATAAAGCGCGGGCGAAATCATGCGCGAAAGCGGGATTTTGGCCCTGGCAATTTGGCCATAGGCTAAGCACCCGGCGCCTTGCCATTTGTTACAATGGTAGGTTTCCAAGCACTCGCCTCCGAACCGTGCATACAGGTCTCCCCGTACACGGCTCTCCACCTTATCATTCAGTCTGACTTTCTCCCCGAATGTATTTTGTGATGACATGCAGAACATACTGCTAATGTTTTACGGTTACGAGAAATCATTTTGATTTCCCAATCGCTTTTACCTTTCAAGTCTTTGAGTTTACGGACATGGTGCATTTCAAGATGATCTGTTGCTCCGCAGTTTTCACATACTCGTGCACTTAATCTTGCAATAAGCCCATTTCTGCCACCCGTTATAGCGACTGTGTTAGGTAGTCTGTCATTCAAATATCGGTTCGGTAGTTCCTTGCGTTTGAAACCTTTGTCGTAAAACTCACGCTTGACCTCATATCCCTTTTTATTTGTGTATGGTATGGAGAACACGCCGTTCTTCTTGTACTTCGCAATAATTTTCTTTTTTGAAGTAGTGTATTTGGCGGCGTATGTCTTGTACATACTATACTCCATAATATGATAGAACGAGTCAATAACCGGGCTGTTGTTCGCTATCGAGTAGTAGTTATAGAACCCCATGATTTCAGCGTTATATTGGCTTATAATCTCCAAATCATCAAGACATCTCATATATGAACGACCTTTTGGCTTCCAAACCTCTTTCCCATTTTGCCTGACAATCTTTACAGCATCATATTCAAGAAGTTTCTTTCTCATCGTCTCAGTTGTTACATATAAGACAATCTTGTGGTCTAATGACCTTGTCAAATGACCGTTCTTGTCTCTGCGTGCATCATTGGACTTTCGCACAAAGACATCATATCCAAGAAATTTGGCATGTTTTCTTGCATGGGTAATCAGCGTTTTTTCATCAGATAGTTCCAATTTCAATTTGTCAGCCATAAATTGCTTTATGTCCTCTTTGATTTGGATGCAATCTTGTTTACTGCCAATTACTCCAATCAGAAAATCATCCGCGTATCTTATGTATTTCAGTCGTTTGATACTATCATCCATTTCATCGGCGGCAGGATAGTTCAGTCTTTCTTTGACAATTCCTCTGATTTTAGCTAACAACAGCTGACGTGTTGTTTTATCAACTGTGTTTCGTAATTCCGCAACTAACTTGGCTTTACGTTGCCCCAAACGTTTTACAATCGGATTTTCCTTACGTCTTTTCCCCTTATTGAAGTGCTTGATGTAGGCTTTGATATACTTATCAAACTTGTCAAGGTAGATGTTAGCCAATATGGGGCTGATGATACCACCTTGCGGAGTTCCACTGTATGATTTGTGGAATACCTGATCTTCCATATATCCTGCATTCAGGAACTTTCTGATGAGTCGAAGGAATCGCTCATCAGAGATTCTTTCTGACAGAATGGCTATCAGTATTTCGTGGTTGATGTGATCGAAGAAGCCTTTGATGTCTCCTTCAATAAACCACTTCGTACCGTTGAATGACCGTTGAATGCTTGAAAGTGCAGTTTGCGGACTTCGTTGTGGTCTGAAACCATGCGAAGTGTATTCAAAACTGCCCTCGTAAATAGCTTCTAAGATCATTCTGACAACCTCCTGAAGAAGTTT